>Dunbar_p2__coassemble_1185_pt1 | contig 24751 bp, 20 predicted proteins | sample Dunbar_p2__metabat2_high_PE_044 | metagenome-assembled genome bin Dunbar_p2
TTCCAGTAGGAATAGCCTTTTTGCGCAGAAAAACTTAACTTAATGACATTGACTTATATGGTAGCATTTAATCATAAAAACGAAAGGAAAAAAGATTAGCGAGGTATTTAGTGGCAACGTCAACGATTCTTCTAACAATCTCATGGAACGAACCCGCACTCGTTTCTAAATTTTGTCAGGAACATAAAGTCCACTAAGTGCTTCTGTCGCTTAAACGCATAGCAATGCACCGCTGCATATGGAAGCTACAGCGGGAACATGATCAAAGTATAGGGTACTTTTGTTTTCGGGGCATTTCAAAAACAGGGCGTTGCAGCGTTTAGGCCTTAATTGTAAAGAGGTACTTATGACATTTCAGAAATTTTGTTTAATCACTCTGAGCAGCTCTCTGCTTTTTGTTTATGGCTGCTCTTCCTCAGACACAAATTCTAAAGAGGACCAGATGTTAAATATAGACGAGTATAATTCTGCCTGGGCGGCAAGCGAAGAAGAGTCGCCATCTGTGGAAAACTGATCTTTTAAGGGCTTTAAAACCATAGTCGCTCCCATACTGCTCGGTTCAAGCGGAATATGTATGATAATGTCTCGTTTTGATTTATTGAAGATGTCAGAATGGCATCTTCTTTCTTTTGATGGAATAGAGATACCCTACTGGAAGGAAACGGAAAACTCTGGATCCTCCACATTTGCTGATGCTCCACACTTGTATGGAAAAGGTGGATAGATGGGGTTGGGCTACAGTTTGAAGAAAGTGCCAATGGAGATCTTTAGTCCATCTACATACGGCTTCATAAAAGACTCCAGGAAGTCTATCCTCATTGCCATAAACACGCTTCTGGATATGATCCAAAGACCCAGGATGGTGTTCTCTCGACATGGAAACTAAAACATCTGAGTTTTGCAAAGTTTTAGTTTCCACAAAAGCGACCTGTTATATTCACGTTATTTAAATAGAATTTAGGTTTACAGGCTATTCAAGATCCACAAGCAACAATTGTGCTTGAGTCTTCTGTATCTTTCGCCTATTCTACTATGTCTTTTTTGAAAAAGTACGATATCATTAAATTGAAGATGCAAAACCATAAAAAGGCTACTAAATTCTTAAAACAAAACAGTGCTGTTAACGAAAATTTCCCAATTTTTTATTTCTCTTGACGTGGCAGACATCCGATCCAGGTCGTCGTCTGCGAAACAAGGGGCAATAGCTGGGGATGGGCAATCGTTGTTGGAATTCTGGCATGGGGCAGTCGAAAAGTTCTTTGAATGGTTTTGGCTGCAAATTGCTCGAAGTGGTCTGTATGCTTTGGATTTTTGCAAAGAGACATAATGGTTCAGGCTCTTGCCAGAATCAGAGTATGACCAGAATCAGAGTATGAAAGGAATGGTGAACGCTTATTATGAAGTTTGTGAGTCCTCCTGATATAGGCTTAACCGTCGGTATTAGACCAGCCATCAATAAACATTTGTACATGACAATTTTAATGGCCGAACTGATCCCCTTAGCCTGCGGGCTTTTCGTCATTGATGGACCTGCAATGTCCACAACTGGATATTTGTGGTGGTCTGCCTTCTCAGTACTCCTTACGATTGTGCGAGATGTTACGGAAAAACTGTTTCCATTGACTGTGCTGGGTCAATGTCTGCGTTATGTCTGCCTCTTTCTGTGTGGGATGGTTGTCTACAATGCGGTGGTATTGATATTTTCGAGTCCGGTTTATTCGGTTTTACTGATGGCCAATGGTGTTGCAATTGGTCTGGTTCTGATCATGGTTGCTGTTTTACTGGTCATCAACCGACCAGCCGATGAATAATTTGAACGTAACCTCGAAACACTCTGATAAACTGAAAATTGTTGCTGGCATGAAAATCAGCCCCGTGCCTGGAGTTTGTATCCATGCCAGACGATTGTATCCAGCTGATGTTTTAAACGTGCAAACGAAGATCGAAAAAGCCCTCTGCAAATCCATTACGGATTGTCAGAGGGCTTTTTGAATTGCGGAGAATTAGTTATTCCGGTTATTGCATCTGTTTTTCAGGGTCTGGCTTGGTTTGAATTTTGGAAGTTTTGTTGATGGGATTTCCATTTTTTCTTTGGTTACAGGGTTGATTCCCATCCGGCTTTTCCGGTCGAAAATGATGAATTTTCCAAATCCGGTAATTTCTACAGTTCCCTCGGATACAAGGGCCTGGGACATTTCTTCGAATACAGTATTGATGATCTCAGCGGCATCCTTTTTCTTCAGATGGAACTGAGAATAAAGGGTATCTGTCAGAGAATCTTTGTTTACATACTTTGGCATACTAAAACTCCTTCTTTAAATCTCGTAGCATTAAATCGTTTGCACAGTTTTTCGGTTCTTTTCCTTCATACAGAATCTGGTAGACTTCTTCGCAGATCGGCATATCAATCTGCTGGGCTTTGGCCAGATCATGGACAACTTTTGCGGTCCGGATGCCTTCGGTCGTCTTGGTGTTGGTGGCCAGAAAGTGATTGACATCGTTTTCCTGTCCGATCTGTTTGCCCGCCTGGAAGTTGCGGGAATTTTCAGAGGAACAGGTGACAATCAAGTCTCCGACACCTGTCAGACCGATAAAGGTTTCCGGCTTGCCGCCAAAGTGAGTGCCAAAACGGATCATTTCCTGCAGGCCGCGGGTAATCAGGGCAGCCCTGGTATTGTCCTTGTAGCCTAATCCATTAATAATACCGCTGGCAATCGCCATAACGTTCTTTACAGCGGCGCCCAGTTCACTGCCGATTTCGTCGGTTCCGGTGTAAATCCGTAAGTATGGATTGGAAAACAGTTCCTGAACGATTTGGGCGTCTTTTTCAGACTGGCTGACGGCATCAATCGAGGTCAGCTGGCGTTCAACAACTTCTTCGGCATGACTGGGTCCAATCAAAGAGACAACTGAGGAAAGCTTCTCTGCCGGCACAACCCGGCGGATGACTTCACTCATGCGCTCATCGGTTTTTGGATTAAACCCTTTGGCAACATTGACAAAAATCACAGGGCGGGTTGCATATTCAGCAGCTTTTGCGGCGACTGATTCAATGGCCTGTGTCGGGACAGCCAGAAGGATGACATCTGCATCTTTTAAGACATCCCAGTTGTCAGTTGCTTTCAAGTCTGGATTTAAATCTGTATGAGGAAAATACTTTGAATTTTTGTGGTTGAGATTAATGTCCTGAATTTCACTTTCATTGACGCCAATCAGCTCAACCGGCTGATTGTTATCGGCAAGCACCTGAGCTAAGGCTGTGCCCCAGCTTCCGCTGCCAATGACTGCTGTTTTCATAGTTATCGTTTCCTTGCATTGATTACAATTGGAGTGCCGATAAAGCCGAAAGCTTCCCGCAGTTTATTCTCCAGATAACGCTTATAGGAGAAATGGAACAGTTCTGGTTCATTACAGAAAATCAGAATTGTCGGCGGTGCGACCGAAACCTGTGAAGCATAATAAATCCGCAGCTGTTTACCATTGTGTGGTTTTGGCGGGTTCATCATCTGTGCATCCATGATAACATCATTGAGCACATTTGTTGGAACACGCATGGTGCAGGCCTCATGAACCTGGTCAATTAATGGGATTAAGTTCCCCACTTTGGCTCCAGTCAGGGCGCTGACAAACGCAATTGGTGCATAGCTTAAGAATTTGAACTCTTCCCGGATTTTCTTCGTGATCTCGTTCATGGTCTTGTCGTCTTTTTCGACAGTATCCCATTTGTTGTAGACGATGATGACACCTTTACCGGCATCATGAGCGATTCCGGCAACGTGCTTATCCTGTTCACGGACACCTTTTTCACCGTCAATCAAGAAGAGTACAACATCTGCCCGGTTAATGGCGGATACAGCGCGCAAAACGGAATATTTTTCAATATTCTCGTAGATTTTACCGCGCTTTCTCATTCCTGCGGTATCAATAATGACGTAATCACGTCCTTCATAACGGAAAGGTGTATCGACGGCATCACGGGTGGTACCTTCCACATCGGAAACAATTGCCCGGTCCTCACGCAGAATCGCGTTGGTTAACGAGCTTTTGCCGACATTAGGACGGCCGATGACACAAAATGTGGTCATGCCATCATAAGATTTCAGTTTCTTGTCTGGCAGCAGACGGACGATTTCATCGAGCACTTCTGCAACTCCGGTTCCGTGTTCTGCCGACATGGGCAGCGGATCACCGATTCCAAGCTGATAGAAATCATAGATTCCCATCCGCAGAGTTTCATTATCGGCTTTATTTACCGCAAGGACAACTGGTTTTTTCGAACGGTTGAGTTTTCGTGCAATTGCGATATCATCGCTGGTCACACCTTCGGTGGCGCTGACCAGAAACAGGATGACATCGGCTTCTTCAATGGCGATATCCACCTGCATATTGATTTCATCGCCAAAATCCTGATCCTGAATCTGAATACCACCCGTGTCAATCAGGTTGAATTCCTGGGTCAGCCATTCAGCTTTGCCATAAATCCGGTCTCTGGTGACACCGGGCATATCATCGACGATACTTTTGCGCTCGCCGATAATTCGGTTGAAAACGGTTGATTTTCCGACATTCGGGCGGCCGACAACCGCTACTGTTCCTTTAATCATAGTTATGCTTCCTTTAATAGGGTCTGATTGATGATCTTACAGACGGCTTCGACGGTCTGGTCGAAGGTGAGATTGCTGCTGTCCACCACAACGGCCGCATCGGATATGCGAAGCGGGTCCGTTTTGCGGTTACGGTCAGTCTGATCTCGCTCGAGGATTGCTTTCAGAACATCTTCATAAGATACATCGATGCCTTTGGCCTGATCCTGAAGCAAACGTCTCTGGGCTCTGGCTTCAGGGGCTGCATCCAGGTACAGTTTTACTTCTGCATCTGGCAATACGACATCGCAGATATCACGCCCATCAAGAATATACCCTTTATCTGCGGCAATGTGCTGCTGCAGGACCACCAGTTTGCGGCGGACGGCCGGAAGGGCTGAATACTGTGAAGCAAGCGCCGAGACATAGGGCTTGCGGATCTCTTCAGAGACATCCCTGCCATTGACAATGACACGACCGTCTTTGATCTGCAGATCTATGCCGGCTAAAGCCTGATCAAGAGTATTGCCAGACTCGGCAGGTATATCCATCTCATGCAAGGTCAGAGCAATGGCCCGATACATCGCCCCGGTGTCGAGGTGAGTCAAGCCATAGCGGCTTGCAATGACATCAGCGATGCTGCTTTTTCCTGCACCGCTTGGTCCATCTAAAGCTACATTAAATGCTTTCATTTAGAAAATCCCCAATTTTGACATCCAGAAGATAGTCAATACGATCAAAATGACAAGAATGACGCAGCAAACAATCATAAAGATCATTGCGCCCTTACCTGCTGGTTTGTCCTCATCATCCTCTTTATTGCGCTTTGAGCGGGAACGATTGACCGCAAAGTAGTCACCTTCTCCAGCCTGCTGCACAGGCTGGGATATGTTTTTTGGACGCGGCCGCTCACTTGCGGGCGTCTGTTGTGCAGCGGGTATCGTTGTGCTTTCAAACAGATCTTCAAATTCTTTAGAGCGGCTTGTAACCTGTCTGGGTGCATTCGCCGTTTTCTTCTTTTCTTTTTTCCGGTTAGCCTTATTGCCAGAAAGTGAAGTTTCAAAGCTGTCGTCTTTGCGAATGGCCTGAACCACTTCCTGCTTGGCGTGTGGCGTAAACAGATCCAGGTAATCCTCTTCAACGATTTCGTCGGCCTGAATGGCGCGTGGGTTTTCAGCGGTATGAGCAATGGATTCACTCTGAGTTGGGGCCGGTCTGGATGAGACAGGTCTTGTCTGAGCCGAAATCACCGAAGAAAGGTCCGAACCATACAGATTGCGGGTAGTTCCGCCGGCATCTTCGTTTTGCTCCATGGCAACCAGATGTTCTTTACGTCTGGCTTTTGCTGTTTTTTCGCTGTTGAGATTATGCAGGATCTGCATCTGCGTATCCTCTAGATTGAGGTCGCCATTGTCTAGATTGTATTGCTTGACTTCTCCAAGCAGGTCTTCAAGCACGGGAATCTGATCCGTTCTGCTCTCTTTTCGCAAATCTGCACGCAGATCCGGTGCTGCCAGGCGTACCGACCGCTCGGTCCGGCCTGTCTGACTGGCTTCTTGCTCGATAGACGTGCGCAGATCGCGATACTTATCTTTTCGAGACAGTTTTGTCATACTTCTCCTCCTTGAACACTGTTTCTATTATAGCAAAATCTCAGGAATAATATACTCCCGGGCCCTTTAAGTAAAGGGGTTTTCATAAAAAAAGCCGCTGAGCGGCTTTCAGGATCAGGATTTTGCGCGGCCGGAATATTTTCCGTCAGCTGTAGAAACAACGATCATTTCACCATCATTAATGAATAATGGTACTTTCAGTTCAAGACCGGTTTCAAGTTTAGCGTTCTTCTGAGCAGAAGAAGTTGTATCACCTTTAACAGCCGGTTCGCATTCAACAACCTGCAGCACTGCTTTATCTGGAAGAGAAATACCAAGGATTTCATTTTCGTAGCTTGTGATGTTTACGTTGTCATTTGGTTTGATGAACTTGCGTTCCCATTCCAGACGGCTTGTTGGGATTTCAACCTGTTCGTAAGTTTCGTTATCCATGAAGACCATAGCGTCATCAGTATCATACAGATACTGCATTTCGCGTTTGTCGATCATAGCTGGTTCTACTTTTTCACCACCGCCCCAGGAAAGCTCAACGTTGCTTCCGGTTCTGAGGTTGCGGACTTTTGCTTTAACGACCATGGCAGATCTTGCAGTTTTGTTCTGGAGAGTGTCCAGTACAACGTAGATTTCACCATCTACATTGATGGTCTGTCCTGGTTTTAAATCGTTGGAACTGATCATAGTTTATCGAACTCCTTATTTGATTTTGATATACAGTAACGTAAATATTTTAATGGTCTGATAAATGCTGTCAATCAACTTGTTCTTTAGGCATCGAAGATTTGACAATTATCCTCAGGATTGCCATAAATTGACTGCTTTTAGACCACCACAATAGACTTATTCAGCCCATTGGTCTGAGTAAATCTAAATCCATTATAGCGGATATTCGCCTGAGGGCCCTGTCCAATCCACAAGATTCAGGCCGCAGGACCAAAACATAGAAAAGCATAGAGATAGAGGCTGCCATACAGAAAGTCTGGAAGCTGAAACATAAAGTCCATAGCGAAGAAACTCAAACATGCAGGCCAAAATCCAGAAACTGAGACATCGAAAAGCCGGACCTGCCTGCAGACAGAGACAGATCCGGCCAATGAAAATCAAAATTGAACTGAAGCACTGCTTAAGCTGTATTTAATCGTTGCGTACTTTTTTCTGGATGTACTGATCCATGGCAGCAGCTGCCTTTTTACCGGCACCCATTGCCGAGATAACCGTAGCAGCACCTGTTACGGCGTCACCACCCGCAAAGACACCATCACGGGTTGTCATTTCATTGTCATCAACAATCAGACAGCCTTTCCGGTTGGTTTCAAGGCCTTCGGTGGTATGACGGATCAATGGGTTTGGAGAGGTACCAATGGCCATGATCATGCAGTCCGCATCCATCAGGAAATTGGAGCCTTCTTTGGCAATTGGACGACGACGTCCAGAATCGTCTGGTTCACCAAGTTCCATCTGAATGCATTCAACAGCTTTGACACTTCCGTTTTCATCGCTGTGAACAGCAACCGGGTTGTTGAGCAGATCGAAGATGATGCCCTCTTCCATAGCATGTTCTACTTCCTCTTTACGGGCAGGAAGTTCTTCTAAGGAACGACGATAAACAATGTGGACTTCAGAGCCTAAGCGTTTAGCACAGCGTGCAGCATCCATGGCAACGTTTCCGCCGCCGACAACGATTGTTTTTGTTGGATGCTGAATTGGAGTTGGTGAGTCTTCACGATAGGCTTTCATCAGGTTGAAACGGGTTAAGAATTCATTGGCGGAATAAACACCTTTTAATTCTTCGCCCGGCATGTTCATAAAGTTAGGCAGACCCGCACCACTGCCGACAAAGATTGCTTCATAGCCATCATCAACCAGTTCATCAATGGTTCCGGAACGGCCGACAACATAGTCCGTCACGATTTCAACGCCCAGATCACGCAGTTTCTGGATTTCGTGCTGAACAATTGCTTTTGGCAGACGGAATTCTGGAATTCCATACATCAATACGCCGCCAGGTGTATGCAAAGCTTCAAACACAGTTACCTGATAGCCAAGTTTAGCCAGGTCGCCTGCAGCCGTCAGACCGGCAGGACCCGCACCGACAACGGCTACCTTGTGACCATTGCGTTCTGGAGCAGCCAGTTTGGCTTCACCTTTTTCACGCATGTAGTCAGCAACAAAGCGTTCGAGACGACCAATAGCAACCGGTTCGCCTTTAATGCCGCGCACACAGCGCTGTTCGCACTGGGTTTCCTGTGGGCAGACACGGCCGCAGATTGCAGGCAGAGAGCTGGTTAAGGAGATGATTTCATAAGCGCCTTCAAAATCACCTTCGGCAACGCGGGCAACAAAATCAGGAATATGAATATTCACCGGGCAGCCCTGCATGCAAGGTTTATGTTTGCATCCCAGGCAGCGTTTGGCTTCATCAATGGCCATTTCAGGTGTATAGCCAAGTGTTACTTCATCAACATTGGTGATCCGGACTTCCGGAGCCTGAGAAGGCATCGGGTTTTTGTCCATTCTCATATTTGGCATCCTTACTGTCCCTCCTTCATGTTGAGCAGATTGCATGTCTCTTCATAGTCATGACGTTCTTTTTCGAAGTACTGACGGTTACGGCTGATGGCTGCATCAAAGTCGACTTTATGGCCGTCAAAATCTGGGCCGTCTACGCAGGCAAACTGCATTTTGCCATCAACCATCAGACGGCATCCACCGCACATACCGGTTCCATCAATCATGATTGGGTTCATGGAGACGATTGTCGGGATGTCATACTGTTTCGTCAGAGCGCAGACAAATTTCATCATGATCAGTGGTCCAATCGCGATGACTTTATCGATCTTCTGGCCGCTCTTGATCAGTTCTTCAAGTTTGGCGGTTACTAAACCTTTTTCACCGACACTGCCATCATCGCTCATCAGATAGTAATGATCGGATACATTGCGGAATTCATCTTCCAGAATAACGAGATCTTTGTTGCGGAAACCAACAATAGTATCAACATGTTTGCCAGCTTCATGGAAGGCTTTTGCGGTTGGCAGGGCAATGGCACATCCAACACCACCGCCGATGACAACAACATTTTCCCCGGTAATTTCAGATGGTTTTCCAAGCGGACCAGCAAAGTCAGCCAGTTCATCGCCTTCTTCAAGTTCCATCAGTTTACGAGTTGTCGCACCGACCACCTGATAAATAATGGTTACCGTTCCTTTTTCAGGATCAGCATCAGCGATCGTAAAGGGTACTCGTTCGCCATCCTCGTCAACGCGCAGGATAATAAACTGCCCAGCCTTGGCACGACGGGCAGCATTGGGAGCATCTACAGTAATCGAGATGACTGTAGGATTGAGAACTTCTTTGCGAAGTATTTTAAACATAATTTCCCTCTTTTCCTATCTCAAATCGTTCGCTGCCATATTATAGCCGGATTTGGGCATTCAAAAACAGGCCATCCATGATTTACCGGCTTGTTTTGAGTTAATCGCGCCAGATATGTGTGATATTTTGCGATTTTTTCACGATAAAACGCAGAGAAATTTCCTTACCGCAATCCCTTTCATCTGCCTGAATCCCATTTGTTCAAAAAATCACATCATATTGAGTATCAAATCATACATTTTAGAAGACAACCGCCAGGCATAAAAAACGCTGCCTGACAATTGATGTCAGACAGCGATCAGAATCTTTATGTTTTCCACTGTGATTCAAACTTGCTCACAGGCAAACCGTATACTTGTCGGGCAGTTTACGTTCTGACCCTCCCAATGAGTCAATCCATGAACCACTCACTTAGCAGTTTGCCTCCTGAGTACCTTATTGAATCCCGACTCGATCACTACCTGAGCGGCTTGAAGTGATTTTGCGTATCACCTGGCAGAAAGCGTCTGGCCACATTGGAATGAATGAGCTCATCAATCACTCTCGCGGCCGATAAGCGCAGATCATAGTAGGAAAGTCTGTGTTCTTCAAGAGCCGTATAGATCTGTCGTTTTGCCGACCAGGTGCCGGGCATGATCAGATCATTGCCGGCCTTGATACAGTCGACATTGCTGGCAAGACCTTTGCCGGTCGCATACCAGTCGGTCATGACAATGCCATCAAAGCCCCATTCATCGCGAAGCAGATCGGTCAACAGCTGGCGGTCATTGGCCGTATAGATGCCGTTGAGCCGGTTATAACTGGACATCACAGCTGCGGGATGGGCCTCCTGGACACAATATTGAAATCCGAGGCAATAGATTTCCCGCAACGGCCGTTCATCGACAATGCTGTCAGACTGTGTCCGGTCACTCTCCTGATTGTTCGCGACAAAATGCTTGATCACCGCATAGGTTCCCGGAATGGTCTGCACGCCCTGAACAACGGCACTGGCAATTTTTCCCGATACAATCGGGTCTTCGGAATAGTATTCGAAGTTGCGGCCGCACAATGGATTTTTCTGGATGTTCATCGCCGGTGCCAGCCAGTACGTAACCAAGTAGGCATTCATCTCATCGCCCAGAGCTGCACCGACTTTGTGGCATAAGGCCTGGTTCCAGCTTTGCGCCAGGGCACAGCCAACCGGAAAAGCCGTGACATGCTGGTAAAGGATTTTATCTTTTTTCGGATCAACCAGCATAAATGATTTGAGCGGTTTGGGCAGGAATTCCATGAAACTCATGGTGAATTCACTCGTTCTCAGCAATCCGCTTTTGCGGACAGCCGCCGCTCTTGCAATGCGCAGCCCCGCTGGTCCATCCGACAAGTTCACACCAGGAATCTTTTTGTTCCAGAGTTTATCAGTTGTTTTGCCTACACTGGCAAACGAAGCAATATATTTGGCCTGGATGGACGTTTCATAGCCCGCTCCAACGAGCACTTCAATCATCTCTTTGACACTCAAAGAATTCAGAATTTTCATCACATCGGCACCGAAATTCATTTCCGGCCGGTGATAACTGATTCCCCGTGTAGGGAGAGTTGGCATCAACATACCTGGAACATCATCTTCAAGAGCCCCAAGCGTCTGGGCATCAAGTCTTGCCTGGATTTTTTCTTTCGGGGCAAACAGTTCGGTTACCGGTTCTTTTGCCATGCACAGATTGCGGCCATTGATGAGGGTCTGTGTTTTCTCATTGATCAACAAACCACAGATCTGGGTATGAGCCGAGGAATTGCCGACCCGAAGCAGATAAGTTCCCTCTTCGAGAATCCATGCGGCTTTACGGGTATGGTAAGAGGCAAGCAGTTCGAATGGGGCCTGTAAAAGCAGAATCTGGGATTCGCCTGGTTCAAGCGTTCTGGTTTTGACAAAATCAACCAGCCGCTGGTATTCCTTATCTAACGTTCCCTGCGGGCAGCTGACGTAAAACTGAACAACTTCTTTGCCCGGTCTTGATCCCGTATTGGTTACCTTGACCTGAATCTGGACTTTATCCGGATACACATTCATGGCCAGACGTTCGATTTCAAAGTCTGTATAGCTGAGTCCATACCCAAAGGGATAGCGGCAGGGGACTTCAAAGGTATCAAAATAACGGTAGCCGACAAAGATGCCTTCTTTATAGATGGCATGATGAGTATCCCCATTCAGGTAACTGTACTCGTCACCAAAAGGCAGATCTTCGTAGGCATTGAGCCAGGTGCTGGTCAGTTTGGCACTTGGTGTGACTTTCCCGGTCAACAGATCCGCCAGTGCATTGCCGCCCTCTTCGCCCTGCTGGCAATAATAAAGCAGCGCACCGACTTCCAGCTCTTCCGGTCTTCCCAGATCCATCTGGCTGCCAGAGTTGATGACCAGAATCGTATGGGCATAGTTTCTGGCCAGAATCTGCAGATTCTCTTTTTCCGTCCAGGTCAGGTGAAATTCTTCGTTATCGAGTTTTTTATCCGTGCCTTCCCCTGCCTGTCTGGCGACGACATAAATGGCCGTATCGGTCTGGCTGTCAACAATATCTTTTTCATCAATCAACCGTCCGCTTGGAAGCATGGGTGGATCTTTCATGACATCAATGATCGCGGATGGATCCAGGACATTGGTTTTTGCTTTTTTGAGCGCATAATCGACCCGCGACTGATGGTATTCCTTTTCAAAATCTTCAATCCATCGTTCTGTAGAAATGGTAAATCCGGCGTTTTCCAGTCCCTGAAGGATATTGACTGTATAGCGTTCATTCACTTCACCAGATCCGGTCCCACCTTTTACAGTCCGGGAAGTACCGGATCCATATAAGGCTACACGTCCAGGCTGTATCGGGAGCGTCTGATTGTGGTTTTCAAGCAGGACAATCCCTTCACAGGCAGCCTGATAGGCAATCTGACGGTGCTCCAGTTCCTGGATTGTGGGTTCTGGTGATGGTAAAGCCCCGGTAACATAGGGGCGGCCTTTGAATAACATGACATCCCTTCCCTTCTTTGATGTTCGAATCAAACTTGTGTTCTCTATTTCTCTATTTTGGTTTCCAAACCAGTAAATCCTGCCGGTGATGCTTAAAAAGGCAGGCATTTCGGCCCGCCTGATCAAAACAAATTTAAATTTTCAATCTGCCTGTCTGTCATTCGAGGTTTCTGGCTAGATCGACAGATCGACTGGATCAAAATAGACCGGCTTTGGATTTCCGGGTTCATCCATCTCATAGTTGCGATCATCCAGATAGTCCAGAAAGGCTGGTTCCTGATGTTCATCGCGCAAGGCATCCAGAAATAACGTAATGGCTGTAACAGCCTTCTTTTCTGCTTCTTCATACAGATCGAAAAAGGATTGTCTGGAAGGTTCGCCGGTCGCCGGGTTGAGCCATTCGTTGTGAAGCAGGTTGCAGACATCAATATTGTCTTCGGCAACATTTGGGATCGAGCAGCCAGAAGCCAGGTATTCAATCCCCAGCATTTTCTCCAGCGGAATCACCACTTTTTTCTTACGGTTGGATGGATCATACAGATGGTTCTGCATGGTTTTCCAGTCCTGTAAAGCCGCGGCAAAATGGTAGGCCGGAATCAGTTCGCCATAAATTTTATCGATAGCCGGAACGTAAACTCTGGCTAAAGCTCTTGCCACCTCGGGTTTGTCACTGAGGCATTCAACGGCCGGATTGTAATCGGCCATGGTTTTATTCTTTTTATATTTGAGCATGGCTGCATCTAACAAAGACTCATAGCGATGATGAGCCCAGGAAGAGCGGCCTTTGCAGTTGCCTGTGCGGAAATAAATCAGCGGATGGGCGGTAGAATCTAAAGCCCAGTGGCACAAGTGGCCGCAGACATAGGCAGTCATATCTTCCCGGATCTTTCGATCTTTCTCACGGCGTATGGAGCGCAGTGCACTGGCATAAAAGTCATTGATATGTTCAGCATGAAGCAGCGTTCCGAATTTACGGATTGGAGATGGCTTCACGAAATGGGTAAACGTTGCATTATGGAAAAACAGAAAGTCCGGCCCCTGGCCGCCGGTTATCATGATCTGGCGGTGGGCATTGAGCATTGGATTGTGCAGCTTTTGCAGGACATCTTCCGTAAATAAAGCATGAGTAACAAGACTTGGCATATCAGCCCTCCAGTTTCTTTTTCAGCCCGAGAAACAGTTCCCGCTCCGCGTAGGTATCCATGGAGCAATAGTCACAGATCTGCTGGGCGATTTCTTCTTTTTCGTTTTCATCTTCGGTATGGGAAGCTTTGCGATAGGCAAAGACGGCATCCATGCCATTCTGAACCTCGAGCAGCTTATATCCATCCTTGGTCGAAAACAGGGGAAGCAGCGTTTTGAGCGAACTTTTGCCCCGCTGGCGCAGATCATAGTAGCAGCCAGTTTCAAACGGGGTGGACAGATCGACCATCCGCTCACACAACGCTTCGAGAGGCTTGCGATACTCTGGAAACTGCTCAGCCAGCTGCATCAGCCGCAGCTTTTCCGCGCCTTCCATATTAAAGACCATGATACTGCCCGTGGGTGGGATTTCAGCTAACAGATGTTCAATGAAATCCTTACGGCAGTCGCCAGTGGAAAAATAGACGGAATGCTCGAGCCGGTCATCTTCATGTTCGATGTGCATCGAATACTGGAAACAAAGCACGGAAAAAGGCTTCATTCCTGTATAGGGAGCCAGCGCAAAGGTATCCCATTCAAAATCAAGATACGTAATCGGATAGACCAGATCATTCATCCATTCCTGCAATGCCGGCTTATCCATGAAGACCCCGTCTGGATTTTTGGCAGCCTGAATCTGGGCATACTGCAGACTGGTGCCTTCAATCATCGAGGCCGGGATCTGATCCAGGGTATAGATGCCCTGCTCATCAAAGTCGTTGCGGTTGGACGAACTGCTCAGCAAGGCAGCTGCCTGATCGGGGAGCTCTTCAACCTGGAAGCATTCGTTATAAAACGGACACTTGGATGGCGAAGTGCAGATTTTGACATGGCGGGCAGCCTGCCCCTGCGGCGGCGTACGAAAGACTTTCCAGGCCAGTTCAACCAGTTCTTCAGGCGTAATGTAGGTCTCGATTCTGGTAATCTGCTCGTCGGCTGTCTGGCGGTAATAGCCGCCATGCATTTTCTTCAGATGGGTCTGCGTCGCAAAGAAGTCTTCGGGTTTTGGATCTTCCTGGCGAACGTAGGCTTTGTTCAGGTATAGAAATTCATGTTCACTGATTGTCAGGCCACACAGTTTGACAATCTGCTGGTCAATCCAGAGCAGATCGAGCAGGCTTTCTTTTGGCGCGGTGGAGCAGACGGGATAGATCGCTTTATACGTTCCATCTTCTTTTCTGACCATCACCGGGATCGTTGTCCGAAGTCCTTTGGCTTCAAAGCGCAGATTGCGGCCTTTGCCATTCTGTTCGAGGATTTCTAAAGAACGTTCGGTTGGATCGTTGACTTTGCCTTCCTGCAGATGGGCATCTTCAAAAAGCCGATCTAACATTTTCTGGTATTCAGCCCGATCCGGCCGCAGCAAAGGCGGCATCATTTCTTCACGGGCAAGCAGGGCCTTGCGCGGACAGTGCATGGCGGTTGCCAGTTCGTTTGCATGAATTGTTTTTTTATTGGTAGTTGGCAAGGATGTCTTTCATTCCCTTCACATATTGTTCAACGCGGCTTGCCGGAGCAGTCAGCCGGACGTTTGCTTTCATCGAATACAATAATCGCATAACCTGCTCGGGATTGTTCGATTGAAAACTGAATCGACACCATTCTCCCGTACTTTCCAGCTCATGAAGATTATCGCCCCAGTCGATTTCCTCAAAAAAGCGCTTCTGATCTTTGCGAACTTCAACTTCGTAGGTTTCAGTATCGGTCGGGACAATCGTCGTCTTCCCGATATGATCGCGCAGCCGGAACTCGGGATCGCGGGTGAAATGATGGAAAGAGGAGTAGAGTTCGAGAATGCGCTGCTCGGAAATCCGGTAGTTGCGGTATTCCTGGTGCATATGGTCAAATCCGCAGAAATACCAGCGCCCTTCCATCGAGATAATCGCATAGGGATCGACCAGGCGGGTTAAAGGCTGGGTATTGGCACGGGAGAGATAGGTCACTTCCAGGGTCTGATTTTCCACCATGGCTTTACGGATGGTATTGAGCAGGACGGTTCCTTTTTCAGAAAGATGTTGACCATTTTCTCCGACAAAGTAGATCGGAGTCTCCTGCATTGGATGACGGGTCTGCGACAGAATCTGATCCATGACGGCCAGCGATTCTTTAGTAAATGGAAAACCAGTCTGTGAGCTGATAAAATCCCTTGTCTTGCGCAGGGCTTCGATTTCCTGGCTGTTCAGATCCGGCAGGGCAATCAGGGTTGTCTTGTCAAGTTCGTACCCGCCGCCAACACCTCGCCGGCCCTTAATGGAATATCCGGCTTTTTCCAGATCTTTACGGTATTCACGGATATTACGCTTGTTGCATCCGATAATCTGTGCGAGTTCCTGAATGCTGACAAGACCACGGCTTTTTAAAAGCATCAGCATGCGGATACAGTTCGCTGTCCGATTCATGATCAATCCCCTTCCTGTTTCCCTCCCTGCCTTCACGGCAGTTCCCATTTAAAACTTCAAAGCCTTCAAAAAGATCCAGTCGGATCCAAAGATCTCCAATATCTCTGATCTAAAAATCTCCAATATCTCCAATCTATAGATCAAAGATATATAGAAGATATATAGAAAGTGATGGCTCATCAAAAATGACTAAAAACGCTCCGACAATCAGACAGCCATTCAAACGGACAACAAGTCAGAGATCTCAAGAAAGTCCTGATTTCGATTTACAGAGCCATCAAAAGGCTATATCCCTTCAAGGCAAATCATACTCAGATTTTACCTGCACGCCTTCACCTTGTGAAATGGCTTTGCCACCATTCTTCCCCTAATGACGATTCACCGGTTTAAAACAGACGTTTTTCAGTGGGTTTGTTCAATGGATATTTTCCTTCATCAGACAAAAAGACTGGAATGGTCAGACTGGAGTAAAAGGCCATAAGCAATCCGCAAAGATCAGGACTGAAGCCCACTCTGAAATCCGTTCACGATCCGTAAACAACCAACGGGATTCAAAACTGACCGGTTTCCATGTCTTTCCCATGTTTTTTGATGTTTTCCGGCATTTTTTCTTCGATCGTCAAAACCCTGATCTATCATTTTGACGGTTGTTTTCAAACTCGCTAGAATCACGTCATAAATTTTTGATCAAAGGGGTGAACCTATGAAATACATTTTTGTAACGGGAGGCGTTGTCTCCGGCCTTGGAAAAGGAATTACGGCAGCCTCCATCGGCCGTCTGCTCAAAGCACGCGGCTATAAAGTCACTGCTCAGAAACTGGATCCCTATATCAACGTCGACCCGGGCACCATGTCGCCGTATCAGCACGGTGAAGTTTTCGTCACCGATGATGGTCTGGAAGCAGACCTTGACCTCGGTCACTATGAACGCTTTATCGACGAAAATCTCCATCAGTACTCCAACCTGACCACCGGTAAGGTGTACTGGAACGTCTTAAACAAAGAACGTGAAGGAAAATACCTTGGCCAGACTGTCCAGGTCATTCCACACATTACTGATGAAATCAAAAACTTTGTCATGTCCGCTGGGACAGTCACCAATGCCGATGTCGTCATCACTGAAATCGGCGGTACAATCGGTGACATTGAATCTCAGCCATTCCTTGAAAGTATCCGTCAGGTTGCCCAGGAAGCAGGCCGCGGCAACTGCCTGTTTGTCCATGTAACCTATATTCCTTATATTTCCGGTTCCAAAGAATACAAGTCCAAACCAACTCAGCATTCGGTTAAGGAACTCCAAAGCTTTGGGATCCACCCAGATCTGATCATCGCGCGCTGCGACGAAACGATCCCAAAATCAGTTCTCGACAAAATTTCTCTGTTCTGTAACGTAGAACCGTCCAGCGTATTCGAAAACCGGACGCTTGGATCTTTATATGAAGTTCCTTTAATGCTTGAAGACCAGGACATCGCCAAGGTTGTCTGCGATAAACTCAGCCTGCCGTATCGTGAACCCGATCTTACGGACTGGCGTGAACTCGTTGGCCGGATCAAATCCGCCAATCAGAAAGTCACCATCGGTCTGGTCGGCAAATATGTGCAGCTGCATGATGCCTATCTGTCAGTTGCTGAAGCACTGTCGCATGGCTCTTTTGAAAACGGCGTGGATCTGACCATTAAATGGATTGACTCTGAACATCTCGACAATCTCGATGAAGTCTTTGCGGATGTCGACGGCATTATCGTGCCTGGCGGCTTTGGCGGCCGGGGCATTGAAGGAATGATTGCAGCCGCCGGCTATGCCCGCGATCATAAGATTCCATACCTTGGCATCTGTCTTGGCATGCAGATTGCGGCGATCTCCTTTGCCAGAGATGCTTTAGGCTATGCGGACGCCAACTCCTTTGAATTCGATGAAACGAGTGAACATACGATCATCGACTTCATGGTCAACCAGTCCAACGAAATCAAAAAAGGCGGCACCATGCGTCTTGGTGCCTACCCCTGCTACATTCATGACAATACCCTGCTCCATGATCTGTACCAGGCTGACCATACCCGGGAAAGACATCGTCACCGTTATGAGTTCAATAACCTCTACCGCCGCGAATTTGAAGAACACGGAATGAAGATTTCGGGAACCAGTCCCGACTTCTCCTTAGTAGAGGCCATCGAATATACAGACCATCCTTTCTATATCGGTGTGCAATACCATCCAGAATTCCGTTCGCGTCCAAACCGCCCACATCCATTGTTCGCTGGTCTTGTCAAAGCAAGTCTTGAAAACGCAAAACGAAAAGAAGAAGAGCAGGTTCTGGAAGAAGTCCTCGAAACCGCTGTTCTTTAATCCTGCCTTTTAAAGAAAAGCCTGATACTCCACGAAATAAAAAACGAAACGAAACAAATGAAGTAAGACAAGCTGCAGCAGCGTTTCCCTTCTGGATTTTTGAAAGAATGGATTTCCATTCCAGGATTCTAAGTGGCCGCTGCTGCTTTTTTATTGCGGCTGAAGCAGCGGTTTTCAAAAGAAAGATCAGAAAATCTGCTCACAACTATACTTTTCTTGCTTTCAGAACTATTTTCATCATGTGTTCTTTGCAAATGTTGTCTTGTTTCCATTTCTGCTTTAGATGTCACGCAAACCAATGATTTTTGAAAATGTAACAATGAAAACGTAACCATTATATCGTTTATCCATTTATGGAAGCGAATTCATTTGTTTTGGGTCATGTCATTTGTCAGTTAAGCAGTGCCCAAATGGTCAATCTGATTCCAATCCCTGTATGAATCAGATAAGATCTGATGGTAAATGAATTAGTTTCAGGGAGGTTTATCAATGAACAAACGTATTTTTGCAGCCATGGCTGTTGCCGGTTTATTATTTGCAGGATGCTCTTCCAGCTCTTCTGATGCATCCAGTGCTGCTTCCGGCGCTGGTGAAACAAGCAACACGGCTTATGTAGAATCTGATGGTACAGAAGTTTCTGCAACTGTCACTAAAAAAGATGGCAAAGTAACTGCTATCCAGATCGACCAGACTACTGAAGATGGCTCTTCCAAAAAAGAAAAAGGCGCTGACTATGGCATGAAATCTGCTTCCGGCATCGGTAAAGAATGGAACGAACAGATCGAATACCTCGAACAGTACATGGTTGATAACGGCATTGATTCCGTTAAGTTGAACTCTGATGGATATGCAGAAAACGAAGATGTTAAATCCGGCTGCACCATCAACCTCAGCCAGATCATGGAAGCTGTAAACGAAGCCAACAGCAAGTAAACCAAATAGAAACGTCTGATTCAATCGGACAAAAAATGAATCAAGACTGCACGAAAGCTGGAAGATATCCTCCAGCTTTTTTTCATATCCAACCGATTGAAAAGACACATCCAGGAAGACTTCAGGAGAGGTACGAAACGATTTTTGCAAGCCTACTTTTGTCTTACGTTCTGTCTTCTGAATTGTTTTTTCTGATGCACAGTCTGTCCGCTGGGGTTTTGTCAGAATTTCTGTTTTTGAACAAAAGTCGCTGAAGACGAAAATTCTCTGATTCTTTTCACATCAAGTGTTGCAATTTACAGCTATACTTGAATATGGTCCTCCGAAAATTTCCCATATTTTCCCGGACTGATCCTGCCAAGCCGCCGGTGCTGCCATCTCTTTGCGAAACGATGCAGCCTGTAGACCAGAAGCTTTTAAACAGCCTGAAACGAATCAACGAACGGCTTCTTTCAGCCTGAAACTAAACGGCTCAAATCAGATGCGCCATCGTCTGCAGTTTTGCTTTCGGGCGGTAGATTTGGCGGCTTTTCCATCAGAGCCAAGAAGCTCTTTCAAACCATGCATTCCTGGCAGGTATGTAAATGGTTTCGAATTTCCTTCGCAAATCTTAATATCTTTTCGATACGATATTCAGGCAGGACTGATCCTGTCCTCCTCTTTTCAAAAAAAGAAGATCCAGACACGTCAGGCCGGCATGGAAAATGACTCCTGATCCTGAAAAAAACAAGAAATGGATTCTGTCATCCAAATGTGAAAAAAACTTTATGAATAACCAAAAGAAAACCAATCAAAGCCCTGGCAATGCTAAATCTTTCGATTCGCGCACCAAGGCTTCCATCTCTTCCCAAAACCCGGCCAGCTCCATGGCCCAAAAAGATGCCGGGCCACATAAAAAAAGTTTAAATTTTAAAAACAGTCTGCTTGTAATCACTGCTCTTTGTGTGGTGATTGCCGGCGTGACCATCTGGGCCATGCGCTCAGCCTCCACTCAAAGTAAAAAAGAGGGACTGGCTTATCTCAATACTCAGGCCAGTAAAAACCTCGATGATGTTCAAAACAAGCTCAATGAACGCAAGGCAGCGGAGCAGCAGGCCCAGATCGATCAGGAAATCGACAACATCAACAGCGGCGCCGCTTCCATATGGCCGATGTTTGACAACTCCGTGATCTTAGGGGATTCCCGCGCTGAAGGGTTTAAATCGTTTGATTTCCTGCCCGATTCCATCGTACTGGCTGAAATCGGCGCCCAGATCAAACGGATCCCGGAATTTGCCGAAACGATTGGCACCCGCAAGCCAGAAGTTATTTATCTGTGCTATGGACTCAATGATGTCCTGTCCAATGTCGGCATGGAAAACGGGCCTGATGGCTATGGCCAGCTTTACGAAAGCTATATCAAGCAGCTGCTTGAAAAGAGCCCAAACTCCAAAATTGTTGTCTGCTCAATCATCCCGGCTTCGCCTTCGGCCATTGCAGCCAATCCCGGCTATGAAAAAACAGCTGACTTTGACCGCCAGGTTAAAGAGATGTGTGAACGCAACGGGTGGACGTATGTCGATGCCAACTCACTGGTATCGGATCCATCGGTCTATGAACCAGATGGCGAACACTTTGTCCGTTCAGCTTACGATGAATGGGGCAAGATGCTGCTCAAAAGCCAGTATCCATCTCTGAACTGATTTCAGTCCTGTCTCTTCGGGCTTTATTCATTACAACCCACAGGCGGGCAACTTCATTCAAACTTTAAAACATTGAAAACAAACTCTGTGAGCATACAGAGTCTTTGAGGATAAAAATTCGATATTCCTTTTATGAAAAGCAAGTTCAAAAATCCATATGTTTATGGTCAAGCCATTTTGCTTGTCATTCTGGCCATCTTCTTTCTTTCGAGCTGTCTGCAGCGAAGCATCCATTCGCATGCTTCCTTCGAGAGCGTTGAAAGTGCAGTCTTAGCGGCGGTTGACCAGACCAGATATCCAAAACAGGACAACCTGAAAATCCGCCGTCTTTTTTCCATCGATCCTTCCCTGGCTGAAAATATCGCTCTTTATCGGGTGAGCAATGGCATGGAAGGAAGCGAAATGATTTTAGTCGAGTTCGATCCGGCCTATAAAGAACAGATCGAACAGGCAATGATCAATCGTAAAGCATCCCAGAAATCAATTTATGAGGGGTATGCTCCTGATCAGGCCAGCCTGATGGATGGAGCAGTAATTGATTTCCAAGACAATTTCGGCCTTTACTATGCGGGTGAAAACCCTGGCAAAGTAGATCAGGCCTTTTTAAAGGCAATTAAGGGGAACTAAGTATGCAGTTTACAGACTTTTCATTTTTATTTGTCTTTTTACCCCTTTCCTATCTGGTTTATCTGCTTTTAAACAGGATGAAGCTGAAAACCTCAGCGCTCAATCTTTACCTGCTTGTCATTTCCCTGCTTTTCTATTCTGCCGGCGGATGGACTTCCCTGTTTATCCTGGGATTTGTCCTGCTCTGGAACTGGATGTGCGCAGGGGCAATTCAATACGATTACGATCATCCAGAAAATGAATCGACACCCCTGCAGCCTGCCACATCCCAGGCTGTTTCCAAACAGCCGCTCAGTGCATTTTTAGCGATGCCAAATGCCAGAAAAACATTATGGATCTGTATTGCGGTAAACGTCCTGCTTTTACTGGTCTATAAGTACATCGGTGTCTGGCTGGGGAATCTGACTGGAAACACGACCTTCCTTTCGACTTTTGTGATGCCGGTTGGTCTTTCGTTTTATATGTTTTCGTCCATCTCCTATGTTGCCGACGTTTATATGAAAAAAGCCACGGCCTGCTCACTGGTCGATTTTGGTCTTTTTGCGGCCTTCTTTGGCCGGGTCAACATGGGACCGATCGGACATTATGCAAAATTTAAAGACCAGCTCTCCTATCACCCGCTCACCCGCCGGGGCAAGCGGTATGGTGCTGCTTTGTTTTTGCAGGGACTGTTTTTTAAAGTCTTTCTGGCTGACAATCTGGCGCTGGTTTTTTCCGGGCTGGAAAACGACTCCACCTGGCTTGGCACGTGGCTTTTAGCCATCAGCTATATGCTAGAGCTTTACTTTGACTTTGCCGGCTACTCCCGTATGGCCAGGGGCCTTGCCAGTCTTTTTGGCTTTGATATTCCGGCAAACTTTAATAAGCCCTACACGGCGACCTCGATCCAGGATTTCTGGAGACGCTGGCATATTTCACTGACCGACTGGTTTCGCGAGTACATCTACATCCCGCTTGGCGGCAACCGGGTCAGTAACAAGCGCTGGATCTTCAATCTGTTTGTGGTCTGGTTTTTAACCGGGCTGTGGCATGGACCAACGTTCAGCTTTATGGTCTGGGGGCTTTTACAGGGTGCATTAATCCTGCTCGAACACAAAAAGCTCAATGCCCTGCTTGAAAAGCTGCCTGCCTTATGGCGTCATGTCTACGTCTTACTGATGGCTATGATCTCCTGGATTCTGTTTTTCAGTCCCAGTCTGCTTGATGGCGTGCAAAGAATTGGAAGATTATTTTTCATCAGTATTTCAGGTCTGGCCAATCCACAGGCTTTGTTTTACCTGTTCCATGCGCCCGTCCTGTTTGCGGCAGCAATCTTCTGTGCTGGCAGTCTGCCCAAAAAAGCAGCCAGCTGGATTTCCCGGCATATCCCACTCAACAAGGGCTTACTTGGAGCCTTTGGCTATGGCTTAGGCTTTCTGTTGTGTCTGGCCATGCTCATCTCCCAGACTTCGCAGGCCTTCCTGTATACCGCATTTTAAGGAGGTCGCTCTATGAAGAAAAATGAACATCAGCCACATATTACCCGCTACCAGAAGTACCTGTATGCACTTCTTTCCGTGATCTGCTGCACGGTGATGGTGCTCAACCTGATCATTCCAGACTCTGTGCGTTCAGAAGTGGAAAACAGACCGTTAGCCGGTTTTCCTGCACTTTCGATTTCAGCCTTGCAGTCTGGCCGTTATGCCGATCAGTTTGAAGATTATGTTTCCGACCAGTTTCTTGGCCGCAATACGTTGTTTCATGTCAACTACCTTTTCCGCCGGCTTTGCGGCCAGCGTGAAATTGATGATGTCTATCTGGGCAAAAACGCTCTGCTTCAAAACCCATCCACACCGGCAGATGACCTTCTGGAGGGCCAGATTGAAACCATCAACGAGTTTGTAAACCTCACCGGTCTGCCCGCTTCCGTTCTGGTCGCCCCAAGTGCCGCAAATATCCAGGCAGACAAGCTGCCGCTCGATGCTCCAGCTGCCGATGAAAACGGCCCGCTTGATCAGTTGTATTCCTCTTTGAATACCTCTAAAGCCGATGTGCGCCAGATACTCAAAGACCATAAAGATGAATATATCTACTACCGCACGGACCATCACTGGACCAGCCTTGGAGCCAAATACGGCGCCCAGGTGTTTCTGGATTCCTATGGCATCACGATGAATCCGGACGATTTTGAAAACCTGAAGGTTTCCGATACCTTTGAAGGCACACTAGCCAACAAAACCGGGTCTGTCGGTCTTTGCGATGATATTTATATCTGCCCAGATAAATACCAGACTGAATATCTGGTCACCTGGAATGATGGCTCGAAAACCACCAGCATTTACAACCAGGAAGCTCTTGACCATAAAGACCAGTACCAGGTCTTTCTTGGCGCCAACCAGGGTCTGGTTCACATTGAAACCTTAAGCAGTTCCAATGAAAACCTGCTTCTGTTCAAGGATTCCTATGCCAATGACGTCATCCAGTATCTGCTGCCTTACTTCCGCAACATTTACGTCGTCGATCCACGCTACTTCTACGAAGATATCAACTTCGTCCTGGCCGCCGGCAACATTACCCGCCTGGGCTTTCTGTTCTCCTATAACAATTTTGTGACCGACAGTTCCCTGCGCGATGTGTTGCAGACAAGAATTCTGCAGGAAACAGCGAATCTGACAAACGAAACGGCTGACGATGCAGCCAGCTCTGAAGCGGCGCCGGAACCTGAAGCAGAAAACGAAGAACAATCTGCTTCCAGTGAGCAAAGCCAGGAAAGCCAGAGCGCTTCGACAAGTGAAAACGACGCCAGCAGTGCGTCCGAATCAGATTCTAGTGAAGAATCCGCACAGTCTTCTGCCGAAACTGAATCAGAAACTTCTGATCAGGCGAAAAGCCAGGATTCATAAGCGTGATCCTTACGACTTCAACAAACCATTCAACAGACTAAAAAATGGAGAAGCCATTGTTCCACCGAGTAGAACAGGGCTTCTCCATTTTTATTGAACCAACACGTTCGTGAATGTGTACCCCGTCCCCACC
>Dunbar_p2__coassemble_1220_pt1 | contig 23496 bp, 17 predicted proteins | sample Dunbar_p2__metabat2_high_PE_044 | metagenome-assembled genome bin Dunbar_p2
CCGGCTTTTTGCATTTTGCGGTGATGGATTCGGAATGGGAACGCCATACGGGAACACGCACGCAGGTGCAGTTGACGTTGAGTTCCGGGCTGTGCAGGATTTTGCGGCCTTCATTTTGCATCTTCCATTCTTCAGAAGTGATGCCATTTTCATCAAAACCGCCGATCTGCGGAATGACGTTGAAGGCAATCTGATACGCAAACGCTTCTGGCTTGGCGTTTTCGTCTTTCAGTTCGCGTTCCAGATCTCCGATGCCTTTGACACCCGCACCAGAAACAGCCTGGAAGGTTGTGCAGATGACAGATTCAATGTCATAAAGATCATCGAGATCATGCAGGGCCATTAAAGCGATGATGGTCGAGCAGTTTGGGTTGGCGATAATGCCATTGTGTTTGGCAATATCTTCTGCGTTGATTTCAGGAACAACCAGCGGGACATTTGGATCGAGACGGAAGGCGGAAGAGTTGTCGACCACAACGCATCCAGCTTTCTGCGCCCATGGCATCCATTTTTTCGTTACATCATTTTCGCAGGCTCCCAGTACGTAATCCACGCCCTGAAAGGAGTCTTCCGTCAGCTCTTCTACGATATGGCCGTCAATTTCCTTACCGGCTGAACGGGCCGATGCTAAAAGCTTTACGTTTCCTTCAATATTCTGCTCTTTGAGACATTCAAGCATCTGTCGGCCGACAGCGCCTGTTGCTCCTGCAATCGCAATGGTTTTCATGCTCTTTTTTCTCCTTGCTGGTCTGAGACTCACTCAGGCCGTTTTTATTCCTCACGTTTCCGTGGTTGTTGTACGTATTTTGATCTGATTGTTCCTGAGCTGACTGTTCTTGATGATCTGTCAAGATAGATCATCAAGAGCAAATCGGTCTGGATGGTTTTATTCCGTATCCAGGGCAACGTCAACGACTTCAATAAAAGGTTCGACTTCAACCGGGCGGATCTGGGAATCATCCGGGTGAACGAATTCCTCATAAATAACGCTGATGGTCCGGGAAAGATCTTTTTCATCGACGGCAATGGTGATGTTGATCTCGTTGGAGTCCTGGGCAATCATCTGAATGTTGATCTTTTCACGGCCCAAGGCTTCAAATAAGCGGCCGGCGTTGCCAGGCTGGTGGGACATCGAATTGCCGACGGTCGAAACCAGGGCAATGTGGTCTTGGACTTTGATTTCATCTGCATGAACTTCTTTTTTGATCGCATGCAGGATTTCGTACAGGCTGTCATCCACTTCGGCTTTTGAAACGATAACGGTAAAGGAATCAATGCCGCTAGGGATGTGTTCAATGGATACATTGAAGCGTTCCAGCACGGACAGAACTTTGCGCATGTAGCCGATTTCGTTGGACATGTGTTTTTTGTAAATATAGATCGACAGAAAGCCAGGTTTTCCGGCAAGACCAGTAATTGGATACTTGCGGGGTACACTCGAGGTTTCCTGAATGATGGTACCAGCATCCTGTGGACGGTTGGTGTTGAGAATATGAATTGGGATGTTGCTTTCTTTGACTGGGAAGACGGCTTCTTCATGTAAGACAGAAGCACCCATATAAGAAAGCTCACGCAGTTCAGAATATGTGATATGGGTAATGGGTTCCGGATTTTTGACGACACGGGGATCAGCCATCAGAAAGCCGGAAACATCAGTCCAGTTTTCATACACATCGGCATCAAAGATATTGGCCAGAATCGATCCGGTAATATCGCCTCCGCCGCGAGAGAAAACCATAATTTTGTCATTGGAAGAAAGACCATAGAAACCAGGGAAGACAAAGCGGCTGGTTGTATTCATCACCGCACGCAGTCTAGCCCGGGTTGCATCCCAGTCGATGCTTTTATCATGGTTGATCCGAATGACATCGGCTGCATCTACAAATGGATAGCCAAGGTATTCGGCCATGAGTCTGGCACAGAAGTATTCACCGCGGGAGACGATTTCGTTCTGGGTCATGGTCTGCAGGCGGGCATACATTTCATCGAGTTCGCGTTCGACTGGATACTTTAAGCCAAGGGTTTCTTTGATTTCGACAAAGCGTTCCTTGATCAGCTTGAAGACATTGCTCGCATCGACATGGTACTGACGATGGGCATCGAGCAGATAGAGCAGATCCGTGATTTTGGAATCACTGGAATTGCGCTTGCCTGGCGCTGAAACGACTACGAACCGGCGGTCCGGATCGGATAAGACAATGTTTTTAACTTTTTCAAACTGGCTGGCGCAGGATACTGAAGAGCCGCCAAATTTTGTGACTTTTAAGGTCATTCGCTTTTCCACACTCCTATCATCATTTCCGGATCACGATCGCGTAAGGGCTCAAGCGAGTCGAGTGTCTTTTGCGCAATCAACCAGTATGCGCCAGACGGACCGGAGAGATCTGTGTTTAAAGTTGTATGACTTTTTTGGTCAGGATGCACCATCAGATTGGATTTATTTTTGGAATCGCTTTCCAATTGTTCAGCTTTTTGACATTTTTGCGATGAGATTCCGGCATTGTCAAAGTGGATGGCGGTTTCAAATCCCTCAATTTCGTTTAAAGAAAGTGTTGGATCAGATGGCCGGACAATCCAGTCTGTGCAGATCAGATCGGGATTGAGTGAAGAATTCCGGTCAAGAAGGATCGGACGGGTACGGCCATCCACGGCATCCAGCGCATCAGCAACCAGTGCCTGGGCAGTTGCAAGACCCCCGGCGCCCTGGCCATAGTAGCCAAGCTTGCCAAAACTGTGTCCATAAACGAGCTGGGCATTGTAGTTTTCCTGAACGGACGCAAAGTAATCAGTCTCCGGTACAAAAACAGGAGCGATCAGAGATGCATGATGGTCACCATCCCGCTCAATTCTGGCAATGTGGCGAATCTTGCGGCCGTTGGCTTTGGCAAACGCAATGTCCTGATCGGTGATTTTTGAGATGCCAAGTGGCTTTGGCAGATCCAGAATCGGGGCATGGGTGAGCAGAGAGGCTGCAAGCAGTGTTTTATACCAGACATCAATGCCTTCGATATCGTTGGTCGGATCGGCTTCGGCATAGCCTTTGGCAATGGCATCCTGCAGGGCATCTTCAAAAGAAGTGCCGTTGGCTTCCATGCTGGTGAGAATATAGTTGCTCGTTCCATTGAGAATTCCTTCAAAGCCAGTCAGCTCTTCCGCACGGGAGAGTTTAAGCAGGGCATCAAGAATTGGAATGCCGCCGCCAACAGTGGCTTCAATGGCAACTTTGCCGCCATGCTGCTTTGCCAGTTCGAGATAGTCAGGCAGATACTTGCTCATGACCGCCTTATTGGACGAAATGACCGTCTTGCCATGTTCAAGGGCTGTGCGAATCAGGGTATTGGCCGGTTCCAGTCCGTTGAGGCATTCAAAGACAAGATCAATGGCTGGATCGGAAACAATTTCCTGGCCGCGGCTTGTGAAGTAAGGTTCGTCTGCTTTGGCAGGTCGGACAAAGACATGTTTCATGTTGAGATCGGGATGATTCTGGCAGAGACTTTCGACGCTTCTGCCGACGGTTCCATACCCTAAAAGGACACAGTTCATATAGACTCCTTGTAGACTCCTTGTATTTTTTTCGTGATTGCTGCTGATTTTTTCAAAATCAGGCACCTGTTTTTTCTGCCATAGTCGGGCAGAATTTTTTGTCAGGTCTGTCTGGACGGTTTATCCTTGGATTGCGAAAAACGGTTCTTTTTGTCTTCTTTTTGAAGACAGAATGGCCGTTTTGGATGAAAAAACCAGTTTGTTTCTTTTGTTTTCAATTGATTTTCAGCGGTTTTACAACGTTTTCCTGCGGGAATTGTTCTCTGTGTAAAAACACTTGTATTTGAAACTTGCACATTGTATCATAGGGCATGTGCAAATTCAAGGAGTGGAAGTTATGGAAGTTTATTACCAGTCAACCAGACAGAATACCCAGGGAATTGAAGCCAAAGCGGCTGTTCTCCAGGGGATTTCACCTGATGGCGGATTGTACGTCTGGCCAAATCTTGGTGAAGAAAAACTGGATTTAAATGAAGTGTGTAAATCTGATTACAAAGGCATTGCCAGCATGGTCTTTAACCAGCTGCTTTCTGGCTACAGCAAGCAAGAGCTGCAGGAATGCATTGACAACGCCTATTCTCATACGTTTAAAGTCGATCAACCCGACACGATTACCCCGCTCGAAACAGTAGGGGATGTTGAGGTTCTTGAACTGTTCAGAGGACCAACCAGTGCATTTAAAGATGTCGCTCTGACCATTCTGCCCTGGTTTTTATCCAAGGCGCTGGCCGCAACCAATAAAAAAGCATTGATTCTGACCGCAACCAGCGGGGATACCGGCAAGGCTGCCATGTCCGGTTTCCAGGATGTAGACCATACCGGAATCTGTGTGTTCTATCCGGATGGCAAAGTTTCAGCCGTCCAGCAAAAACAGATGGCCAGCCAGCCCGGCAAAAATGTGCGGGTGTTTGGCGTGCAGGGCAACTTTGACGATGCCCAGAGCATGGTCAAGAAACTGTTTTTAGATGAAGAACTGCGTGAACGTCTGGATAAAGAGCAGATCGTGCTTTCCAGCGCAAACTCGATCAATATCGGCCGTCTGATTCCGCAGATTGTTTATTACTTTGATGCCTACCGTCAGCTCGTCAACAAAGGCACGATTGCTCTTGGCGATCCCGTTTCCTTTTCGGTACCGACCGGCAACTTCGGTGACGTACTGGCCGGTTATTATGCTTCGCTGATGGGACTGCCCGTTGAAAAATTTTATGTCGCAAGCAATGCCAACAATGTTCTGACTGATTTCTTAAAGAATGGTGTCTATGATCGCAACCGTCCATTCATTCAGACGATCTCGCCAAGTATGGACATCCTGATTTCTTCCAACCTGGAACGTCTGCTTTACTATGCTTCGGGTAAAGATACAGAAAAAGTAGCCAGCTGGATGAACGATCTGGCGACAAAAGGTTTCTATGAACTTGATGACAAGACCAAAGAAGTCATTCAGTCGATGTTTAAAGGTGGCTATTACGATGATGAAGCCCTCAAGGAAACGATTAAGGAAACCTATGATGCAACCGGGTATGTGCTCGATCCTCATACCGCTGCCGCCTATGCCCTGGCAAAAGAAGCCAGAAAAGATTCGGATGTTCCAGTAATCGCGCTGGCAACGGCTTCCCCGTATAAATTCACGCAGGATGTTCTCGATGCCCTTGGCGTCAGTCAGGAAGATCCATGGAAAGCCATGGAACAGTTATCGACCATGCATGACGATCCGATCCCGGCTCCACTTGCCGCCCTGCAGGATGCGCCGATTCTTCACGATGCGGTGATCGCTCCCGAAGAGATGAAAGAATCTGTTGCAGCCAAGGCAATGGAGATCTTTCAATGATCACCGTCCGTACTCCGGCAACCAGTGCCAACTGTTCAATTGGCTTTGACTGCCTGGGGCTCGCACTGGACTGGAAATCAAAGATTTCCTTTGAGCCAGCCGAAACCCTGAAAATTACTGGCTGTCCACAGGAATATGCCGGTGAAGACAACCTGGTGTATCAGTCTTTTGTCTATACGTGCAAAGCCTGCCATGTCGAAGTGCCAGGGGTGCATATCCATATTGATTCGGATATTCCATTTGCCAGAGGCCTTGGCTCTTCTTCTCAGTGCATTGCAGCCGGAATTTTAGGAGCAGATGCACTTTTAGGTCTGCATCTTGGTGATCGTCAGAAACTGGATCTGGCCACTCAGATTGAAGGCCACCCGGACAATGTAGCTCCCGCTTTGCGCGGCGGGTTATGTTCCTGTGTTACCAAAGGCAATGCGAAGGATGGAAATCAGGAAGTCCTGCCGATTGATCTGGGGGCACATGGCTGGCATGTTCTCGTTGTGATCCCTGATTATGAAGTGAGCACCAAAGAAGCCCGCAAAGTTCTGCCGGCTTCCATTCCATTACATGATGCCGCCATGCAGGTCGGACATGCTCTGTTGTTTGAATATGCCTGGGTGCATGGAGATGAAAACTTGTTGTTTGAAGCCTGCGTGGATGTTCTCCACGAACCAAGCCGAAGCAAACTGATCAAGGATTATCCTGACCTTTATGCGCTGGCGCAAAAAGATCGGATTCCATTCTGGATCTCTGGATCTGGACCCACCATGGCCTTTGTCAGTCAGAATGAAGATCAGCTTCGCAACCTGCAGCACTACTTAGCCTGCCGCGAAGTTCTTGAAGAGATGGGCAGCCATCTGAAACTGCGCCTGTGTAAAGTCAGTGATCAGGGCGCGGAGGTGAACTATGGATAAGTATTATCTGGTCAGTTCCGATATTCTTCCGGAAGTCATTGAAAAAGTCGTCGCAGCGCAGAATCTGCTGCGCACCGGCAAGACAAGAAGAATCTGTGAAGCCGTCAAAATGGTCGGTATTTCCCGCGGAACGTTTTACAAATATAAAGACAGCATTTTCCCCTTTGAACCGGAAAATACAAGCCGCAAGGCCATCATCACACTGGTCATCCACGACGAAAAAGGTGTCCTGTCGATGATTCTGACCCGAATTGCGCAGCTCAACTGCAACGTTCTGGCCATCAACCAGACCATTCCAATCAACCAGGTTTCCAATGTCGTTCTGACGCTGGATATTACCGATCTTCCCGGTAATGTGGAAGATCTGGTGGCCCTGCTTAAAAAACTCGACCATGTCAACAGCGCCTCGCTGGTCAGCGTCGAGTAGGGCAGAGAATGAAACTCAATCGAATTCTGTCGTTTCAGTTTGGCATTTTCTTTCTGGTGGCCATGCTGCTCTCAAGTGTCAGCTCAGTTGTTTTCGATCATCAGTTCTATCTGGATCTGTATGAGCGCATCCATCTGGCTGAAAGAGAAAATATCACTTCATCCGATCTGGAAGACTCGATTTTCATGATGACCGATTACGTTGAAGGCAAACGGGATGATCTCAATGGGACGATCACCTGGAGAAATCAGGTGCAGCCAACCTTCAACACCAAGGAAATCCGTCATATGAAGGATGTCAGGACGCTGTGGCAGCGCGCCTATTGGGTGATGGTGATCTCCTGGATCTTATGCATCGTTGCGATGGTTTTGCTTCTGGCAAGAAATAAGCTGGCAGGTCTGTATGACCTGATGCAAGGACTGCTCGATGGCCTGGTCTGCTTTGCGGTCGTCCTGGTCTTCTTTGGCTTCTGGTGGTTCATTGATTTCACCGGCTTCTGGACCTGGTTTCATACGGTTGTGTTCCCGGGAAACATGGACTGGCTGCTCAATCCGGCAACGGATTTCATGATTGTCATCTGTCCGGAAGAAATGTTTTCATCAATGGTCTTTTTGATTGCCGGCAAACTGCTGGCTGGCCTGGCTCCTGTTGCCGGGCTCTGCCTTCTGGCCCGAAAGACACTGCCTGTCTATTTGGATGGTCTGAAACTTGAAAAAGGATCGAAAGAGGACCGGACCCAAACGGCAAACGGTTAAAATCTGATTCGATTTTCGAACCAAAGATCTCAACAATTGATTTCTTCAAATAAGCCCTGGCTCATTGAGTCAGGGTTTTCTTGTGGATAGATCTGCAATCAGGAAGACCTATCTGCAGACAAAGATGCAGACAATCAGAGGAAGTTATACAGGCAACCAAGCGATCAAATATGGAATACCCAAACAATCAGACCCACAATAATCAAACAGCCAGACATGAAAAAAGCCCCGTCGTAAGACGAGGCAAGATTGGCAAAATGAGAAGAGAGTTGGTGGAATCAAGCTTTCAGGAACATACCTTCTCAAGAACATATCCTCAAGAACAGATGAACAGGTATCCCTGTCTGATTCCGGATGGGGTGAGGCTTTAACAGCTCTGACCTCAAGCCGTTTCCACTTAAGGCTTAAAGTACGTGATAGGCTTTGAGCAGTTTTTCAACATCAGTGTCCTTGATCAGGCCGAGCACTTTGTGCAGTTCGAGTTTTTCGATCCAGTTGAAGTGCATATCGCTTAATGGACGGCCGTCACGCAGACTGATGGCTGCTTTGAGCAGCTCACGGATATCATACTGGCTGCCCCAGACTTCTGGAACACCACGGTCGATATTGAATAAGGTATAGACAGCTTCCATACCGGTACGCATTGCATATTCAGTTGTGAAGACGGTATCTCTTGGTGTTTCAACGAATTCACCGAGGAATGCGAAGTTTTCAGCGCCTTCTGGTACAACTGCCGGACGATCGTCTTTGGCACGCGGCATGAAGTAGGAAGAAGCGAATGGCATCATAACTGGAATCGTATTGGCTGAGTTGGTTGCGAGGTCTTCAATCTGATCTTCTGGCACACCAATGTGGTAGAGCCATTCTTCACAGATTTCTTTACCCGTGCATTCGCCCATCGGTTTCTTGATGAAGTCGCCCTTTTCATCTGGAGTCAGACCATACAGCCAGACAAGAACCTGGTTCTTTGGCTGGGAATGGAACTGAGGCTGACGGTTGATTGTCCAGGACATCAGCCAGCCGGAGTCTTTGGCAGTGACGATACCACCAGTAACAACTTTGCCGGATAATGGATCACGTTTGGTGATTTTTTCGATGTAAGGCAGAATCTTGTCATCGAGAGTATTTACCGTAACGCCCATCCATTTGCATTCTTCTGGGTGAGAGTAGAATTTTTCAGGATGACCGAAGCTTGGGTCCTGAGCGGCAATCCGGCGCCACAGATCGAAGGATCCGCCTTCTTTGATTTCTGGTAAGTATTCGCAGACTTTGTCCTGACCACCGATCGAGGAGTTTTCAACGTTGCTTCCTAACGTAATAAACAGGTAGTCGTTTTCGCCAAGATCAAGTGTGGAGTCTTTGCCATCGTGACGCAATACAACGCTTACCGCACGTTTTTTACCGTCAGGCTGAATATCAAAGTTTACATCCAGAACTTCAGTGTTGAAGTGGAACTGAGCACCATGGTCTTCCAGGTATTTTTGCATTGGCAGAATCATGGATTCATACTGATTGTATTTGGTAAAACGTAAGGCACTCAGATTTGGCAGACCATCGATATGGTGGATGAAACGGGTCATGTAGCGTTTCATTTCCAGAGCTGAGTTGCAGTTGTAGAACGCAAACATGGTGCGCCAGTAGAGCCAGAAGTTGGTATCGAGAACTTCTTCATCAAAGAAGTCGGTGATGCGTTTGTCTTCGAGTTCTTCATCTGGTGTCATGAAGAAATTCATCAGTTCCATGCAGCCTTTATCGCTGACACCGAATTTGCCATCGGTATGCGCATCTTGGCCTTGTTTTTCGGTTACACGGCATAAGGAGAAGTTAGGATCCTTTTTGTTGAGCCAGTAGTATTCATCCAGAACGCTGACGCCATCGGTTTCGATACTTGGGATAGAACGGAACAGATCCCACATGACTTCGAAATGGTTATCCATCTCACGACCGCCGCGCATAACGTAGCCGTTTCCTGGATAGTACCAGCCATCGCAGGCGCCGCCGGCAACGGGATCCCGTTCGAAGAAGTGCAGATGGTTGCCAGGCATCTGGCCATCACGGATTAAGAAACATCCAGCGGTCAGAGCAGCAAGCCCAGTGCCGACAAAATAGGCAGATTTTTCATCGATGCCTTCCGGTTTTTCCGGACGCGCAAATGCTTCGTAGTTACCACTTGAATAGTACATAATGTCCTCCTTGAATTAGACAATTCTCAGAACGAAGGCTTCAGAGCAATTCTTCTTTGAGAAGGGTCATCCAATCGATAAACTGATCGATTACAGTCTTTCGATCGGTCAAATTTGATCTCTGAAGACTGGCTTTGTTCTTGGTGGTTGTAGCATACAAGAATTTTAAATGATGGGATATAAACAGCAGGCGGGTGGTGATCAGATTTTTATCACTCGGCTCAAAGTGTAAAAAAACAAAAACCGGAAATCGAAGAGATCCGGTTTAACAGGCTTTATTTGAAGGGCATCTGTCTGTTCGAAAGGCTTCGAGTGCTCTTGTGATGGAACCGTGAATCAGAGTGGCGGTTCGTTCCACAATGTATTCTGGCTTTTCTTTCATCCCGGTGTCGATCCATTTGAGCATGGTGCCGACAAAGGAAAACTGATAGAACTTGGCAATAAACAGTTTGTCTTTTTCACGCACCGTCATATTGGCAGCCCGCTCTTCAACGACACCAAGGAGCAGATCGCTGACAACCCGGTCGAGGTATTGTTCGATATACTCACGACGCACCGAGTGGTAGACATTGAGTATGAATTCCTTATTCTCAAGGGCTCCATAGAAGATATTGAGATATCCTTCCTGCCAGGTATCATAAGTTTTTTTGTTTTTCAGATATTTGTGGGCATCTTCCTGACACGTCCATTCCAGCAGATCATAAATGTCCTGGAAATGATAATAGAAAGTCATGCGGTTGAGTCCGCAGTCTTCGGTGATATCTGTAACGGTGATTTTGTCGAACGGCTTTTGAAGAAGCAGTTTCTTCAGCGAAGCGCTTAAGGCGTTTTTGGTGATTTTTGACATAGAAACCTCCCTGAAAAGTCGATGCCATCATCCGATGGCCTTGCATCCAGCTCTTCTCATCCAGGCCTTTCGCTTCAAAAGTAATCCAGATAGACACAAGAATATAAGGACGTATGGAAATAAAGAGGCAAGGATGAATGGAAAAAAGGTATAAGTAAAAGAAGTATAGCCAAAATCAGAATTCTTTCAAAGACAAGATTTGAAAGAACCAGATTTTAAAGGAGCGGCCCGAAAGAGCAGGATCCAAAGATGCTGGCGGAGGCGTGAAGCCCAAAAGCTGTTACAATCAACTCGAAAATAGGAGTTCTCCACAGTCGAAAACCAGAATGATCCGGATCGAGCTATCCGTATATGGGTCGATCGGTCATAAATGATTTGGATTGATCTGTAGACCATGATCTGATCTGTAGACCATATAGAAAACAGGAATCTAGAAAATAGAAATTTACTTGCAAAGAAGAGAGGAGAGCTTATGAAACCATTCATTCTTGCCAGCCAGTCACCAAGACGCAAAGAGCTTTTAGGAAAAGTCCTGTCGGAATTTGAATGCATTCCCGCCAAAGGGGATGAAGTCTTTGAAACAGGTCCAATTGATCCGGCTTTAAAGAAAGTAGCGGCGGCAAAGGGAAGAGAAGTCTTTGCGACGTATCCAGATGCGATTGTTTTAAGTGCGGATACCATTGTTGTAGATGGAGATCAGATTTTAGGAAAACCAAAAGACAAGGCTGATGCCAGCAAGACTCTTCATCAGCTTTCCGGACGCTGGCATGAAGTCAAAACCGGTGTAGCTTTATTTGATGGGGACACAGCCCGTCAGGAAGTCGTGACTACCCGTGTTCATTTTCGAAATCTGAGTGATGAAGAGATTGAAACCTACGTGCAAAGCGGCGGTCCATTAGACAAAGCAGGCAGTTATGGCATTCAGGATGTCGATTTTGTCGACCAAATTGACGGGTCTTTCAGCAATGTAGTTGGTTTACCGATGGAACTTGTCGAAAACTGGCTGGAGGACTTGCAATAGAGAATGACCTATAGGCTCGTACTCAGCTTCAGAATCATACTCGGTGCCTTCTTTGTCTTTTAAATACGAAAAATCATGACCTTTCTGACCTCTTTTATTTTCTTTCCCAGGCAGCTTTGAAGGGAAAATTTGAGAGCTTTAGAGATAACCCGCAGGCATTACTTGCGGGATAAGTCTTTGGTCAGCATGAAGAGCAGATCCTTGATAATTCCTCCACACTCTCTTTCCGTCCTCCATTCAGCCAGGCGGTTAATACGCTGATGGTAAAACCAGTGCGGATGGCGATAAAATAATTCCCATGCTTTGTATCGATTCCGGGAAGTTCTCCAAAGCGCTGCCGCAATAGTTCGGCGTTTTTCATATGGCAGGCATAAATAATATCCTGGCGGTTGATTTTCATCAGCAGTTCCAAAATATCGCTGCGTTCCACCCAATAGCCAAAGTAATGGAGCGCCAGATCCAGTTCGTTGGAAAACTGTTCCGGTCCATCAGCAGCCAGTGCCTCGGAAAAACAGGTATCGCACTTCCAGTACAAAACATCCGAAAGATTGTCAAACGCCCGGTAAAAAGTTGTTCGTGCCACACCAGAAGCCTTTTGCAGGTCACTTATCGTGACCGCATCAAAAGGCTTCTTTTTCATACACTCCAGAAGTCCATCGTAAATCAGGGCTGCTGAGCGGGCTGCCCGCTTGTTCTTGCTGATGTGATACATAGGCTCACTCCTATTTCGCTACAACTATTTCAGTCCGTGTAGCATAGATTTCGATACTATTGTAGCGCAAATTCACCTATGTTAGAATCGCTCCAACATAAATTTGAAAGGAGCTTACGTATTACGTATATGGAAACGATTCTGCAAAGCTGGCTGTCCATCTGGCTGTATGTCATGGCGGCGATCGCAATTTATCTTGCCATCCTCATCTGGAAAAATAGAAAGAACTGGGACAAAATCAACATTTTGTGTACTCTGGCTGTCATTGTACTGATCCTTCATGTATTGGAGGAATGGGTCCTGCCGGGAGGACTGCACTACTCTTATAACATCGCCCACGGATCTACCCTGCTAAGCCGCTACCCAATGAACCGGCTGACGGATATGATTACCAATTTTGGTGGCGTACTGCTGGGTCTGGTGGTGTTGAAGGTATGGGGATTTCGTAAACCTGCTGGCATCGCCATTATGCTTTTTTCAGCGTTTGAGGTGATCATCCATATCACCATCGGCATTCAGGATATGGCCTTGTTTGGGCCTTATGGAATGAACACCCTTTATTCTCCGGGGCTGGTTACCTCACTGTTCGGTTTTCTGCCTGTGTGCATAGGGCTGGCGGTCAGCTTACTCAAGGATAAGGCAAAACGTCCCAGCTTCAAACAGTGGGTGATGGCTGTGGCTGCGATGTTTGGCTTCTGCTTTCTGCTGATCAATCTGCCGGAGATGACGCTGGGCAGTGAAAACACACCCTATGAATTTACCGACCGGGGATACTATGAAAAATTTGCTCCGGAATTTGAAGAAGCGAATGGATATCAATATTTTGAGCCGGAAACAGGAATGAAAGAACAATAACCTGAAGAAAGGCGGATCCAAATTCCGAAAATAGGTCAGGGAAACGGGAAGCGATGACAGTTACAATGTCGCTTTTGTTGACAAAATGGATGGATCTTTCAGGAATGTAGTTGTTTACCAATGGAACTTGCCGAAAACTGGCTGGAGGACTTGCAATAGAGAAAAATCTATATGATAATAAGCAACGGATTTTCCAGAAGCGATTCGAAACAGGCATGGACCTGCTTCAAGCCCCTCAATTCACAGATCCAGTGATCAAATGATCTGGATTAAAAAGAATTGAAAAAAGGGTTGCAATGGCTCGGAAAATATCATATAGTAATCAAGCAGTCGCCGATATAGTATAATGGTAATACACGTCCATGGTAAGGATGAGCTCGTGGTTCAATTCCGCGTATCGGCACCATCTTGAATTCTTCACCGGGTACCATAACCCGGTTTTTTATTTTGTCCGGCCAGAAGCAAGGAATGCTCTGGCCGTTTTTTTCTGCCCAAATCTCTATGTCCAGGTTTTTATTAACAAATCTCTTTTCATTAAGTCATCTACATCAATACGGTAGATGACAGTTTCCAACACAAATTGCTTCGATTGATCGATTACATTCTCTTTTTTGAAACACGAGGAAAAGAAAGGAAATACGGTTGTAGAAAAGATGGGACGATTCAAAAATGGGCAGGATTGGTTAGGCAGCTGGCAAGTTTGGAAAAAGCAGAAATTCTTATCTTACAAATGATGCCCTTTTCCATCACTCTGGTATATCGTAGAAAGAAGAGGAAACAGAATGTCAAAGCGGCATTGGCTTTGAACGGTCTTCTTCATCCTGTCCATTATTTTAAAATATTAGGCAGATTACAGATTATGCATAGATGAAGCGCTGACCACCATTCATGCAAAAAAGCAGATTTGAAGAGAGAATGAAAAAGTAAAGAGACACGGTCGTTTTCTGCAACGGAACTTTAAGGTGATTCTCTTGGTCAAAACGCATAAAATCCATACATTTTTGAAACGGAAACAAGAAAATGAAGACCAAAGGTGTGCATATACTGTTGAAAATAATAGCTAGTGTTTAAAATAATATTTATGTTGTCAGCCCGCTTATTCAGGCCTTGAGAACACAGCTGCGTGCGATGGAAAAAGAAACCCGGACGATCAGGGTGCCATCGTTAAACCTGGAAGATCACTCTTCCCAAATGAAAAGAAAAGATCAGAAATCACACTGCTTTTTCATGCCTCCAAGCCTGAATTGGTTTTGGATTTGGAAGCAGGAGAAAGCAGAGTGCTTGCCTCATAAATTCCTTTGATCTGCAAGACCTGTGTCTGTTCTTGTTAATGTATAGTCAAAAAGCTGAGTTTGACAGGTAAGGTTGAATCTGCACGGTAGACAAGAGGAGTTTAATTATGAGTACTGTAACCAAAAAGGATCTGATTTCTCAGTTTTCCAAAGAACTTTCTTTACCACTCAAAACTTCAAGTCTTTATGTCAATACGGTCTTTGATCTGATTACCCGAAATCTTGTCGAAGACAATGTCGTCGATCTGACGGGGTTTGGAAAGTTCGTTGTCAAATCCAGAGGCGAAAGACCCGGCATGAGTCCGGTAACCAAAGAGCAGATTGTCATCCCTGCCAGCAAAACTGTAAAATTCACTTTGAAAAAAGGCTTAAAAGACGCTGTCAACAGTGAAGACTCTCCAGCTGACGATAATTCTGAAAGCAAATAATTCAACAGGCTGATCGTGATATACTTGTACCATCTAATAAGACTTAGAGATTTAGATAGTAGAGGAAATCATGAATCAGCCTGTTTATGTTATTGGTCATAAACGACCAGATACAGATTCTGTGTGCGGCGCCATTACGTTGGCTGCTCTCAAACAGAAACTGGGGGAAAATGTTGTTCCAGCCCGTCTTGGACATCTCAATCCCGAAACGAAATACATCCTTAACAAAGTCGGAGTGCCAGCCCCGCTGCGACTGACAACCGCGAAAAACTCGCTGGAAGAAATTGAAATTGATGAAGCTATTCTGATCAACCGTCAGGACACCCTGCGTTATGGCTGGGATCTGATGATGAGCAACAATACGAAAACCATTTACGTCCTGGATGACAACGGAGATTTAGCCGGCATGGTTACTCTGGCCGATATTTCCAAAGTCCAGATGCAGGATCTCAATATTACCCGCAATCTTTTAAAAGACACACCGGATGAAAACCTGCGCGACGTTGTTCACGGCAAAATTTTGTATAAAGGAACCCGGACCAAGAGCGGCGATGTCCGAATCTCGGATAAAAAGATGATGGAACGTGATTTAACTGGTGCTATCATGGTGCTCAACGATCACGAAGACGACATGATTAAAGCCATGGCCAAAGGGGCTGCTGTCATCATCATTGCCGAAAACTTTGTTCCAAACGATTATATTTTTGAAATGGCCAAATCCATGGGCGTAACTCTGATCAGCACCCCATATAACATCATGAAGATTATTCAGATGATTTATCGGGCGATCCCAGTCGAATTCATCATGACGCCAAAATCTAAAGCCATTGAATTCCATCCAACGGAATATCTGGAAGATGTCGAAAAGAAAATGCTTCGCACCCGTCATTCTTCCTATCCAGTGGTTGAAGGCAATAAGATCATCGGATCGGTTGCACGTTACCACCTGTTAAAAGCAGAACCGAAAAAATTCATTCTGGTTGACCACAATGAATCCAAACAGTCCATTGACGACCGCGATCAGGGTGAAATTCTGGAGATCGTTGACCATCACCGGATTGGGGATGTTGAAACCTCCCGTCCAATCGTATTCCGCAATATGATTGTCGGCTCTTCCAATACCATCATTGCGATGATGTATCAGGAATATGGCATCCAGATGGATCCGAAAATCGCTCAACTCGTTTTGTATGCGATGATCAGTGACACAATGAACTTCAAGTCACCAACCTGCACGCCAACTGATATTTTTACTGCCCAGCGCATTGAAAAGGAATACGGTCTGAATGCAGCCGAAATGGCTGAAGATCTTTTCCGTCATACAGCAACCATTGAAGGCAAAGACTTCAAGGAAATTCTGTATCAGGACTGCAAAGAATTCGTTCTGTCCGGCATCAAAACAGCCATCAGCCAGGTATTTATCTATGACTACAAAGATATCGATAAAATCCGTGATGACTTCAAGAAATTCATGGATGCCGAAGCTGAAAAACTGGGCATCAGCCTGTGGGTGATCGCCTTTACCAACATCGATGGCACAGGATCCAAATTCCTTGTCGCCGGTTCCGATGCCCATATTCTGGACGAAGCCATTCCAGAATTCGAAAAGAACGGTTATGTTTCCCGTAAGAAACAGATCGTTCCAGCCGTTGGTGCCGCTTTACGTTAAACTCGAGCTGTACGCTCACTTGTTTTTACGATTCCAAAAATCGGATCTTCAAGGATTCAGAATTCGAAGAATCGACATTCAAAGTTTCAAACTCCAAGGCCGGTTATGCCGGTCTTTTTCTATGCCATGCTTTTAGGCAAAGCCCAAAGAAAGATCAAAGGCAGACTGCACTGACAAAAGGCAGGTGAGAAGAATCGAATTTCCATACCAGCTGCCGTAAGGTCGTGTTCTACCATTGAACTACATCTGCTTTCATTGAGGAAAAATTACAGGGAAGAATGAAACGGCAGGCAAGGAGAGAAACAGATCCAAACAGATTGGAACGAGCAAACACAAAAAAACGGACGATTTCTCGTCCGTGAACTTTCAAATGGAGCAGATGAGGAGAATCGAACTCCCGTATCAACCATGGCAAGGTCGTGTTCTACCATTGAACTACATCTGCATAAATGGCGGTCCAAACGGGACTCGAACCCGCAACCCCCTCCGTGACAGGGAGGTACGCTAACCAATTGCGCCATTGGACCATTGAATATTTGTTTTGATTTCCTGAAGTGCTTTTCTTCAGGGCCGCCATCGCTGACTGCTCCGCTATCTTAGCACGAGATTTGAAGATCGCAAAGCAAAACTTCAAAAATTCTTGAAATCATATAATCTTAAGACAATCTAGGTTGAAATATGGTTCTAATAAGTTTAAATTAGTGTCTGATCTGCATTAGAAAAATGATGATTCATCCTGCAAAACAGATGAATCGATCTGCTTCTTCGCATTCAAAACAGCAGTCAAAAAACGACACCGACGATCATAAACACGGCCAGGCTTGCCCATATGACGGATGTGGCAGGAACGTTTCATACCGCTATGAATTATGCGGACATGAATCATGAATCAGGTTGACATGAGTCGTGATTCAGGTAGACATGAGTCATGATTCAGGTAGACATGAATGTCGACATTAATATGGAGTCGACATTAATATGGAAAGGAAGATCCATATTAAGATCTGGGCCCGCAAGGAAAGATCTGTTCGGTTCACTGTACGAAAACTGTCTTTAATCTTAAGATGGGCTTAGTTCAGGACAATTTATTATCTGAAATCTTTAATGATGGGGATGTTCATATTCTGAATACAGGAATCTGTAAGCGGTTGTGAACAATTAAGTTCTTTTAAAACTGGACAAAGTGGACCGAACGACCGAAAAATGGCGGTATTCCGGCTGGAAAGAGCCTTTCGGCCTGAAGACTTTGTTCTGCCTTTAAAATTTGAGCTTATAATAAAAGGCACGCGCAATTGCGCCTAAAATGGCCTGTTCTGCTTTTATGGACAGGTAATTTTTGCATTTTACTGCGATGGATTTCGAGCGCATGTTAATAACGGATAAATAAAGAAAGCACAGACGGAACAGTGAACCGGAAGAAAAGGAGAACCGATAGATCATGAGTGTAGTTGATAAGTTTTTGAAATATGTATCTTTTGATACCCAGTCAGATGCCCATTCGTCTTCCTCCCCCTCGACGAAAAAGCAGCTGGCACTTGCCGAAGAGTTAAAGAATGAGCTGGCCGAGATGGGTGTTGACCAGGCTGAGGTTGATCCTTACGGCATTGTTTACGCCTATTTACCAGCCAATACAGAAGATGACCACTATCCGGCGATCGGTCTGATTGCCCATATGGATACGGCTTCTGAAATGAGCGGCAAAGATGTCAAACCTCGAATTGTTGAAAACTATGGCGGCGGCCCGATCCGGCTGAATGATCAGTTTACGATGAACAGTGAAGACTTTCCTTCGCTGACTCGCTGTATCGGTTCGGATCTGATTGTGACCGATGGCACTACACTGCTTGGCGGGGATGATAAAGCGGGCATTGCGATTATTATGGATGCCATTGAACGGATTCAGAAATCCAACAAGCCGCATGGCCGGATTTTCATTGCCTTTACTCCAGATGAAGAAATCGGACGGGGAGTGGAGAACTTTGACCTCGACAAATTCCCGGCAGATTTTGCCTATACACTGGATGGCGGCGATATTCGTGAAGTGGATTACGAGACATTTAATGCCGCAATGGCTCATGTTGAATTTAAAGGAAAAACCATTCACCCAGGAGATGCAAAAGGCCGTATGATCAATGCAGCGGCAGCCGCGGTAACCTTCGCCGGTATGCTTCCTCAATGGGAAAGACCGGAGTTTACTGAGGGCTATGAGGGCTTTTTGCATCTGTTAGAAATGGAAGGCGAATGCGAACACGCCAGCCTTTCTTACCTGATCCGGGACCATGATCGTCAGAAGTTTGAACAGAAAAAACAGATTCTGCGATCTGCCCAGAATTATATCAACGAACTTTATCCCGACTGCTGTAAGCTTGAAATCAATGATCAGTATTACAATTTAAAAGACTACATGTATGGCGACATGACTTCGGTCGATCTGGCCAAGCGTGCTCTTGAAGAAAATGGAATTACCCCCACCAGCAAACCGGTTCGTGGTGGAACGGACGGTGCAATGCTGACAGCACGCGGTCTGATCACGCCAAACCTTGGAACGGGCGATGGTAACTGCCATGGACGCTATGAGTTCGTTTCGATCAAAGAGCTCACCAAGATGGTTGACGTAGTCTGCAGAATTCTGGAGGGATAAGAATGGATTACGCAAAAAAAGCGTTGGAAGCGCATGCCAAATGGCAGGGAAAGCTTGATATTGTTTCAAAACCAAAACTGGAAACAAGTGATGATCTGGCCATCGCCTATACCCCAGGCGTTGCAGCCCCTTGTCTTGAAATCGAAAAAGACCCGGAAGCAGCCTATGTGTATACAGGCCGAGGCAACACCATTGCAGTAGTCTCTGATGGATCAGCGGTTCTCGGACTTGGCAATATCGGCGGACTGGCGGGTCTGCCGGTTATGGAGGGCAAGTGTGTCCTGTTTAAGGAACTTGGCCATGTCAATGCGGTTCCGATCGTTTTGAGCGTTCAGGATCCAGATCAGATTGTTGAAGCCGTCGCTGCTTTAGAACCTTCTTTTGGCGGCATCAACCTGGAAGATATTGCTGCTCCAAAATGTTTTGAAGTGGAAGCTAAATTACAGGAAAGAATGAATATCCCTGTTTTCCATGATGACCAGCATGGCACTGCGTGTGTCGTTCTGGCTGCCATGATCAATGCCTTAAAGCTGACCGGCAAAAATAAGGAGACGGCCAAAGTTGTCTTCTCTGGAGCCGGAGCTGCTGGCAGTGCAATCGCCAAATTATTAGCCGATTATGGCTTTAAAAATATTCGTCAGTGTGACTTACAGGGCATTATTACCCCTGACAATGCCGCCAACCCAATGCAAAAAGAACTGGCAGAACGCTTAAACCCACGGGGTGAAAGCGGAACGCTCAAAGATGCTTTAAAAGGCGCCGATATCTTTATTGGTGTTTCCAAAGGCAATCTGGTCGATCAGGAGATGATTCGTTCGATGAATGAGAATGCGATTGTCTTTGCGATGGCCAACCCAACACCAGAAATTGCACCAGATCTGGCCAAAGAGGCAGGTGCACGCGTGGTTGGATGCGGTCGTTCTGACTATCCAAACCAGATCAACAACGTCCTGATTTTCCCGGCATTGTTTCGCGGAGCACTGGATGCCAAAGCAACCCGGATTACTGAAGGCATGAAAATGGCTGCTGCCAAAGCTTTAGCAGATCTGATTCCAGAAGATGAACTGCGCGATGACTATGTCATTGTCAGCGCTCTGGATCCTAGAGTCTGCGATGCCGTCGCTGCGGCCGTTGCCCAAGCGGCCAGAGAAGAAGGAGTCGTCCGTCATGGATAACGTCGGCCTGGTAGTTGAGGGCGGCGGAACCAAGATTGCGTATTCAGCTGGCGTTTTAAAGTGTTTTCTGGAACACCACATTTATTTTCCATACAGTGTTGGTGTTTCATCGGGTGCCGAAGTGCTTCTGGCCTATGTGGCCAGACAGCCTGATCGTCTGGAAGTGACAGCCATCGATGCAGCCAGTCAGAAAGGTGCAATCGGGCTGATTCCTTTATTTAAGGAAGGCGGTTTGTTTGGCCTCGAAGCCACAAACGAGTATATTGAAAAGCACGCTCCATTGGATTTCATGTCTTTTTTTGGCTCGGAGACAGAAATGGATGTTGGAGTTTACGATATGGAAACGAATTCCATTGATTATTTTGGCAAGCCATATGTGGATGAGAGCATGACCCTGATTAAGGCAAGCTGCGCTCTTTTACTTCTGGCAAAGCCATACCGCTGGCACGGAAAGAAATATTTCGATGCCGGTCTGGTGGATATGATCAGTATTGAACAGGCTGAACGTCATGGCTGTGATAAATTCGTAATCATTTCCACCAAAGAAAAAGGGTACCGCCGCAAGCCGGCGCCAAAGTGGCAGTTATGGCTTGCCAAACTGATTTACCGGGACCCTGTAATTGTAGAAAATCTGAAAAATCGTCACATCAATTACCAGAAGCAATGGGACCGGGTCGACCAGCTTGAAGAAGAAGGCCGGGCTCTGGTTATCCGTCCGCAGGTAGATATGGGTGTGACTCGCTATACAACCGATCCGCGCAAGCTTCGTCCATGGTTTCAGCTTGGTTACGATGAAACACTCGCCAATCTGAAGACAATAGAAGCCTTCTGTGGAATCAAGCATGACGAACTCAGAATTCCAGATCGGGACACGGATCGAAAACTGGAAAAGTCGGCGGTTCGATAGTGCATTTTTTGAATCAAAATCGGAAATCTGTGCCAATATGGTAAGGAACAGGTATCTGCGTTTGAAAGGGAGATTTGAATGGCCGGAAAAACAAGCAAAAAACGTCTGACATTTAATTCGATTGATGATGTCAAACTCGTACTGGAAGCAGCAAAGGAGACAGGCGAACCATTAGATCAGAAACAGTTTTCTGATGCACTTGCCAAACTGCGTCTGGACGATAACCAGATCAATGAAATGATCGAATGGTGTCAGGAACATAAGATCACCCCACCTGGGGACGAAGAAGAAGATGTCGATGAAGATCTGCTGGATGCGGATGAGCTGACTGCTGAAGATCTCGATGTCGATCCGGATGATGCGGATGATAACGTCGATGGTGATGCCGAAGACCGTGAAGAAGAACTGGCCAGACTGGAACGCACCTTCGCCGAATCTACCAACAGCAAAACAAGCGACCCGGTAAAAGCCTATCTGAAAGAGATCGGTGCAATTCCACTGTTAACCCCTGCGCAGGAAGTTGAGGTTGCCAAACGCATTGAAGCCGGTGACGAAGATGCAAAACAGATTCTGATTGACTCGAACCTGCGACTGGTTGTCTCCATTGCGAAAAAATACGTTGGGCGTGGACTGCTGTTCCTGGATCTGATTCAGGAAGGCAACATCGGTCTGATTAAAGCCGTTGAAAAATTCGATTACACCAAAGGATTCAAGTTCTCGACTTATGCAACATGGTGGATCCGTCAGGCGATTACCCGTGCGATTGCAGACCAGGCAAGAACGATTCGTATTCCTGTTCATATGGTTGAAACCATCAACAAGATGACACGAATCCAGCGTCTGCTCGTTCAGGATCTGGGCCGTGATCCAATTCCAGAAGAAATTGCTGAAAAGATGGAAGACATGACCGCCGAACGTGTAAACGAAATTCAGCGCTCCGCACTGGATCCGGTTTCGATGGAAACTCCAGTTGGTGATGAAAATGACACCTTCCTTGGAGACTTCATTGAAGATAAATCGACAATGACTCCAGAGGAATATACCCATAACCAGCTGCTCAAAGAAACAATTGAAGAAGTTCTCTCGACACTGACTGAACGAGAAGAAAAGGTTATCCGTCTGCGCTTTGGTCTGGATAATGGCCGCACGTGGACACTTGAAGAAATCGGTAAGAAATTCAACGTTACCCGTGAGCGTATCCGTCAGATTGAAGCTAAAGCCATTAAGAAATTAAAAGGCCCGCAGCGTGCCAAACTGCTCGCAAACTTCCACCAGGGAAACTAGCCCATAAGCGAAAAGTAGAAGCTATAAATAAGCGAAGAGTAAAGGAGAATGCCTTTGCTCTTTTTTCTTGCCTGTCTGTTGGTATGAAAGAGCAGAAAGGGCTGTCGACTGTTTATTGTTCAATGCCCAAATCTAAATAAACTTCATGGCTTGGCAGCCACATGCCGGAATGAAAACGGTGAATAGATATTGAGTGTAGACAGTCCTTCTCCATAAAATTAATAGTGTAAGGAAAGAGTCTGAGAATTGCGCTCTAAATTATTGTGGATTTCCCTGCCGGGTTCAAGGCAGTAAAATAAACTGCTAAGCAGGAATGCCAGAGTACATGCCAGAAGTCCTCGAGGCTGTAAAGTAATTTTCTCCGTCAGAATACTCTGATAAGCTGATCAGTACGCACCATTCCTGCTTCAGGCTCTTCTTCTTACACTTTGTGGAAGGGAGAACCATGAATGAACAAAGATAAAATCTGTGGCGAAAGCAGTGCTCTTGCTCAAGCGGTAAAAGCGTGTGAACTAGCCAGCCATCAACCTCATGAAGAGAAGCTCATTCTTCAGACTGCATGCGGTATGGATGTACATAAGTCATTTATCGTTGCCGTGATCAAGACCACCGATTTTCAAGGAAAGGTGATCACACATAAAAAAAGATTCTCGACTTTTAAAGAAGACTTGATCGAATGCAAGGACTGGCTGCTTGAACATGACTGCCATCATGTCTGCATGGAGTCAACAGGCAAGTACTGGATCCCTGTTTTCAATATCCTTGAACCGGCCATGAAGGAAGTTCGCGTATGCAACCCTAAATGGCTGTCTCTTATAAAAGACGAGAAAGATGACAATAAGGACGCTGACCGTATCTGTGATCTTTATCGACATGGAATGACACGCTCAAGTTATATCCCATCAGCCGATTTTCGAGAACTTAGAGCCACTTCCAGACAAAGAAGAAAGTATGTTCAGATCCGAACTGCCGAGCACAACCGGCTGATCAATTGTCTTACAACGAACAATTACAAGCTGGATAT
>Dunbar_p2__coassemble_1259_pt1 | contig 22422 bp, 12 predicted proteins | sample Dunbar_p2__metabat2_high_PE_044 | metagenome-assembled genome bin Dunbar_p2
CGTTCTTTAAAGGTGTTTCCGGCCATTTGTCGGTTTTGATGAATTGTTCAGGATAGATTTCTCCATTTAAAGAAAATCTTAATTGAGTTATTTTTATGTAACCAACAAAAATGGCATTTTTTGCGCATTTATGCCCATTTTCTGGGGACAAAATTCGTATTGATCCAGGAATAATCGTTCTGTCTTTGAACGATTTTAATATTTATATGAGCCATATTTATGGCAGTTTTTCCATATTAACAGTCTGAATTTCGACCTGACTGACCATAAAGTTACTTCATGTCGATACGATTCAAGATATGGTTTTATCCATTTATGAATAATCCGGATTTGAATATTCACTCTTTCATTTCGCGGATCGGGACAGAAAGATCAACAATGTCAGGCACCCCTAAACTCACTTTATGATAGCAATTTATCTTTACCCTTTTCAACTTTCAACACTTGTACGGCCTTGTTTTTTGTCTGTGTATGGTGAACACCGTTGAGTCTGTCTTCACTATGCCTGAACTGGGTATTTTCGACATCTTTTTTGAACATTTCTAAAAATAAATCGCCCTGGCCATTGAGTCCTGCACTCATCCTGATCAGACAGTCTGTCCGTGAAGACTCAAGTTCCAGTTCTATGGTTCAATGACCATTCCTGATCTTTACAGCCTGCCGGATTTTTTACAGATAGAATCTCTGTCCTGTACATCTTTTCTATTCAGGAATGTACAAATATGGTCTATCCTCCTTTTTTGGCCTGTTGCGATCATAATCCACTGGGATTTAAATTCATACAGTCATTTTCATAAAATTACGCAAAATTTCAAGCAAGGTTTTGACCTGCCTTCCTTTGATCGAAGGGAAATCATCAAAGGCAAATGGTCAGAGGTAAATGGTCAGATGAAAAAGAATAAGATTCAAATTCTGGAAGCGAAATTATGGATTCAAGAATCTTGGTCCCCTCTGCATTCAAAGACAGAACCCCGCCTGGCACGATTCCAGATAAGAGCCACTCATTTTTTGCGGCCTTGAAAAGCCGGAAAATCCGGGTGACCGCTATACTTGGTAAGAGTAAGGACGAAAGGAGTTTTTATGGCCTACTTTCCTTTATTTTTTGATTTTTCCAACAAACCCGTTTCCATTATCGGGGGTGGACATACGGCATTAGAAAAAGCGAAGCGGCTGCTCAAAACGGGCGCGGCTTTGACGATTATTGCTCCAGAATGCGCTGATGAGCTTGAGCAGATGGCGGCGCAAAAAAAAATCCAGCTGATCAATCGAGGCTGGATGGTATCGGATCTGGATGGCTGCCAGTTTGTGATTGCAGCCACCGATGATTATTTCGAAAATGAGAGGATCGCGAAAGCATGTCGCTACAAGGGGATCCTCTGTAATGTGGTCGACAATGCAGCCTTGTCAGACTGTATTTTCGGCGCTGTCATTGAACAGGGCGATCTGGTCATCGGTGTTTCCACGTCTGGTGCTTCCCCAAGTGCTGCCGTCTACATCAAAAACCAGATCCGCTCGATTATCACAGAAGAATTTTCATCCATTCTGGAATGGCTGGCCGCATTACGGCCGGTCATTATCGAACGATACAAGGTTCAACCGATACGGGCAGCCTTGTTTTCCCAATTGTTTAAAGACAGTCTGGCCAACCATGGTCCGCTCGATGCAGACCATCTTGAAGCCCTTCTGTTGTTATATGACCAGAAACAGAAAGAAGAGGAGCAAAAATGAGCGACAAACCGATCGTAAATCCATCTCTGAATTCAAAACCAGTTGTCGATCTGGTTGGGGCTGGCTGTCATGATGCTTCGTGGCTGACGGCTGCTGCAAAAGAAGCAATCGCCAGAGCCGATATCGTCATTTATGACGATCTGGTCGATGAAAGCATCGTCAATTGTGCTCATCCAGGAGCGCAAAGAGTTTACCGTGGCAAGCGGGGCCATCTGGTCAGTGCCGATCAGCGTGAAATCAATCAGCTGCTGGTTGACGAGGCTTTAGACGGTAAAAAGGTCGTCCGCCTGAAAGGGGGAGATCCAATGATCTTTGGCCGCGGTATGGAAGAGATCGAATTTTTGGAAGCACATGGCATCTCGGTACGCGTCCTGCCTGGCATTTCGTCGTTCTATGGCATTCCCTCCAAAGAAGCCTTCGGACTGACAAAACGCTCACAGGCCGCTGGATTCATGGTGCTCACCGCCCATAACGCTAAGCAGCCACGAACCAGAACCGAGTGGAAACAGATTGCAGGATTTCAGGGAACCCTTGTCTTTTTGATGGGGATGGCTGACCTGGATTCAATCAGTCAAAATCTGATCGAAGCCGGCCTTGATCCCGCGACTCCCTGTGCAATCTTTACAAGTCCTGTGTTTACAATGACAACAAGCATTAAAACATCTCTTGGCCGTCTCGCAAAGAGCGCAGAGGAAAATCGTTTAAAAAGTCCCGGAATTATTGCGATTGGGGGCTCTGTTGCGAGTTATTCCCCCCTTAACCCAATCCGGATTGCTCTTGGCGGATCTGAAGATTTTAATGCAAAACTAAGTGCTCTTCTGCCTCCTGATATGCAGTGGGCAAGTCTTCTGCGCCACGACTACACGGATTTTGAAATCGACCTTTCAGACCTTCTTGACGATCACCCAGACTGGCTGGTCTTCACCTCACCGCATGGGGCCGAGCGCTTTTTGAATCTGCTTTCCCAGGAACACCGGGATCTGAGAAGCCTTGCCAACATCCATATTGCCTGCATCGGTAAAGGAACAGCCAGAAGATTTGAACAGTCTTTGATCGTTCCGGATCTGGTGGCTTCCGACTCTGACAGCACCTCCCTTGCCAGGGAACTGCAAAGCAAGGTAAAAAGTGGCCAGCATGTTGTCCTGATGCAAAGTCAGAAAGCTCTGCCAATTTTACGGGATGAACTTTCTAAGCGAACCGATATCAAAACTGACTTTGTGCCCCTGTATGATTTCGAATGCCGACCCGGAAGGGCTCTGGAAGCTGATCTTGAATATGACTATCTGGTTCTGCCAAGCCGTACAGCCGCCAAGTGCTGGAAGAGTCTGGAAAAAAGACCGCGTGTCAAAACGATCATTGCACTGTCCAAAGAGATTGCCGATCTGGTCAGTGACTTAGACAGTGAAATTCTGATCAGCCCAAGTCCCCAGGTTGAACAGGTGGCCGGCCTGCTTCTTACGGATGCGAGAAGCAAAAAAGAATCCGCATAGGACAGCCCAGTCCCCTGAGAGCACCCGGCTATCCCACAGGAAAATTCTGAACACTGCTGAACACTACTCCTGAAAAAAAGAAACACCGCCTGTTGGATCCTTACAGACCGGGTCAATCAACCCGATCAATCCAGGACAGATTCGGGAAAATATCCTCAGAAACGACAAGTCCGATCGCGCATTTCATTGATGCCTGAATCGGACTTTTTTAATCGAAAAAAGCCAGGGCAGATCAGCTGACAGACTCTGCTGAACAGACCTGGTGAATGGCTTTATCGTACATGTGCCGGGTTTTGTCATCGAAAAGGACAAAGAGAATCTGCGAAAAAGCGTCCGGATTGTGATCTACAAAACGCTTTACCGTCGAAATAGCGATCATTGAGGCTTCCCGCAATGGGAAATGATAAATCCCTGTTGAAATCGATGGAAACGCAACCGAACTGATCTGATGGTCCAGAGCGACCTGCAGGCAGTTCCAATAGCTGTCTGCCAGCAGTTCTCTTTCCTGCTCATTTCCACCGCGCCAGCGTGGGCCAGGTGTGTGAATGACATAGGCAGCGGGTAAATTGTAACCTTTTGTCAGTTTAGCCTGTCCAGTTGGGCAGCCATTGAGTGTCTTACATTCTTCAAGAAGTTCAGGTCCAGCAGCCCGGTGAATGGCTCCATCCACGCCACCGCCGCCAAGCAGACTGGTATTGGCTGCATTGACGATCGCCATCATGCCATGATCCTCGGTAATATCGCCACAGATTGCTTTAATTTCAGTCATATTCCTTCCCTCCCTTGTGTGCGTTTTCTCATTGTAGCGTACTTTTCCACCCATCTCGCCACAAAATCAACCGTTTTGGTTAGTTCGTCTGAACAAATTCTCCATCCTGTATCTCGTCCGTCCTCAAAAGGGGCCCGTTTCCTGCCTTTCTTCCCCTTTCCCCTCCTTTCAAACGCCCTTTTTCTTGAGCCATCAAATGATCAGGCCACAAAAAAACAGCCTGACCAAATCCAAGTCAGACTGTCTGATGAATATTCAGTTCAAATTTAAAGGATTGTATACGGAATTCAAGAACGAAAGAGCCAGGAACAGAAAGTTCAGAACCTGAAGATTCTGGACCAGAAATCAGATCCATTTTCCTTCACAGGCGGCCGGGAAAATCCGACCGGTGCGGGTCTCTGGATCCCAGTCTTTGATGACCAGACCAAAGACATCCTCAACAACATGGCTTCTGACCAGCTCATCTCCGGTTCCCTGAAAAACAAGCTGTCCCTGATCCAGAACCAGCAGTTCATCTCCATAACGAAGAGCCAGATCCAGATCATGCACAATCGCCAGCAGCACCCGATCAGCCGAGCGCAGACTGACCAGCGTTTCCATCAATTTAAACCGGGCGGAAGGGTCCAGAGCACTGCCTGGCTCATCGAGTAACAGGCAGACCGGATCCTGGGCGAGCACCTGAGCAATCGCTGCCCTTTGACGCTGACCGGAAGAAATCTGGTCCATCCGGCGATCGGCCAGATCCGTCAGTTTTAACGCCGTAAGAACCTGATCCACCTTCTGATAATCGGCAAGCGAGTACGGATTGATCCAGGCCTGATTGGCGTAACAGCCAAGCAGAACAAAGCGGGAAACCGTCATGGAAAGCGAAGCAGTCTGCTGGGCCATGCGGCCAGTCAGATGGGCACGCTGGCGGTCACTTTGTTCAAACAGATCTTTGCCATCGACCAGAACCTGACCCCCAAAAGGCTTCTGCCAGCCGCCGATCGTATTGAGCAGGGTTGTTTTTCCCGATCCATTCGGACCGAGCAGAATATAAAGCTTGCCCGCCTCAAACGAAGCATTGATATCTTTCAAAATAAGCCGGGAAGGATATCCGGCATTCAGAGAACGGACTTCAAGCATCCAGATTCCTTCTTCCTAATAGCAGATACAGGAAATACGGACCACCCGCCAAAGCAAGCAAGAGTCCAGCCGGCAGTTCCCACGGAATCAGAATCACGCGGCCTAACACATCGGCCAGACACACCAGCATCGCCCCGCACAACAGACATTCCAGCAGGTAGGTCTTGACCGGCAGATGAAACCGACGCAGCCAGGCCGGGACAATCAGGCCGACAAAGCCAAGCATTCCACAAAAGCTGACCGTTCCCGCCGAAAGTAAGGCGGCTAAAGCCAGAAAGATGACCGTCCAGCGTCGGATCGGAAATCCAAGGGCTTTGCTTTGTAACGCCCCCAGCGAAAACATTTCGAGCTGTCTGCTGCAAAAAATCGCCAGAGCCAGCGCCGGCAAAATCAAAATGGCTCCATAACCGACCTTCGATAAAGAAATCGAAGCCAGTGAACCGATTTTAAACGAGGCATACCCGCTCAGAGCATCTGGGACAATGACCGTCAACAGATCGATCCCGGCCGAAAAAACCTGACTGATGGCAAGCCCGGCCAGAATGATCGTCAGCTTACTGGCCTGCTTTTTCCAGCTCAAAAGCAGAATCATTCCTGCACAAAGCATCGCCCCAAAAAATCCAGCTATCGAGGGCAGGCCCACCATCGTCGGAAAGAGAATTCCCGCAAGAATGGTAAAAAATCCGGCGGCGGAATTAATCCCGATCAAGTTTGCGGAGGCCAAGGGGTTGTTGAGCACCGTCTGAATCAGAGCACCACTTACAGCCAATGCACTGCCGGCAAGCAGTGAGCCTAAAGCCCGTGGCAGCCGCATATGAAGTAAAATGGTCTGCATGGTTGGATTACGCAGATCCAGCAATCCTGCCGGTCCGGCCAGTAAGGAGAGCACAAAACAGGCCGCACAAAGCAAGACGGAAACAAACAGGATACGTCCGGAATGGCTCGTCTGGTCCGTTGTTTTCATGGCATCCCGATTTGGATTCGAATGATCTTTTTTTCGATGATCCCATGGGGGACCATCCGTTCTGGGTCTCTTTTGAGAGGATGAATGATCATCCATGTCTAACCAGCTCTCCTTTCCAGTTTCTGTTTATGATGGGTATCAATTGATGATGTCTATTTGTTTATGACATCTATCCGTTTACAGCATTTATCTGCTCATGAATCTATATCTGTTCAGAGTTTCGACTCTGTTCATTATTTTGATGGATACAACATAGATTCCAGATCTTTAAGTGCACTGGCCCAATTTGCGTTTGGTTTTAAATTGTACAGTTTCTGATCCAGTACATAGACCCGGCCGTTTTTGACGGCATCGAGATTTTTCCAGGCATCCGAAGTAAACAGCTGCTCAGCCATCTGTTCGGCTGTTTCCTGATCTTTCCCCTGCGCAACATAGAAAATGGCATCTGGATTCTGCATCTGGATTTCTTCCATGGATAACGTATCCAGTCCGCCTTCACCCGCAATATTTTCTGCTTTCAGATCCGCAAGCATCTGACCAAGCAGGCTGTTCTCTGATCCTAAGGCTTTTACACCCTTACCGGTTTCACGAACGGCCAGAACTTTTGGCGTTTCACTGCGTTCGGTATTCTGGATGGCCTCGATCGCTTCCTGCTGATCCAGACCATTTTTCTGATACGCTTCTGTATCTCCCGTAATGGTTGTCATGGCTTTGAGGGTGCGCAGATAGTCGTCGAAGCTGGACACATCGTAATAGAGGACCGGAATATTGGCATTTTCCAGGACTTCCAGCATCTTTTTCTGGCTGTCATTTTTGGCACTGGCAATGACCAGGTCCGGTTCAGCGGCAATCAGGGTTTCCTGAGCGATATTTTTGACCTCACCAAGATCGGCTGCATCTTTGAGATCCAGATCAAACTGGGTAAAGGTATCATGTGGGGCGGCAACAATCAGATTCTCTCCACCCGCATTGGCAAATTCATCCGCAAAGCTGCCAATCAGAACGGCAACCCGCTGCGGCTTTTCAAATTCCACGGTCCGGTCCAGGTCATCCACCAGGGTAATCGTTTCGGTATCTGAAGAGCTGGAAACGGCACTGGAAGACTGATCAGTTTTGGATTCAACACTGGAAGAAGCTGTGGTTGAGCTCTGGCCTGCACTTGATGTGGTGGAAGACTGACTGGAAGAGCAGCCGTAAAGAATCAGGCTTGCTGCCAGCAGAGCGCAGTAAGCCTGTGATTTGAACATTTTCATGGAACCTCCTCTATTTCTGTATTGTTGTATTTCTAAATTGTTGGATCAGACCCGTTTGACAAAGATCTTCTGCCTGTCTGGCAAAGATTTACTGCATGGTTTCTGGCACAGACTCTATGCCTGTGGTCTGACAATAACGACCTTATTTTATCCTTTCCGGGCATTTTGCCGCTTCGAATCACTCAGATTCTTACAGCAGGTTAACGCCCGTATACTCGTCCACTCAAAAAGGCTTCGCCTTCACGAAGCCTTTCGATGAGATTCAAATTCAGTTTTCTGGTCTGAACGTTTCAGTCTGTTGATTAAAGGAAGAATTCCTGTGCTTCTTCAACCAGACCGTTTGGATTGGCATCTGTCCATTCTTCGAAAGACAGACCCGATTTGGTGATATCCCGGCCAAGTTTAACCAGGAATGCAGGCAGATCTTTTTCCGCAATAATTCCGACTTCTTCACCAAGTTTTTCATTGCCCTGAATATCATCGCCTTCTACAAACATCGAGAAAGCAGGAACAGGTTTTTTATCGACAACTTTTAAGTTACCGCGGAAACCAATTGGAGCAATCTGGTGGGCAGCACAGCTGGATGTGCATCCGGAAATATGAATCTGAGGCAGAGCGTTATCTGCAATGTCGCCAGCTTCTTTGACTGCATCCAGAACTGCTTTTAAAGCACCCTGAGAGTCACGCAGACCAACCTGGCAGATGGTTGCACCGATGCAGCCTTCAGAAGTTTCGAATTCGTTGGTTGCTGCATCCGCTTCAATGATCGACAGGATCTTACGGGCTTCATCCGCAGTCAGGTTGATGATGTAGCTGCCTTCATCTGGTTTCAGACGAACTTCTACATCTTCCATGCCATCAATGGCATCAGACAGAGCACGAACTGTTTCTTTGGTTACAATACCGCCGCGTGGATGATAGAGCAGAGCGTACAGTCCAGGCTGTTTCTGTTTATGAACGATGAAGGATTCTTCGAGAGGTTCTCCTTCACCTTTTTTGGTGATATTTGGAATTTCGATATCGGTCAGCGTCAGGTCTTTGGATTCTTTGACCTGAGCCAGATATTTTGCGAATTCTCTGCGCAGGCCATCGGCACCTAAAACATCCTGCATATAGCGGGTACGGGCTTTCGCACGGTTTTCGTAGTTTCCATATGCACGGAACATCAGGATCATGGCTTCGATGTAGTAGAGAATTTCGTTTGGATCTACATCTTCTGCAACCAGGACACCCAGTTTTGGATCGCGTCCCAGACCACCGGCACAATACACATCAAATTTGCCATCTGGTCTTGCGACAAAGCCTAAGTCACGGAAAGTGGCATGTGGTTCGTTTTTCTGGTTATTCGAGAAGCCGACTTTCAGCTTACGAGGCATTTTTTCCTTATCGATGAAGTCCAGCAGGAAGTCTGCGGATGCTTCCGCATAAGGCATTACATCGAAGTATTCTTCTTCAACGCCGGAAAGTGGGGAGCACATGACGTTGCGTGGATAGTCTCCGCCGCCGCCATACCAGACGATCTTGTGATCGAGAGCTTTGTCCATGATATCCACAACCGCATCGAGGTCGAGGTTATGGAGCTGGATGGTCTGGCAGGTTGTAAAGTGGATCGGTTCGATCGCATATTTATCTGCCATATCCGCAACAAAGTGCAGTTTATCTGGAGTGACTTTACCAGCGGTCATACGTAAACGAAGCATGTTCTTTTTGCCGCCGCGCTGAGCATAGCTTCCGTATTTTCCAGAGAAAGACTTATAGTCTTTCATGTTCATAGTTTTGTTATAGAACTCTTCAGATTTCTCTTTAAAAAGAGGAATCTTCTTCTTAAATGATTCGTAGTCTACAGGTTTAATGTCTGACATTCTTTTCTACCTCTAATTATTCATCTGTCAGGCAAAGTATAGCATCCCTGCTCCCTTCCGGATTCGCATTTACATGGATTTTGACATTCTGTTCACAATTTAATTCCCTTATTTGTCATCACTCAAATCATTCAGTTTCTTTGAATCTGATCCGGACATTATTCACCAGTGCTCTGATTTTACGACTCTCCCAAAGGTACGCCTTTTTTACCCTTAATGTTGTCTTTATGCGGCAGGGTGAAGCGTTCCCGTTTTGACTTTTTAAAAATTCTGTCTTCTCTATCCGACCCCCAACCCATCGTGACCATATGGACAACGTAAAAATGGAATCAAAATGTCCAATATGGATAAAGTAGAAACATTAAGCCCGGCATTTGATAATTTTTTCGCACAGCCCTTTCATTTTCTGTCAGACCTTCACGACAAAAAGCACCTGACTTTCCGGGCGGAAAATCAGGTGCTCAATTTGATTGATGTTTATTCAATTCGTTTTGGTCTTTCCATAGGAAAGATTCAGGCAAAGATCTGGTTGACAATCTGTCGGATCGTTTCTGGTGGAATCGGCGGAAAGACGGTAAATGGTGTCCGATACAGGAAATCAGTCGTTCGGATCAAAGGAAACTGCTCGCGAAACAACAGAAAACCAAGGCCATATTCATCTTTGCGATTTTCCATCAGAGCTTCCTGACGAGACGCATAACTTGTCTCTCCAATCAGGTAAAGAAACTGAAGGGCCGACCAGACGGCCATGCCTTCACGCACGAGCAGCCTGGCCAGTGCATTTTTCTTCTTGTTTCCCATGTGGTACAGCCGCTCAAACTCTGCTTCATTCCAGGAGATGGATTGCCAGATGTGGGTCATTTCATGGACGATCGTATCAATCGAAGCCAGTCTTGGGCTGCCATTTTCAATAACGACCGTATGTTTGCCATTCTGACTCTGCGCAAAGCCAAGCACTCTTACTTTCTTGCCCATTCCTTCCGGTCCTTTCATTCCGGTCCGGCGGGCAATTTCATCGCTGTCTGTCGTCCGGATATCGAGGGAAACCTGGAAAGTCACCTGATAGAAATCCTGCATCAGCTGGATGCACTGTTCAAAGAGAAGTTTGAATTCTTCAAGGTTTTCAATGGCTGTAGAAGCACACTCATTGCAGCGGATCCGGCCATCGGCTAACTGCTGGTAAGAAACACCATTGATGCGCTGGCCGCAGAAATCACAGGAAGAAGCGAGAATCGGCTGGCCTTTTTCGTCCGTCATTTCAAGATCCTTGAAAACGGTCTGCGGGGCTTTGCGGGCTTTGGTTAACGGATTGCCGGCATAGCCGTTGGCTTCCAGAAATTCACGAAGCTTTCCAGGTCGAAGATAGTCAGGCAATTGATCTTTTCCAAAGCGCAGATAGGCAGTGGTATCAAATGGTGTCTTTTCTTCCTCGTTCATCTCTACCCCATCCTTTCCTGTTGTGCTGCTGACTGGTGTTGTTGGTTTTGCTTATAACGAATCTGTCTCAAGAATTCGGCTGATTTAAATCATCCGGAACGGGTCTTGTAAATTTGACTAGTTGTTCCGTTTTGGATTGTGTGGTCTTGCCATCAGAAGCCGAAGTGTCCTCTTCTTTTGGCTGGTCAGGTTTTGAATCTGCACTATGACCTGGACCATCATCGGAATTTGAATCCGCTTGATCTGGCTTGTCTTTGTCCTTTTTGGAATGTCTGGCTCTCCAGCGGGCGAAAAAGCTTTTCTTTTTGGCTTCTTCTTTTTTACGTTCCCTGATCTCTTCAATCAACGCATCGAAATCCACTTCATCGGTTGTATCTTCTCTGCTTTCCACCTGTGGATTTTCCAGCCAGTCCAGATAGTCATAGACAATACCCATCAGGCTGTCAAAATTTCGGCAGAATGAATCAATCAGTCCCAGATCCATTTCACTGTCTTCAATGATCAGCACTTCGCCCTCTTCAAAGTTTCCCTTGACCTGAGGAACCAGATAGCTCATCCATGGATCGACATCCTGTGGATCATAAACTGCTGCTGCGCAAAGATATGGCCAGTTTTCCGGATAGATACTGCGAAACAGTTCATTGAGCAGGACACAGAAGGTCAGAGCATCCTGTGTATCCATTTCCGGCATCTTCACCCGTAACAGTGTCTTACTTAAATACGAGCGGTTGAAAATCTCCTGTCGGCCTTCCTGCTGGAAGGTGTAAGGCACACCATGTTCAAGATCATGGTTATCATGCAGCCGCAGATACCCAGGGGTTTCCACTGAAAAATTGTGGCGTTCCTGACGCAGTTCAATGGAACCGATCTGCTGGAAGCTGACCAGTTCCGCCGTGATCTCATCCGTTGGATTTACCGCATCGTTGGACGGACTTTCTGTCTCATTGGCTGGAGTGGTGGTAATGGTATAAATCCGCTTCTGGCGATAGTACTCACGGCCTTCATACAGATCCGAAGCCCGTCGGAGAATCACGCCATCCATCGGGTTGATGGAATGAACCTGATAATACTTGCCGCCATACGTCAGAAACTGCCCTGGCAAAATGGCCTGAACGATCTGCCCATACAGTCTGGCATCGAGATACTCACGGTTGGCCAGTTCATCTTCAACGACAAAATAGGCATTTTTCAACGAGGACTGGAAGTACTGGCTGAAAGCTTCATCACTGATCGAATATTCAACGACCACTTTCTGAGTAAATTCGTTCACCAGTTTTTTGCGGCGGTTGATCGTAAAGATCGTCTCATCGGCCGGCGTATACTTTCGGACCAGCCGGTTGATTTCGTTTTCGAGATCCCGGTTTAAAATGCCCGTCATCCGCAGTTCTCTGGCGATGGTTTCTTCATCGACTGGCTTCATGTTCATCAACAGAAGCAGTTTCAAAATCGTATTGCGTTCGGTTCTTGCATAATCCGGAATCAAGGAAGGAACAGCCTGGGGATTGCTTGCGAACACTTCCCGGTTTTCCTTCATGTAATCGCGAAGCAGATAGTTTTCCGAAAGCATATGGACAAAGGACTGTCCGGTTCCTCTGGCCAGATACGGATGAAGCGTCGCAAAGAGATTGTTGAATTCATCTTCAACAATCAGAAATGGCCGTTTTTCCATTTCGGGCTGCCAGAGGCTGTCGACAAAATCGACCCGCTCAAACAACGCATTCTGGCTGACTTTGATGTTCATGAACCGGCACAGGTTCTGATAGCTCTGCCCGGCAATCCGGCGCAGATCTTTGAGTGGAACTTTGGTTTCCCCAATCCATTTGACCTGCGGCACCTGGGAGCGGATGGCCAGAGCGGCCAGTTCCAGACCATTGCCAAGATACCGGCTCTGGTGATCAAAAAACTCCTGACGACGGAATTCCCCATCGGCATCCCAGAACATCGCGGTGTACAGGCAATGTGGGACCGGACTGGCACAGGCTTCAATGAATTCACTTTTTAAAACATGCGACAGTGTATCGATCAGACCCGTGGTCTGACGGTCACATACCGCATAAACCGGCCGGCGGTCAGGCTCTCCGAGATTGGAGGCAATAATGGACAGAGCCGTCTGACTGGTTCCAATCAGTTTAGATGGCTCAAGCAAAATGACAAACTGCACTTTATGGAAGAAGTCCTGATTGTTTTTCAAAACGGCATGATTGTAGATCTGGTTAAACGTCATAATTCCGATCTGACAAGGTTCATCCTGATCATCAATCTGTCGTATCGTCCACAGGTGTTCCGTGCGCGTCTGCGAACCAATTGCTTCTTCAATCCATTCTCTGGCCGGCTGTTCCAGACTTTTGCGGCCGCAAAGAATCAGGACATGATCCCCGGCCAGTAAAGTCGAAGCCAGTGGCAGCGTCAGATACAGACTGAGATCCCGGTAAAACGGGTTGAAGAACACTACATTGCGGCCTTTGAGCAGATCAATCGAAGCCGCGGCACAATCCGGATCGCTTTTGGCAAAACGCTGATGCAGGGCATAATACTCAGCGGCAATCTGTTCGATCTGACCGCCATTTTTGCGCCAGGATTCGACCAGATTGATCGCACTGGTCAGATGCCGCAGATCACAGCCTGCGGTCGAGGTCAATAAGGGCTCCGGCAGGTTTTCTTCATATACAGAGCGCAGACCATAATAGTTGCAGATATCAAGCGCATCAATGCCAGATCCGCTGTAGTTTCGTTTTGGATCCAGCAAGGGCGGCAGGCCATCCAGATAGACTCTAATCGCCATCAAGATCGGCAACAAAGCGACTGGCAGCCCGCTGACCCAGCCAATCTGGGCATTCGGCCAGGTCCAGACGATCGTTAAAAACAGAACACTCATAATAAGAGCGGCCAGGTACGTCCATCGAATGAACCGCTGAAATCCGGCCAGCCCCTGTTTTAAATGCCACTGGCGGCTGGTGGGATCCTGTTCATAAAAATCAAGGGCGCAAAACGCCAACAGCTCATTATGTGACTGCAGGCCGCGCAAAATTCCATCGACCGCAAAACGCACCAGCGCATAGCCAAACAGAAACATTGTCGACAGTGCAGGCAGATCAATGCCGGCGCTGTGAGAGAGCCAGTCTGGAAGCATGGCCACCAGCTGACTGGCATGGTCAAGCAGCACCCAGGAAGCAATCAGACTGTACCCGATGGCAACCAGTACCATGACCCCTTCCAAAGGACGGTTGGGCTTTTTGAGCGGATACAGCTGTCCAAGTCCGCACAGGGCATATAAGCCGGCGATACAGGAGAGAAGATGAAGGAAAAGCTGCTGGAGATTATTCATACAGCTCCTCCCGTTCCACAATCAGACGGCTGACAAACGGCCATGGGCTTTCAACATGAAATCCGGAGTGATTGACTTCCACCTGGACGGGATCTTCTTCAATCAAAAGCAGATTTTTTTCATCCACATCTTCCCAGTTTTGTTCTGGCAATGCCCTTTGAAATTCATTTTCCTCCAACAAGATATGGTTGGCAGCCTGAAGGGTATGCAGGTTATTTTGCAGATCCGTCAGCAGATCGACTTGTTGGTGGTTGTTAAAGAGGGTGGACTGATCCTGCACCTGGCCCATCAATGCTTTCGTGTCGCTCAGGCGCAGATATTGCGAGCCGCGAACCAGATTAACGGCCTGCTCTAAATATTTCGCAAAGCCATTGGTATCCGAGTTCATCGCAGCTGCAGCCTGTCGGATTTCATCACGATACGAAGCAGCCAGATTTCTTGCCTGACGGTTCCACAAAAACAGACTCAGCCATCCCACACCACAGACGACAAGCAGGGTCAGCACAATCCAGAAAATCATCGCCCAGGCCTGCTGGTTTCGTTGAATCGGAAAAACAAATCCAATGAGTCCCACCAGCAGCCCAATGACAAGCAGGCTGCCTTCTACGAAACCAACATCGCGCCGATCAGCCTGGTTTTCTAACAGCCAGCGGACCGTATCATCCGTTTTCTGAAGTTTCTGATTGCGGACAATGCCTGTGGCCGGCAGACTGGCGCCTGTTTCCATCCAGGCAAGCTTTTCTTTCTGGAGTTCTTCGGCCAGATCTTCTTTCTGCCATTGATTGAGCAGTTCAACCTTTTCGACACTGACATGCATCTTGTCATGGAATTTCTCTGCCGCCCGGTCAAACGAGCGGCTGATTTTTTTAATCGACGCCTGATATTCCTGCTGGACAAGTGTCAGATATTCCTGCCACTCATGAATCGGGTCCATCTTACGGGCCGGAAACATCGCAAAGTTCAGGGAGATCTCTTCACTTTCATCAAACGATCCCGTTTCCAGATGCAGTTCAGGCAGCGTCACCTGATAAGCCGGCAGTCGTTCCTCCTGACTGGCCTGCTTTTCTTTCAGCCGGGCAGAGTGTTCAAGATAACTGCTCTGTACTTTAGTCAGCCTGGCATCCAGAATCCGAAACAGACTGGTCAGCGAATTTTTGTCCATCCGCGTCTCCAGACGATACAGTCTTCCAGCCTGTAAGGTGCTGCCATCCACTTCAATCGTGGCCATCAGCGTGCTGTTCACCCAGAATTCAAAGGCTTCCTGAATCGTCTGGTATTTTCCCTGGCGGGTGTAGTCCACACACAGAAACCGGCATCCTGGCGCATAGCCATTGCGGTCCGCAAACCGGGAACTTTCGATTTCTTCAGGCAGGCTCCACATATTTTCCAGACGGCGTTTGGATGGGTCTTTGGGTTTCAGACGGCGGCGTATGAGAACGATCTGCTCGGGTTCACGCAGATCATTTTCATACAGGTCGGATAACTGTTTCCATTGCATGGCCACCGCTTCATCAGGCGGCTGCTCGGTAAACACCATCTTTGGCATCCCGGTCTTGTCGACAATCTGTTCTTCGACATATTTCTTTTCCAGCGGCGGCAGACCTTTAAGCAGATGCGTCAGCCTGACCAGTGGAATGGGGTTTTGCTGGTGTAAGGCAAAGGGACTGCCGTCAAAATCAAATGGATTTTCCGGATCAGTGGCGAATTTTTCCATGACGCCATCGTCTTCATAACTGATCACAATGGCCCGCCATTTCTGATGGGGCCCGACCAGTTCATCGATCGCCGGCAGAGCCGTTTCCAGCGTGGATCCAGACTCAATCCAGCCGCAGATTTCGATATCCGGCCGATTGACGATGTTGGCATATAGAACCGGCTGCTCCAGAAAGGAATCACGCGTCGCGCGGTTCATGATCAGAACATTCAACATGTTCGAAATCCCCTTTCTGAATCAGTCTTTCTAGGCGTTTGCATCCGCACCTTTTCCCTTTTGTGCGTCGTACTTCTGTTTGAGTTCTTCCGCTTTCGAACGGATCTCTCTGGCATCACGACGGGCGCCGAGATCTTCAAAGTACTGAGCCAGCGTTTCATACCAGCTGTTAAATAAAGAACCAGTCAGCGTTGCCGGAATGGCCTGTTCTTCTTTTTCCCAGCTGACAAGACTGCGGGCATATTCTGTCTTGATGAAATCGATGTAGTCATTGAGCGCATCTTTTTCATTGATATTCAGTTCGAAGTAATGTCTGAGCTCATCGAGAATCACTTTCAACAAACCAATGGAATCTTCTTCAAAGTAAGTCTTCGTGTTGTTGGACTTGCGCAGCAGCAGCGGCAGATCCAGAATGCACGTTGATTTTTCGTGGTTGACACCAATCAGCGGCTCTTCAATTTCAAATTTCTTCAGATTGGCCCATAACAGACGATCTTTCAGATCGCCATTCATATTGATGTCATAGGCGATTTCATTGTTGACGTAGTCCAGAATGCGGTGAATCAGGGCTGGATAAATCGAGATCGCATCGAGAACTTCATACAGCTTGTCGCATGGTGTTCCATTGGAAACCACCAGTGTGCTGCTGTTGAATTTCAGGCGCGGATCATTGTTTAAGCGCAGACGCACATGGTTGATCTTGTACTGGCACTGCTCATCCGAAATCTGATCGAGTTCAATCAGCCCAATCAACATGGCCCAGAAGAAAGCCGCAAACTGTTCATGGAACAGTTTGTCCTGGTTGCCTTCATCGAGATCCGGCATTTTGGTAACCAGATGCCACCATTTATCCAGATGCGGGCTGATGCCAGAACTCTTACCTGGAATCGGGAACAGACCATCCACGAGTTCGTAGTAAGCCTTGAAGTATTCGCCGCCTGGCCGGTCATGGGTTTCGTCATGAATCGGCGGAGCGAACTTGCTGAGCTCATTGGCGCGCAGACCATAGAACGACTTGTAGAACATGATCATGTTTTCTGGAATGTCATCATCCGGAGTGCCGCCTAGATTGGCCAGTTCACTTTGAATCAGGCGGCTGCGCAGCGAATCGTCGCCCTTTGGCGGGATGAGCGAAGTGTTATAGGTGCAGCTGTAAACCGGTGCTCTGGTTTCTCCAAGCGGCGTTTCAATAAATGGACAGCTCAGATCACGGGTCGTGCGGATAACATCGCGGACATACTGATCCATCAGACGCATTTCATCCGGATCATCCTTGTAAAGGCCAAGCAGTTCGGCTTCTTTTTCAATCGCCGTCAGGATATCCACATTCAGATCCAGACCATATGAATCCATGACCGCATCTTTATAAAATGAGGTCATCTCCTGATCAAACAGACCGCCAAAATAACGGGCGGCTTCTGGCTTTTCACCCATCATGGAGTAATCACGGATGCGGGTATGAATCTTGCGGGCCAGATTGTTGTCGAGATAGTAACGGCTTTGTAAGTATGGCATCTTCTTGATGATCGCATCGAGGCATTTCCGGTTGGCACACACATAGCGAACCGTACTGCCGCTTGAATGGCTGTATTTGTTTTTCAGCTGCTCGATCCGTTTATCAAGCTGGCCGACTTTACTTTCAAGGGCCTGATAGAAATTGTCATAGGCAGTAAACAGATTGCGATAGTACTGCAGACCGGTCGTATACACATCCGACTGAATCTTAACTGCAGCCCAGGCATCAATATCATTCTTGTAATCTTCTAAAAGTGCCTTGACGTCTTCACGGAAAGCAGCTTCTTTTTTGCGTTTGCGCCAGCCATGATTTGGGTAGTTCGCCAGCGAATCAGCTCCCCATTCTTTGCCTTCTATATCATCAGAAATCACCTGATATTCATCCTTGAATTTTTCTTCGAGTTCTTTGATCGTGTTGTCGGCTGCCGCTTTGCGTTTTTCGAGCTCTTCAATGACTTTGGCAATCATGAATCGGGATGCACAAGGGTGAATGAAATTGCCTTTCTGATCGCTCAGATAGTATTCGAGCTGTAAATCCGAGAATTTGCCATCCGGATCTTCCTTCACGCCCCGGAATGTTGAATAGGCAATGTTGGCAATAGACTCTTCAATATCTTTTTCCAGCAGGCTCTGATATTTATTCAGATCCTGCCAGCACTGGCCATAATCCGCCCAATCGCTCTGATCCTCCAGACTGTTAATCAGGTTTTCTACATTGGTCTTTGCGGTTCCTGAACGATCAGAAAGATGCGTGGATTCTTCACTGATTTTGGCAGCAATCCGATCCGTATATTTTTCCCAGTAGTTGCCATTGCGCGTGATGCCATCCTGGTATTCGCCAGTCGAGTTGTAGATGGCACGGGCAAACTTGTTCTTGTTTTTTTCGTCGGTCTCAATCTGCTTGGAATAAAATTCCGCAAACGACTGATCCACAGTCGAAATGCCTTCCTCACGACGGGCACTTGCTTCCGCTTTCTGGGCTTTAAACAGTCGGTCATACACCAGCCACTGTTCACTGATGGCCTGACGCATCCAATTGAGAGCAACCAGCGTTTTGATATCTTCCAGCGGGTATTCCAGGCGGCTTGCGCCAGCGCCCGCATACCGGTTACGGCCTCTTTCCTGGGCCAGCCGACGGATGGTGTTGTCTTCAGAAGAATTGGAACGTTTGTTCATCGGACCAATGGACTGAGAATAAATACAGTTGGCCGCATGGTCGAGATACTGCTCAAACGAATTCAGTTTCGATCCTTCCGCGTTCTGTGCATCAAACAGGAAGCAGAAATCATACGGTCTGACATTGAAATCTTCATAACCTTCAGCCGAAATGCGCGGCATGAGCAGTTTGACGGAATCTTTATAGCGGTTTGGCAGTGAATTGTCACCTTTCATTAAGAAGGCATCCAGCTCACGCAGCGTGGCATACGCGTTGGCTGCCAGGTTATTGCGCTCGGCTCTGTCTGTAATGACTTCATAGAAGACTTCCGGCAGAATGAAAAATCCACGGGTGATGTTCGCATTCTGACGATAGTGCGTTTTCAGATACTGACGAATATATAAAGCAATCGGCAGAATCAGTCCGGATCCCGTTCCTCCAGCCAGGGAGCTGACAATAATGACGCGCAGCGCCTGGTCTGCTTTGGACTGATCGACTTTGTACAGACTCTGGATGGCCTCATGTAAAGGTTCGAGCTGGCCGGCCCGTACGACGGGGTTGAGTGAAAGTCTGGAAATTGCCCGGACCTGGCCGGCGCCTTCTGTTAATGGCTTGGTATACAGAATGGCATGGCCGGGAAACCATTCGTCTTTGGAATACTGGTCAAGACTGAGATATTCCCCGACGGTCTGGCGGGTCGATGTCTGAACCAGGTGCATCAGCGGATTACGCTGGCTGATCTTTTCAAGATCGTTGATGTCAGTATCAAATCCGCAAAACGCGATGCTGTCCCGCTGATCTGGGGTGACCATCTCCGAAACACGTTCGGCGATTTTACAACCGGTTCCTCCAAGACCAACGATCAATGTAGGTGCATTCATAAAGTTCCCTTTCTAGCACGATGCAAAAATCTCTTATCGGTTTCTTTCGTTCAGTCTTTGATGCCTGCTGGCTTCAAAGACTGTTTTTCTTTTCAGTTCATAGATTGGTTGATTGAGTGAATAAGTTGAGGATCAATTGAGTCTGACCGCTAACGTTTATGGCCGCGTGAACCACGATTGGAACTGGAGCGGCCTGAACTCGAACGGCCTGAAGAACCTCTTGAAGAAGACTGTCGACTGCTGCCCCGGTTGGAACGGCCTCTGGAAGAGCCGCTTCCCCGGCCGGCTTTGCCGCCTTTACCGCCCCGGGCTTTGCCTTTTTCGTCTTTGCCTTTGTTCAACTGGGTGGTGTAGGCCTTGCCATCGTTTTCAAACTTAATCGAATCACTGACTTTGATTTGAAGCAGATCCTCATTCTTGGATTCCTTCTTATTTTTCGAGGAGCGTTTTTTTCCTTTCGACATGTAGTCTTCAATCGTCTTATCCTGAATCTTTCCATCTTTCAGGACGCTCTGATTGAGGACTTTCATTTTTGTATCCCCGCGGATGGCCTTGACCTCAATTGTTCGTTTCAGGCCAGCCGTAGATGGCAGCAGCTGAATGCTGGCTTTTTCAGCCATGTACGGCATCCATTTTGAAACTTTATCGCGGGTCGTCCGACCATACTCGATCGTGCTCTGACCATAGTTCTGATTGTCTTTGACGGTGACCTGTGGATTGTCCTTTAAAGATTTGGGCAGACGGCCTTTCCAGTAATACCCAAACAAAATGACTGCCAGCGCTGCTCCAATCGGAATCCACCAGAACCACGGATTACGCGCAAACCAGTTGCGGGAATCGTTGAGTTTCAGTGTTTCTTCCGCACTGCCCTGCCATGTGGCCGGTCCAACCTTCTGGCTATACGCAATCGTATAGGCGGCTGGTTCGTATTTTTTGCCTTTCATCGGTCCTGATTCGGGAAGCTGGGGATAAATCGTATACAGGCCTGGTGTTTCTGTTTTCTCGACACAAAAATCTTCCAGTTTGTCTTCCGTTCCAGCCTTCAGGCTCACAACGGGAAGCTCCATGGTTGACCATTGCTCGGCCGTTGGTTTTTTGCCATCGACTAAAGCCTGAAGTTCAATCGGGTCTTCTGCTGGAACAAGATCGGTATTGGCTGAACGCAGTTCTTTGCCTTTGATCACATATTCAGGATCCCTGGTCAGTTCCCACGTAATGGTCTTATCCGTCATAACGGAATAATCAGAGCGGGTATGGGCGGTGTTGTAATCGAGATAATGAGCGAGAACATCAATGCTCAGATCCCCTTCTTCGAGCTGGATCTGATCATTGTTGCCATAAATTCCACTCAAATCCTTGCCATTGTTCGTAACTTTAGCCTCATAAGAAACATCACCAAGCAGATCCGTCTTTTCAATCGGCTCATTGGTCATGGCATTGATCAGCCCAAACGACAGGGTATATTCTCCGCCCTTTAAAGATTCGAGGCTGGTGACTTCCTTGCCGGATTCATCGAGCAGGGTGACTGCAATATCCACATCGGGTTTGTAATAGACCTCAATGGTTGAAGCATTGTCGACATCCAGTTTCATCTGTCCGGGTTCAAACGGCCCGGTAAACAAAGCCATCTGTCCCTGCAAAGAAGTGTCTGGCTTGTTTTCGGGATGGCTTGGAGAGTCCACTTCGCTGTAGCGGACTTCAACTGGATCACTGTCCGGTTTGTAAGTCTTATCGTTTTCATCAACGATCCCGTTGATCTGCACGTTTTCACCCTGGGCAAACACACGCAGCTCTTTCATTGGAACATCAAAAGAAACGGTCTGTTTGCGTTTGTCGACATCTAAACGGTTGGCATTAAAGACCTGCAGACCAACTTCGGTCACCCCTTCGAGAATGTCCTTGGAACTCTCAGTTTTTCTGTAGAAAATTTTCTGCGTCGGATCGCTTTCAATCGATACCGCCTGTGGTCCCATGCCTAAGAAAATCACCGCAATATCCTCGCATTTTTCATCCAGATAGTCTTCAATCTGCTTGGCACTCAATGAAGGATAGGCACCATCGCCATAGTTCTGCATTTTGCCATCGGTTAAGATGACCAGCCACTTTTCATCAGCGGTACTGTTTTCGAGATCTTCCATGGCTGTCCGGACAGAATCAAAGGATGTATGACCGGAATCGGTTTTTGTATTGTGGATGACAGCGATGTTTTCCTTGACATCGTCGGCCCCATCCAGCTCAATCCGCGGGTCAGCACCGGGCTTTGTATCATAGTCGGACATGTAATAGACGTTCATCCGGTCCTGATCCGAAAGCATGCCTGCGAACACTTCCATGGAATACTTCGCCTTACACCAGGCATCGGTCAGGCCCTGTTTGTTATCGAGCTCATACATGGATCCTGAGTTGTCATAGACCACATAAACGTCGCGCGAGGGCGTATCATCCTGCTGATCAGCCAGAATGGGCTGCATAGCAGCAGCCAGGGCAAGCAGGGCTGATGCAAGGACTGGATAAATCCGCTTGCTTTTGTTCATTCCTACCTCTTTTCCAGACAGCCAGAAGTCTGTCTTCTGAGTTTATAAGTACACTGTTGATTCTGAAGATCACTCAAGTGAGTCAGTTTATACTTCAGAAATTATTTTTAACAGTTCTACAAAGCGAAAATCTTTTCCAATGCAGCTTATGATAAGCTCTCAAAACAGCCAGATCTTCGATAGATTAGGATTAAAGTGAGATTAAAACGGAAACTGGATGGAAAAGAAAATCGAATCTCTTACAGAAACGTTGCTTTTCATAGCTTACATTTCTCTCTCATTATTCACAAGATTCCGTGATTTTTTGTGATCGGTTTCTGAATGATTTCTTACAATATTGTGCCCGAATTTGGTATAAGCCGTCAGAATTTATTTCGATATTCAAATTCAATGACTGGAAACCTGAACAATTCATCAAAACCGGCAAATGGCCGGAAACACCTTTAAAGAACG
>Dunbar_p2__coassemble_1315_pt1 | contig 20893 bp, 10 predicted proteins | sample Dunbar_p2__metabat2_high_PE_044 | metagenome-assembled genome bin Dunbar_p2
ATGGCAGTCCCCATTTTTCGATTCAAGTACCCACCTAAAGTACAATAGAGCCGAATTTATTGGGAGATTCGCATTTCTTTCAAGAAGATTGACCGAAATCTTAACGAATGACTCTTTCGGATTTTCTCTTTATCTTTAGTCGATTTTGGATTTATCTCAATTTGAGTAAAATGATTTTTTAACATTATTTCTGAAGATACCGATTGTGTAAGAATCCGCTTTCGATATGGTGTCCATCCCCTGAAATGTATAAAAGCCTTTTCATTTCAGGCTATTTTTCATATCCTTTTCTTAATATTCTCTTAAGGTCAATTTATTTTCTTTATATTTTCCGTGAATCGGGTCGTTTTTCACTGCTGTACAGAAAGATATGTGTTTCTTTACAGAATTTGTGGCAAAATACGTGAACTTTTATGGCTCTATAAGAAATAACGTTTGCTCAGATCTTTTGAAATCGGTCGTTTTAATCATGAAATCCATACATTTTTCTCAATTTCGGATCGGAAATCATCATGAAGGCTGTTCACAGTCTTTCTTTTTGCGGATTCAATGCTACATGTTCACTTTAATGAATTGCACATAATCGGTTTGAATATTGATCGAGCCAGGCAATCTTCAATGAGTCTGTATTACACCTGCCCTGGTTTCTTTTGTGTTTACGAGTAGAGGCTGCTCGATCCGACCTGATCTTTCCATGATCTAGAAGGAGATTGTTGATTAGATTAACTAATTTTCGTTTGTCAAGATCACCTGTCTGTCCTCAATCCGCCACGAATAGGACCGATGCTGGTTTTTGAGGTTTCAGAAAGCAGTATCTGTTCCGAGCAGCGAACTTCCTTTTTGTAGTTTTATCTCTGGATTTCGCCTGCTTATTTCTTCGGATCCTGCTTTTTTCTTCTGTTGCTTCTCTCACGGCCAGTTTCTTCGGTTTCTTCTATTCCTGCCTATTGTTTATGACCTTTCAAACGACATGAGCAATCTAACTTCTTCTGACTCTTATTGCCGGTTATTTCCGTTTTTCGATATGGTCTTTGTCTTTGAAGATCATGCCTTCGCCAATGACGTGACGAACACAGGAGAGTGGGTAGATGGTTGTTCCTTTGCCAATGACAGTTCCTGGATTGAGAACGGAGTTACAGCCGACTTCAACGTGGTCGCCAAGCATGGCACCCATTTTCTTCAGGCCAGTTTCGATCTGTTCGTCTTTGTCTTTGACCACAACTAAGGTCTTGTCGCTTTTCACATTGGAGGTGATGGATCCGGCTCCCATGTGAGAGTAGTAACCAAGAATGCTGTCGCCAACATAGTTGTAATGAGGAACCTGAACGTGATCAAAGAGAATGACGTTCTTTAATTCTGTGGAGTTGCCCACTACGCAGTCTGCTCCAACCAGGGCATTGCCGCGGATGAAGGCGCACTGTCTGACTTCGGTGTTTGGTCCGATGATGCACGGAGCACCAAGGTAGGCACTTGGGAAGACTGTGGCGGTTTTATGAACGAAGACGCCTGGTGTGACTTCGTTGTAGTCTGGTCCAAGATCTCTTGAGAGCTGTTTGATCAGGTCTCCGATTCCTTTTAAGGCCTGCCATGGGTATTCATACTGTTTCAGGTATTCTCCGGCCAGGGAGTGTTCAAAGGAATATAAGTCTTTTGTCTTTAACATTGAGGGTTCCTCTTTTCTTGTTGTTTTTCCTTATTTCAATTCAATTTTCTTGTTTCGTTTTGGAGTGGAAACATAGTTGTCTGGTTTTGAAATGGTTTCATTTCAAAGTTGTTTTCGGGCTGTGAAGGTTTGGCTGCTGGTTTCTCGATTTCATTGACCGCAGTCTCCATCGACTGCCTTGTCGAATGGCATGCCTGCTCTTTTGTCAGAGCTTCCAGCTCGATCAGAAAGTGGATGCGATAAGTGGATTCGATATGGAATCTCTGGCATTGATGTCCAATTCACTCCCAATCTCATCCAGATTCAGAGTCTCTTGATCACAGAGCCTCTTTATCCTCTGTCTAATGGATAGAGAAGGATATTGATGTCGTTCTGTCCACAGATCAGCTTTCCGGTTTCAATCTACAACTTTTCCCTATAAACGCCAACAAGCCAGGACTCACATCCTGACTTGTTTTATTTTTAATGCTGGTTTATCGGTTCAAATTGATTGTTTCAATTTTCTGACCCTGAGTTTGGCTCAGGACGAGTTCTCAGAGAGGTTTGGATAGATCTTACTGGAGAATACTCCTGCTTTGTTTCGATCTATCCCCTTGTTTTCTCTATTCCCTTCCGTCTATCTCTATCTGTACCCTGTTCTTCTTTCTACTCGTACAGATCGGAATCATCTACACCATATGGATCGATGACTGGATCGTCGATTTCATCGGGATCTGCATATGGATCCGAATAAGGATCTTCAACATCCTGACCTGCATAGGGATCAACCGCTGGTGCTGTGTTGTCTTCAACAGCTGGCGTCGTTGCTGGGGCGTTAGCTGCATCAGTATTGGCAGAATCACTCTGACTTGCTGAAGAAGCCTCAGATTCAGATTCTGGCTGTGGTGCCACGGATGGTGTTTCAGATGGGTTGATGAAGTTAAAGGGCTGAACGGTTCCGGCTGGTAAGGCTGGAATGCCGGTCAGTTCCTGTCTGGTTGGAAAGCCACTGGCCATTGGGGTTCCGCCATTGATCACATCCTGAATGGCTCTGCGGGCGTTTTGCAGGACATCCGGATCAGGCTGGGTCATGTAGGTAGCTTCTGTGAGGGTTGGTGAATACAGAATGGAGCTTGTACCAGTGACGAGCTGCCAGGATTCATCCATATGTTCAGGGAACAGGAAGAACATCTTGGCTAACTGGCAAAGCTGATCGTAATCAAAGCTTGTCCAGACGGATTCATTGAGAACCTTCATCGTTTCCTCAAAGGTTGAGGAGTCAAACAGGTTTGTAGATCTGCATAAGGTGTAAAGCACATGGAGCTGGTTGAGTTCCTGGTTGAGGTCTTCATCTGAAAGATCGTTCAGAACACCAAGGAACTGTTTGATCTGTGGTCCGGTCATGACGTTGCCATCACTCAGGTTGAGATCTGTGTATTCTCCATACGGGTTAAAGCGGATCGTCTGGCCGATATCAAACAGCTGCAGGATCTTATCGGTGTTTAACCGGACGACAAAGTCGACTGGTGATTCAATCAGATGTTCGACGGTCTCGCGTAAGGCTTCGGTTGAGTGGTAGCTGACAAACGACAGACGGTCTGGCACGTCAGCCGGCTGGCAGGCCAGGGCTTCCTGACAATCGTTATAGATGAACAGGCTTCGTGGCAGCACAGTGGTCAGAACCTGATGGGTTGTCGGGTTGATGGTAACCAGGACGTTCAGGTTAGAACGATATGAGGATTCATGAATCGAATCGCTCGATCCACTGACAAGGATCGTGAATGGATCCTGTTCCAGGTTCTTGGTCGAGATCGGTGTAGAGACACCCGTATCGACTGGCATGGAGTACACCAGAGAAAGCTGGTTGGAGGTCTGATCGCCGGCCATGGTCTGAATCAGGCGCAGATCGCCCTGATCAAGAATAACCGCACGGACAGCCTGTCCGCGAACAGCTTTATAGAGCTGCTGAAGGTTGTTATAGAACTTCAGTTTGACATAGATGCCTTTATCGGCCAGTGAAACGAGTAAGGTATTCACACCTGTCTCGTCACGGTCTTTCATGATGCCAAAGGTTTCGCCATTCAAGGAGTTGAGATCGGATACCGGAATGACGGATGGCACATAGAGGCCAATATTCTGGACATACGTATCCGCAGGCTCACTCATCTCACGCAGTGAATCTGAGATCGCCTGAACCCGGTTGTCCACCGAGATCGATCCGGCGACAATCGCTGCACACAGTAAGAAGGCCGGTAAATGCCAGAGTTTGTGACGGGTTAAAAAGAACCAGAAGGCGGCCAGTAACAGTCCGGCAGCACCAAGACCGACAAACAGTCCAACCATGGAAAGTTTGAGCAGGCTTAGCTGCGACATTCTGATCAGTGTATAGATGATTGCACCCGCCGCAATAATCAAGCCATAGGTGCCTGGTCGTTTGAAGGCCTTTTTCCAGAACAGCTTAAAGCGTTCTTTAAAAGGCAGAGCTTTGAGCTCTTCTTTTTTCTTCTGGGCTTCTTCAATCGATTCTTCTTCAAAGATCTTGCGGCCAAGGTTTCCAAACTTCGCCTGGAAGTCTTTGAGCTGATTCTGATTTTCAGCAGACTCATCCCCGTCCGGCTGATTTGAAGCAGATGAATCAGATCCAGCGTTGATCACTGAAACATCAGAGTTCTTGTCCGCATTCTGATCCTGATCGGAGCTGGATCCAGATCCAGACTCTGTCTGATCGATTGGAGCAGCTTCATTGGAAGCAGCCTTGTCATTGGTTTGAGTGGATGCTGCAGAGCCCTGGCCGGATCGGTTCTTTCCGTCTTTGCCTTTTCGGTTTTTGCGGCGCTTCTTGTTTGTGCGCTTACTGTTTCCCGATTGGGCAGAATTGGCAGAAGAAGCCGCAGTGGTGTTTTCCGTTCTATCCGCTGCATTTCTATCGCCGGCATCACTCTGATCAGAGGCCGCGTTCATCTGCTCTCCATTTTGGGCAGCCGCATTTTCGGCCTGCACCATCGCATCTAGATCGACCAGGTTAATTTCTCTTCCTTCCAGCTGATCCGTTTCGTCGGACGCTTTCTTGTCATCTTCGCGCTGTTTGCGAAAGTGTCTGCGCGCACTGATCCCGTTGGTTTGCAGATCAGAATTGTTGTCTGGTTGCTCTGCCCCATTCAATCCATTGGAAGCAGAGTCTGAAAGTGCAGAATTCTGATTTTGCGCAGAGTCCCCTTCCTTTGGATTTCCAATGGCTTCATTGTTGCCATTGCTTCCATCCGCAAGCAGATCCATTGAGGCTTCTGGCTCGAGATCTTTGGCTTTGACTTTAACAAAGTGCCGGCGTGAGGCCGTTGTTGAAGGAGTCAATGAATTTGGTCCATTTTCGGCCTGTGAAGGCTGATTTTCAGGTGTGGATGGGTTGAAGTCAATTGATGGTAATTTTCCCATTTGATCGTCTGAAACGGCCGGATTTGCGGGATTCTGGTTTATCGATTGTTTCTTTTTCCGGTTGCGGCTTTTCCTTCTCCGGTCTTTGTGGCCCGTCTTATGCGCTGCAGAAGATCCAAAGAACTGGCTGGCTTTTTCTCTGGCCAGGCGTTCCTGTTTTTCTTCTTCGGTTTCGAGCAGAATCTTATTCAGGACGACATCCTGTGAAAAACCTGCCGGTGGTTCAGGCAGATCGGACGGTGTTTTTTCGTTGAGCCGGGCACCAGGCGGAGCCTGGTCGACCATGACGGATTCATAAAACTGCTGGTCTTCTTTGGAAAGATACGAAATGTCGCCGCCAATGGCTTTGGACTTCGAATTTTCAGAGTACGAAGAGCCGGCTTCAGGCTGGGTTGTCCGCATGGAGACTGCTTCACTTGATGAAGAGCTGGACTCAGATGGATTAGAGTCTGGACGATGATGGCCAGCCTGACTGGTTTTTGGATCCGGTTTTGAATGATGGCAGGTAGCAGGATTTGCGGATTCAGTCTTTGCCTCAATAGTGGTTGATGAATTTTCGCCGTGAGTATTATGGTGGCGGCCTGCAGGCTGGTTCATCTTTCCTGCTTCAGGCTGTCCCGCTTTGGGCATGACTGGTGGTGTCGTTTGTTTTTTACGGCCAGGATGAGGTGCGGCTTTGCGGATGTTTCCTTTTCTAGAGCCGGCCTGATTGTTGAATTGTGTTCCTGGCTGTTTTTGCGTTCCTGCATTTTTTCGGGGAGGGTCGGATTCAATTTTTTCAAACAGGGTAATCAGATCGCTTGCCGAGGCTTCGATCTCCACACCTGTTTCACTGATATCATCCATACTGCGAAGCAGTTCGATGTCCGTAATGATGTTTTCCCCTTGATTGTCCTGTTCCGTCTCGGACGTTCCCCTTTGATTGTCCAAGTCGGATGACTTTTGATCAGTGTCCGCTGGATCGGGACGGACCTCTGAAAGATTTACGGCTGGTTCCTTTTCTTCGCTCATCGTGATCCCCTCTTACATATATAAACAGGTATCCATATCTGATTCTGATCTGAATTCTTGCGATATGGCTCCTTATTGTATTCTTACTTAAATACTCAGATTCGTATTGTAAAACAATACTTCTTCTGATTTCAAAAATAATTCTTTTCTCAATTCTAAGTGCTTTCATCTCTTCTTGAGAAAACGTTCGGCCTGGTTCGGATTTCCTTCTTTCATACGGCGGTTAAAAATCGGTTGGTCAATAGTTTGCATGAAAGCTGGATTTCGCTTTTGGGGCTCGTTTTCTTTGCTGATTCTTCCCTTTTTGAATCAAAGAGTTTCGAGCAAATTGAGTTTTTCTCATTTAATATTTTGCCGGCAGCGTTGACGCTGTTCTTTCGGGCTGCTATTTCGATCGTTTTGCGGTCCCGGAAAGTTCAGATCGTCCTGGCTGTTCTGGCTGATGTTGGTGACTGTCGTTTTCTGATTCATTCAAATCAAAATGCATCGAACTGAAATCGAAATCAGATCCTTGGACTATTCATTCTGCCTTCAAAGCCCCTTACCTCTTTTCCGGCAGAAGTCTGACTGTTGGTGGATGGCTGACTATCTTAGTGATCAGCGGGCCCCTATATTCCATCTCTTCTTTCCCCTTGAAAGAAGAAGTGCAATTCCCGCTCATCGCTTTTCCATTGGCCATCTTTGAGTCAGGTCGTTTTTTCTTGATCTGTTTTCATTGATTTCTCTCTGGTGCATTCTTTCCAGTAAAGTCGATGGAATCTTCGATCCCATACCCTTGTCCTTTTGCTGGTCAGAAACGAGCAGTCGGTTCAATCAATCTGTTGTTATGAATTGGTTTGTTCCTGCTTTTAAACGAAAAGGTCAGATTCCCCAATCTTTCCTTTCCGGTAATGCTTGTAAAACTTTCCCCTTGGATATCAACTGATCTTTTGGATCCATCCTGGGTCATCCAACGATTCGGTCTTCATGCCTGCATTCAGGCAATGCTTACCAGGAAAATCGTGAATCTGGCATGACAAGGTTTCATGCCGTGAATAAAGAATTCCATAAAAGAGAAGAATTGTCTCTTTCAATGTCTTTTCAGATGCCTCACATTGCCATGGATTGTGGGCGAAATGCCCTGAAAGAGCAGTCGATACCACAATGATTTTAGCCTGTTTTTCGCGGATTCCCGCCTGAAAAGAACAAAACAGCCGTTTCCGGCTGTTTTTGTTTGATTTCTGTAACATTTTGGGAATTTGTTGGGTGGGTAGCACAGATTGGGGAGAACCGCTGTTCAAAAATGGACATCATTTCTGTTCACAGTGATCTTGTCCAATGACTTTCGCCAGCATTTTCGCATCTTACACAGACCGTGGTCTTTGCGGCTTCATTCTTCTCCCCGCCCTTGGTCCATAGGTCCGCAAATTTACGGTTTCTGAGGTCAGATCCACATCGGGTCGTTTCCCCTGTCAATGAAGAATCTCCCCTGTCCATCCATCCAAAAAGGCACAACCTGTTCTGGTCATGCCTTTAGCTTTTATATTTGTGCTGATTTTTACCTATTTCACATGATTCCATTGATCAGCCTGTACTCAGTTGAGCCAGCCAGTTTTCTGATCAGCGGGTCGGTCGAGCTTCTTCAGGCGGACGCGGGTGGAGAGGGTTCTTCTGGTATTGAGTTTGTCGAACTGAACAACAATCGCCTGTTTTTCGGGATCGATTTCCAGAATCGTTCCCTGACCAAAGACCGGATGTTCGACCAAGTCCCCGGCTTCCAGGGCATCGGATTGTTTGTTCTGGGGCAAAAGGCTCTTTTTGAGGTTGATCATGCGTTTGGCAGCCTGCTGAAGATCTTTTGGAATGGGTGGATCCCATTTTGCGTTTTCCAGGCCGATGTCAAAGACAAAGCGGCTGGGATAGCGATTGCTGCCAGAATGAAGGACGCCCTGCGCTTCGGAAAGATAGAGTTCTTTCTTGGCACGTGTGAGGGCAACAAAACAAAGGCGGCGTTCTTCTTCCATGCCTTCCAGGTTTCGGGTCTGGCGTGAGGGGAACATGCCTTCGTTGAGGCCGATTAAAAAGACGCAGTCAAATTCAAGACCTTTGGCTGTATGAATGGTCATCATCCGCACCTTATCGGTTTCGGTCTGAGCATCCGCATTGGAAAAGAGGGCTGCATGGTTGAGCCAGCCTTCAAGATTGACATCTTCCCCCCAGCTCATTTCATATTCACCGGCGGCCTGTTTGAGTTCAGCCAGGTTATCAAGTCTTTCCTGTCCGCCTTCCAGTCTGAGCATTTTTTCATACCCGGAAAAATCAAGGATGTCATCGAGAATGCGGGTGATGGATCGTTCCTGCCATGGGTAGTCTTCAATGAGCTGAACATATTGTTCGGCTTCTGTCTTTTTGAACAGATCGGTTTCCAGGTTGGCTTTCAAGGCCTGATAGAGCGACATCTGGTGAGTCTGGGCGTAGTCCTTTAAAAACGCGATGCGGCTTTTGCCGATATTTCGTCTTGGGCGGTTGATCGTGCGCAGAAAGTCGATGTCATCCTGATACACAAGCATGCGACACCATGACAGGGCGTCTTTGATCTCCGCTCTTGAAAAGAATGGCACGCCGCTGTAAATCGCATACGGAATCCCGGCTTCCAGGAAAGCATCTTCAACAGGGCGGCTCATATAGTGAGCCCGGTACAAAATGGCCATGTCTTTGTAGGCATAGCCTTTCTTTTTGAGATGCTCGATCTGGGCGGCAATATTGGCGGCTTCCATGTGCGGATCTTCATAGTGTCCGGCATGCACCTGAGCGCCATCCATCAGGGTTGGCACCAGGTCTTTTTTCATCCGGTTATGGTTCTGGCTGATTAAGGAATTGGCCGCATTCAGAATCTGTGGCGTGGAGCGGTAGTTTTCATTGAACAGAATCGTCTGACAGGGCGGAAAGTGTTCATCGAAGTGAAGCAGGAAGTTCACATTGGCTCCGCGCCATGTATAAATCGTCTGGTCCGGATCGCCAACCACAAACAGATTCTTGTGTCCCTGGGCGAGCGTTTCCATCAGTTCATACTGCAAAGGGTCAATGTCCTGAAATTCATCGACCATGATGTATTCAAAGCGTTGCTGCCACTTATTGCGGATTTCCGGGTTTTCACGAAAGATCTTTAAAGTCAGCAGGATGAGGTCGTTGTAATCGAGCGCAAAGTTTTTACGCTGCTGAACCATGTAGCCAAAGAAAATGATGTCATCGACTTCTTTGGCCTGCTCATATTTGCGATTAAGCTCCTGTGAGGTCATATGGATCAGATCTTCGGTGTATTGCGGATACTCTTTGATCTTTTTGATTTCAATCATGTCTCTGGCCTTGGCAAAGGTCATATCACGCAGGGTCAGGTTTCGTTCTTCATAGACGACTTTCAACATGTCGTCGATATCGGTGTTATCTAAAACCATAAACGATTTCGGGTAGTTAATCGCATGGCTTTCTTCTAACAGAATCGTGTTACAAAGCCCATGGAACGTACAGATCGTTCCTGAGTCTTCATCCCCGATCAGATGGGTAATGCGGGTTCGCATTTCGGCCGCGGCTTTGTTGGTGAAGGTCATGCACAAAATATTGGAAGGCAGAATCCCGATGGCTTCCACCAGCCAGGCAAAGCGCATCGCCAGCGCTCTGGTTTTGCCCGATCCGGCGCCCGCAATGGCTCTGACATACCCTTCGGTCGTTTCAACGGCTTTTTGCTGGGAATCATTGAGCAGAAAATCATCCTGGATCATTTCAGTGTTTCCTTTCTGCCCAGATGGAGTTCAATCCGGGGCATGGTTTTCTTATCGATGTCAGTCAGCCTGGCTTCCAGAGCTTCTGGCTCTCTACGGTCATTCGCAGTCTCCGGCTGGATTGCACCACTTTCCGGCTTATTCTCTGCTTCCATCCGCTCTGGCTCTATTTTCTCTGACCCTATTTGCTCCGTGTCCGCTTCTTCTCGCATCTTCTCCAGAGTTGCTTCTTCTCTCACCCGATCCAGGTTTGCTTCTTCCCCAAATTTCTCCAACTTTTCCTCATTGGCTGAATCCGAAGAAGAATCCGTTGTCGGGATATGATAGATCAGGCTGTCCTGCACCGCCATGATATAGGCGCCGGTTTCGGTTTTGACCGGATGGTATTCATCGGGATCTTTCCAGAAACTGCGCAGGGCCTTATGTTCTTTGGGTTCTTCCGCCAAGTATTTTGAGCCGGATGTGCTTCCTTCTGGACCCACGTGGCGAACCAGACTTGATCCTTCGGACTGAATGTAGTTCTGGGACAAAGCCATCTTCAGGGCCTTGGGCACCGCTCTTGCCATAACATGATCGTGTTTGCCGCCAAATTCGCCATCGAGCGTCCATGCGGCCTGTTTACATTCAAAATCAAACCAGGGGGATTGCACCTGGATGAATAATGGATTGGAGAAATCCGAGCGGGTAATACCCGCAATGATCGCATTGAGTTCAATCAGGTTCATTGGCCGGCGGATAAACAATCCTTCAAGCAATCCATCATGCCAGTTGAACAAATCTTTGGTAAAAACATCCGTTCCGGCCACATATCTAGAGTTGGAGACCATGCCATACAGAAAGTCGCCTTCACATTCATTGTCCTGCCATGAGATTTTCATCGTTTCGCAGTTATTTTCCCAGTGTGCAAAGTCTACGGTATTGAGGGCTTCAAGAATATAGGCCGTCGGACCGAGGATTTTCTTTTTTTCCTGCGGCGTTTTATAGGAAACACTCGTTCCCACGCCAAATGCAGCGACATAGCTGAAATATTCGTCATTGAACTGCCCCACATCCAGATACGTCCAGCTGTCTCCGGCTGCAACTTTTGCGGCAGACAGAATTTCTCTTGGAATGTCATGCGTATTGGCAAAGTCATTAACGGTACCGGAGGGCACATAGCCTAAGATTGGCAGATCATGACCATGAATCCAGCCATTGATCGCTTCATGCATCATGCCATCCCCACCGCAGACGACAATCCGATCATAGAGATGACCATGTTTTTCAATCATAGACTCGGCATCCCCGGCCGACTGGGTTGGATAAACACTCACCAGATATCCATCTTTGGTGAGTTCATCCACTAGTTCGGATAATGATCCCTGAATTCGACCATCCCCAGAGCAGGGATTGTAGAGCATGAGCATTTTTTGCATCGCCAACGCCTCCCATTTCTATGTGCAGCTTCTTTTCTTTTTTCCCTTTACTTGTTTCTGATTCCTTGGCTTGTTGTTCTTGGAATTCTGTTTTCTCAGATTCCAGTTTCTGGACTTCCAGTTTCTTGGGTTTGAATCCCCCGGTTTCCAGTTTCCCGGCTTCTTATCTTATTCTCTGATTCAGTTTATGGCCAATTTCTAAGACTCTGCCAATCTTATTCCAACTCTACAGCCGGCCAGGATCTCTATGGAGTCCAAAGATCATCCCGTTTCCGGCATCCAGATCCGCCTTTTCCCTTCAAAATCCCAAAATGCCATCCTTATATCTTATAAGGGGTTCAATTCGCATCTTGAATAAGCTGTTGAACTGGCATTCTCATGAGCAATCGAATCGGGTTCTTTCCATACGCTGATCAGGGATCGAATACGTTCATCCTGCCTGATCGATTCAGTCCGCTGTTTGCCAGGATGGCAGGCAGAGATGATTTTGCATGCGGAGATTTGCGGGCAGAGATTCTTCTTCAGACAGCTGGTAAGAAACCATCACTTCAGAAGATCATTGTAATCAGTTCGAACAGCTTGGAAAACACCATTTTTCGCATTTCTGTTTCACTTTTACATCCATCTGAAAAAATGAAAAGAAGTCTATGGAAATGAAACGCTGTTCTGTTTTAAAAGTTTTTTCTTCATTTGCTTTCGATTTGCTTTCGATCCGAAGCCAGATCTCTTTTCTTGATTCATCAAGCCATCGCCTTGAAGAATTGATTTTACTTGGTTTTTAAAAATCAGATACTGGAATCATCCTGATCCGATTGTAACGGGTGGAGCTGGATTTCTTTGGTGGTGCGCTTATGATTTGATCATCGAGCTGTATCGAGCTGTATATGGGTATTCAGAAGGGTCTGTCCAGAAGCCATCTGGTCAGGGCGTTCAGTTTTTTGAAATATGAAAGCGGATGGCTTGCCAAAAACTTTGCATGAACTGCCATCACAACCAAAAGTACAAAGCACAGACACTCTGGATGGTGGCAAGGGCGTTTTGATCATGTAAAATAAGGACGATCTGCCCAAAGGGTATGGATCACCTTTTTTGTATCCAGTTTCGACTGGAGAACGTTTTGTTTTATTTTTTGTATATCACGCCCTGTCCTGGCTGGACTTTGTTTCAGGCAGATTATGGCGTTAGCTGGAAAGGGGGCTGCTATGAATACCGTTCTGGCTTTTGGTGTTCCGTTTTTTCTTTCTGCAATTCTGATTCCATTTGTAAAGTGGATCTCGAAGAAAACGGATGCCTGGGCCAAACAGAACAGCCGGACGATCCACCATGGCATTATTTCGCGCATTGGCGGGATCGCAATTTTTCTGTCCTTTTCGATCGGGATGCTTCTGTTTTTCAAACCAGACCGCTCGATTCTGGGGATTTATCTGTGTACGTCGATCATGTTTTTAATTGGGCTGTGGGATGACTTTGTCGATCTGCCTGCCAAGTTTAAATTCCTTTTGCAGGTGCTGGCCGCCCTGATTCTGCTCTATTATGGCGTCGGGGTTGATACACTGCGCATTCTTGGCTGGAAGATTACCAATCCGATCATCTGCGCCGGATTTACGGTGCTGTGGGTTGTCGGCATTACCAATGCGATCAACCTGCTGGATGGGCTGGACGGCCTTTGCGGAGGCATGATTCTGGTCGTGCTTTCGATTGTCTGTGCGATTTCAATTGTCGACCGGCGCGGGGATATGGTGCTGCTGTCGTTGATTTTAATGGGCTCAATTTTAGGGTTCCTGCTCTATAACTCGCATCCGGCTTCCATTTTTATGGGCGACTGCGGATCGTTGTTTTTAGGCAGTACGATCGCTTCCCTGTCGCTTTTAGGCTTTAAGTCTTCCACCATGATGACCTTAAGCTTTCCGATTCTGATTTTGCTGCTGCCGATTATCGATACGTTCTCGGCGATTTTAAGACGAAAGATCAAACGGATCCCGATGGATCAGGCTGACCGTTCGCATCTGCATCATCAGCTGATGAAACGCTTTGGCCAGACCAACAGCGTGATCATCATGTGCGGCTTTACCTTCGGATTTGGATTGAGTGCCTTCATTTACATCTACAACCGGATCGTCGGTCTGATTGTGATGTTCGTTCTTCTTTTCTGCATTGAAGTGTTCATTGAACGAACCGGCATGATTTCTTCTTCGTTCCATCCGGTGCATTCGATCTACCGAGCTTTTCGTAAGCTGCTGCGCAAAATCTTTGGCCGACAGAATTTTGAAGATCTGTTTGACCAAAGTGAAGATGAGTCAAAAGCAGGATCCAAAGCGCAAGCCGAGACAAAGAAGGACTCTGAAGCTTCTTTTCAGGCCAAACAGCCCTGTGCTGCAGCCGATTCTTCCCTGAAACCTGGCGAGATCGCCCGCTTTGTTTCGGATTCGCAGACCATGTCCTTTACGGATACCAGCCTGGATCTGAAAATTCGGGATGAGCTGATGGCTTCGATGCACGAAGGCCGGGATTCAACGCTGGAACTGAGCGATGTCCTGTTTGAAAAAACACGTCTGGATCCAGATTTTAATGATGCCAATCTTGATGCGGGCAACATAACGGCGGCTTCCCTTTTCCGTCCCCAGAAGCCGGAAGAAAAGAAGCGCCGCTCAAAAGCAAAAGCGGGTACTTACACGCATACCGGTGTGTATGAAACTTCAGCACCTGAAAAGTCATCGGACGCTATCGTTCGAAAGAATGGACCTGCTTCGAAGATTGCCAGTGTAGATGAGATCACCCGGATTGCGATTGAACAGGCTTCCCACCAGGAACAAAAAGAAGCTCAATCCATCATGCAGGCACTGACTGGAATTGAAGTGAATGCCGACAATCAGACTCGATCCGCTAAAGCATCTGATTCAAACCAGGCAAAAGGCGCAGATGCATCTGCTTTGGGCTCCTATCCACTGGTGGATGTTTCCAAGACCTCGATACAGACCCGAATGGATCTGGCCGTCAAAATCGATGAAGCTTCAAAACCATCTTCTGCCTTATCCAATGAAGCTGAAACAAGATCAAAAACCGATTCGGAGTCTGAAACCAAAAAACAGTAGACTCTGAATCCCTGTTCTGTTTGGAATTTTTACTCTTTACCCATCACCCGCTGCCTTTGCAGCGGTTTTTTCGTGCGTTTTGCCTCCATTTTCTGGATAGACCATTCTGGAACCGATGCATATCAGTCTCTCTAAAGATAAGAGAAAAAAGAAGGAATAAAAGAAGAGAGTTCGAATGATTTTTAGCAGGAACTCGTGTGCAGGTGCTCCTTTTTTCACTTGGTTTTCTCATTCTGAGCATTTATTTAATTTAAATGTTAATCTATAAATTTATTCATTAACATGTACAAATAAAGTAATTCATTATTTGTACATTTGATCCTCCAGCCACCTGAAAAGCCGGAATCCGCTCTGGAATTCCGGCTTGATACGATTGGGTTGAATACTAGATAACTTTCTTTTTCTGGCTCATTTTTCGACGCGATGATCGTTAAAAATTCAGACGAAAGATTCAATTCTATACCTGCAAAATTTACGCATTCTCTTTTTTCACCTGTCGTTTTCTAAAACCGAATCAAAAGATAAGCAGTATATCTGAGAATTATTATTAAATCGTATAATATAAATTATCATTCTAACATTTCTTCGTATACTGGATATTTAAAGGTCAAAGCCGCTTCACCTTCACGAAAGCACAAAAAAAGGCCACCGGATAAGCGAGAGAGAATATCCAGCAGCTTTGTTGAAGAGTCCAGGAGTGTCAGGAGGGGTTCAAAGGAATCTGGCTGCAGTGAGAAATTTGTTCAGGATTTCTTCCAGATCTTTGATCCTGATCACGGGCCGAAGCCTGTCTCCCGTGTGTACAAAACCGACCGACTGGCGTGTACAGGGACGGGATTGCACTCAAATTATTACGGGCTCTTCGGCTAATTATTTTAACGGATTTTTACGAAATTTCAGTACCGAATGATAAATCTCGTTCACTTTCTGATGAAGATCGCACTTTTTATTTTGTGTCCGTTTTCAAACCGGCAAATAAAGACACAATCTCTCTTTTTAAAAGAGAACCGGTTTGCGAAGAAATGATCAAGACCTGGCTAAAAAGCCAAAGCCATTCCTTCTGTTCAAGGCTCTGAACGATAAAACTTCTCACAAGGCCATATCATGTCTCCTGGCTCCTTACCAGAGCTCTTTTGGATTTGTCTGTTGACAAACATGTATCGAATCAGCTATGAGAAATATTTTTCCAAGAAAATTGCAAACAGGAAAACAAACTTGAACTTTTGCGTATATAAAGTCAGAAGGATGGTTAAACTATGAAGCAACCACCGAAACAAATAGATACAGCTCTAAATCAAGAACTGTATCGCCAACAAAAAATCAATCAATTGCTTGCGCACACATGCTTTCTTGACGATGCGCTCAATCGGGCAATTTTCAGCAACTGCACAAAAAAACAGAAAATTGAGATTGTTCAGACGATCCTGCGGCGAATTCTCAATAAGCCAGGATTAATCGTGGTCTCGGTCAGGTACCAGAAAGATCTGAAAGAGCTGGGCGCCCACTCTGCCGTGATGGATATAGTTGCTCTTGATAGCGATGGCCAGAAGTACAACATTGAGTTTCAAATGTCACGGCCTCTTTCGTTTGCCAGGCTTGAAACATACAATACGTTTATGATCAAAGCCAGCCTCCATTCTGGCCAGGACTATAGTGAATTGAAACATACCTGGGTCATCTTCATTACAAATCAGCGGCACTGGACAGATACCAAGGAAGAAATTTTCGACGGTGAGCCGGTTGTCCTTTTCGAAATCTGTAAAGTCATTGACGATAAGAACGGAAGAAGAATTCGCAGCACACATTCTCACCTGTATGTGGTTGACGCGTTGTATGATGGAAATGACCCACTTGGTGACCTGATGCGTGATCTTCGCTGTACAGATCCGGACAAAATCAAGATGCCTGCGTTACGTGAAGTAGAAACTCTCCTCAAAAAAAAGAAGAAAGGACGTAAAATTATGACAAGTGTTTTCAAAGAACTGCTTGATGAAATAGTTGAAGAAATGGTTGAAGAAGCTACAGAAAAGGAAATAGCCGAAGCAAAAGCCGAAGCAAAAGCCGAAGTTGAGCGGGTAAAAGCCGATGCAAAAGCTGAGACTGAACGTGTAAAAGCCGATGCAAAAGCTGAGACTGAACGTGTAAAAGCCGATGCAAAAGCCGAGACTGAGCGGGTAAAAGCAGCCGCTGAACAAGAAGTGAAAGACAATACGAACCAGGCAATTCGTAATTATTTCCGAATGGGCGGCCGGGATAATGAATATATCGCAGGCATTTTAGGAACATCCATTGAACATATTCAAAAGATCTACAGTCAGATGTAAATCGACCAGCATAAATGTATTTATCAATAATAAGCTGGCCCGGCAGCCCAGTTATCGATTGAAATTTCATCTTTATTTTCTTGCCCTTGTGACTTTATCAGGTCTAAAAGTATCAACTTAATGCATTAAAAACACAAACGCCCCACTAAACGATTTGCGGCTTAGCGGGGCGTTTTCCACCTTCTATCCTGGAATCTAAAAATTCTGCACGATTGACAAATGCGAGGGCCTTTTTTTGTTTACCATAAGCGTCTGTGCAATACATAAATGAGGATTGTGCTTCCAAAAACCTAAGACAGGAAGTGCGTCAAACCTATAAAAAAGGGGTGAGAGAAGCCTAAGTGTTTCTCCCACCCCTGATTTTGGCAGTAGCTGCACTTTTCGTCGCTTTTGTACAATGTTGTACAGGAATGATGAACGATTTACACCTGTTTGGTGAAAAGCAAAATGGCCGGAAACACGTTCTTTAAAGGTGTGTCCGGCCATTTATCGGTTTTGACGAATTGTTCAGGTAAAGAATATTGGATTTATTCGGAAATATTTTTCCTGTACTTTGATTCACGAAACAAAGTTCTGCTGCAAGTAATAAAATTATCGGGAGTTCAAGTTATAAAACCTGAAAATTGCCGTACGAGAATGCTATTGTGTAATTTTTTCTAGGAGAGCATCTTGAAGAACTTTGGAAAAATTAAGCCCCATTGATAATGCTTTATCGTTAAGCCAAGAGGGAATAGATAAGGTTTTCTTAACCGATTTGTTCAAATCTTTGTATGGATCAAAATCAACAGACACTACATTGGTAAATCCATCTTCAATAGAATCTATTGAATCCATTTCAGAAGAGTGCGCTAAATCTTTACCTTCAGCAACTGTGCTTGAAAGATATAACTCTAATGCTTCTTGAGCATTCTTGTAGGCTTCAGTGAAATTGTCTCCTTGAGAATAGACGCCATCGAGATCTGGAAACTCAACCCAGTAGCCATCTGTTTCTTTGTGGAAATAAGCGGGATACATAAATAACATAGTGAATACCTCTGTAATAATGGAAAAGATGAAGGAAGATAGGGCTTATTTCAGGATCTTACGCAAATGTGGTTTTTAACACTAATAATCGTGACAAATGAATAAGCTTGCATCATTCATATTGTTGATTAAATAACAGCACCTAATTCAAGATGAGTTTTTCTATCCCATTTTGGGTTGTTAAGCTTAATCGCAATTGTCATCGCCGATAATAGTGATAATAGCTAAACACACCATTTGCGTAAGAGCCTTATTTCAGACCTGCCTGCTTCAAGATTTTTGATTCCAAGCCCTTTTTCATGTCTTTGCCATGAACAGGAAGGATGATGGTTTGTGGATTGTCAGGATGCTGTAATTTATGATGGGAGTCCCGTGTACTAACGATAACCCAGCCATTTGCCTGCAATAGTTTAAGCAATTTCTTATCCGTCATCTTCTTCTCCTTACATGACTATTATACTATACGTGATTACGTATTAAAAGTCAGACTGACTTCTAATGAAAATGAAAGGATATTTTATTTACTAGACAGAAGGAAGGGGATAGCGATCCTCTAAACAGTACCCATGAATTCGTCCAGCGTTTTTAGATCGCCCCCTGAGTACGACAACATGTTTAAATCTTCTGGGATACCATTTTGAAAAGATATGACAATTGCTGATTTATTTCTCATTCTACATTCAGCACTTGGTTCGTCCCAGGCATAAAAAGAAAAAAATAGTGTGAATGATAAAGGATATTCCTCATTCACACTATTTTACTTGGTTCTAATTTCCAACACTGCCTGATCACTTAGAAGTCCAAAGTCAGAGGATCAAGTTGTATGGAAAGGTCAGCTTAGTCAAAGCTGGCAGTCGGTCTTTCGTGATTTAAAGCTCGCCAGTTGTTTTGAGATATTCCAGATAACGGCTTAAGGCATTCTGCCAGGCAGGAAGCTGTTCAAAGCCATTGGAACTCAGTTTTTCCAGATTGAGACGGGAGTTGGTTGGACGTTTTGCCTTGGCAGGATACTGGTCGGATCCAACTGGAATGACTTTTACTTTGTTCATACCAGCCTGATGGAAGATTTCTTTGGCAAAATCGTACCAGGAGATGAAGTCACCGGTATTGCAGACATTGTAGATGCCGTATTTATCGGTTTCGATCATATCTACAGTCAGTTTGGCAAGGTCAACGGTGTAAGTTGGCAGACCGACCTGGTCATCAACAACAGTCAGCGTGTCTCTGCTCTTGCCTAAACGGATCATGGTGCGGATGAAGTTCTGTCCGCTTGCTCCAAATACCCAGGAAATACGCAGAATCCAGTTTTTCGGATTCTGAAGAACGTAGTCTTCGCCTTCGGATTTTGTTAAACCGTAAACATTGAGCGGGTTCTTTTCGTCGTCTTCTTTCCATGGCGTTGTTCCCTGACCATCAAAAACATAGTCAGTGGAGAAATACATTAATGGGATATCGAGATCGCGGCATACGTCCGCAATATATTTGGTTCCTAATGCATTGACGGCTTCAACCGTTTCGAACAGTTCTGGTTCTTCGGCCTTATCAACGGCTGTCCAGGCTGCACAATGGACAACAACATCGTAGTCACCACGGGAAATGACTTCTTCAACCTGTTCTTTATTTGTGATATCCATTTCGGCAACATCGACGCCGACTGGGTTGTATCCTCTTTTTCTGGCTTCGATGCATACATCGTTGCCAAGCTGGCCTTTGGCTCCGGTTACAAGGATTTTCATATTTGCCTCCTTTGAAAAACCGGATACAGAAGATTCGATTCCGGATCCGGCTGGTTGATTGTATAAGAATTTTAGATGGAAACGGCAGTTCGTGCCCTAATCTAAAAGAATTGTTTGCTTGATTGTTCACTGATTGGCTCTCTGCTTAAAGAGGGCTTCAGGTTACAGAAAATGTATGGAATGAAAACAATCTTCAAAAGACTGTTTCGATTCCTGGACTCAGGGGCGGATATTCTTATTCAGAAACGCGGCCTTTGTCGATGTACATTTCCTGGAAGTAGTTCTGATATTCACCAGACAGGATGTTTTTCCACCAGTCTTCGTTATCGAGGTACCACTGGATGGTTTTTGCGATACCGGTATCGAAGTTTTCTTCTGGTACCCAGCCCAGTTCGTTTTCAATCTTTGTTGGGTCGATCGCATAGCGACGGTCATGACCTTTGCGGTCTTCTACGTATGTGATCAGGCTTTCTGGTTTGTCTACGGCTTTCAGAACAGTCTTAACAACTTCGAGGTTTGACTTTTCGTTGTGGCCGCCGATGTTGTAAGTTTCACCGACTTTACCTTTGCGAAGGATCAGGTCGATGGCTTTGCAGTGATCCAGAACATACAGCCAGTCACGAACGTTGGCACCATCACCATACACTGGTAATTTTTCATCAGCAGTTGCGCGGGAGATCATTAATGGAATCAGTTTTTCAGGGAACTGATATGGGCCATAGTTGTTGGAGCAGCAGGAGATAGTGATTGGCAGACCGAATGTGCGGTGGTAAGCGCGTACGAACAGGTCAGCAGCTGCTTTGGAAGAAGAATATGGAGAGCTTGTGTGGATTGGAGTCTCTTCTGTAAAGAACAGGTCTGGACGATCCAGTGGCAGGTCACCATACACTTCGTCAGTGGATACCTGGTGGAATCTCTTCACACCGTATTTAACGGAAGCATCCAGCAGAGTGGTTGTTCCTAATACGTTTGTCTGAACGAAGATGGATGGGTTTTCGATGGAACGGTCAACATGGCTTTCAGCCGCAAAGTTAACGACTACATCTGGTCTTTCTTTTTCGAACAGGTCGAAGATGAATTCGCGGTCTGCAATGTCGCCTTTGTAGAATTTGTAGTTTGGCTTGTTTTCTACGTCCTTGAGGTTTTCAAGGTTGCCGGCATAGGTCAGTAAGTCGAGGTTGATGATTTCATCTTCCGGATGTTCGTTGACCATGTAGTTGACGAAGTTGGCACCGATAAAGCCAGCGCCGCCGGTTACTAAAATTTTCATAAAATACTTCCTTTTCTAAGTGATGCAGATCCGCCGGAAAAACCATTCAATCCTGAACTGATTTTCCTGCATTGATTTCTCTTACTCGATCTGCGTGATGCATCATTAGGGATGCACAGGGTATTTCTCAATTCTTCCATACGATAGGCAAGGGTACCCCATCCAAATTGCTATGCAGTTTGGGTGGGGA
>Dunbar_p2__coassemble_1385_pt1 | contig 19628 bp, 18 predicted proteins | sample Dunbar_p2__metabat2_high_PE_044 | metagenome-assembled genome bin Dunbar_p2
CCCTGCTGGTATTCAATACCGCTGATGTCAGGATTTTTTAGCTTCTGCGTATCAAAGGAGGCTGTTTCCACCACGATCTTTGTCACGGGCAGAATTTTCTGAACTGCCGCAATCCGATTAAGATGCGTGTCGATTTTATGCTCAACGGACGGAGCAAGCCATCCTTTTTGCTTAGACTGAGTATCTTTTTGTTGAGATCTGTCCCGGTTTTTAAATCTGGGCGCTCTGTATCTTGTCTTCTGGTTTCTTCTTGCTTGGCGGGCTTCTCTTCTGGTGGAGAGCAGCTCAGGAATATCTGTTCTGCACTGGACATCCCAGGCAAGAAGTTCTTTTGTCTCGGTTGAAGCACTAAGACCAATGTGTTTTGAGCCAGCATCCACTCCAAGAGTGACAGGCTGGGTATATCTTGTTGAGTTGTATAAAAGCTGGATGGTAAAGGGAGTTTTCTTTACCACCTTAGCTTTTCTTTCTTTTAAAAGGCGGCGCACCTTGCCATGCCTTTCGGTTGGCATTAAGGGTTTACCGTCAATATCTAATACATAAACCATGTTTTTACCTCCAGGGTAATAAATCTCCTCCGGACAAAAAGCATCCTTTGAAGTGTGTAAAGCATCAGCCTTCGCCAATGTTATAAGAGGTTTGTTGATCGGCACACTGCGCCTGACCTTGGCGCTGGTTAATGCAGATCCGCAGAGTCCGGAATTAGGCTGAACGTTCCGAAGTGCCTGTTTAGGCCTATGACAGGCCAATTCTCAAATAACGTAGTCAGTTAAGCCTTAGGCTAGTCAATCGGGCTTGAAACAGATGCATGGAAGCTTCTTATTTCAAGCCCCATCCAAATTGCAAAGCAGTTTGGTGGGGTCATTGACGTCATTTTCCTCACATGGATCCAATCTTAATCAGGGTTACATTTGTTTTCAATTTTTCAATGCCTTTCAGGATTTATTTCCCCTTCTCTTGTCCGCTTTTCTGCGGTTTTATTCCAAAAAGCACACAACAAAAAAGGACTGTCTCCAGTCCTAGGCGAGCTTTAAAGCCAGCGTAATCGCAAACAGAATCAGAAGAATGATTGCAGCAACCATCCAGCCGGTTTTTGCTTTTTTCAAAGCGGCAATTTCTTTGTTCGCGCGTTCGAGCTGATGCTGATATTCTTCTTTGCATGTATTGGACATAGTTCGTTCTCCATTTGTCTTTCATTTTAGCATCCTGTCAGTCCGACCACAGAATTCTCTGGCATAGAAATCTTCTCAGAAATCAGATTGAATCCAAAAAGTGGGATGTCTTTGCTTCCTTTTTCAAAATTCACCTGGTCATTTTAAAAAAGACAGCTGTATTGAACGCCTGGGGATGCTATCCTGGAATCGCGAAAAGGAGAAGCTTATGGCAAAGATCGAAATTTCAAACCTGAAAAAGGGATCCAAAGAGCGATTCATCCCTCAACAGAGTGTAAATGCAGAATATTTCGTATCTCAGCAGGGACCAGCACACTGGTTTCAGATTGATACCTATGGATCTGCAGGGCGTAAAAATCCTGAGAAATGTTCACAGTCCATCCGGCTCGATCGCACCAACGCCGTCAAGCTGATGCGGATCATGATTGAAGAGCTCAAAATTTCAGTCGATGAACTCTATCCAGATCTCATCAACGATTCCTCTTCTCAATCTTTTTAAACTTCTTTCTGGCACTGACCTTACGGTTCGCCAGATTTCTTCTTAACCGCCCTTTACTTCGATATCCACATTAAGGTTCCATAAAATTATAAGGTTTACAAAAACCAGTTTTTCCTTTCTCTTTCTTGAAATGCAGTCTATTCTTCATGTTTATATCGGATGATACAAGTATCTTTTTTAGATGAATTTCGTTCAGGTGTTCTGGACGTTTGATTTTATTATTTGTACTTTATATAAGCACTTTATATACAATTTTAATTCAAATATACGGTTTATCTGTAGTTCCCGCGTTTTTTCTTACCAGGGCATCATATTTAATGAGCAATTTATCTGTATATTACTTTAATTAGAGTATATTCAGGATATTTAATTATCTGATCAGTCTCAAATAGAGTTGCTTCCTGGGTAGAATTAATTCTAACCAGGGTGTAACTCTATTTGAGACTTTTGAGAGTGGCATATACTTCTGAATCCCCATAAATAAAGTGAAATTTAGGTTTACTATTTTTTGTCAGGATTTCCTGGGTAGAAAAGTTTCGGGAACTACAGTTTATCAAATTTGTTGCTTAATCACAGTTAAAAATACCGAGTAAAATCTGGATACAAATTCAGAATAAGGATAAAATAAAGACAGAATTAAGAAGCTATAAAGAATCTCTCAGATCAGGACTGTTCTTTATTTCTTCTTTCAGTCTATACAGAAAGATAACGATCTTTTTGGAGGATACATCATGACACGTCATCCTTTTTCCAAGAATAAAGCAAAGAATAATACGAACCTGTCAAAACTCATCGCTTTGGCAGCCTGCCTTTCCATCGCTGCTGTTGTGAGCAGCTCCGTGCTCACGCCCTCTGCTCCAATTGTTCAGGCTCATACCTATACAAACGAAAACAGAGTTGCTGCTATTTCCAGCCAGAACGTTGTAAAAGCTTCAACACAGAACACTGAGCATCCGGCTGAAAACCAATAACAAAGTACAACAGAGCCAAAAGTATGTTTGGTATTGATTCTGGGTTGATTCTTATTGCTTCGATTTTTACTCCCTATAATTCCTAAGACAAAGAGCAGTATTGTTCTTATGTTCTGTTCCCTTTCGAATGAATGGAATGCAGATTCTTCCTCACTTCTCACAGCAGCTTTTGCTTCTTACTTCCTCTGGTTCATGAACTGGACCAGAGGTTTTCTTTTGCGCGGTCTGCCCTCTGTAATGATGACTCGACAAGCGGCAGGCCGGATGCACAGATTCAATCCAGAATGTCCAGTTCGAAAATCTGTTTCGAAAAATCAATTTTTAACCAAAAGTTTGTAACCACTTACCTGTGCAAACGATGCCTTGTTTTTAAGAAAGACGGCGCAAAATGCAGGTGAAGTCGTGACATAGAGCGACTGGTTAGTATATACTAACTGCGCCTATATGGACAGAAAGGAACAGTGAATCATGACCCACAATCTGAAACAGACAAACTGGCTGGCTAAAGCGGTTGTTCTGTTTGTGGGATTGGCTATGGCTCTTTCCCTGGTCGGCTGTCAGTCTTCTGACACTTCAGCCTCCTCCGAAATGCGGACGGTTGAAACCGATAAAGGCGAAGTAGAAATTCCAGTCAATCCTGAAAAAATCGTCAGCGACTATTATTTAGGCGAGTTTCTCGCTGTCGATGTAAAACCGATTATCGCCTCCCCTTACGCCCTCAACAACCCTTATTTAGAGGGAATGATCGAAGGCATCGAACCGATGAACATCACTTCGGCTGAAACGTCTCTCGAACAGATCACCGCTGCCAAGCCTGATCTGATCGTTACCATCACGGAAGCGGACTACGACAAGTATTCCAAAATCGCCCCTACGGTTTACATCCAGGATGGTAAACGTTCTGATGAAGAGACTTTCCGTTATATTGCTGACCTGGTTGGCAAAACCAAAGAAGCAGACGAATACATCGCTGCGTTCAATGAAAAAGTGGAATCCAAGAAAGACGAAATTCAGTCCATCGTCAACGGCCGGACCGTTTCCATTCTGGAAATGTGGCCGCAGGAAATCTATACCATGGGCAGTCACTTTGCACGTGGTGGATCAATCCTGTACGACATGTGGGATCTGAAAGCACCAGAAGCCATTCAGTCCACAATGGTTGATGGCGATGAAACCTACAAAGTCATCTCGCTGGAAGCTTTACCAGAATATGCTGGAGACTTCATTTTATATGGCGTTCTGGATGGCACCGATCCAGCATTCGTCACTTCCTCCAATATGTGGAATGCTCTGCCAGCCGTTCAGGAAGGCCGCACCCTTCCTTATGAGCAGGTTGCCTTCATGCACCGTGATCCAATCACTTTAAACAAGCAGGCAGACATGTTCATCGAATTCTTTGAGAAATTCAAGGAGCAATAATCATGAAGACCAGTACGAAGAGAACAATCTTCTTTCTGGTGGTCGCAATCATCGCAGTGATTTTCACTGCGATTCTTTCTATATTCCTGGGAAGTACGCAAATCTCGTGGCAGAAAGTGCTGAGCGCGTTCTTTCTGGGCGATATGACGGACCACCAGCAGATTGCCGTTCTGGAACTGCGGCTGCCGCGAACGATCGGTGACATTCTGGTTGGTGCCGGGCTTGCCGGAGCGGGTGCGATGATGCAGGGCATGACTCGCAATCCTCTGGCCGATTCCGGCATTTTGGGGATCAACGCCGGGGCTTCATTCGGGCTGGCGATGTGCCTGGCGTTTTTAAGCAATGTCAGCTTTGGCTTTACAATTCTCGCTTCCTTTCTGGGCGCTGCGATGGCGATCTTCCTGGTCTTTGGACTGCTGCTGCTCAAGCGGCGCAAGCTGGATGCCGCAAGACTTGTCCTGGCTGGTCTTGCCGTCAGCATGTTTCTGACGGCTCTGACGCAGGGGATTTCCATCCTGACCAATACCGGACAGTCATTAACCTTCTGGACGGCTGGAGGAACAGCCGGAATCCGGATGGATCAGCTCAAAATTGCCGGGCCCATTCTGCTCATTGCCATTGTTGCCGGCATTCTTCTTTCCCGACAGGTTTCCATTCTTTCGCTGGGCGATGAAGCGGCTCAGGGACTGGGGATTGATCTGAATCGTTCGAAACTGATGTGCCTGTTGACTGTACTTTTACTTTCGGGAACCAGCGTAGCGCTGGCCGGACCGGTTGGCTTTGTCGGTCTGCTCGTTCCCCATCTGGTCCGTCGGTTTGTGGGCAGCCGCTATGAATCCGTCATCCCCTGTTCGATGGTTCTTGGCAGTGCCCTGATGCTTGTGGCCGACCTGATTTCCCGGACGATCAACGCACCAAGTGAAACACCGGTCGGTTTTATTTTTGCGATTGTCGGCGTTCCAGTCTTTATTGCTATTTGCCGCAAGGAGGGAGGAGAAGATGCGTAAAAAAGATGTTATCCTGATCAGCGTTCTTTCCCTCTTGCTGATCGTTGGTTTATTGGTTGATCTCAACGCCGGCTATGCCCAGATTCCAATTCTCGAGCTGTTTTCCGGCAACCCAATTCTGCTCAATTTACGTCTGCCAAGAGTTCTGGGCAGCATTCTGGTCGGCATCGGATTGTCTCTTTCCGGAGCCGTTTTACAGGGTGTCACCCGCAATGATATGGCGGAACCGGGAATTCTGGGGATCAATGCAGGAGCAGGACTGGCGATTGCGCTGTTCATTGTCTTTTTCGAGGGTGGTCAGATCAGCTCTTCGTTGAGCTATTCGCTGATGATGCCCATTCTTGCCTTCATCGGCTCTGCCGTGACGTTCTGGATTGAATACCGACTGTCATACTGGCATGGCAAGGTTCATCCCAAGCGCATGCTTTTGATGGGCGTAGCGATTTCGCTGGCCATCAGTTCGCTGACCACGATTTTAATGTTAAAGATGCCAGACTCCCAATACGCTTTTGTCCAGAACTGGATTGCCGGCAATATCTGGGGCGCTGACTGGCCCAATATCATTCTGTTGTTTATTGGCATCTCGGTTTTGGGCTGGTTTGTCTATTATCGTTCAAGGACTCTCAATGGCCTGATGCTTGGCCATGATACGGCAGTTGGCATCGGCATTGATGTCAATAAGGAGTCCCGGATTCTGTTGATCTGCGCGGTTGCTTTGAGTGCGTTTTGCTGCAGCATCGGCGGCGGCCTGAGTTTTATTGGCCTGGTTGCCCCTCACCTTTCCCGAAAGCTGGCCGGTCCAAACTATACCCATCTGCTTCCAGTCAGCGCCCTGACTGGCGGAGTTTTACTGGTGTGGGCCGATATTATTTCCCGGACCTGGTTTTTACCGTATGAAATGCCAGTGGGCATCACAGCAGCCGTAATCGGTGCTCCATACTTTCTGTATCTGCTTGTAAAGGAGTGATTCCATGACAGAAAACAATATCCATTCCTTCGATTCATCCATGCCTTCATCAACGACAGAAGCCGCCATGGAAGGTCTTCATCTGAAACTGGGATACTCTGGCAAGACCATCATCCCGGAGATGAATGTTCAGATTCCGAAAGGAAAAATCACCAGCATCATTGGTCCAAATGGCTGCGGCAAATCAACACTACTCAAAGGCCTGGCTCGAATTCTTCCTGTTCAGTCCGGAGAAGTATTGCTGGAAGGGCAGAATATGAAAGATCTGCCTACCAAAGAAATCGCCCGCAAGCTCGCCCTGCTTCCACAGGGACCACAGGCCCCCGCAGGACTGACTGTCCGTGAACTGGTTGGCTTTGGCCGGTATCCGTACCAGAAAGGCTTTGGAGCGCTCAAAGAAGAAGACCGCAAGATCATTGACTGGGCGATGAAAGAAACCCGTGTCGATACTCTGGCCGATCGAGCTGTCGATCAGCTTTCTGGTGGTCAGCGCCAGCGCGCCTGGATTGCGATGGCTTTAGCGCAGGATACGCCAATCATTCTGCTCGATGAGCCAACTACCTATCTGGATATGGCCCATCAGCTGGAAATTCTTCAGCTGTTAGAAAAACTCAATCGTCAGCAGCACAAAACCATTGTGTTAGTCATTCACGACCTCAACCTGGCCGCCCGTTTCTCCGATTATCTGGTCGCCATGAAAGATGGCCAGATCCGCTATGAAGGAAATGTAGAGGAGATCATGACCACTGAAATGTTAAGAAATGTCTTCAATCTGGATGCCTATATCGAAAAAGACCCATGGACCGGAAAGCCGACCATGGTCACGTATCGCTTACTGGAAGACGAATGACAGATTTCTTTTGTCTGCAATCTGTTTTTAAGGTCCTTCCCTTCCTATATGGAGTTTAGGATATGGGGTTTATATGAGATTTGGGTATATACCCTTTACTCTTCAATACTTGCTATTCTTCAATACCTGCGGCAGGAATTCCTGCTGCTTTTTCTTTGCCTGTTTTTCAGAACTTTACTGGCTGCCCGCTTACATCTTCCTGGTTCTTTTTCCAGCTTCCAGAATCTATCTTCTCCAATCGTAAGGATTTATAAGCAAGAAGGACTTGCTTCTTTTGTCTACAAATGTAGAATATAGATAAGAAGTCTACTGTTGTAGACAGAAAGGAGAAGCAGATGGAACGGATTCGGATTAACGAAAGCGAATACCAGTTTCTGCAGATTCTATGGGATCTGGAACCCTGTCTTCAGCCAGAGCTGGCGGCTGTCTGCCTGGAAAAACTTGGCTGGAAACGGACCACAACCTATACCGTCATTAAACGCCTGGCTGAAAAAGGAATTGTCCAGGTTGAAAACAGGCAGGTTCATGCTCTGATCAGCCGCCAGCAGGCCCAGGAAGAAGAGATCGAAAACATGATTGAAAAGAAATTCTCCAATTCAGTCCCTTCTTTTCTGGCTGCCTTTACCCGCAAGGTTCATCTGACAGAAGAAGATGTCGATGAGCTGCAGAAAATGATCGATGAGATCCGAAAGGAGAACCCAAAATGACAGATCTCTTTATCGACATCGTGATTGTCTCTTTGATCGCAGGCGGCATGTTTGGAGCCATTGCGCTTTTTGGTAAAATTTTCTCTAAAACATCTGCCAGGCTGAAAGTGCTGCTCTATGCTCTTCTGGCACTGCGGCTGATTCTGCCTTTATCCTGGTCCTTTACGCTGCCCTTTACTCTTCCGGATTCAATTGGCCAGACAAACCAGGGTTCGGCTTCTCTGCAAGAAAAGCCAAGCCAGAACCTTGCTTCTGATGGCGTGCTCTTTAAAGCCCCCCGACCGGATCAGTCAGCGAAAGTGGATATGCCTGCTCAAAATGAAATGAGTCCAGACCAAAATCCTGACCTGACAAAACCAGCAGATCAGACCAAATCCTCCCCTTTGCAACGGACACCATGGTCTGCCCTGATGCAAAGAAGCGGACCATTTCTGTCAGCTCTGAGTGGAATCTGGATTGCCGGAATGATTTTTACTTTGAGCTATGGTCTGTTTCGCCTTTTACGAATCAGATCCAAGCTGGCCAGCGCCCTGCCGCTTGCCGATCGAATCTGGAAATCAGATCAGATCCAGGAACCTTTTGTCTGGGGACTCTGGCATTGGAAGATCTTTGTTCCTGCTACCATAGATCCAAGCCTGCTGCCCAGTATTGAAGCGCATGAAAAGACTCATATCACCCGTCTGGATCCTCTCTGGAAAACATTGGCTTTTATCCTGCTGGCAGTTTACTGGTTTAACCCTGTACTGTGGTTTGCCTATGTCAATCTGAACAAGGAAATCGAAAAAGCCTGTGATGAACAAACTGTGGCGGATATGGATGGTGCAGCCAAAGCCGATTATGCCAGCGCTTTGTTGCAATGTACGCTGCCTCAGCTGTTTCTGGTTCCCTGCTTTGGCGCTTTAAGTATTAAAGAGAGAATCCGCCTGATTCTCACACCGCCTGCCCATTCAAAAACGGCTCTTGCAGGGGTATGTGCAATGGCCGTTGTTTTGACGGGATGTCTTGGAACTCCAGCCAAAAAAGCTTCTGCTTCCCTATCCATGAATATCAATGAATCGGATATGTGGTATTCCTCTCCGGTTTTCCGTCCGGTCCAGAATGAGGTAATCCTCAAGGCCGATCAAACGGATTCAACGTTCAAAATTCAGGCTGTCTCACTGAACCAGCATCAGCTGATTGGGGATCCTCTTGAATTGACTGGTAATGATTCCGTGACAATTTCGAATGTTACGAACGACTTCAGGCTCTGGATTTTGCGTGATTCTTCAAAGGAAAAAGACCAGACAAATGATCAATCCAGGGATATCAGCCTGAATATCGAAGGGGCTTCGATGGTCGAAGAAAATGAAGTGATCAATTCTATTAAAACTGCCTACGTTGGAGATCCTTCCGCGATTGGCAAGGTAGAAGGTGCTCTTCCCTATCCGCCTGACTGGACCATTGAATCCACCTCTTTACAGACCGAAAAAGAACCGTATGGGATGACGATCTACTTCAATCAGCCGCCAAATTCATCTGGCATAGAACCAATTATACTGCCCGATTGTGTGCAGTTTGCCTTCCGATCGATTGCCAACCTTCAGACCATTACCTTCATAAACAACAAGGGTGACCAAAAAATTATTAGAAGTTTTGATCGCTTCGAGCTGATGAACCGTCTCCAGATCAAAATTGGCCAAGACGATATCGTCCGCCTCGAAGTGCATTACCCGCCTGGCGAGAATAATTGTGTATATACAGGGGATATCCCATTCAGACAGGGAGAACTCTTCAATTGTGCAATTATGAACCAAACTGGTGACGTCACGATTGAAGCCTATACAAAGGATGGCAAATGCGTCTTTTCAAAAACGACCCAGATAGAGAATCTTTTAGCTGAACCCCTCACTGAGGATAGCTGGACGATTGCAATAGTCCCTGTTTTTAATGATCAGCCTTAAGTTTTCCTTTCTTCCTTTAAACTGTCTATGAACTACTCACCTCTGAACTGCAGGAGATCCAAACTGGATGTCCTGCTTTTCTTATGCCGGCTTCCAAGCTTAGTTCCGTTTTGCCTGACTTTTCCTCTTTTTAAAAAGTAAAAGGAACACGGATCAGGGAGCTGCAGGAAGGATCAGACTGAAAAAAGAGGATGGAAACCTGATGCGGCACCACCCCTTTGATGTGAATTGGAATGAAGAGATCACTTCTTATGATGATCTTTACAAAAGATCCTGCGTAAAAAAGAAAACCTTTCTCCTGGAACCGAATAATCCCTGACCAGGCTTGTAATCGCAAAAAAAGCCATGACAAAAGCCGGAATCAGAAAGAGTGCTCCTCGGAACATGACAACGTTAAAAAACAGCCACTTTGTCTCTGAGGGATCTTGCAGATCGTTTGCTGCCATGATCATCGGCAGCGACTCATTGAAATGAACCCAGTCATCATGCAACGTAAAACCAAACCAGACGACCAATAAGGCAGCTCCTAAAAGCAGCAGTTTCTGTGTTCGATCCATGACTTCTCCCCTCTCTCTGTTCATCCATTCAAGTTTCTGTTCAATCATCCATTCAACCGACTCATGCTGTCCATCAATCTATCCAATCTGCTCAATGAACAAATGACAAAGCCGATCCTTACTTCCATTGTGAATTACTGATCAGATTCTGTCGAGGGCTGATTCTGACTTTTGGCCAGAGCCAGTTTTACGCGAAGGATTCTTCGAACGGATTCGTCAATCCGATCTTCGCTGATCTGGCCGCTTTTCACATTCTCCACCAAAGTCCAATAGTCACTCTGGAAATTTTCCGGCATCAAGATCAAATCTGCTCCGGCACTGATCGTGCCGCCTGTCGCATCCGTAGAAGAATAGCGGCTGGTGATGGCTTTCATCTCCATTGAATCCGTAACAATCAGTCCCTGATATCCCATTCGATAGCGCAGAATGCCCGTCAGAATATCCGGAGATAAAGTGGCTGGAAGCTGAGAATTGGTGACATTGGGCAAAGCAATATGAGAAGCCATAATCAAAGGCATTTTATCGTCAACCGCATCCTGGAATGGGATCAGCTCGCAGGCAAGCAGTTCATCGAGCGTTTTATTCGAGTAGGTATAGCCTTCATGCGAATCTTCAGCCGTATCACCATGGCCGGGAAAATGCTTGTAGACCGGCAATACATCCTGCTCTAACAATCCTTTGCCAAAAGCCAGCGCAAACTGAGCAGCTTTCAAAGGATCATTTCCATAGGTTCTGCCGTGCATGACCGGGTTATCGGGGTTGGTCAGCACATCCATCACGGGCGCAAAATCCATGTTGAAGCCCAGATCATGAAGATGTTTGCCAATCTCGCTTCCTTCCAGGTAAGCCTGGTTTACATCTCCCATATCGGCAATCTCCTGCGCGCCTGGTTCATCGATCTGGCCTAAAATGCCGCTCTTGGCAATTCTTGCCACACTTCCGCCTTCTTCATCGATACTCAGAAAAGCTGGAATCCCAAGCTGATGGATGGAAGTCTGATTGGTCTGGGCTAGCAGATTTCGAACCTGGTCGGCGCTTTGCAGGTTGCGGGCAAAGAGAATGATTCCCCCTACCGGAATAGATTGCTGCATGGCAGCAATCTGACTGTAGTCGGTCACTGTCACTCCTCCATTTTCATTGGGAGCGACCGGTGCATCGGACAATAAGGCTTCCGGTTCCACAATAAACATCTGCGCGCACTTTTCTTCCAGACTCATCTGGTCCAGGATGGCTTCTACCTGCTTCTGGTCGATCGACAGCAGATCTTCCATGAGTGGATCTGATGTGGTCTGTGTGGTTGATGTTGTTGAAGACTTGCCTGTAGTCTGGTCCAGATCGGAAGAAGAGTTTTCGGTTGTCGTCTGCTGGCTGGTTTCAGTCGAAATTTTTATGTTGGACTCTTCGCTTGTGCTTTGGTCAGAAGAAAAAGCGCTGCTCATTTCTGTACTCGAACTGGTATCTGAAGAAGCAGCCGCAGACATGTTTGAATTCGTGCTCGTGCATCCCGCTAAAGAACCGGCTAATAATACGGCCAGCATGAATGCCGCCGCTTTCCTGCCCATCTGTTTATTCTGGAAGACCTCTGGTTTCCATTTTCGATTAAGATTTCTGTTTTTCATTGCATCTTCCCCCTTTCTTTTCGAACGAACTTTATTAGTTTTCCTCTCATTTTATCCTGAATCCATATTGTTCAATCCTGTTTTAGCTAAATTTCAATCTATGATGAAATCCGGTACAAAAAAGCTCTCTGCCTTCCCTTTCGAAAGGGATTCAGGCAGAGAGCTATGGGTATAAAGGTCCAGTTTCTGTAAAGACTGGCTTTCGTGTCAGGCCTTTTTTAGAGCCTGGCTGGTTTATTCTTTTTCGTCAGTATCTTTGTTGTGACGTTCAGTGCTCTTCAGTGTCAGGATGTATGTTCCGTCTTCTGGGAACTCGCTTGTGTCTTTTGGGTCGGCGATGATTTCCAGCTCACATGGATAGCCTTTGGCTTCCAGAGCTTTTAACAGGCCTTCTTTTCCCATTTTCTTGACGATGCGAATCCCGCATGCACAGTTTGCATACTGATCCAGGCATGAAAAGATCCACTGTGGAATCTGTGCAGTTGCCATTGTAGTCCTCACTTCCTGTCCTGTAATCTTACCTGACTTTTTTCAGTCTGTGGTCAGAGATGATTTATTTCTGAAGAATTTCAAGAATTTTTGGATAGTAGTCGTAACGACCATCGATTACGCGTAATGCGTCCTGAGCGATGTTCTTTGCACGCTGCAGATCGAATGGTTCATAGACATGAGCAAAACGGTAGTAGATCTGGTCTTTGAGCTGGTTTTCACGCAGAACATAGCCATATCCGCTGTTACCATTCTGGTAGTCGCCATGTTTGATGTACAGGTCGGCAATATCCATTAATGCGCGGTTCTGCCATTTTACCAGGTCATCGAACTGAGCCATTACACCATAGATGAAGCCTTCATAGTACTTCACATCGTTGTACTGCCAGCCTGGCAGGATAGTGTAGGCAACAGTCATGAAGCGGTCGATCAGTTTGTCCAGATCTGCTGGGATTACTTTTGCGACTTCTTCAAGAGTGTGCAGGTTGTTGTGTTGTGCATAGACAAGGATCTTACGAACGTCGTCGAGCAGATCTTTGTAGACAGCAGAGTCGTTCATGCCTTCGTTGATCAGGATGCGGTCAGCATCAACATTGATCTTCTTGGCCAGGTCAACATTGTCAGCAGCTTTGTTTGGCAGAGTTGCAGCAATGCGGCGGCATAAGTATGGAATAACGGATGTATCGAATCCATCCACTTCGAAGGTGTAGTTCTTGTTAGCGGTGATTGCTTTGTCCACGTAGGTGTTAATCTGTTCATCAAGATCGAGGGCACTGGTCAGTTCGTTCTTGAGGGTATCCATATCGATATCCACACCAAGAGTCTTAGCCATTTCAAGCAGTGTGTAATCGTCTAACGTATCGTAGAATGCATATTTTTCTTCGACTGGTGTTTCAGGAGCCTTGGCTTCTGGAGCAGTTTTGGCTTTAGCAGCCAGAGCTTTACGACTTTCCATAGCGGCTTTCTTTTCAATATCGGCAATCACAACTTCGTAAGGAGTTCCTGGAACTTCCTTGATCAGCTTGAGCAGTCTGTTTTCTGCCATTGCTTCTTTCATAATGTCATTGGCAATCTGGTTGCCAGCGGCTTTAGCGGATACGGCTTTAGCAGCTTTTGCTGGTTTCTTATACAGTTTTGCGGCTTTTTCAGCAGCAGCTTTGGAACGGGCAGCCAGGTTTTTCTGGGCACATCCTTCCGCAAATGCTTTGGCAGCCAGAGTCTGACGGCTGAGCTGTTCTGGAGTATAAGGAGTTCCTTTGACTGCATCTACGGCTTCAATAATCTTGGCGCCGGCGATTGCTTCTTCTTTCAGTGTGGCTTCAGCGGCTTTGATTTCAGCTGGAGTCTGGTTGCTTTCGGCAATGACTTCGGCTTCTTTGGCAGCTTCTACCTGAGCTGGAGTTTCTTTTTTCACTGCAGCTTTTTTAGCAGCTGGCTTTTTAGCGGCAGCTTTCTTGGCTGGAGCTTTTGGAGCAGCTTTTTCTTCTGCTAACTGATCAATGGCTTCAGTGATCTTGGCACCATCGATGGCTTCGGCTTTCAGCGTTTCTTCAGCGGCTTTGATTTCGGCTGGAGTCTGGTTGCTTTCAGCAATCACTTCTGCTTCTTTGGCAGCTTCTACCTGAGCTGGAGTTTCTTTTTTCACTGGTGCTTTTTTAGCAGCAGGTTTTTTAGCGGCAGCTTTCTTGGCTGGAGCTTTTGGTTCTTCTTTAATTTCTTCAGGTACGTATGGTTTTACTTTGTCGACGGCTTCAATATATTTTTCGCCGGCAATCGCTTCTTCATTTAATGTGTTGAGAGCTGCTTTGATCTCGGCAGGTGTCTGATAAGATTCAGCGATCACTTCTGCTTCTTTGGCAGCCGCTACTTTCTTTTCAGCGGTTTTTGTTGCTTTATTTGCTGAAGCAGTCTTAGTGGCTGCGGTTTTCTTAGTCGTTGCTTTTTTGGTCGCAGTTTTCTTAGCGGCAGCTTTTTTTACTGGAGCTGTTGCATCTGCTTTGACATCAGCTGTTTTCTTTGGTGACATGAATAAACCTCCTGTCTGTCTCTATAAGTATAGCATTCCTTCCATTTTCCTAAGACATAATTACCGTTTTCAACTCCCATACGATGCACCATTGACAGGGGCATTTTTTAATCTTCCTTTAAAAAGTTTTTCTATACTTGATTCAGAACTAGAAAAAGAACAAACAAAATACGCATTTTTTAGCGTATTTCAGATAGAAAGGATCAAAAATAAGATTATGGCAAATAACATTCCACCACGTGTACCTAAACGCAAGTCCAAAGCGAGAAACGGAGCAGTCATCGGAATTTCTGCAGCAATCGGAATTTCTGCTGTTGTTTTGTCAGGTGTAGCCGGTTATGCAGGCGCTTCCTATGCGATCGATCAAAAACAGTCTGGGTCTGTTACCACAACAATCACAGATAACATTTCATCCTCGAAGGACGGAAATACAAGCGTAAGAATATTAGATGTCTCCGACATTGTCGCAAAACTGAAGCCTTCGGTTGTTGAAATTTCCACAGAATCCGTGTCGAGCGGAAATTCCATTTTTGGACAGTATGTTTCGCAGGGTGCCGGCAGCGGCGTTATCCTTTCTGCGGATGGCTACATTGTCACAAACAACCACGTCGTCAATGGAGCCAATTCCATTCGAGTCAAAACCTATGATGGCCAGGAATTTGATGCCAAGCTGGTTGGCACCGATCCTCAGACCGACGTTGCGGTCATTAAAGTCGATGCAACGGATTTAAGCCCGGCAACCATCGGCAGCTCGGATGACATTCAGGTCGGTGAAGCCGCAATCGCCATTGGTAATCCGCTTGGATCTCTGGGTGGAACGGTTACAACCGGAATCATCTCCGCTGTCGGCCGTGAAATTACGATCGATAATGAAACGATGACTCTGCTTCAAACCGATGCAGCCATCAACCCAGGCAACTCTGGCGGTGGTCTGTTTGATGTCAATGGTGAATTGATTGGTATTGTCAATGCCAAACAGTCCGATACCGGTATTGAAGGTCTGGGCTTTGCCATTCCAATTTCTGATGTCACTTCCGTCATTGATGATCTGGTTGCTCATGGTCAGGTTACAACCCGTCCAGTTCTGAACGTTTCCTTACAGCAGGTTCAGAACTCTACTTACTATGGTCAGAACCGGACCATGGAACCCGGCGTTTACATCGTTCAGATCGTTGAAGGCGGAACCGCTGATTTAGCGGGTCTGCAGATGGGAGACCGTATTGTCTCGTTCGATGGCCAGGAAATCAGTTCAGCATCTGATGTGAAGAGCATCCTGAAAAAACATGCCGTTGGTGATGTGGTCCAGATGGTTGTTGATCGTGATGGTGAACAGGTCGAACTGGATATCGCCCTGCATGGCTCCGAAGCAGAATAACCAGCTCTTCTCTGCTTCTAGATCAGCCCTGTAAATCACTCCTTTCCCCTTTTAGACCCGGCTGATCAAATTCTGAACCCAAAAGAATTTACTTCATCCATTCTGTGATTTATTCCCGTTGTCCTCTTATGGACAGCGGGATTTTTTTAGATCCAGTGCAGTTTTTGAATCCTTGAATTCTGCCTGAACAGAAAGAAAAAGCGCTCTGGTTCCACATTAAAATATGTTGTTTATGAATATAAGCAAGGCAGATCAAATCTTATCCGGATACTTCTTTTTTAAGAGAGTTGTGTATTTTACAATAAATATTGATCAACACATCTGATCTTTAAGTAGCCACGTCGGCCTCTATAGTAAGGTACAGCTAACTTTTTGCACGCTCTCATTTCCTTTTAGCCCTCTCTGACTGTTTTTCTCCTCATTTCCTTCTCAAAAGCCTTATAATGAGACAAACAGGAGGATTTACTAATGTCAGATGAAAGAATTACCAAACGCCGCATTATGCTTGTCGGAACCGGCTTTGTAGGCATGTCCTTTGCCTATTCCATGCTGCAGGAAAAAGGAATCGACGAAATGGTTCTCGTCGATGTAAACGAAGACAAGGCTCGTGGCGAAGCCATGGACCTGACCGACGGTCTGGTTTATGCCGATACAAAAATGAAGGTTTACTCTGGAACTTACGCTGATGCTGAGTTCTGCAACATCGTAGTTCTGACTGCTGGTGCCGCTCAGAAACCAGGTCAGTCCCGTCTGGAACTCGTAAAAATCAATGCCAAAATCACAAAAGGAGTCTGCGAACAGCTCAAAGCCAATAAGTTCAAAGGCATCCTCGTTGTTGCCAACAACCCTGTTGACATCATGACCTATGTTGCCTGGAAGTCCTCGGGTCTGCCAAAAGAACATGTCATCGGATCCGGTACCGTTCTCGATACTGCCCGCCTGCGTGTTGAACTGTCCGATCTGCTTGGATTTGCACCTTCCAACATCCACGCTTATATCTTAGGTGAACACGGCGACTCTTCCTTCGTCAGCTGGACAAACAGCTACATCGGATGCAAATCCCTGCTTGAATACCTCGACGAAAAACAGATCTCCTTACTCAAACTGCAGAACGTTTATATTGAAGTTCGCGACAAAGCCTATAAGATCATCGATCTGAAAAAAGCAACCTACTACGGTATCGGTCTTGCCTTAAAACGTATCGTTTCTGCAATCCTGAATAACGAACACTGCATTCTGCCTGTCTCCTCTTATCAGGATGGACAGTATGGTCAGTATGGCTACTTTATTTCCACACCAACTGTTATCGGAAGTGATGGCGCAACTCAGATTCTGACTCTGCCGCTCAACGAAAACGACCAGAACCGTTTCAACAATTCTTTCGATACTCTGGTTGCAACCATTAAAGAGAACCTCGGCGATATCATCGACATCGACTAATTTCCCGATCTTTATCATTCCATTGAGTTACCCGCTTCATTGGAAATCCTCTTAAGACTTTTGGGAGAAGGAAAGTCTTTATCACAAGGGATACAGTCACTGAATCAGAGAACTGTCCATTGGATGGTTCTCTTTTTTCTTTCCTGTCCAGTGTTTTTTCGTTTACAGTGGTCTGTTTTGTCTTCAGTGCTTTGTTTCCTGCCGGGGACTTACTGTTCAGCTGTCATACTCATGAATCACGTTCGTGAGTATGTTCCATACCGCATGAGACAAAATCGGGTAGACTGAATGAAATACAAATTCACTGCCCATTTCTGCCTCCTGTTCTGAAATTGGTCTGATCAGCAAAAGATCCAGTCGATAAAAGATTGGAAAACGAATGGGCAAAAACCTGAAGACCTCTGCTCACATTTGGCGGACAAATGGGCCAGACCAAGCCGGAAAAGGATGAAGTATACAGAAATCGGAAAATGTTTCTTGAAAAAAGTGAATCTGTTAACTATCTTTTAAGATTTGTCTGCCATACTTCAGACGCACTAAAATCTTAGAGACGACTTAAAGGAGATTATGATATGAAAAAATGTCCAGTCTGCCATACCGAATCGGATGACAACGCAAAATTCTGTCAGGAATGTGGCCATCCATTTAATTCCGCAGCGGCAGAAGATCATACAAACATAGAAGGATCTGCTGACCTCTCTCAGGAAATCGTTGAGGAAGTTTCCAATGAAGTTCAGTCTGACTCCTCTGAACCTGCTTATCACGACGAACCAATCGCAACGTTTGAAAATACTGAAGACCAGGCTGCTCAAGCCGAAATCCAGGAAGCTCCAAGTGAACCTGTCCAGGATCTCGGTGAGCGCTGGTACTATGTAGAATCCGGAAAATCCAAAGGACCTTTTTCCAGAAGCCAGTTTTTAGACTTAATTGTCGATGGAACGGTTACCCCAAGAACTTATGTCTGGACCAAAGGCATGGACGAATGGACGTACCTGAAAAACACTGCTTTATATGGCGGCGAGAACAATCAGGAAGCTGCACCAGTCGAACCAGAAACGCCTGTCTTTGAACAGAACACAGTTTCGGAATCCGGCTCTTACACCCAGACCCAGTCTGCACCTCGCAATGAAGAAGCTGAAGAGCAGCGCTGGTTCTATGTGGTGAAAAACCGCACAGTTGGTCCATTCTCCACGGAAGTAATGATCCGCAACATCCATCAGGGTGTGATTGATGGTTCAACTTATGTATGGAGAGAAGGTTACGACGACTGGAAACACCTTGCAGACACTCCATTTGCCCAATATCTGCCTGAGGATAACTCCAGTTCTTATTCCACCACCGGTGAATCTTTTGATGATCGTGGATCCTACTCTCATAACAATTACGGCTCTTCCAATGTGGAAGGTGTTGTTCCAACCCGCAACATCATGCTGTATCTGCTGTTATCCATCGTGACCTGTGGAATCTTTGAACTTGTCTGGTTCTATCTGATTGCCGCTGATATCAACAAGCTTTGCATCGCCCGCGGCCGCAGACCATTAACTGATCCAATTCTGGTTCTGGTTTATTCTTTCCTGACTTGTGGAATCTATTCGATCTACTACTTCTGGAAAGCCGGAAGCACACTTTATGAACTCAACGATGGCCGCCAGCCAAGTGTTGGTGTGATTGCCGCAATCCTTGGCCTGATTCTCCAGCCGGCAGCTCTTGCCATCCTTCAGGATCAGATCAATGGCATGGTTGAAAACGACTAGTACCCGTTTCAATTCTTTTTTCCACCGCTATGGCAAATCGATTCTTTTGATCTGTCTGTTGGCGGTTGTGGTTTTGATTGTTGGCTATCATTGTCCGTTTTATGCAATCACCCATATCCACTGCCCCGGCTGCGGAATGACTCGGGCTCTGATCACTCTTCTGATGGGCAACTGGCGCCTTTCGCTTGCGTGGCATCCCATGTTGATTCCATCCATGGTGATCGGTCTGGCTGTTCTTCTTTTATGGAAGAAGCATCAACGCACAGCCCAGATTCTTATCTGGATCTGGATTGCTGCCATGCTGATCTGCTGGATCTATCGGCTGATTTACGTCTTTCCCTATGACTACCTCTGGATGTCCTGACTGCATACGGATATCATGATTCTTTGTGTTGGGATGTTGGAGTCTAAACTTTTATCCTGTATGGGAAGATACAGAATCAAACTCAATCACAATCCAGAAATTCTGCCCTTTCAGCGCTGGCTGCTTTGAGTATTCAAAGCAACCAGCGCTTTTCTTTGTGGCTTTCCAGGCGTCTTGCTTTGTTCGCTTCCATAGACTGATCGCTGTCAGTTTCCTCTGATTTTTCAGTCGTTCAAAAGACAGTCAGAAGCAATTAATATGCTCATATTCCTTAAAGAAACAGAAATGGTCGCATGAAGAATTTTCCGTTTCGCACTCATTTTTCGGCTGAATTCCGGGTTATTCTTCGATTTGCGAAATTCTTTTTCTTCTTTTTAAACAATATGGAAGCATTTGTAATTCTTTCCTATACTGAAGAAAAAGCCTAACTATTAAATGTCAAGTGTAAATGCAGAGTAATCAGAAAAAAATC
>Dunbar_p2__coassemble_1466_pt1 | contig 17994 bp, 12 predicted proteins | sample Dunbar_p2__metabat2_high_PE_044 | metagenome-assembled genome bin Dunbar_p2
TTTGGGACAATAATATTTTGGGACAATAATATTATAAGGAAAGGATTTCCGTTTTTTGCCGGAAACCGGATGATCCAAGTCTTCTCTTCTGGCTTTCTGTTTTCTTCAGGATGCTCTTTGGCTAAGATGAGAAGGAAGATAAAAAAGGAACTTGTTATGAAAAAACTAAAACGCCGAATTGTTCTGATGCTCAGCCTTATGATGGGTCTTTCTGTCAGTTCAATGATGATTGGCTGTTCCAGATCCAATGAAGAATCATCTTCTTTATCTACCGAAACGGCGCAGGACAATTCTTCGAAAGCCATGACGAACGATCCTTATGACGAAAGCGGAAAAAATGAGAAGCGAACGACGGATCTGCGCAAAGTCGACGACTCCGGTCAGCTTATAGAAAGCAACGAATCTGATCAGTCCCAATCTATGGAAAGCAGTACAGAGATTGAAGAACTCCCTTCGGTGATTCACGAATCTCTGGCTTCTGAAACTTCACAAAATAGTGAGAGTGCTGTACCCACGGTTGAAAACAGAGAGGGCAGAACGTATGTTAACGGAATCCTTGTCGTAAATAAAAAACATCCTGTTCCTGCAGACTATGCTCCGGGAGTGGATCCTCAGGCTCAGGCAGCCTTGAATCAACTGCTCGATGCCATGCAAAGCCAGTCCCTCAATGTCAGCCGGGATACAAGCAATTATCGAAGCTATGAAACGCAGACTGCTTTATATAACGGGTATGTCAATGCCCAGGGACAGGCACAGGCCGATGCTTTCTCAGCCCGTCCTGGTTTTTCTGAACACCAGAGCGGCCTGGCCTTTGATCTGAAAGACACTGCCGGACAGTTGTTAACTTCTCCAACTGAAGCGCAGTGGCTGCTGGATCATGCAGCAGAATACGGCTTTATCGTCCGCTATCAGGCAGGCAAGGAAGCCATTACCGGCTATCAGGCTGAACCCTGGCATCTTCGCTATCTGGGGGATATTGCGAAAGACGTTGCCGCTTCGGGATTAACGCTAGAGGAATATCTTGGTGTTGAAGGCGGCGACTACCAATAGTTCAAAAGATCGAAAATGTGATATACGCATTGTTTGGAAATGAAAAATAGATTTTACGTTTAAAACGCCCATAAATTGAACATATATAGCAAATAAAAACTGTTGATTATTGGCTTTTTAAGAAAAATAATGTATATTGAACTCGCAATGACAACAACATGCACGTTTCACTAAGAAGCAAAAGAAAAGGTCGTGGTAGCAACACGACCCTTTTTTTGTGAGGATAATGACAACAATTTTTGGTTTTGCCCTGAAAGTAAGCTGAAATTTTCTGACGTGATCGAAATCCATAACTCTCTGGATTGTTGCTATGATAAGAAGAAAGAGGATCATCCACTCCATAATGAGTGAGAGACTGTTTTGGATAATTTATGAACAATACACTTTATATTGAGCAGAAGTGGCTTTCGATGTGGGGCCGCTTTGAAGTTGAAAATGAGGCTGGTCAGTGCGTATACACCGTTGAAGGGGAGCCTTCGTTCGCGCGAAAACTGGTGATCTACAACGACAGAAACGACCAGGTTGGCCTGATTCATTCTGTATTTTCCTTTTGGCCGAAATACGAAGTAGAAATGAATGGCCATTCGCTTGGAACCATCGAATATCGTTTTGCACTCCATCCGGCGCTCGACTTTAACGAACTTGGCTGGCATGCTGAGGGCAATTTTATCGGCCTGGACTTTCAGGTTTATGACCGGAATGATCGCGAGATTGGAAGCGTCTGTCGAGAACTCTGGCATCTCACGGATTTTTATGCCATTCATTACCAGAACCCGGAAAATGAACTGTCTATGCTGCTGATTGCACTGGCGATCGACATTTTGACAACGAAGAATTAGCTGTTTTAGACGTAGATTCCTTTTGGGACATGGAAGGCAAACAAAGCGGATCAATCGTTTTGAGTCCCTATAAGAATGCGTAAGAATGCGATAAAAGCATCATTTTGACTGCATCATATAGACTTTTGCCAGAACAATGACAACAATAAAACCACTCATTAGCCAAAGGGCAGAAAGGAATCAGACTTCGATGGCAAATGCTCAAACAAAGGCATCCGCGGAATACCGCAAACGACAGGGGATCATCTCAAAGAATTTCAAGCTGAAGAAAGAACTTTGTGATGAATTCGCAGAGGCTTGTGCTGCAGCAGGAATTTCTCAGGCTGAAGCGATCAAAGAATTCATGATTGGATTCATCAAAGAACATCAGCCGCATGAAAAAAACGGAGAGTGATTTCCGGCTTTTTTCATGCTCTATGGAGGATGGAACAATCGACGATGGAAATACCGGGGATGAAGGAGCATAAGAAAAGCCGGCAGAAAGAGGATGGGCGCCTCTTCCTGCCGGCTTTGTATTTTTTGGTTTGTGAAAAGAAAGCAGTCAAAGCGATCTGCCTGCACCAATTCAAATCAGGTTGAAGTCAGATTGAAATCAAGCTGGATTGAAATGATTTAGATGGCAGCATCCGGATCCTGGTCATGAAGAATGTTCATGAACTCTTCACCGGTGATGGTTTCTTTTTCGTAAAGGTATTTAGCCAGTTCGTGCAGTTTCATCATGTGATCATTCAGAATCTGGCAGGCTTCTTTATAGGCCTTGTCGATCATAGCAACAACTTCTTTATCGATCTGAGTGGAAGTCTCAGGCGAGCAGGCCAGAGACGTATCGCCGCCCAGATACTGGTTGTTGACGGTTTCAAGAGCAGTCATACCGAAGGTATCGGACATACCCAGACGGGTAACCATCATGCGGGCTGTCTTGGTTGCCATTTCGATATCGTTGCTTGCACCGGATGTGATGGAGTGGAAGACAAGGTCTTCAGCAGCACGACCACCGCAGTAGGTAACGATACGGGTATACAGTTCGTCTTTGGTTAACAGGTTGTTTTCCTGTTCATCGACCTGCATGGTGTAACCCAATGCCCCTTTGGTTCTTGGGATAATGGTGATCTTATGAACTGGAGCGGCATTAGTACTGTAGGCGGACACTAAGGCGTGACCGATTTCGTGGTAAGCCACAATCATTCTCTCTTTTGGAGAGATGACTTTGTTTTTCTTCTGTTCACCCGCGATAACAATTTCGATCGCTTCTTCAAGGTCGCGCTGTGCAACCTGTTTACGGCCGTCACGGACAGCTAACAAGGCACCTTCGTTAACGATGTTGGCCAGATCGGCACCGGAAGTACCGGCAGAAGCCCGGGCAATCATGTTGTAGTCAATGTTTGGAGCCATTTTGACGTTCTTGGCATGGAGAGTCAGAATTTCTTCACGACCTTCCAGATCCGGCAGTTCAACCGGGATTCGACGGTCAAAACGACCTGGACGAGTTAAGGCTGGGTCAAGGGTTTCAGGACGGTTGGTTGCGGCTAAAAGTACGATACCTTTAGATCCATCAAAACCATCCATTTCAGCTAAGAGCTGGTTCAGTGTCTGTTCACGTTCATCGTTGCCGGAGAATCCGGAACCATCACGTTTTTTACCGATGGTATCAATCTCATCGATAAAGATAATGCATGGTGCATGTTTACGTGCTTCTTTGAATAAGTCACGAACACGGGCAGCACCACGGCCGACGAACATTTCAACGAATTCAGAGCCGGCGATAAAGTAGAACGGAACACCGGCTTCACCGGCAACCGCACGGGCTAACAGGGTTTTACCTGTTCCAGGAGGGCCGACGAGTAAGGCACCTTTTGGCATCTTGGCACCGATTTCGGTGTATTTGCCTGGGTTATTTAAGAAGCTGACAATTTCTTTGAGGTTCTGTTTGGCTTCATCCTGACCGGCTACATCCTTGAAGGTTGTGTGGGTCATTTCACCTTTATAGACTTTAGCGTTGGATTTGGTCTGATTGCCAAAACCACCGAAGCCGCCAAATGGGAAGCCGCCCATACCGCCGTTGTCACCATCCCCATCATCACTGGGGTTGTTGTCGCCGGTATTGGAGCCGCCGCCAAAGGTAAAGCCTCCGCCGTTAGAATTGTTCATGCGTTTTCGCATATTGCGCATCATCAGCCAGAAGGCCAGCCAGATCAGAAGCCATGGCAGAAGGGTGATCAAGAAGGAAGTAAAAATACCGTTGTTCTGACGAACCGGAACTTCCGAGAAGCTTACATCGCCTTCGATCAGACGATCAACCAGACCGGGGTCTTCAACCATTGTGGTTGTGTAGACTTTGCCATCATCATCTTTGAGCTGGTAGTTGATGGTATCGCCCTGAATCTGGACTTCTTCTACCTGTTTGTTTTCTACTTGCTGGAGAAACTGGGAGTATGAAATGCTGGAGACATTGCGATTCGACATCATGCTCGGAATAAACATCAAAGAGACGCAGATGATAATCGCAAACGTTAAGAGTAAGTATTTCAGATTTTTCTGGTTCGAGTTTTTGAAACCAGAGTTGTTTTTTCTGTTCATTGCAGTTCCTCTTTCTAAGATGTATGTCCATTATACCGAAAGTTAGCAGTATAGGTTTGCGTCTGCTAACAATCCGATTAATTCACAAATTGAATGGATTTTTCCCATACTGTTGCGATAGTTATAAGCTACATACACCCATAATCAGACAAAATCGCAGCAACCTTTTGATCGCCGCAAATCGCAGATATTCACATTCTAACAAAATGCAAGCGTAATAAACAGCTTGCATTACACAAGTATTTGACACCAAGACGAAAACGTTCTAAAAGGATAAATTAAAAATCTTAAACATTTGATAAAACAATCTGATTGTTGAAATTTGATCCAAATAGCCAGATTGGCAAATGATCAGATTGATTTGAAGCGGATGAATGGGCAGACCAACATGTCACCGCTCTTTTTTCAGCCCGTTAAAGAATGCCTGCACTCCTCTTTGCGGTCTGTCAAATTACAGAAAACCAATCTTGATTGGATGATTTCACCATAAAAATGTTATCTTTCGGGAGTGGCCGGTTCTCAAAATAATCTGTGATAAGCTGTTCCAATCGCTCTTATTGCTTTATCTAAAAGAGCGGGATTGAGAAGAAAGATAAGGTTAATCCATGAAACATATTTTGAAATACTCTGTTGTGCTGATGGCCATATCGGCTTTACTGATTGGCTGTGCCAGTCCGGCACCAGACAGCCAGAAAGAAAGCACCATAGCAGAAACCAGCAATCAGACTTCTGCAGCTGCCGCAAAGACTTCTGATGAACAATTTCCCCTGAATCCGTCTTTGCTTTCCTTTTTTCCTGAAAAGGCAGAACCAAACGACTATTCACGAGGAATCACCCAAAGCAGTACCTTGTGGAAAGCCAGACAGGAAGTCCCTGTGTTCGCACGAGATGAGAGCGGAGCGTCTCAGGTAACAGATCAAATTGTCAAGACACTTTCTCAAGGCGAAGAATTCAGAGTCTGTACTCTGATTACCACCCCGCTTATGAATTCCCAAGGCACCAGGATCTATGGTGCGATGGCCGATGGGTCCGGTTTGGCCCTTCTCTATGATCACTTGACTGTGAATCCACAACTGGCTGATTTGAAAGAAGATTCTGCATGGCCTTTAAAAATACCAGTTGAGCTCAAATCCGAAACAGTTTTATATGGGGATCGAAATGGGACTATCCCGATTGATTCCTATGGAACACAGATTTTGATCCATTTATCGGCTGACGAAGATGGAACCATCTGGGGGCAGACCGGCCAGGGATGGTTTAAGTTGCTTGATGCAAATGGTCTAAGCTTTTACCATAATCAGATCGGAGTCGTCTGGGGACCATTTAGCGGCAGTCATCCTCTTGAAATGGCGTATGATCGAGTCTTTTCCATTAAAGTTTTTAACAACTTGACAGGCGGATTGAACTGGGGATATGCCCTCGAAGATCTGAATCAGGATCAGATTCCTGAGATGTTAATTGCCAGTGGGGGCACCAATCAGGACCAGGTTGTTTCGGTCTATGGCCTGACTTCCAAGGTAATTGATTCTCAGGAAGATGATTCTTTTTCGGCAATGAATGCTTCGCTCTATAAGGTGCAGAATTCTTCCGATGGATCGAATGAAGTTCTGATGTTTCAGACCCTGGAAGACGGCTGTAAAATTCTTCGAATGGTTCCCACAAATGGAAAAATTCAAACCGTAGAACTGTCAGATGCTGAGATTACCAATCTGAAGGCCGAAACACTTCAGAAAATAAACTTTTCCAGCATTAACGATCAGACGCTTCTTAATGGATTCAAGTCAGTTTCACTGGCTGAGCTTTATCCAGACTACGCCTTCTTTGAACAGATCAACCAGATTCCTGCGGTGGAATCGCCCTCAATCGATCAGGTTCACTCTGCTTCGACATGGAAGCTGAACTACGATATGGCTATTCTGGAAGCCCCGGCGCGCGGGAGCACAATGTACGATGTTTATCCAGAAGGAAAATTAGTAAATATCGTTGGTGAAAGAAAAAACGGTGCCGAGACCTGGGGAGAACTTGATAATGGCAAATGGGTTTGTCTGCAGGATGCAGAATATGTCTACGCCTCCCCTGTGATTTCCAATTCTGAAAAGAATTCCTCGGCGGACTGGTATGAAGCCTACGGAAATATTCTGCGTTGCGAGATGATGGATCCTCAATACGGTTCTTTCTTAGACTATGATCCCAGCTGGTATTTGTGGGAGCATCCTGACTATGAAAGTCCAATTCTGGTTATGAAAACTGGAAACTGTGAAGCTGCCTATCAGCTGAAGTTCTATACCTTCATTAATGGAACGGCACAGGAAATTGCCTCTTGCAGCGCTGGTCATGCCGGCTTCTATTCTGGTTCAGAACCTGGAACCTTTTATCGACAGATGGCTCATATGGGTGTCGAGGGGATTGACCTTGTGACTTTAAGCCAGGGGAATCTGACGGCAACTGAAGTCTTTTCTGCAGATAGAGTAATGGAATCTCAGACGATTGATGGAGAATACTGGGCGTTTCAGCCGGTTTCGGCCTGGTAAATTCTGCCGTCAGGGATGAGTGAGACTACGAAAATCAACATACAGGTCTGACTCGCATCCCGGCTTGCAGCAATCGCACAGACAGAACAATTCATTAAAACGGTCAATGGCCGGAAATCTCTTTTCTAAGGGATTTCCGGCCATTGTTCTTTTCAGATTCAGTCGAATTTTTTTCGACGTTTGGTCGAAAGCATCATCATGGACTTCATCTTCTGCTCGTCTTCGTTTTCGAGGGCCTCAGTGAAGTCATCAAGCGTTTCGCGGAACTGTCGGATCTCATTGAGCAGGTAGTCCTTGTTCAATAAGAACAGCTCACTCCACATATCTTCGTTGATCGAAGCAATGCGGGTTAAATCACGGAAGGAGTCACCGGTATATTCAACCAGGTGCTCATTTTCATGAGTATCCATCAGGGTAACCGCAATGACATGCGTCAACTGGGATAAGAAGGCGATCATTGTATCGTGTTCTTCGGGAGACAGAACGGAAATGTTCTTGCAGCCAAGATCTTTGGCCAGGGAGCTGACTTTAACGATCGAAGAAGCGGTATTGGAATCATCAGGAATCAGGATGAAGTTGGCCTGATTGAAGATTTCTGGATCGGCATGATCAATCCCCTTCGATTCACGACCACACATTGGGTGAATCGACATCAGTTCGCAATCCTTGCGAAGCATCTTATGGACGGGTTCCATGATTGCACGTTTAACACCAGAAATCTCCAGTAACAGCGTGCCTGGCGCAAACTGGTTCTGCCAGGTTTCAATCCACTTGGGAAGCAGGGAAGGATAAATGCAGAACAGAATCAGTTCGCAATCTGAAATCCCCTGCGAAAAGTCCGCAAATCCTTCATCAATCCAGCCGCGCTTGCGGGCTGTTTTTAAGGACTGACCGTTGAGGTCGAATCCATATACTTTATAGCCAAGTTCTTTTAAACGGGCCGCAAAGGAGCCGCCCATGACCCCCAGGCCGACTACACCGGCTGTTTTCATTCTTGAACCTCCTTGCACTGGCCATGAATCAAAGCCAGGTCTTTAAAGAAATCAGGATAGCTTTTGGCTACCGCCTGTGCACCATGAATAATGGAAGGCGTTTTGGCACAAAGACCAAAGACAGCCATCGCCATCACGATACGATGGTCATTGTGACCATCAATCTGAACAATTGAATCCATCTGATATTGATCGGCAGGTTTGCCAACAATTGTCATGGAGTCTTCATCACTGGAAATTTCAACGCCCCACTTGCGCAGCTCGTCTTCCATGGCCGCAATGCGGTCACACTCTTTAATACGAAGTCTGCCTGCATGAATCAGTCTGCTTGTGCCTGGAATCATGGCGGCAAGTACGCACAGAATTGGACCTAAATCCGGGCAGTTGGCCAGATCGAAGGTGAAAGGGCGAAGCGTATCGGGGCTGACATAAAGATCAGCCACATCATCGACATTTGCGGATTCATCTTTCCACTCAAGTTTTCCCCCGGCCTGCTCAATCATGCTTGCGATGACGGCATCTCCCTGCAAAGAATCTTTTTTCAGACCTTTCAGGGTTAATGGAGCATTGAGCATGCCCAGCGTTAAGAAAAATGCGGCCTGGCTCCAGTCGGATTCGACCTGCACACTTTTTGCCTGCAGATGTTGTCCCGGATCAATGCGATACGCATGATCGGATGGCTGTTCGACTTTGCAGCCAAACGTTTCCAGCATCGAAACGGTTAAGTCCACATACGAACGGGACTGATAGGGTGGAAGCACCGCAATTTCCATGCCTTCCATCAGTGGACCGGTTAAAAGCAGCCCTGAAATAAACTGACTGGAAACATCTCCATTGATGGTATACAGACCCGGTTGTAAAGGTCCATGGAAGTGCAGGCCTTCAGGCCCCTGTTCAAAAGGAAGATCCTGTTCGAGGAAAATATTGGCATAAATCCCCAATGGACGCGTTAGCAGGGATGGCTTGCCTAAAAAGGTAACTTCTTCTTGACCGGCTGCCGCAATCGGAATGAAAAAGCGCAGTGTACTGCCGGATTCATTGGCATTGAGCGTAACGGGATCGGTCAGATCCTGTGGTCTGCATCCTGAAACATACACACATCCCTTTTGTGGATCGTCTTCAAATTTTGCCCCTAAAGCCTGCAGACAGTTTCGGGTGGCTTCAATATCCTGCGAGTGGCCAAGGTTGTAAACCGAAGAGGTTCCTTCTGCCAGTCCTGCACAGATCAAAGCTCTGTGTGATAAAGACTTGGAGGCGGGAATGAGTAACTGACCAGACACTTTGCCTGGTGTAATCAACATATTCATCGGATTTCTCCTTACTGTTTTTTATGGTTTTTATTTCTGATCTGGATTGCCGGCGTTTTGGCAATCCTGATTGAATCGGTATCGGTTTTACGATCGGCTGGTTTTGATCGGGATCCATACCGATTTGACTTGATTGTCTGGCGCATTGATTGTTTTTGCAGCACATGAGCCAGGCTTTGTTATTTGGTTTCAAAAGCCTGAGTTGCTGCATGCTCCATCCACAGATCCAGCAGACCAAAGGCACATAAGGAATCGACAACCGCTCTTGCCCGATGGATAATCGCCGGATCATGACGGCCTTTGATCGCAAGTTCGACAGTTTCTCTGGTCTGGTAGTTCACACTGGCCTGAGGTTTATAAATGGACGGGGTTGGTTTGATCACGGTCTGGAAGACAATCGGCATGCCATTGGTAATCCCGCCATTGATTCCGCCGTTGTTATTGGTCGAAGTCATGATCTGACCCTTTTCATCCAGAACAAACGGATCATTGGCCTGAGAGCCGTAGAGGTTGGCAAAGTCAAAGCCGGCCCCAAAGCTGACGCCCTTTACGGCTGGGATGGAAAACATCAGGTGAGCGAGATTGCTTTCAATCGAATCAAAGAAGGGCTCGCCAATGCCTGCCGGCATGCCGGTGACCACTGTCTGCAAGACTCCGCCGACGCTGTCTAAATCTTTCGCTGTCTGTTCAATGAGTGTCTGCATCTTCTGGGAGCTTTCCTCATCAAGCACTGGAAACTGGGACTGGTTGAGGACATCCATCTGGTCTTCTAAATGAGCCGCATCCGCAAAATCAAAGGCGGTATCTTCAATGCCATGCAGGGATTGAATGTGGGTAGCAAGTTTTACCCCATGGGCTTCAAGAATCTGTCGGCAGATCGCGCCCGCCGCAACAATTGGGGCGGTCAGACGGCCGGAAAAGTGGCCGCCGCCGCGATAATCCTGGGCTCCATGGTATTTTTCAAACGCTGTAAAATCCGCATGGCCAGGACGTAAGCGGTATTTAAGCTGGGCATAGTCCTGCGAGCGGGTATTGGTATTGTCGATCAGAATACAAAGTGGGGTTCCGGTGGTTTTGCCTTCAAAAAAGCCGGAAACGATCTGTGGCAGGTCCGCTTCATGGCGTTTGGTGGAAAGCTGGCCTTTAGCTTTGCGCTTTTCCATCTCCCACGACAGCTTTTCCATGTTGATTTCAAAGCCGGCAGGAAGGCCATCGATCACAACGCCGATCTTTTCGCCGTGGCTTTCGCCAAACAACGTCAGCTGGATGTTTTCACCAATCGAATTTTTCATGCGTAGACCTTCTTTTCCACCAGCTCATCGATTTCTTCAGGCTGGAGCGTCCGGAATTCGAAATGGCCGGGTTTAGTCACAAAGACGCAGTCAATGCCCTGATCATTGCCTTTTTTATCGTGACGCAATAATTCTTTGACGCTTGCCGGATCGAAGTCTTCAATCCGCGGCAGATTGAGTCGGTCTTCAATGGTGATCACCCGGTTTTTGAGTGCTTCGTCTTCAATAAAATAAAGCATACCGGTGCCGACACATTCCCCATGCAGATAGTCATGGTCATCAAAGCTGCCTTCGATGGCATGGCCGATCGTGTGACCAAAGTTCAAAGCCTTGCGAAGACCGGCTTCTTTTTCATCCTGTTCAACAACCATCCGCTTGAGATCAATGCTTCTCGCGATAATGTGCGTCAGGTCCAGTTCCTCTTTCTCATAGGCCTCGACTAATTCTTCTTCAAATAACAGGCCCATCTTGAGTGCTTCGGCAAGACCGGCCGAAATCTGACGGGGATCGAGTGTTTCAAGTACATCCGGATCGATGAGCACAGCTTTTGGCTGCCAGAAGGCACCAACAATGTTTTTAACCGGTCCCAGATCGACAGCTGTCTTCCCACCAACGGATGAATCCACCTGTGAAAGCACGGTAGTGGGCAGGTTATAAAAATCAATGCCGCGCATGTAGCAGGCCGCTGCAAAGCCGGCAAGATCGCCAACGACGCCGCCGCCAAGGGCAACCACCTGGCTCTTGCGGTTGAGGCCGGCATCAGACATGGCAATCAGACACCGTTCTAAAGTCTGCATCGTTTTTGAGCCTTCGCCCTGCTCAAAACAGAATGCTGCACAGTTTGGCAGCTGGCTTTTGACCAGCTCGATCCATTTTTCTGGAATGCCGGTGTCATACACCAGCATGGTCTTTCTTTCGGGATCAATCCAGTCGGTTAAATGACGAAGACATCCTTTTTCGATCACAATCGGATACGACGATCCGGGAATCTGGACATTCAGTTTCATGACAATTCCATCAGCCTGATTGTCTTCCTCTGTTTTCCCAATTCTCTATCCACCTGTCGATGGGACCGCCTGCACCAAGGGAAAGCTGCATACAGGCAACGCAGGCGGGGAAAATGGAGACCCACATAGAGTCCGGGAAGATCAGGCTGTTTTCCTTTCTAATCGATTTTGCTTTGTTTTTGGTTCCTGGTTTTGTACCAGAAACTTCTTTTCGTTTGATTCAAGTTTGAGTTGGTTCTCGAAGTTTGTTTTCGATTTTTCTGGATTTTGTGAAGACGGATCTGCTTTTTAGAAAAGAGCATTCTGAAAATCTGTATCGAAATGCCTATCGAAATTTGCATCAAAATCCCTATCGAAATCCATGTCAAAATTCAGTCAGAATCCATATCAGAATCCATAGATAGACTTGGAGTTATTTTATCCTTTTTGGAAACAGGCATGAAATTGAAATCCAGCAAGGCAGGCAATCTTAAAGGAAAAAGGAAGATCAACTTTGAAAACAGATGAAAATCAATGAAAAATAGAACAGGTTTTCCACCCGGAAGAGAAGTGAAGAAGGCTCACTTTGGGCCTAACTTTTTGCGATGGTAAAATACCCACAATGAAAAGGTGATGATTGTGAAAGAACTCAACGAGATTCGAAAGGAAATTGACGCCATCGATGATCAGTTAGCCGCACTGTTTGAAGCCCGGCTGAATCTGGTTCTGGATGTCGCCCGCTATAAAGATGCGCACGGTCTGCCGGTGTTTGACGAAAGCCGCGAAAAGATCGTGCTGGAAAAAGGAAAAGACCGGATTCAGAATCCGGAATTCAAAGAAGATTTTGCCACCTGGCTGCAGCAGTTGATGGATCTGGCCAAAAAGCAGGAAAGAGAACTGCTCTCGCTCAATACCGTTGCGTATTGCGGAGTGGAGGGTGCTTTTGCACATTCAGCTGCAAGCCGACTGTTTCCGTATGCCAACCTGAAGTCCTGCTCCAGTTTTGGCAAAGTCTTTAAAGCTGTAACCCGCCATGAAGCCCAATATGGTGTTCTGCCGCTGGAAAATTCCAATTCAGGATTGGTTGGCGAAGTCCTGGATGGTCTGATGAACTATCCCGTGTTTATTGACCAGGTCGCAGATGTCCGTATCAAGCAATGTCTGCTGGGTCTGGAAGAAGCCGAACTGTCTGATATTCAATGGGTCTATTCCAAAGACCAGGCCCTGTGGCAGTCCAAGGACTTTCTGGACGCTCTGCATGTGCAGACGGTTCCATATCCAAACACCGCAATGGCTGCCCAATACGTCGCCCAGACCGGCGATAAAACCAAAGCCGCCATTGGGGCCAAAGAAAACGCTCAGCTCTATGGTCTGAAAGTTCTGGCGGAAAATATTGAGTCCGACTCCTCCAATACCACCCGTTTTCTGGTGATCAGCGCCCATGAAAACACCGAACCTGGTGACCATTGCGGCCTTTTGATCTCTGTAAACAGCACCGTTGGATCCCTGGCCAAGGCCATTAACGTCATTTCCGCCTTTGGCCTGAATATGGACTCACTCCAGTCCCGCCCACGCAAAGGTCATCCGTTTGAATATTTCTTCTATGTTCAGGCAGAGGGGGATCTGAAAGGGCAGAATCTTGAAGCCTGCATGCAGGCCTTAGGACCTGTATGCACCATCCGCCGATGGCTTGGCAGTTTTTCAATCAGAAAGGATGAAGAATTATGAGTTTTGTCAAAGACAGCGCAAACCGCACCCCGATTGTCGACACCGTTTTTGCGGTCGTCGAACTCGCTAAACAAGCGAAAGCAAAATACGGCGACGATCAAGTCGTCGATGCGGTCATCGGATCGCTCTATACCGAAGAAGGAAAACTTGCAACCCTCGATACCGTCTTTACCACATTAAAAAATATCGATGACTCTCACCTGGCCAAATATGCCGTCAGCTTCACCGGTAACCCAGACTTCCAGAAAGATGCCGTTGACTGGGTCCTGGATGGCAATTCCAATCTGTATAAAGAAGTCATCGCCACACCAGGTGGAACCGGCGCCGTTGGCATGTCCATCGAAAACTGCCTGGAACCAGGTCAGACTCTGATCATTCCAGAAATTGCCTGGGGTTCTTATGCCCTGATGGCTCAGATGAATAACCTCGAAGTGGCCCGTTATTCCTTATTTGAGAGCGATCATTTCAACATGACCTCCTTCAAAGACACATGCAAAGAAGTTATGGCCAAACAGGAACGCCTGGTTTTAATCATCAACGACCCTTGCCACAACCCAACCGGCTATTCGATGACAGAAGACGAATGGAAAGAAGTCATTGCCTTCTTAAATGAATGCTCCAAAACCCACGATGTTGTTCTGATCAACGATATCGCCTACATCGACTTCTCCTATCGTGGTGCCTATGCGAAAAAGTATTTCACCTGCTTCGATGAAATCTCTGATAAAGTTGCGGTCATCGTCGCGTTCTCCATCTCCAAATCCATGACCAGCTATGGTCTGCGCTGCGGAGCAGCCATCCTGCTTGCCAAAACACTGGAAGGCGTTGAAGAACTCAAAGTTGTCTTCGAAAAATCCGCTCGTGCCACATGGTCTAACATCAACAACGGCGCCATGGAAATGTTCTCCACGGTGATGGAAGAAAAGAAACCAGAATACCTTGCAGAAAAACAGAAATATGTCGACCTGTTAAAAGAAAGATCCGACCTGTTCATCAAAGAAGCCAATGAAGCCGGCCTGAAAACTTACCCATACAAAGAAGGATTCTTCGTGACTTTAGCCATGGACAATGACACCCGTGACAAATACCATGAAGCCCTGATGAAAGAGCAGATCTATACCGTCAAGGTCAACAAGGGGATCCGTGTTGCCATCTGCTCCATGCCGGTTGAGAAAGTCAAAGGCCTCGCTGCCCGCATGAAAGCCATTCTGGATACTGTTGCCTAGAAATCCAATCAAACTCTGGGCAGACAGCCAATCCAGAGTCCTTAAATAGACGCAGAACCTTTAAACAGGCACAGAACACTGAAATCGAACTATAAGTCTGAAAATGGGTTTCGATCAAAGAATGAGGCTTGCGGACTGATTTAGTGGGCTGATTTAGCAGACTGGTTTTGCAGCTTTAGAAATTTTGAAGACCAGAAACACTTTATTCAAAGTGCTTCTGGTCTTTTTTTGCGTATCTTCAATCTGCGTACTTTTTTGAATGGAATACTGAACGGAATGCGCAACGAAACGGGCAAGGCGGTCCAAAAACAGTTTTGTAGATGAGTCTGGCATACCGTTCAAAGTGAGAAATTGAAAAACGCTGAGGGGGGAGGGAGGATAAACTATCCCCTCAATAAAGCACCCCCACAAGTTACGGGCAGAGAAGAGAAGAACGGGAAAGTCAACCGCTGCACAAGCTCAAGAAGGACGGAAGAGGTCCGGTAGGGATGAAAGGGAAAGGACAGAGGAGAGGTCGGAGCAATGAAAAACGGCAGCTTTCAAGTCCCCTGAAAGCATCAAGAATAAATGATGAGAAATGATTCTGATCAGATTTGGAATCATATCCGAAAAGAGTAATATGCTGATGAAAATTGGTGCTTTGGCAAAAAGGAACACCAGAAAGCACACCCCTGAACCAGCTTCAGGCAAAATCAGAATCAATAGTAACACAGATTGAAGGATTCCTTTTGCGTAAAGAGAGATATAAATATCAAAATATAGGTTACGGGATTAATTGAAAATGTTACAATAAAATCGAAAACGATACAGCTGAAGCATATTCACTGATCCTGTTTTTGAACAGCCTGTCTTTTTTGGATGAGACGCTCATGATTTCTTTCTTTTGTTCAGTGGCGAAAACAAAGATGTAAAACAAAGATCAAGAAATCATACACATGTAAATCCATTTTTAGGACAAAAGATTAAATTGTGCCTGAAGTAAGGCAAAAACACCCCGTAAATGCAAAAAGAGCAGAACGCTGCAAAAATCAAAACTGCCAAAAGTGCGCCGGCCGGGGAGTCCTATATGAATTTTTTGTCAAACTCCTTGCGCGAAAGTTTGAAAAAGGCTTTGGAATTGTACGAAAAACATGCTAAAATGACCCGAAAACATGGTAAAATGTCGGTAATTCGAAAAAAACAGGTAAAAAATAAGAAGAAATAGAATAGGTGATTGGAAATGGAAAGACAAGCCGGGATCTTACTGCCTTTATTCTCTGTACCTGGTAACCAGGGGATTGGAGATTTAGGACAGAAAACTTTAATGATGATCGACGAACTGACCAAAGCCGGAATCAAAATCTGGTCCATGCTGCCAATTCAGGCTGTACAGGAAGACAACTCTCCTTACAGTATGGCATCTGCCTACGCGGGCGATCCGATTTATATCAACATCGACCGCTTAGCTGAAATGGAGCTTCTGACCCAGAGTTCGGTTGTCAACTGTAATAAATTCAAAAACGTCGTCGACTACGACACGGTCCGCAAATTTAAGGAACCCTACTTTCAGAGAGCCTTTAAAGCGTTCCGAAAAAACTATAAAAAATGGAAACCAGAATTCGAACAGTTTAAACGCGAAGCCTGGTGGTTAAACAACTGGACAGCCTACGAACTGTTCAGACAGCTTAATGAAGGAAAAGGCTGGACTCAGTGGCCAGAAGAATTCAAAACATGGCCAGAGTTACAGGGCGTGAATCTGCGTGACTATGTTGAACAGATTTTCTACATTCAGTTCCTTCAGTTTATTTTCTACAGACAGCTCGACGAAGTAAGCGCCTATGCACGCAAAAAAGGCCTCATCCTGATGCAGGACGTCCCTTTCTTTGTAAACCTCGACAGCGCAGACGTATGGAGCCGCAAACGCGAATATATGGTTCAGCGTGACGGCCGAGCGGTGCAGTTAGCGGGCTGCCCACCTGATCCATATCACGAAAAAGGACAGGTCTGGGAAAAACCAATGTATAACTTTGACGTGATCCGCGATGATGACTACAAATCCTTCAGAGACCGCTTCCGCTGGACAGCGCGTAACTTTGATGGCATCCGCATTATTCATTTCAAAGGCTTTGACTTTTTATGGAAAGTACCAGAAAACCGTAACCCTCAATACGGCCAGTGGGCACCAGGACCAGGCAGACCCTTGCTTGAAAAAGTAAAAAATGACCTGCCAGGTGTACTGCTCACAGCGGAAGACCAGGGAGAACTGCGTCCTTCCTTAAAAGCACTCGAAGAAGAATTTGATATTCCTATCATGGACGTTCTGCAGTACCGTATGGAAACCAAACTGCTCAAACGCCCTGCTGTGGAAAACTCCGTGGTTTACACCACCTTCTACGACACCCCAACGCTTGAACAGGACTATGCGGGTTTCAGCAATAACCGCAAAATCGCGCTGCGTCGTTTCTTCAAGAAAAGAAACTATCTGCACCGCCCATTCCACGATCTCGTCTGCCACTACGCCATCGACTCCAACGCAAAGATCGCAATGATCCCAATGCAGGACGTCATCGGCTTAAAAGAAGCAGGCCAGATCAACGATCCAACCAACCCTCAGGGGGACAACTGGACCTGGAAACTCAAAGACTTCAAAGTATTCCCAAGCGAACTGGAAAAAATCCGCGGTTGGCTCGAAACCGCCGGCCGAATTCCTGGATTTGAAGCACAGCCAGTAACGGTTGTAGAAGACGATACGGAAGACGACGAAGACTAACCATTCGTCCCATCCGCCTCAACCAACGCAGATCCAGCCAGGTTCAATGGTTTCAATGAGATTAGATTTTGCCTAACATGTTTTCGTCTTATACAAAGACGGGAACACAGTCAAAACTGAGTACATACTCAAAACCAAAAACATACTCAGCACAGAAAACATAGTCAAAATCGAAGGCTCAGTCAAAATCGAATACATAGCCAAAACTGAGACTGAAATATAACAAATCCCATGATCCAGGCATCCAGCCAGATCATGGGATTTTTCTTTGGGCAAGGAAGAGCAGCTCCAAACGATCGACACACTGTCGAATGATAAGCAGCGTGTAGGCAGAAAGCAGGAACAGAGATTGACCGCTTTTACAAAAAATGTTTTTTTGCATGACAATTTTCAACACATTTCTCTGCTTTTGAGCTACTATGGAAGAGGAAAACCGAAAATCTCTAAGGAGTCTAGGCCGCCACCCTTGCAGCTGCTCAGTTGGGCTGCAGCTGCAAGGGTGGCGGCCTTGTTTTTGTCTGGAAGGCAAAGCAAAATTCCAAAAGATCAAACTGAAAAATCAAAGTGGCAGGCAGTCCCAATCGGTAATCGATAGGCCGGCCTGCCACTTTTTCAGCATATATTTCCAGTATGTTTGTGAGCATTGATGGCCTTCGATAATACTGGGTCTCTGTAAAAAGTGGTGGGATTTAGGATGATGGCTGAGTTTTAGAAGAT
>Dunbar_p2__coassemble_1482_pt1 | contig 17773 bp, 15 predicted proteins | sample Dunbar_p2__metabat2_high_PE_044 | metagenome-assembled genome bin Dunbar_p2
GGATCATCCCCGTCATGCGGGGAACATCTTGTATCTTCCTTTATTTAAGAGGGAATAGCCTTCACTTGCCGACAATTTCTTTTAATTTTTCTAACATTTTAAGTGTTATCCAGCAATCTGATAATGCCCTATGCTGCTGTTGATCGCTGATTCCGAAGTAGTCCAGAAGGGTCTGTAGACGATAGTTTGGAACATCTTTAACATGGCGTCTGGCCAACTGCAGCGTATCAATGACCTCAGGTGCCCAATAAGGAATTCCGTGCCGAATACATGCAATCTCCAGAAACCTCAGATCGAATTTTGCATTATGGCAGACGACTGGGAAATCATTGCAGAACCTTCTCAAATTTTCAAGAACATCTTTCTCGTCTTTTCCCTGCTCATTGAGCAGATCTACGGTTATTCCGGTCAATGCAGCCGCCTGAGCAGAAAGTATACTGCTCGTCTTGACTAAGAATGAGAACTCTTCTGTGTATTTCCCTTCAACCACTCGAATGGCTCCAACTTCAGTGATTCCATCTTTTTCAGAATCTAAGCCGGTAGTTTCCAAGTCAAGAACGACAAAAGAATCAGGAATCACATGCTTAGGGCTTGGATATTTTCTGGCCCGGTCTTTGAGCTGGCCAGTTGTCAGGACAGGTACCTTAATTCGCGGTATTTCTTCAGTTATCACTTCAATCGGAGTTATCGGATGAAACATCAGCTGGAGGCCATCAAAATCTTTAGGATATTCTGTTGTATGGTAAGTCTTCATCTCAAAGCCTTGTTCGTTTCTTGATGAATAGACAATGACCGCATTTCCAGTCTTTATTGTTGCTTTTACCCGATCCCAGAGCAGTTCCCGTACTCTTTTAGATGGATTGCCGACATAAACGCCTGTCACAATTTCAAAACACCACTTCGACAGGTCTCCGCGTAAAGAGGGCGGGCAATTTGATACGGTGATGACGACCATCATTCCCCCTGCTGGACTGTATCTGTCTGATAAAGAGTGCCAGATTGTTTGAATGCTCGGATTCCATCCCAAATAACTAAGGTATCATCATAATCAATTTCATCTGATTCTAAATCAAAAATGAACTTTATATCTTTGACCATTCTCTCAATCAAGCCTGCATTATGGATTCGGTTTCGAAATTCTTTTCTCGTTTTTTCTGGAATTCCGGTGGTGAATTTTGATCCAATCTCAAAAGCCAGAGGAATTGTAATTTCAGCTTTGTACAGATCTGCAACATCGTAGATAAACGATTTTTCATGGTTTACATGAATAAATCCCAGGCCGGGTGAAAGGCCAAGCGCATAAATGACAGCACTGCAGATCCCATATAAACAAGTATTAGCAACAGATAATGATTGATTTACCGGGTCCGACTGGTGAAAATCTTCAGGATCATAATTTCTCCCTGTCCAGCTCACGCCCCAAAACTCAGCCTGTTTTTTATATTCACGTTTTACTCTTGCGCCTTCTTTTCCCCTTAACTGCTGAAGCGTGAGATTCGTCATATCTTCATCCGGAAAACGAAGATAATACATCCGTTTTACTACTTTCATGTGCAGTGCTGGTTTTGTCACATACATAGCTTGACGAACAAGGAGAATCGAACTGTTGGTTAATGGGCGGCCAAATCCATAGAACCTGGCCGCACCGTCACCAACCCAGGCAATACCCGCTCCTGCCTCGCCAATCAGCTGGGCTGCCCGGTGGGTAAGACTTGTCCCTGGCCCAAGAAGCAGAGTCATCATAGAGTGCGCTGGAATCAGGGCATATCCATCTTTCCAGGAGGCTTTAATGGCACTGTCTTCTTTAGAAAGTGAGCATTTCTCAAGGTAAATAAAGGAGTAGCGATTCTTTATCTGCGGCATTTCCTGGAGATCTGCTTTAGGAGCTCCAGGAATCTTGCTGTTGTTATTCATGATATGGAATGACTGTCAGTAAGCCCATTCCATAAGCTTTTCCTCTGCCTACCCCTTCAGTCAAGGCTTTTTTAAGAAGGGATGGATCTGTTACTGACAGAACGCCTTCAAAGACAGCTTCTTTCAGCTGGACTCTTGTTTCGCTTTTTTTCTTTCGAAATTGAATCCAAGTCGAGCCGATTACTTTTGTCTTCTCCAGCTCAATTTGGAATCCATGTTTTGCAGCCTTCTGTTCCAGCCAGGCCATCTGCTGTTGAGGAGTTACATGGGCTAAAACTTTGCCATCCGGTTCTTTCTTATCGTTTTTGGCATGATGAGTCGGATTAGCGGTCAGCCGGAAAATCCATTTGCTTTCTTTTGTAATTCTGCTCAACAGCTTTTCATAATCCACTGTTTGGGCGCTCTCTTCCTTGAATCCGAACTGATGGATCAAAAACTGAGCATCAATATCTGCTGAAGTCAGCATAAGCAGATAGCTTTGGTCTGCAATTCTATCAATTCGCCAGAGAACACGCGAATTCTCTCCTCGAATTGATGCTTCAATAGCAGCATGGAAAATATTCGGATTCACGAACCCTCTGACTGTCTGTTTATTCAAAGGATCTAATCTGATTCGAATTAACTGCATCATTTTAAGTTCTCCAATTCTCCGAGTACGTCCTGCTCTGTCTGATGCAGGGCTGGCTGAACTGTTTCTTTTCTCTGTGAATTCTCTGTAATGGTCTCTTGTACAAAACGTGCCTGGTACTTTCGGTGATGAAAATCAAAAGATACAGGCTGATCCATGACTTTTCGTCCCAGCGTTCTTGAACTGCCTTCCAGAAAAATATGATAGTAGGCAGGCTCCATACCCTTTCTTCCTACAAATTTATAGTTTTCAAGAGCCTGTTTTAATGGCAGGGGAACGATTTCTTTCACAATTGGAGCTTCTGGCACGCATGATCGTCGACCCAAGAAGAGCGGATAGGCTGGATAACGGATTGCATTTTCCAGTTCGAGAAGGACGTCTTTGTCATCTGATTCGATTCCGATCAGAAATACTGCATCAGAAAGGTAATATCGATTTGTAATGTAGGATGTTTTCGCATCTTTTCTAGCAGTGTGGAAGTCTGAGATCAAAGTGCCTGGCTGATCTGCCCGTACTCCAATCTTTAAATCAGCCAGGTCATCAATCTCTTCGTCGCGCCGTCTGCCCAATGCGGCGGCCAGAAAACCGATGATTCCACTCTTTGTGGGAATCGTTTCTGTGCGCCGGATTTCAAATCTTGAGTCTGTTCCCCAGCTTTGCAGGATACCTGCAAAGCGAAGAAGAAGAGTAAAGGCCATCAGGACTCTCCGCCGGGCAGCAATTTAGTCAGGTCTTTTTCTACATTTTCCAGAATCTCATCAACTTCCATCGACTTCGCCAGTTTCTCAAGGCCTTCCCCAGCCACATAAGCCGCATAGGGTGTATCGACAAATTTAGTGATTTTACCAGCATATTCAGCTAATTTTTCCTGTGATGGATTTTCGTAGCCATTAGCTGTTGCTGGAACTGCCTGCTCAAATGCGCTTGCAAAGCTGACTGGCTGATCTTCGCGGATTACTACATAAACAGAGCACGGAATGGTTCGGTTGGCATAAGAATTTTGTTTCCCTGTTGGCATGGTGGTGATAAAGGCTTTGATAAAAGCTCTGACCGCCTCCGGTGCTTCTAAGCCAATTGTCTGATACAGTTCCATGACATTCACTGTTGCGTAACGATATAAAGTACTCGAATTAAATTCGGACACTCCAATGTGACTTGCGCCGGCATTGTCTTCATCACCCAGATCATCAACTGCAGTAAAATAGTCATATTCATTGACCACAGCATGAGTAGAAATCGCATGAGCAACCTGGCAGGATGCGTCGTAGTTCAAAGATGGATCCGAAGCAACCATTCTTCCAAAAAGCGCCATATCCACTGAAGGATTATCCCGTAAAACTTTTTTATACTCGTTTTTGTCTTTTGAACCCTGTACCGCCAATGCAGCTACTCCTTCAGCCTGCTTTTTACTCATGAGGAAGAGGGCGTCTGTTCCTTCTTTAGCGCCTTTGATTTTAAATCCTGCTGCTGTCAAAGCACTAGTTGCAGCTTTTTCCGCTTTTTGGTCCGATAAAGATGGATCAAGCGCCTGGATTTCTTTCTGAACCATTCCGACAATTCTTTTTGTCCGGGTTCCGATGGCTTCTTCTGGGAGAAGATTTGAAAACTCTTGGCGGATAGCATGTTTCCATGACTGAGAGGATACACGTGCGCGTGTTACACCGCCATATACCGCAGTCTTTGGCGTTCCTGTATCATCGCGGTTTACGCAGGATGGTGGTACTGTCTGCAGACAGTGAATATCAACATACAATCTTTTTTCCATCATAATTCTCCTTTAAGTGATATGGTTATATTTATTTATGAGTTCTACGTGACTCACATATTGATTGCCTATAGCACTTCTGGATCCGTCATTTCGAAGAAATGCATTGATCTGCTCAGTCCGTTCAGGATCCAGAAACGCAGATCAGCTTTCGTGCGGCAGGTTGGTGCTGATTCATCAGTGAATTGATGCTTTACTTACTCTACGCTTCCTGTAAAAGGTCAGCGATTTTGGAAAGCAGAGGCCAATTATTCTGATGTTTTCTTCTGTTCGCCTGAATCCTGTTTTGCAGTATCGTCTTTTTCTTTCTTTTCAGAAGCTCTGATTGTGCGGTAGTAGTCCCTTGCCCACTTCAGCCTGACTCTTTCTCTTCCTTTTGGGAAACTATACTCATACAGGTCTTCAGCAAGCTTGGCATAATCCATTTTAATTGGCTCATGACTCATCAATTTGATCATCGATCTCAGTGGAACTTCCAGGGCTGCAAGCGAGTCAGAAACAACAACTTTTTTAAGTCTTAAAAAAATTCTTGATTCTTCTTCTCCATATTTTTTTGAATACAATCCAGCAGCTGCTCCAAGAGACACACCCTTCTCCTGGACAGAGTCTGATTTGGCCTCATGACCTTGCATAGCCATTCCATAATTTTTCAGACTCAAAAAAATAGCTTCTTCAGCCGCTGAAGGGCCTCTTGTATTTCTAAGCAACGAGTCCGGAAGCTCTTCAAGGACCATTCCCCAGACATCCGGCACTTCTGACAGCTGTTTGCCTGCTGCTCGGCGCAGCAAGGCAAGATTTGCTTTGGCCTCGGCTGGTTCTGCATTTTCCAGCCAATGAATTTTTGATGCTACGTAATTGTAGACTTCATTTCCAGGATAAAGATCCTGCTTATCCGCCATATGTTTCTCCTTACCAGTTGTTAATCAACATCATTCTCGACAGCATCGTTCTTTTTATAGATCGAGTAAATTTTCCAGTTCAGCCGTTCAATTGCCTCTGGGATTGAGACATGGACTTCCTTTTTCTTATCCTGAACATACTTTCCCAATAAAGCTTCAGGGCGTAATCCTGACAGGTAAAGTTTTGAAGTCTGGTATCCAATCTTTGCTGCTGTACGATGCCATTCTCGGAGAACTTGCTCGTACTGCTCCAGATCTTCAATTTCGTCGGGATGGATTGATGAAATCCATTCCTGAAAAAGCTGATCGATATTTGCATAAAACTGATTTGAGGCTCCCGTAAGAGCAGAGGAGGCAATATCCGGGCTGGCTCCTGATGCCAGGGCAATCTCCTTAGCAAAGATCCCTGCAGCAAAAGCTAACAGGTCAATTTTCTCAATTTCTGACTGGATTGCATCGCGCCATTCTGATTGTGCATCCATCAAAACATCAGGAAAAAATCGAATCGACTGGCTTGATACATCGGTAATGAAGAAGTCCTTATCTCCATATGTAACAGAGGGAGCAAAGAGTTCCACAGCACTTTCATCATCAATAATTTCCTGACTCAGTAATGTTCTGACCCAATCAATCACTCCAGGCGCCTTTGTTTTCTTTTCTGTAGTTGGTAAAGCGAAAAACTGAAAATCTCGCCAGAGTTGCCTGGCTGCTTGATGTCTTCGGGGTACAAAATCATTGGAGTCTTTCTTTTTTGGATCAGCTTTTTTCCATAACGTATACTGCTCAGTAAAAGCATTTGTCCGCTCAAAAAAATCGCCGCCGATTAGATAGTACCCATCTACCTTATTGTCCGGATTGATGTTCAGCCACAAACGTCGCGAAGGCATTGTGAGCAGAGCTGCCAGATCGTCTGGAACTCCGCTGAGCATTCTTCTTTCAGAAATATCCGGGTTATCTACTTCCCAATAGGGCACGACACTAGGCCATAATGTTTTTCCATCTTTTAAAAGAATGGTGTTGAGCATGATCGTCTCAAACAGATTCTGTCCCTTGACAAAAACCAGGCCAATTTTCCCCAGCCAGCCTGCCCCAGGAGAAAGTCGTTCTTCTTTGGGTAAAAGTTTGTACTTTGTGCTTGACTTCGAACTCGTATCATCAAATCCATTCAGGTTCAAAAGCCACCTTGCACTGCAAGCCAGCGAAAGTTCTTCCTTTGCTTCCCCATTTCGCAGCTGAAACAACCTGAGTTTATTGTTACTTTCAGACAAATCCCCCATCAGCTTCGAAGATTTATAGGATGTTCCGATTTTTGCATTTTCCGACTGCAGGAAGCGTTTCCCGTCACCATCCAGCTCGAATGAATCCTTTACCGACTCAAGGTATTCGGTGATGGCCCTTTTTTGAAGATGCCCGCTTTCCCAGACCGCCTGCCAGCGATCCAGAGCCTGGTCTTCTGTTTCCAGTAAAGACTGCTCACCGTTTTTGTCCCAGCGATACATCACCGTCAGATTCATCGCAATCAACAGCCTTAAGAGAGCCGCATCCTGGGCAGCGGTTTCACCTGCTAGTTCAAGAAAATTCTCACAATTAAGCAAACATTCTCTCAGGGAAACTTCTTTTACATTGTCCTTTTGATCTCTGACCAAAATCCACTGATTATCAATTAAATTAAAACTCATATTATTTTTCAGAAACGATAGGCTTTCTAAATTAAAACAATTTTATTCCACCTCTTTTCTATCGTTTAGAAAGCCTGTTCAAATTCTCATTTCTGAACTTTTCTTTACCCCCCCTTCTTTTTTGCAACACTATCATAACGCTTTCAAAGGATAGCTACAAGGTTTTCTGAATAAAAAAGGTAAAAAGAAAAGAGGCTCTTGCCTCTTCAACCCCAATAAATAGGGAACACTAATAAGTCGTTACTGACTTTTTACCTTTTTTAGGATCACCCCTGAGGACATCCTTAATAAATCGATTTAGGAACAGGGATCAAACGACTTATAACTCATTTATTATGGTCCCTGAACCTGCATGTTTTCAAATCTTATCCGGTGATTCGTTAAGATTCACTTTTTTCAGTCCGTATAGATTCGAATACTCATACGTATTCTTGTTAAGTACAAAACGTCCATTCTGATCTGCAACTACAAAATTCCTGCTTTTGAGCAGCGGTGATTTCTTCCACTCCGAAAATTCCGTCTGATGGCTCACCAACCATGCTTCATCTTCATTTAATTCTCTATAGACTGGAATGGATACTCTTTGTTTTAGGATAGCCAGAACCATTTTGAATTCAGGAACAGAATGGGCATCTAGTCGTAATTGTCTTTGCAAATCATCTGGATCAGGAATAGATAAATCTCCATTATCGTTTTTCTGAATAAGGAGGACATCGAGAGCCTGTGTGCCTTCACGAACAGAATTTACAGCCTGGGTTTCACTTGTAACAGCCGTCGATTTCATCAGGCCATCCACGCTTGGATTCTTTTTGATCTTTTTCGGAACGAGAACCCCTGTCTCCGCTTTTCCTTCCTTGGCTTTCTCATTCTTCTCACTTCTGAAAGCGTCCTTTTTCTCCTGTTCTGCAATCGGCTTTAAATCGATATCGTAAACCTTCTCAACAAGCAGAGGAATATCTCCAGGAAGCGTAATCGTCGCGGGCAGATTTTCTTCAGTCCGAAAAAGATACCATGGCTGATAAACCGGATGAGCCTGACGGCGTATCTCTTCGAGATCAGGCACTAAGACATGACAACTGGGCTGGAGAAAGAAAGATGGACGATCTTGTCTTTGCCAATGCCGGTGAAGTCTTCCCATTCGCTGCAATAGCAAGTCCATTGGTGCAAGTTCAGTAATCATGACATCAAAATCCAGGTCCAGAGATTGCTCAATCACCTGGGTGCCTACTATAACCAGTTTGTTTCGTTGTTCAGGAGTCGACTTCTTGCCTGCCAGTTTTTGGATTTCTGTTTCGATCATCGCCCGCTGACTGTCGGTAAACCGGGAATGTAAAAGTATGACCCTCAAATCTGGAAACTCGGAATTCAAATATTCCGCAATTTCTTGGGAGTGGCGTACAGTGTTGACAATGATGCCTGCACAACCTCCATATTCCTGGATGCTGTGCATTACATTTCCAATCCGTTCAAACATTTCAGACAGATTCAGCACATTTTCTTTATAGATTTTCACCGTTACTGAATTCCAGTCGCCATCAACTGCCCTGGAATAGGTCTGGTCCCCATCTGTCCATGTAATGAGCGGATATCCTTTTACTTGTTTCCAAGACCCGTCCTTTCTCGTCTGTTCAGGCGTAGTCTCATCGGCAGAACCACTTTTACAGCCCATCTGATAACTTCGGATCATCCTCAGTTTTCTTGATGCTGGTAAAGTAGCCGACAAGAGAATGACGGGGACATGATATTCTCCCAGCCATTGAAGCATCCCGTCAAAAAACACATTCATATAGGCATCGTAAGCATGGACTTCGTCGATGATGACTGTTTTTGAAGCCATCCCCAGGTGCTTAAGCATGAAATGTTTATGATCCAGCGCCATCATTAGTCCCTGATCTACAGTTCCGATGACAAAGTCTGATAGAATACCTGTTTTTGGCTGCTGCATCCAATCATGGACAAACAAATTTGAATCAGTCATTTCATCGTCCGTCAGGAGTGTTCTTCCCTTCGGAAGGCGATTGTATTCTTCGTTGAGAAAAGCAGTTGAATGAGCGAGTTTAAAAATGCTTTTCTGACCATCGCTTTCAGATTCGGCCCAGCTTGAAAACCGGCCGAATAAACCATCAGCAGTAGCACGTGTAGGAAGGCCATAAAATATACCTCCGGTTTTTGCAGAGCCGGAAACAATTTCAGCCGCTGCCAAGGCTGCTTCGGTTTTACCAAGCCCCATTTGCGCCTCAATGACCAGCAGGCCCGGTTTTTGAATTTTTGAAACAATCTCAATCAAATTTTCCTGAAGAGAATTTGGGCGAAAACCAAAAGTAGATTGAAACATCTGACGATCCATTACCCGATTCGGAGAGTGCCATATTTTTGGAAAATCTATCTTTTTCCAAGCCTTCTCCCACCGTTCTGGATAAGCCGCCATATCTCCTTTCGAAGAAGTACTGATCAACGGAAAAAGATCGATATTCGATGCAAGCCAGTCTGCCTCTACAAGTAAGCCGCTTAAAATCGACCAGAAAGCCTCATTTAAGCCAGGAAGGGACGTCTCTTCTGAAATTCCAGTCAGTTTCAGGCAGTCGCCAATTATCTCTTTCCATATCAATTGCCATTCTTCCTTTGCTTTCTTACCTCCCCCATACAGATCTCTCATGTTATTTAACGAATTCAAAAATTTCTTTACTTCAGCATCGGATGATTCAGGCTGGGTGATTCCATGATGAGCTCCACAAATCGATGCGAAACCTCGATTAAAACGGTTGAATCTGAGAATATATCTACCAATCGCCGCATGGTTTCGAAGATCGCCTTTTGCGTTTTCGGCTGTTTTTGGATCTGGAATCTGGATTGAAACCAGACCCGGCGTCGAAATTTCTGCACTGATTCTCCCCTGGAAGGCGGCACTTGCCTTTCCAATGTCATGCAAAAGAGCGGCTAACACTGCAATTTGCTCAACGCTCATTTTGCAACTCTCATCTTTTTTCATAGCCGAGTCTTTCATAGCGGAGTCGAGTAAATCCAGCAGATTATCACTCATCCGGGTCTGAAGTAGGTAGATCATCATGCCAGCTGTGTCCATCATGTGCATCCATAACGGCAGATAAAGCTCTGAGTTGTCGCGGTCAGCTTTTCCGATGAATCCCTTGCAGTCTGTCTTCAGTTTTTCAAGTCCATTTTTATCCAAAAGTAAAGATTGCATATCATCACTTTCCATATTCAAGTTCATCCTTTCATCAGCTAAATGCTGATACAGAATTGATTAAACATAGACTATCGAAATTTCCGACACTATTGATGTCGCTTTATTTTATTAAGAATAATTTAAGATTTTGGTAAGGTTGGCCTAATAAATGCACTTTCTTTCTCCTTAGATGGAGTTGCTAATTTCCGATTGAGATGATTAATCCAGAATTCTTCCAAAAACAATTGCCGAATCCAACAGAAAACCTATTAAACCGAGTGCACCTACCTTAAGGATAAGATAATGAAAGCAATCGACAACTATTGATAAGAAATGATAGTTGCAACAAATGAAAAAGAGCCAAGAAGAAAGGCCTCAACTAAGTTAACTCCCCTTTCTCCTTGGCATTTTTATTCATTACTCTTTTTTGCTTTATAAAGGCGACCAATCACTAACCGCGTATCTGGCCCTTGGGGCAGATCGGGAATTACTGCAGCTAAACCTGCATAAGTATTGAGAATTGCATAGAACAAGAACCAAAATCCAGATACAAAACGGAAAAAGTCAAGAGATGTCATACCGAAAATCGCCTGATGCAACAATCCGAATGCACCGCTCATCTGACAGACCCAAGCGTACAGTGATGTATCAAGCAAAGCGGGCAAGATTAATAAAATATAAATCCCGCCAAATAATTGGACGATACAATAAATCAGCGGCTGCCAACTGACCCCATGAAACCCTAAAGTGGAAATAGTGATGTGCACACCCGCAAACAGGCCAAAACAAACGGCGCTGATCAAATTCAGATTGCCGCTCGGGATTCCTTTAAAGATATTTATTAAGGCACCTAAAAATAAAATAGTTCCCAACAACAATCGCAACACTCCCATGGCCAGCAGCGCGTCAGAACCTAAATTTCCGATAGCCGTCAGGACCGAAAACTCACCAAAAACCGCTCCAATAAAGGAGTTGATCATATTCGGGCTGGCAATATGGTGACGTGCACTCATTTTCTTCCCCTCCAAAATTCTGACAACGACCTTCCCTGTGGCAGATAACTGCCCAAAGCAAGGTAGAGCACTGATAGTCCGTAATAAAAACTCAATAAGGCAAAAATAAATAAGGACCAGCCACCAACGGCTAAAAGCACATCTTGATTTGCTAGATCACCCCACCCTACAAAAAGCAATCCGATGCCTACACTCAAGGTTCTTAAAAAGATATAAAACGGTTTTTTCAAGAGCGGGATTGCAGAACCAATCACAAAAATTGCTCCGATGATGTACATCAGCCCTACCATAGAAGGATTATAATGAGTTCCTGCGATCCCCGATAAGACTGAGATCATCGTATTTACGCCAGGAAAAAAGCCCAACAAGATCGTGACTAAAAGATTGGCATTGCCACGGCTGCTGCCCCGAATGATATTAATCAGGCTGGCGATAAGCGCCCCGATTGACAAGATCAGCCAGGTAAAACCAATAGCCATCAGCGTTGCCAGATTATAGGAGTGGTCAATGGAGACATACCACATCAGCAAAGCAAAAATCGCAAATAGAAATGAAAGAGCACCTTCTGGTGAAGCGATCATTGGGTTTGGTCCCGACGAGTCAGTTGTATCCTTCTTTATTTCGTTATTGAATTCATTCATAGCCTATCCTTTCAGATTGATTTCTCATCAAGTAATATTCCAAGTAATATTCCAAGGATTATCTTCCCGATCGATCCCTGGTCTTACAGCGTGTATTTCGCAACTGGAAAATCATATCAGATAAATACAAAATCCTATATCGCCTTTATTTTATCCAGATTCAGATAAGCCATTGCTCCTGCTGAATGAAAAGCATATTGATCGTATTGGCTGCTGAGACTGGGCACCAAAAAAAGCCGGCGTTACTTGGCCGGCTGAGGGATATTCAGTTGATATTTGGTTTCGTTTAAAGCACGAATCGAGTTCAGGATGCACAGAATGGCAACCCCAACATCCGCAAAGACTGCTCCCCACATATTCACCAATCCAAATACTCCAAGGACGAGCATCAGAATCTTCACCGCAATCGCAAAAACGATATTTTCTTTTGCGATGCGTAAAGTCTTTTTCGAAATCTGGATGGCCGTAATTAAGGAATCTAGCTGGTCATCCATTAAGACAATATCGGCTGCCTCGATGGCTGCATCGCTGCCAAGGCCGCCCATCGCAATTCCAACATCAGCACGCGTAAGTACTGGAGCATCGTTAATGCCATCGCCAATATAAGCGACTTTCCCTTGATGGGGCTCATTCAAGATTTTCTCAAGATCTTCAACCTTCTGTTCCGGAAGGAGTTGCGCATGGACTTCCGTAATTCCAGTTTTGGCCGCTACAGCTTTTGCGACTGTTTCGCTGTCACCCGTCAACATGACAAATTTCTGTACGCCATATTTTTTAAGTAGCTCAAATACAGTTTTAGCTTCTTCTTTTGGTTCATCCGCAACTTCAATAACTCCCGCATAAAGACCGTTTACCGCTATGTAGACCACAGTACCAAAGCCACTGCCAACAGGCAGGTCTTTGGCAGGAATGCCTAAGCTTGTCATCAGTTTCTGGTTTCCGCAAGCGACCTTCTTGCCATCAACATCCGCAATTAAGCCTTTGCCAGCCACTTCTTCAACCTGGCCTACCCCTTCTTTGGGATTGACGAGAGCAGCAGCCCGTTCGATGCTGAGGGCGATCGGATGGGTCGAAAAAGATTCTGCTTTTGCACACAGACCGAGCAATTCTTTATTGCTCATAGTCAGTGACTCAACATCGCTCACTTCGAAGGTTCCTTTAGTCAGAGTGCCGGTCTTATCAAAGACCATCGTTTTCACTTCGGATAGATCCTGTAAGTACGTACTTCCCTTGACCAAAATTCCGCAGCGGCTTGCACCACCAATACCGCCGAAAAAAGCAAGAGGTACGGAAATCACCAGCGCACATGGGCAGGAAATAACCAGAAATTCCAGTGCGCGGTAAATCCAGGTCTGCCATTGGCCGGTAATGATTGATGGGATAACCGCTAGAGCAATTGCACTGTATACCACAATCGGAGTATAGACTTTCGCAAATTTCGTGATGAACTGCTCAGATCTACTCTTTTTATCGGTCGCATTTTCAACCAGATCCAGGATCCGGCTGACGGTCGATTCCTCGTAAGGTTTGGATACCCGTACTTTAAGAACTCCGCTGTTATTGATACATCCAGAAATGACCTCACTGCCTTCTCTGACAGTGCGTGGTACGCTTTCTCCGGTCAGGGCAGATGTATCAATGGAGCTTGTTCCGGAAATAACTTCTCCATCCAACGGAATACGTTCTCCTGGTTTGATAACGATGATATCTCCAGGCTGTACTTCTTCTGGATCAACTTCTTCGATTTCTCCATCTTTTTCCAGATTTGCGTATTCCGGACGGATATCCATGAGAGCCGATATGCTCTTTCGCGAGCGTTCAAGCGCATAAGACTGGAACCATTCTCCAATCTGGTAGAAAAGCATAACTGCGACGGATTCTGAATATTCTCCCAAAACGAAGGCCCCCAGGGAAGCTACAGTCATCAGGAAATTTTCATCCATGAAGTCTTTATTCTGAATATTCTTGATTGTCCGTTTTAAAACATCCATGGAGATGTACAGGTAGATGGCCAGATAGACCAATGCGAGAACGATCGGATTCCAGGAAATCCAGATCGTGGAGAGTGTGGTCGCAAAATAGCAGACCGCCGTAATCAAAATTCTTTTCAGATTTTTCTTCTGTTTTTTTGTCATATCTAATCTCAGACTTACTTCCAACCTCTAGAAATAAATCACGACATCATCGTCGATTTTTTTCATTTTGTCTGCGATTTCCCGGATAATGCGATCCTGCTCTTCTTTTTCGGCCTGGATTGCCAGTTTCTGGGTCATCAGGTTCACCGTTGCTTTTTCTACTCCGGCCGTTGCTCCTGCACAGTCTTCTAATTTTTGGGCGCAGGTTGGGCAGTCCACTTCAATTTTATATGTTTTTCTCATCATGATTCTCCTTTGTTTCAGTTGCAATCCTTTCTGGATCCGACCGAATTTCTCTTTTTAGTTGAACGATCATTCAACTGTTTACGATTAGATTATAGCCCATTTTCTTAATTGCGCAACTGTTCACACATACAAATTACGTATTTTTTCCAAAACCTGTATACTGAAACCATGACAACAAAAAGCGAAATAAAATCAACCGAAACAGCCGGTGTTTATGAGATCCAAGACCCAGAAGCCGTAGCAGCGGCCAGACAGGCAATGCCCTGCTCAGAAGCAATTGAAAAACTGGCTGACTTTTATAAAATTATGGGCGATGGGACCCGTCTGAAAATTCTGACTGCTTTAGAGAGCGGCGAACTTTGCGTTTCTGACCTGGCCGAACTGGTTGCAATGTCCCGCTCCGCAGTCTCCCACCAGCTTCGTGCTTTAAAGGCTGCCAAACTAGTTAAAAACAGAAAAGACGGTAAAACCGTTTACTACTCCTTAGATGACGAGCATATTCATTCCATCATCAAAGTCGCTTTAGCCCATATTCTGGAAGAAGGATAAGTTTTCGGTCTGTTCATCCGTCTTCCGACTCTTCATAACTCGGATTCAAGACTTTCCATAAGGCCGCCGATCGTTTGTGCACCTTTCTGCTCGATGTTTTCCACCATCAGGAAGGTGTTTTTTATCCATTTTAGAATCTTTTACCGCCATTTCTCTTTACTCCGTTATCTGTTATGGGTACAGTCTTTTCTTCTTTGTATTTTCCAGTTTTCCTTACCCTATCGCTGTTTTCCTCTTTGCCCGTCTTTACGTCAGGTTTTGAGAATCAATTCTCGACAAAAAAAGGCCTCCGATCTTTTGATCAGAGGCGAATTCATCCATAAGGGATACATTTTAAAATACAAGAGAAGTCAAAGCTTCATCCCGTTCAACATAAACTGGTTCAATGTATTGAGGTTCTCCATACGTCGGTTCTATATAGACGGGTTCTATATAGATAGGTTCCACAGCCTCAGTTGGCTGGTCAATCAGCAGTTCTTGGAGCAATTGCTCCTCTAATAAATCGGCAGGCAAATCCACTGGATCGCTCTGGTCTGGCTCAGGGGTTGGAAGTGGCGGCTCTACCCAGGTATTTCCCTGATTTTCGTCTTGTAAAGGAGCAATTATTTCCTCCGGCAGAATCTGTTCCAGATTATTATTCCCATTTAAAGGCACATTCGAAGATTGCTCAGCAAGTTGATCGATAAAAACCAAGTCTTCGGCAGGAGACGCACTATTCCCTGTTGGATTAGGCTGGACAGAATCAGTAAAAATTATCTGCGAAGTAGCCGCTGTATTTTCAATTCGTTCTATTGGTGCAGCCCCAATTTCAGGATTTACCTTTGTTTCAGGAAAATCGGCCGTTCGGTTATTTCCTTCCCCACGCTGATCACCATTAGTCTCACGCTCGCTCACTTTGTTTTCCTTGCGATAAATGTAGCCCTCCACCTCGGCTGGAACATGTTGAGTGAGTTCTATGCTCATCATTGCCGCAAACAGGCAGCCCACTGCCACTCCGGCAATCCGATACCCTCTTCTTTTCCATACCCTAATCACTCTAATCGATCCATTTTCAGTTCTGTTCTCAATTCTATGGTTCATTCTATATTTCCAACGCCATTCTTTTGGCCTATTCCTTTCTTTTAGCGCGGGAATTAAAGATAAAAGCGCTTCAGTTTCCGGTCCATCCAAATTACTCTATTTGACCACTTCCATCCTTAATTCTTTCTTAATTCTGTCTTTATTCTATGCTTATATCAAACTTCTGTCCATCATTTTCACATAAATATTCGATTCTATTTTGATCACAGAACCATTAAACACTGCATCGTCTAATTCAGCATTGTATTCAACTTAAGCGGAGAATAAAATTGTATTTACTTTCACAGTCCAATCCATATAGGGCAAATAAAACGATAAATAAAGTTAATATCTTTCTTATATTTTGTTCCAGCTGATCGACCTTTTTTGCTTCCTATTCTCTTTCACTTCTTCCTTTTTATTCCATCCATAAATATTACAGTTAACCCGTCCATGCTGTGCTGAGTTTCTCTTACGATCATCTTCTCTTTTTTTCTCTCTTTTATTCGCTGATTGATCATTATTCATATTTCACATTTATGATCATCCATAGGCTTTCTCTTGTATCCATCAATCTGTTCTGTGCAGCCATGATCATCACCCCTTTGTCTTTCTTGGATCCAATTTCTTCTCATGTGCCTGCTCGGATCAGGCACAAAAAAACAGCTTTTCCTTCCCACTCCCTAGAGCAGTCAGGAAAAGCTGTCGAATCAATTTGTATAAATTACATCTGATAAGATTTATGAGCGCGGCGGATAATCAATCGGTTCGAAGCAGCCACAGTCAGGATAATGATTGCAGCCCCGATCAAAGTCACCAGGGACGTAAAGAAGAACATCACGTCAATTCCCATTGTATCCTGCAGGATTCCACCCAGAACATTGCCCAGGCAGCTGCCAACACCACAGGTTAATACAGAAATCATTGTCTGCCCCATAACCTGGTCCTGACTTTCAAGATGATCCGTCACATATACAGTAATCACCGCAGTCATCAGGCCATAGCTTGCCCCCTGCAGCATCAGTCCCAAAAACATCAGTGGCAAAGTTGGAGCGTAGGCGATCAGCAGATTACGGGCGATGTAGCAGACAGCGGCCGCAGCCATTAAGTTCATTGCTGAGAAACGTTTCTGTAAACGTCCGGCCATCGCCATGAAAGGCAGTTCTGTCGCCGCTGAAGCGAATACCGAAATTCCATAAATGGCTTCTGTTCCACCCAGATTTTTAATGATATTGATCTGGTAAGTAGCCAGGCTGGTTACAGCTGTAAACAGAAACGCAAATCCGACCAGGACCGCAAAGAAGCTTTTATATTTACCAGCCATTTCAATCAGGTTGCCGCCTTTTGCTTTTTCACTGCCTGCTGCATATGTTTTTGGAGTCGTAAGCAGCACTGCGAAGAAAACCGCAACACCAGCCAGATAAATCACAGAAAGAATCATTGGATTAAAAATTGTGGTCATCTGCGTCAGTCCAACAGCACAGATCGCATAGGTAATCGATCCTAAGCCTCTTGCCAGGCCAAAATTTACTTCATGGCCTGCAGCTGTATAGTTCATGGAAATACTTGCGATCAATGGGACCATTGAAATGTTCACGCAATACGTAACCATATACACCACCATCAAGGCAATAACGGGTAAAGCCGCATATGCACAAAGCAGATACCCAATTACCGTTACCGCCATACCAGCCATAATAAAGCTTTGCAGCGAAATTTTATTAAACCGGGAGGTCAGTCCTGATAAATAAGGGGAAAGAACAATGTTCAAAATACAGGCCCCGCCAGTCACTGTTCCAATCTGGGTATTGGTCAGTCCTTTTGCCTGTAAAAAAATGGCGATAAACGCGCAGATTGCACAGCTTGCTGCCCAGAACGCAATCTGTACTAAATTATATTTAAGCTGCAGATGATTCATGTCTGTCGATCTGCCTTCGGCTTTTTGCATCCAGTTTTTCATCTTTCTTTGATCTCCTTGCCTCTTTTTCTCTTTTCTGATCGCTTCGTTTCCAATGTCATTAAGTTAAGGTGATGTCCTTTAGCCTCGGAACCAACTTGGGC
>Dunbar_p2__coassemble_1527_pt1 | contig 17120 bp, 13 predicted proteins | sample Dunbar_p2__metabat2_high_PE_044 | metagenome-assembled genome bin Dunbar_p2
TATAGGACAATTATTATCAATATATTACATCAAATATTAACTGTTTAATATCATGCACAAGGCAGCCAGCACAACGGAGACAACAGATAAAAGCAGAACGTATTTGAATCCATTTGTGTTGAGAAATCTTTTGGCTTTCACCGCAAATCGTCCGGCGACTGAACCGATCCGGACAATCTTGGTCATTCGCAGCGCCTTCGCAAACTTGACAGTCCGGAAAACTTTGAAAAATTTGAACGTTCTGAATATTCGTAAAGTTGAATTGAATGGAATGATTGCGATCAGATCCATCAAATTGCCAGTGAAGAATTTCTTCTTGCTTTGGGCGATGGTCAACCTGACAAAGTAATCAAGAACGAAAAGAGCATAGATGATTTCTTCGATAACTTTTTCACCAGGCGAAAGTCCCTGATTGAAGTCAATGACCGCCAGCACCACAGAAAAGATGACCAGAATGCAGATGGTTATGTTGTAGGATTTAGAGTCTGTAAGTTTTTGGATTTTATTTCGGTTCATCGCTTTAAACCATCCGGATCAACTCCGCCTATTATTCTGTATTCCATTTCAGCGTGTACCTTCTCTTCTTTTCTCTTTTCTCATTATAGGAAGGTTCGGTCAGCGAAAGAATCTGTTTTGGCTGCAGGGGTGCGTTTTGCCTGGAAATCGGTGGATTTGGATTTGGAGAAACAGGAATCAAAGAATAAAGAAATGAGAACGCAATATCCCGGAATAGTTCCAACTCCTGAAAGTCAGCTCGGTTTGGGCCAAGAAGACAGATTTAACCAGAGCTTGGCTGATAGAGCTTGGCTGATAGAGCTTGGCTGATAGAGCTTGATTGATAGAGCTTGACCGAAAAAAAGAACACCTGCCGCTGTTTTCGTACAGGTGTTCTTCAAAATAGGCACTCTTCAAATTGACTTGTTAATGATGGTGAGGGTTTCTTTTTGCCTCTTGTTTACCGTGTTGGAAGCTTTCCTTCTCGTTATTTTTTCTTGCCGTAGAAAGTTTCGCCGTTGACGATCATTTTATCGAGCTGTTTTTCGATCAGCTTGTAGTGGAAAGGAGCAGCTTCATCCGGGATGTTCACGAACTGGTGGTTGATATTGCGTGCTGTTGGCAGACCAACGATATCCAGAATTTCAAATGGCCCACGGGGAGCGCCAGTTCCTTTTTTCCAGGCTTTATCAATATCTTCCGGGGAGGCAACTTCAGTGACGTACAGATCCTGTGCAGCCATAAGGAATGGAATCAGCATGGAGTTGAGAAGATAGCCGGCTTTTTCCTTATGCAGTTCAACCGGATCCATGCCGATGGAATGCGCATAAGCCACGACTTCGTCAAATGCTTCTTTGGATGTTTCTGGCTGAGACATGATTTCAACCAGGTTCTCTTTCCAGATATGGTTTGCAAAATGCATAGCCAAGTAGCGGGATGGATCACCGGTATATTTGGCAAAAGCGGATGGAAGCATAGAAGATGAGTTAGTCAGCAGCAGTGTTTTTTCTTCAAGGTTTGGTTTGAGCTTGTTGTAGAATTCGATCTTGTCCTGTGGATCTTCAGAAACGGCTTCAATTATGACATCCGCATCTTTGGCTGCTTCAGCCAGATCCAGTGTGATTTTAATGGCTTTGAGTGCTTCTTCAGCTTTTTGAATCGCCTGATCTGCATCGAATGGTTCATCAGTTTTGAAGCCTGCTGGAACCAGAGCCGGATTTTTTTTGGCTGCTTCAAGATCAGCCATGACTGCGTCATGAACCCATTTCATTTTTGGCTCCATGCGGCCGATGCTTCCTTCAGAACGAAGCCAGATGGTTGTGTCGTTGCCATTGTAGGCATTCATGAAGGCAATCTGGGTGCCCAGGACGCCTCCGCCAGCGATTGTTACTTTTTTCATTTCAATCACCTCTACTCTTTCTTTGTCTTCTCAGTGTATCCTAAAAATGAATTTGAAAGCACTTAAGATGATTGCAAAATGGTCATTAGACTTGAACTGTTGAAAAAGTGAAAAAACAATTCGTGCCAAATCTTAACTTCTTATCTTTTCCGTGTGACTGGCAGTGACTGTTCTTCGATCCGCGTTTATCGCATATTCGGTTATTCTGTCTGATCGTAATTTTGCCCGATGATGATCGTGGAGACAGGAGAAGTTGACTTGGAGAGCAGAGAAGGACTGACGTTTTTGGTGAACAGTGAAACATGATCTTCTTTCAAAAGACAAGACTTAGTATCATCGAAAGCAGCAGGAATCTGCGAACTGAATCAGAATTCAAACTGGTTAGAGATACAAGAGGGAGAAAAACCATGACGCGAAAAATCATTCTTTATATTTCACAGAGTCTGGATGGCTTTATCGCCGACCAGAATGGAGGAGTGGACTGGATTGCGGGTAACGTTGAGCCGTACGAAAGTGACTATGGTTATGAGGACTTTATTCAGAACGTGGATACGGTCATTTGCGGAGCCACAACCTATCGGCAGATCCGGGACGAACTTTCTCCTGGCCAGTGGCCTTATGAAACTTTGCAAAGCTACGTCCTGACGCATGAAAAACTCGAAGACACAGACAATATTCACTTTGTGGATACGCACATCCAGCACCTGATCCATACCCTGCAACAGCAGGAAGGAAAAGCGATTTGGATCTGTGGTGGAGCCAATCTGATTCACCAGTGCATGCAGGCAGATCTGATTGATGAGTACCAGATTACGACGGTTCCTGTTCTTCTTGGTGATGGTATCCGGCTTTTTGAGAAAGATTGCCCCAGAATTCAGCTCAAACTTGAATCGATCAGAGAAGAGAATGGTCTGATTCTGGCGGTTTATCAAAAGCAGAATTAGACAAGAGACAAAATCAGCAGCGAATGCTAACAGGAAGCACGCAGCCCAGGTCATCATGCGGGACAAGTAATATGGTAAGAAGCCATATTAATGGACAAAGAGGACCCAGTTGGTGATGAAATCACAGAAATCTGCGAATAATTATCATCGAATGAAAGCGGATACACTATAATGGACTTAACAGCAAGATTGGTAGCACCAAAAAAGATAAGGAGAAGCAATGCTATGAAGACTGTTGAGTTTTTCTACGATACGACAAGAATTCCATTAGAAGTTCCAGACGATACTCCAGTTCTCGAATCCCGAACCGGTGAGTTGAAAAGTAACCGGAATGGACGGGAAATTGTCAGGGAAGCGATGGACAACCCGATTGAAAGTGAACCTCTCTACAAACTGGCAGAAGGCAAGAAGAACTGCGTCATCATTATCAGCGATCATACAAGACCTGTTCCAAGCCGGGATATTCTGCCAGAAATGATTGCAGATCTGCGCAAAGGCAATCCGGATATCGACATTTCTCTGCTGGTGGCCACTGGATTCCACCGGCCGACCTCTACAGAAGAGCTGCGTGCAAAACTGGGGGATGATCTCTATGAAGAATTCAAGGACAAGATCATCGTCCATGATGCCCACAATCGGGAATGCAACACCAAAATCGGTATCCTGCCATCCGGCCCGGACTGTATTATCGACAAGAATGCGGTTGATGCGGATCTTGTCATTGCGGAAGGCTTTATTGAACCGCATTTCTTTGCGGGATTTTCCGGCGGACGCAAGAGTATTCTGCCAGGGGTTGCGGATGCGGTAACGGTCATGGGCAATCATTGTTCCAAGTTCATTGATGATCCAAAAGCCCGCACCGGAATCCTGGATGGAAATCCGACCCATAAAGATATGCTTGCAGCGGCGAGAATGGCTAAACTGGCGTATATCGTCAATGTCGTCATTGATGAAGACAAGAAAACCGTAGCGGCATTTGCGGGTGACTTTGAAAAAGCCCATCGCAACGGCTGCGATTTCCTGGAAGAATTTGTAACGGTACCGGCCCAGCCTGCCGATATTGTCATTACCACGAATGGCGGCTACCCCCTTGACCAGAATGCCTATCAGTCGCCAAAAGGAATGACAGCTGGCGAAGCGACCGTGAAAGACGGCGGCGTGATTATCATGCTTGGCAGCTGTAAAGATGGTACAGGTGGTGATTTCTTCTACCATATCATTGCCGATGAACCGGATATCGAAACCGCCTACCAGAAATTCCTGGATACCAGACAGGAAGATACCCGACCGGATCAGTGGTGCTCCCAGATTCTGGCGCGGATCGTGCGCAAGCATCCAGTGATCTTTGTGGCCGATCCATCCCAGAAAGAAATGATTGAAGGTCTGAAGATGGAATACGCCCCAACACTCGACGCAGCCATGAAACGTGCCAGGGAAATCAAGGGGGAAGAGGCTTCGATTACCTGCATTCCGAACGGGATTTCCGTTGTTGTAAAGTAAGAAGACATTTCGTCGCAACCTTATATCGTCAACAACCTTTGAATTGAGTCGGATCCAAGGCCAAAGAAGGACTTTTTCAGGCAATCAAAGTTGAATTTGATCACATGATATGAACCAGGTGACAGATGCTCCGCCTTGACGCAGTCTTTTGCACCGGTCTTTCTTTGAAACTGAAACAGTTTGGAATGAATATTGGTACAATTTCCATATCCTTGATCAAAAGCTTTCATAACTGTTGACCTTTAGAAGGAGACCGAAAATGAAGACGAAACTGTTTTTAAATGCACTCGCACGCTTTGTCGCTGGTGTAGTTTTGGTGGGTGCGTTGTTATTTGTATCGGCCGGAACCTGGAACTATCCGCAAGCCTGGCTGTTGATGTGGCTGATCTTTATCCCTATGTTTCTGGCCGGAATTGTTCTTCTCGTTAAAGATCCAGAGCTGCTTGCCAGACGGATGAAAGCCAAAGAAGAGCAGGGGGAACAACGTAAGGTGATCGCTTTAAGCGGACTGATGTTTATTGGCGGTTTTGTGATCGCTGGCCTGGATTATCGATATCAGATTCTGCCTTTACCGGGCATCGTCTCGTCGACTGCGACGGTTGTTCTGCTGGCCGCGTATGTCCTGTATGGAGAAGTTTTGCGGGAGAACCGCTATCTGTCCAGAACGATTGAAGTTGCCAAAGGACAAAAGGTTGTCGATACCGGTCTGTATGGACTGGTTCGTCATCCGATGTACAGTGCAACCATTCTATTATTTGTATCGATGCCGCTTGTTCTGGGATCAGGCCTGTCTTTTCTGGTTTTCCTTTTTTATTTGCCGATTATTATCAAACGGATTCAAGGGGAAGAAAGAGTCCTTGCCCAAGAGCTGGATGGCTATCCGGAATATCAACAGAAAGTGAAATATCGACTGCTGCCATTTGTCTGGTAGCAGTTTTTTTCGTCTCTTCTTGATGGCTTTGGTGATATTGGGAATGGCCTTCGGGTGAGATTGGTTCAAGGGATCTGGTCTGGAGATTCCAAGACTGGTTTGGGCCTAATCGTGCAATCCAGTAAGCCAGTAAGCAGGAAGGTATCTCTGTTGGCTGAATAGATGAGTAAGAGTGATTTTTTTGGCGAAAGGGATTATGAATTCGGAATGAAAACGGCGGTCAGAACGCGAAAAATGTTTTCAGAGTTTTCATTGAGTGGGGGATTCGCTAAAATGGACGCATGCAATCATTAAGAAAACGAGTACAGCAGGCACAACGGATCGTCGTGAAAGTCGGATCCTCCTCGCTGACCTATCCCGAAACCGGGAAACTGGACTTAACCAAAATGGAACTGCTTTGCCGGGAACTCAGTTCGCTTCATAATGCCGGCAAAGATGTCGTTCTTGTTTCCTCTGGAGCCATCATGGTTGGACTGCAGGCTTTAGGCCTCGACCGTCGGCCGCATGTGGTGTCCAGAGTTCAGGCGTGTGCTGCGATCGGGCAGGCACGACTGATGATGCTTTATCAGAAATTTTTTGCGGAATACAACCAGACATGTGGGCAGATTCTTCTGACCAAGTATTCTTTGATTCGTCGAGATGCATGTCGCAATGCGCATAACACCTTTGAAGAACTGCTGGATCTGGGTGTCATTCCAATCGTCAACGAAAATGATACGATCGCGACCGATGAAATTGAATTTGGGGATAATGATTCGCTCTCAGCCCTGGTTGCCAGCCTGATTCATGCGGATCTTTTGATTCTGTTATCTGATATTGATGGTCTGTATGATGATGACCCGCATACAAATCCAGAGGCGCACTTCATTGAAGAAGTCTATGAAATCAATGACGCGCTGATGGAAGGGGCCAAAGGATCTTCCAGCCGGGTTGGGACCGGCGGTATGACCACCAAACTGAATGCAGCCCGCATTGCCTGTGCAAGCAACTGCGATATGATTATTGCCAACGCTAAAGACTTTCATATTATCGGCCGATTAATAGCAGGCGAAAGAGAAGGAACATTCTTTGCGGCCAAGCCGGATCCGAATTTTTCCTTTGAGATGTGTGTGGAGACCCTATGATGAGTGAATGGATGAATGAACTGGGAAAAAACGCGAAAGCAGCCAGCCGCAATATGGCCAGGCTGGATACCCAGACTAAAAATGATCTGTTAAACCGGGCAGCCGATCTGCTTGAAACCAGATCAGAACAGATTTTAGCTGCCAACAATCAGGATCTGGAAACAGCCCGTGAAAATGGAATGCCTAATCCTTTACAGGACAGATTGATGTTAACCGAAGGCCGGATTCATTCGATTGCCCAGGGAATGCGGGAAGTCGCTGCTCTTGCGGATCCAGTGGGTGAAGTTCTGGAAATGAAGAAACGACCCAATGGTCTTTTGATTGGACGCCAGCGCGTTCCATTGGGCGTTGTTGCGGTCATTTATGAAGCCAGACCAAACGTGACAGCTGATGTCTTTGCGCTTTGTACCAAAGCCGGCAACGCGGTGATTTTAAAAGGCGGCAGAGATGCAGCCCGTTCCAATGAAGCCATTGTGGAAGTGCTCAAAGACGCTTTAAAAGAATTGAATCTGGATGAGAATGCGGTATCGATTCTGACTGATAACAGCCGCGAAGCCTCGCGTGAACTGATGCGCTGCAGTGAATATGTCGATGTTCTCATTCCGCGCGGCGGATCCGGACTGATCCGTTCGGTTGTTGAAAATGCGACGGTTCCGGTCATTGAAACCGGCACAGGCAACTGTCATTGTTACGTGGATGAAAGTGCTGATCTGGATATGGCCATCAACATCATCCTCAATGGCAAAACGCAGCGGGTGGGCGTATGCAATGCGCTTGAATCGCTGCTGGTTCACCGCTCTCGTGTAGCCGAAGTGATGGAGAAACTGGATGCTGGATTTGCCCAGTACCCGGTTCTCATTCATGCCGAACCGGAAGTTCTCGAGCTGATCGAGCTTTCTCCGAAAAAAGAAGCCACCAAAGTCGACTGGGGAACGGAATATCTGGATTACGAAATTTCCATCAAGGTAGTCGATTCGGTAGAGGAAGCCATTGACCATATCAATACGTACAACACCGGTCATTCCGAAACCATCGTGACCAAAGATTATGCCAACGCACAGAAATTCCTCAATGAAGTGGATGCGGCTGCGGTCTATGTCAATGCTTCGACCCGGTTTACAGATGGCAATGAGTTTGGACTGGGAGCAGAAATTGGCATCTCAACCCAGAAACTGCATGCCCGCGGCCCAATGGGGCTGGAAGCTTTAACCAGCACCAAGTTTATTATTTACGGCAATGGCCAGGTAAGACCTTAGATTTCAATGAGAGGCTGTCCGAAACGATCAGACAATCCAGTTCTGATTGCATGGTCGGCTTCTCTTTCTTTTCTGCCAGGCCCTTCTTTGCAAAACCTGCTTTCCATTTCGTAACAGTCGGGGCATCCAGGAAATATTTTGATTGTCCTAAACCTATAATGAATGAAGAATGAAAGGTTTACAGGAGGAAAGAGCATGAAAAAAATTGTGATTATCAATTCATCTCCCCGGACTGAAGGAAACTGTGATCTGCTTTGTGCCCAGTTCTACAAAGGTGCATCACAAAACCCTGACAATCAGATTGTCCGGATTAACCTGAAAGATAAAGATTTTGATTTTTTCCGTGAAGAACAGGATACAGATGATGCGGATCTGGCGGCTCAGGAGTTAATGGATTCCAATATCATCGTTCTGGCTACGCCAGTTTATTTCTATAACATGTCAGGCATGATGAAAACATTCATCGACCGGATGACTCCATACTTCAGTCAGCTGGGCGGTAAAGATTTCTACTTTATTCTGACAGCTGCCATTAACCGTTCTGAAATGCAGCAGACGGTCGATTCCCTGTATGGCTTCACCGATTCTGTCCCTGACAGCAACGTTGCCGGCGTCATTTATGGCTCCAACGTTTCGCGTAAAGGCGATATTCTGAACCATCCTGCCTATCAGGAAGTCTTTGATATTGCTTCAAAAATTTTCTAGAGGACCAGGCTTCTGTCTACGGACAGAAGCTTTTTTTGATGGATTTCTTTTCAATTCTTACGACAGGGCATTAAACTGGCACTATGAATACAACCAATCCACTTTTTAAATCCCAAATTGACCTTTCCAACATACGGGCTGTCTGGCTGGATGTCGATCAGACGCTGCTTGATTTTGACCAGTCGGCCCGTTATGCCCTGATCAAAACTTTTGAACGCTACCATCTGGACTGGAAGGATGAATACTTTGAAATCTTCCTTCGTGAAAATGGCAAGCTCTGGGATCAGATCGAAGATGGTCATCTCACACGCCCGCATCTGCGCAAGATCCGCTTTCAGGTGATGTTTAAAGCCTGGCAGATTCCCTTTGATCCACCCGTTGAATTTGAACAGTACTTCTCCTATGATCTGCACCATTGTGCTTTTCCAATGGAAGGGGCCAATCAGGCCCTCGATTACTTTGAATCTCTGCATCTTCCTTTATTTATCATCTCGAACGGACCGATGGAAGGACAGTGCAACCGGCTGGAAATGGCGGGCATGCTTTCTCGTTTTACCAGAGTGTTCACCTCTGAAATCCTGGGCGTGGCCAAACCGGATCCGGCATTCTTTCAACAGGCCCTTGCTCAGACCAATCGCGATCTGCACACCAGTCTGAATCCAGATCAGATTCTGGTTATCGGAGACTCCTGGAAAGCTGATATCAGTGGTGCCCTGGCCTGTGGCATGCCTGCTTTATGGTTACGGACCAACCGCAAACATGACCCATTTGAAGTCACACCCCATCCGGAAGTGGTCAGTGCCGATGACTGGAAGGAAGCCCTTGAGGCTTTAAGCCATTGCCATCAGTGAAAAGAATTAATCGCCTGGAAGAGCCGAAATGATATTAAACAGTTAATATTTGATATGACGGGCCAAAGCGCAAGAAAACAAGGCAAGTCAATCAAGACAGGAAGGCAGCTAAACCGATAAGACGTCAAATGACCAAACAACAACACAACTTGGCAACAAACGATTAGGCAACGAAACAACAAGACAATCAAAAAGAGCCTGCAGCTTCTTCCAAACTGGAAAGACTGCAGGCTCTTCGTGGTTTTGTAAGGACAAGTGGATCCAATCCGCTGTTGTTTACTCACTCGTTTTGGATGTCCGCTTGTTTAAAGTTCTGTCTGGCTGCTGAAGTCCATGATGTCCAGATCGTCGAAATGGTCTTCATCATCCATCGAATCAGAATCATCTGCCTGAGTGTAGCCGGCGGCAGAGTAAGAGGAAGATTCAGGTTCTGGGTTAGTTTCTTCCTGCATCATACTGGAGACTGGGGCAGAAGTGGACTCTGACCAGGATTCGCTGATGTTCGCACCAGTCGAAGATACGGATTGAAAACTGGATGGAGCGGTTGCTGCCGGGGGAACGACTGAGTTTTCATCCTGGGCCGCCCGAATAACGTTTACCGATTTCTTTGGGCTTTGTAAGTTGGAAGGAAGACCAGAAATTTCCAGGCCTTCATCCATTTCAATAACCAGGCATCGTTTTCCGTTGATGGTTTCGGTGCGAATCTGTTCAAGAGCATCATCTTTCACACTGATTGAAATGGATGGTGCTTTGAGTGAGATTTTTCCTTTTTCCATCAGGTTCACAGCGGCGACTTCCTGATCTTCGAGGATTTTCGAATACGCGGAGTCAAAATGCTGCATGTTTTCAGAATTGGCCCCGGATGCGAGCAGCAGATCTTTGATGCGCGGTTTGTCGAGCATGACCATCGAATCTTCCTGGGAGTTTTCACTGACATAGTCGCTGATGTTTTCATGGAATTTCATCGCCGTGCTTGCTTCCATGCCCTGAGGGAAGACTTCACCGATGACTTTTGCGAATCCTTCGGTCTGTTCTGGAGCTGTCGAGACAAATGGAATATGGAAGAATTCTTCGATCAGCTCAATGTTTGGACTTTTGGCCGATTTGCAGTGATAGAGGAAATGATTGACATCACTGGCGCGGCTGGAGAAGGTTGGATAGAAAATGGCATCCAGCGGTGCCGGGATAATCTGCATTTCATCATTGACCTTACGGGCAACTTCATTGGTTGCCGTGGAGTAATACAGACCAATGTCGGTCAGTCTAGCTTCGGTGACGGCCACAATCATAAAGCGGAAAATTGAGTTTTCTTCCAGCACTTCATTGTTGGCGTTTAAGCCTGGGGCTGCATATTCAAAAATACCGGCTGTGATATACACGTTGTTTCGATAGTCGCCTTTTTTCAGCAGTTCGTTGGCCAGTGCTTTGAATTCGTCTTCTTTTAACAAGGAGCCGTTTTTATAGTCATAAAAGCGCTGCTGGAGTTCTTTGGCCTGGGGATCAGAAGCATCAAAACCGTATTCAAGCAGATTTTTGCCTGGTGTGCCGCCAAGACTCTTTTTGAAAATATCGAAATACAGTTCGCCTTCTTCTTTTTCGAGCGTGTCAGGATTGATCAGCCGGGTAAACTGAATCGACGCTTCACCATCCCGGTTTTTTCCATAGGCTTCCTGAATGCCTTTGAGCAGCAGCTTGTCGTTATCAAACTTGAGCTGCTTTTTAATTTCACCAAGTTCTTTTTTATTCATCTATGTCGCGCAATCTATCCTTGTTTTTTGGCCAAGGATAGATTGTACGTACCTCCTTTCCAGTGTAAAAGCCTCTCATCAGGCTTGTTGTTCTCTTTGATTTCTTGATCAGTCTGGATGTTTCTTCAGAAAATCAATCTTATTCAATAACCTTCGAAAAATCTAAAGACTGGATCTTTCCAAAGACAAGTATACGAAAAGTTCTCTTCAAATGCAGAGCGGACATGGATTCGCTGCGGTAAGATCCAGATTCTGTTTTTGAATTCGATTCCATCCGGAGCTGCACGAATCGTATGAGAAGCATCCCGGGAAGCGTGGCGTGAAGCGGGAGTTGAAGTCTCCTGGATGACTTTGTAAAAACAGAAAAGAGTCCAGTCATTGGGATTCGGGCCTCAAGATAATTCGGCCTGAAAACTGGGCTCTTTTGGGCTGTTGGACATTGTTTTATAGGGTTCTATCGAGCTCTATACGGTTACAGTTCGATAGAGTTTGAGGACTGATCTGGTTTATTTGCGTGAGAAAAGCCGCTGGAACCAGTTTTTCTTTTCTGGTTTTGCTTCCTGTTCGGGAGCTGGTGCAGGGATTGGAGCCGGAGCGGGGACAAAGCGGTTTTCTTTGGCCAGCTCAATGAAGCGCTCCTGGGAGCCGATCATTTCTTCGTTGTCCTGATCGACTTTGGTATAGAAGCCGCTTGGCAGAAGCTTTCGGCCTTTGAGATTGTCTCTGAATTCGAGATCAAAGTAATCCACCAGTTCTTTTTTCAGTTCAGAATCGAGAATCTGCACCCCGACTTCTACACGGCGTTCGGTGTTGCGGGTCATGAAGTCAGCCGAAGAAATATAGACTTTTTCATTTTCTCCTTCACCGAAGATGTAAATGCGTCCATGTTCGAGGAACCGACCAACAATGGAGTGAATTTCAACGTGATCGGTATAACCGGGCAATCCTGGCAGCAGACAGCAGATGCCCCGGACAATCATTCGGATTTCAACACCGGCCTGGCTGGCTTCAGCAATCTTGGCAATCAGATCCAGGTCCGTCACAGAGTTCATCTTAAACCACGCTCGGGCTGCTTTTCCTTCTTCGGCCAGTACAATCTGCTCATCGAGCATGCGGATGACAGCTTCCTTCAGCTTAAATGGCGAAACAATCAGATTCTGGTATTCGCCGGCCAGGTTGGAGACGTTCATGTTCTTGAAGAATTCAGTGGCATCAGATCCAATTGTTGGGTTGGAGGTGATCAAAGACAGGTCCGTATACTGATGACTGGTTTTTTCGTTGTAGTTTCCGGTTCCAATCTGGGTGATGGTCTGGATCTTGTCATCAGATTTCAGCGTGATCAGCATCAGTTTGGAATGGACTTTGTAGTCTTCAAAGCCATAGAAGACATTGACGCCGGATTCCTCCAGACGTTCAGAAGCCTGAATGTTGTTCTGCTCATCAAAACGGGCGCGAAGTTCCATCAGAACAGTGACGTTCTTGCCATTTTCAGCCGCCCGGCACAGATATTTGACGATCTGGGAGTTCTTGGCCAGACGATAAATCGTAATGGAAATTGACAGAACCCGATCATCAGAAGCGGCTTCTTTAAGCAGCTGGATAAACAGGCCGATATCCTGATACGGATAGGCCAGCAGGACATCATGATCGAGAATCTGGTCAATGATCGGAGCATCCGGATTGAGCCGGCGATCGGTAGCCGGCACCAGCGGCTTATAGGTCAGAGCCCGGCGGATATCATTTGGAACATCATCAATGAGCTGGAACAGATAGGACGGATCCAGGGAAGAATGCTTCGAGATGAATACCTGGGATTTATGCAGGTGGAGCTGTTTGCACAGATAGTCGAGGGCTTCGGGATCAATGTTCTTGTAAATTTCCAGCCGGATTGGAGACAGGCGCAGGCGCTTTTTCAGAATCGTTTTCATGTAAGAGCGATAGTCTTCGTCATCTTCGATGTCGGCCGCATTCAGGTTAATATCGGCGTTGCGGGTAACGCGGATGATGGTCTTGAATGGAATTTTGGATTTGGAAAACAGTTTATCGAGCAGAGCGAGAATTACGTTTTCCGCAAGAATAAACTGCGTTTTTTCTTCGTTGAGGTAAATAATGCGCGGCAGATAGCTAGGAATGGGCACAATGCCATATCTAGTTTTTCCCTCTTCCAGAATCCGGAAGAAAATATACTGTTCCTTGTTGATCAGAAACGGGAACGGATGATGGATATCAATGATCTGCGGGGCTAAAAGCGGGGCAAGTTCTTTTTCAAAATAGGTAGTGATGAACTTGCTTTGTTTCTTGTTGAGGTTTTTGAAGGAGAGCGGTTCGATCTGTACTTCGCGCAGGGTTTTGCCTAAGTTGCGGGAGATATTATCACGCATCTTGTACAGCCGTTCAGACTCTTTACAGATGGCATCCAGCTGTTCACTAGGGGACATACCGGATTTGGAGTCGATCTGCTTATTGTCGACTAAGGACATATCCAGAATACTTCCGGCCCGGACCATGAAAAATTCGTCGAGGTTGGAGGTAAAGATCGCCAGAAATTTCAGGCGTTCGAGCAGCTCAACGCGCGGGTCGGCTGCTTCTTCCAGCACACGCTGGTTAAATTTGAGCCAGGAGATTTCCCGGTTCTGGGTAAAGGGGTATTTTTTGTTTTTCATATAGGATCACGAATAAGAACAAAGACATTCTGCCTTTTGATGGTTACTTTGTTGGGTAGTTTTGACTGACTCTGTCAGAGTGCTGGCTGTCTGTTGGTGAACAGTGCCGAAAATTGTTCAGGTCTTGCCTGTGTATTTCAATGATGACCAGGCAGGACAATGGCTTCAAATCCACCAGCCTGCGCCAGGGTATTTAAAAGCAGAACCTGATCAAACAACTGCTCAATCTGTTTTGAAGTTCGTTGGATGGTCTGTTCGATATTGATCTGACGGCTGCTTTCGAGCAGGTGGGCAAGATCACGCAGCAGATGCAGGTCGATGGTGTTTTCTGTCGGCTTCATCCAGCCAATTTCCATAAGAAGCTTTCGGATGGAATTGGGGTTGTCTTCGATCAGATAGAGCAGAGAACTGGAATCAAAATCGATTTCCTCCAGTTGATGATGAAAGGATTTGTACAGCTTTTTCTGCAGGGCATCGAGTTTGTTTTCGCTCAAAGAAAGAAGACTTTCTCTTTCCGATTCGTCCAGGACGGGTTTGGTCTCCATTTGTTCACTGAACGTGAGCTTTCCTTTTGTCAGTCCAAAGAGAAGCATGGACGGTCCATTTTGAACACAGATCACTCTTGGATCTTTTTCCACCGGAATCCGGCTTTCCTCTGGATTCTGTTCATCCTGACTCATTCTGGCCACGATCGGAGAGATTCCTGGTGTGTTTTGAAGGATTTGAACAATGGATTCAAAATTTGTCAGGGACAGAAAACCAGGATCAAAAAACAGCCAGAGCTGCTCTGTTCCATAGAGACTGACCACTTTTTGCAGGGTGCTGACCATAGCGGTGAGGTTTTCAGTTCCTGTTTCATTCAGGGTCTGATCACCCAGAAAATCAGTCAGGAAGGCTTTCTGCTTGATCGTCATCAGTGAGAAAACCTGATTGGATCTCACTTCAACAAGATTCACTTTTATCGTTTTAAGAGACAGAAAACAGAATGCACAAAGTTGAGATTGCATGACAGAGTCCTCCAATATGAGTATACCGAATTGTGGGAAAATCGATGGGATATTGTCATGAAAAATGGATGAAAGGGATAAAGGCCGGCTTTATTTTTCTCATTTTGTGAAAGATTCGCTATTCTAACCATGTCTTAGTCTTTCCTTTTTCAAGAAAGCTGGACTGAAAAAAACCGCATTCTTGATAGATTGTAAGTTTTCTTTTGACACCAGTTCAGTACAATTGAAACGAAGTTGTTTCATTTTCAAGGAAACGACTTTGCTCATCTCTTGAAACAGAATCGTTCAGGGATGAGGTTTGAATTGTACAGGGATGACAAAAGAAGCTGTTGAAAGCTTTGAACACCAATCCTGATGCGATATAAAATCCATCTGGACAGAGTTTAAAAACTCTGTCAGGATACTTTAGTACGGTTTTTGCCGATGATCTGCCGTCGGCCTGAAGACCTTATGGAAAATTTCCATCAGGGTGAAAGGCAGCTGGCAGTGCGGCATGTATAGAGAAGGGGAAGGAGTGGGAATTTGAAATTATTCAAAAAGATTCTGAAATCAAAGGCTCTGTACCTGGGCACAGCTCTGGCTATTCAGCTGCTGATTCTGGTTCTTTTGATGACCTACTTCTCGCACGAGTTTTTACCGATTTACTATTTCATGTTGATTCTGAGTATCATCGTTTCATTTTTCGTCATGAACCGTGACTCAGACTCATCTTCAAAACTTTTGTGGGTATTTATCATCATGGCCCTGCCCATCTTCGGCGGCATGATGTATCTGTTGTTTGGAAACCGCAAGATTCCAAAAGCACTGATGATTCAGGACCGGCAGGCCTATGCCGATTATGCAGCCTATGCGGAACAGAATCTGCAGACCCTGGCCAACTCTGGAATTCAGGATCCAACCCTGGCACGTATGACGTGCATGGCCTGGAACAACGGCTTTTTTCCGGTGTATCCAAGTCAAGGCTGTCATTACTATTCGACTGGGGAAGAACAGTTTCAGGCTTTGATGGATGCCGTCAAAAAAGCCGAGCACTATATCTTTATTGAAACCTACATTATCGACGAGGGGACTGTTCTTGATGAGCTGTTGGAAGTTCTCGAAGAAAAGGCCCGCAATGGGGTCGATGTCCGCCTGATGTACGATGACTTTGGCTGTATTCTCAACCTGCCGGAAAACTTTGATCAGCAGCTGATAGCCAAAGGCATTAAAGTACATCGCTTTAACCCGATTCATCCGCAGCTGGCCATCCAGATGAACAACCGTGACCATCGCAAGACGGTCATCATCGATGGCAAAACCGCTTTTACCGGCGGAAGCAACCTGGCCGATGAATACGTCAACCGCATCGAGCGATTCGGCTACTGGAAAGATATGGGTGTCCGAGTCGATGGTGCAGCTGTTGAACCATTTATCATTGCATTTTTGCAGATCTGGAACTATTCCTCTGATGTGAATACGCCTTACGAACCGTATGTGCAGGACGTACAGGAACATCCAGTGGACAAACATGATGCAGGCAACGGCTATGTTCTTCCGTTTTTTGACTCGCCAACCGATGACAAAAACGTAGGACGCCGGTTTCATCAGAATCTGATTTCCATTGCCAACCATTCCTGCTGGATCACAACACCGTATCTGATTCTTGATACGGAGATGGTTTCCCAGCTTGAACTGGCAGTTCAGAATGGTGTCGATGTCCGGATCGTCGTGCCTGCCATTCCAGACAAGAAGATTGTTTATGAGGTCACCAAAGCCAATGAGGAAATCCTCACCAGCAAGGGTGTCAAAGTCTATGAATACACACCAGGCTTCATTCATGGCAAAGTCACCCTGGTTGACCATAAGCATGCCTTGTGTGGAACTGTAAACATGGATTTTCGGTCCTACTATTCCAACTATGAATGCGGCATGTGGATGTACGATACAAGCTGTATAGACGATATCACCAGAGATTTTGAAAACATTTTTGAACAATCCAAACTGGTGACCAATGAAGATTTTGCGAAAACAAATGTTTTCGTTCGTCAGTATCGCCTGTTTTTAAAGGTGTTTTCACCATTGCTTTAAGCGACCAGAACCAATTTAATTCATTTCATTCCAAGACCCGAAGCAAAAGTCGGTTTCCGGCTTTTGCTTCGGGTCTTTTCTGGTTCTCAAATGGGTGGAAGGTATTCGCTGATTTTTCATACCCGAGGTAGTACTGGCAGTATGGAATCTGTTTAATCTTTTGGACCACTCTCATAAATTCGATGCACTTTTACTCATGGGTTATATCACGGGCTTTCTACCATCGACTTTCTACAAAACAGCTGGTGAACTAGAGGTTACTGTTCACACCATCGTCCAGATTATTCCAGAGGGGGTGTGAACAGTAACGAATTCAATCTTGTTTGTACCATGACGAATCAAGGCCGATTAATATAAAAGTCAATGAAACGCAACACTAGTGTTTCGTCTCAATGACATTTTGAATAATCGAATCTTCGATTTTCCCTTA
>Dunbar_p2__coassemble_1596_pt1 | contig 16162 bp, 15 predicted proteins | sample Dunbar_p2__metabat2_high_PE_044 | metagenome-assembled genome bin Dunbar_p2
TTGAATTGTTTTGTTCTATAGGTATATTTTAGGCGGGAGTTCAGGTTATATAGAGAATATGCATACCATGATTAGGATTTGACCATTGAAAGGCTGAAAGCGGTAGGAAAAATCATCCGATTAAGACTATATAAACCAATATGATGTGAGGTAGAAACTAGAGACAGATTCAATAGAAATAAGAGAGAGATCAGAGAATCCGCCCTATTTTGCTTTACCGCTTTCAAGCATAAAAAATACTGGGAGCCAGGCAGCCCCTTGTACGCTTTATCGAACTTCTACAATCGAACGAATGGTATCCATTACTTCTTGAAGGATGTCCGTTGGGCATACTTCTTTTTTCTCTGGATGTTTTTTAGCCAGATCCATAGACCGAAGCTGATCGACTAAAGTGTACCCCGTTGTCACGGTTCTGCTATCCAGAGCAATTCTTGTTGGGAAAGGTTTGCTGGTACTCGTGATCGGCACTACCCAGTAGAGCCCCGTCTGATTCAAAAGATCATTTGAAACAATAAGTACAGGTCTTCTCCCTTCCTGCTCATTTCCAGAATTCGGACGTCCAAAGTCAATCAGGACAATGTCTCCCTGTTCGTAGTTTTTTATAGCGTTACCTCCCGGGGACTTCTTACCAGTCCAACTCATTTCCTGCTGGTTTAAAATTCCATTCTTCCGTCAACTGGAGAGGTCCGTCATACTCGGCGAATTTTTCTGCCAGCGTCTTCTTTTTCTTCACTGAAATCATCAGAAGACTTTGCTCATTCAGGACAAGCCGCATCTGATCTCCAGGGGATACTTTTAGTTGTTGGGCGAACGCAGTGGGGATAAGAACTCCCAGTCCATTTCCCCATTTTCCAAGCTTAACAATCTTTTCTCGGCTCGACATACATATCTTCCTCCTGAATAACAAACTGCTTCTTAAAGTATAAACATGTTTAAACAGTAATCAAAGACGGGGCAGTGTCGCCCTTTTTCGCTTTTCCTTCACCTTTACAGTAATATCATCGGGCTCTTACGCAAATGTAGTTTTTAACACTAATAGTCCTGGAGAATAAATAAGCTGGAATCGTTCACGCTTGTGATTAAGTGACACCATCTAATCTGATATGAGTTTATCTATCGCATTTTGGATTATCGGCCTTAGCAGTGATCATTATCGTTGATAATAGTCATGGTAGCTAAACACGCTATTTGCGTAAGATCCTATCATCGTGGCTTTTGAGATTTTTCTGCAAATTTCAAAGAAATAATAATTCCACTCCCAATATTCCCCGTACAATAAGCATGTATGTCATGGAAAGGAGGACGAATATGTTGTTACAGTTTTCGGTTAAGAATTTTAAATCTTTTAAAGATGAGGCTGTTCTTTCTCTGGAAGCCTCTGCGGACAAAGACTTACCAGAAAACCTCACAACCATCTCCAAAACACGCTGCTTAAATACCGTTGCTGTTTTCGGTGCGAATGTGGCTGGGAAAAGCAATCTCTTTGCCGCTTTAGCATCGGCTATTCTGCTGATTCGCCGTTCTAATTTGCGCCAGGTCAAAGAACCATTGACTGAAATCGTTCCTTTTCGTTTTGACTCAGAATCTGTGCTCCAGCCAACTTCGTTTGAATTTGTTTCCTTTGCGGAGGAGAAAAAGTATGTTTACGGATTTTCGGCAACGCAAAAAGAAGTTCAAACGCTTCGGTTCCATTCCATTCCTACCGTTCCAACAACAAGCAATTTATGCTTATGAAACAACGTCCTGTCATTGTTATGATTGGGGAAAGTATGAACAAAAACAGGACGAACACCATCGATGACCGTCTGGTCAGATTCGACTGGTGTTCGTCCTGTTTTCAGCTTTAGTTTTCAACAGTATTAAAGATCTGTGTACTTCGTATTTTTACCTTTGGCTTTTTCTACCGGATATTTTTTGAGGGTCGTCTGCAGTTTATCGTGAACGATCTGAGCTGGATCCAGATTCAGTTTGTCGCAAAGCATCAGGCAATAGGATAAAACATCCGCCAGTTCTGCTTTGACCTGTTCCAGATCATAATTGGAATCCCACTGGAAACATTCCAACAATTCTGCTCCTTCAATGACAATCGACTTCGCCAGATTTTCCGGTGAGTGAAACTGATCCCAGTCCCTTTCTTCCGTCATCTGGTTCAATTCTTCTGTTACAGTCTGAATATCCATCAATACTCCCCTCTCTTTGCTTCATCAGGCATCTGTGCATTTTCTGTTTCCAGTATGCTTCTTGATTCCTGTTTTTCGCAATTGGAATTACTTCTTGGTAAAGAAGCCAATACCAGCAGCCCCTGGACCAACGTGAACACCAAGGACCTGAGAAAGGGAGCATGGTTCAACATGAGATAAATCCGTGCCCAGTGCACTTTCCAGTTCGGTGATCAGTGCATGGACATTGGCATCATCCAGACCAGAATAGCCAAGAACGATTGGACGATTCAGATCCAGTCCTTCCTCTTCTACAAGACTGACAATCTGGCGGATGGCTTTTTTGATCCCACGAGTCTGAGCAGCAACCCCGACTTCTCCGTTCTCATCGATAGTTACAATTGGCTTGATCCCGGCCAGTTCACCAATCGTGGCTCTTGCAGCGGAAATCCGGCCGCCTTTTTTGAGATATTTGAGCGTTGGAACTAACGCGAACAGTTTCACTTCTTTTTTGGCCTGTTCCAGGGCATCCGCAATTTCAGCGGCGTTCATTCCCTGATCGCGTAAACGCAAAGCTTCCTGCACTAAAGCCGTCTGCGACAGGCAGGCATTATTGGAATCGACTAAGTGAACACGGCCATCAAATTCCATGGTGGCAAGTCTTGCGGAGTTATAGGTTCCTGAAAGGGTGGAGGAGAGTAAAACCGCAACCACTTCGTCTTCTGGATTTTTCAAGAGTTCTTCAAACAAATCCGCAAAAGCGGCTGGCGAGAACTGAGAAGTGGTCAGACTGACGCCTTCTGAGTCGAGCAGTAAGTAAAACTGTTCGTCCGTGATTTCTTCCTGTGGCACTTCGCCATTGACCAGCACCGGAAGTTTGACAACGACAAGGCCTTTGTCCTTTGCGTCTTTTGTCTCCTGTGCACTGTCGGTAACAATCCAAATCATAGAAATCCTTTCTGCCGCGCTGCGGCTTTTCTTTTCTTCTTATCGTTTCTTCTTATCGTCTTTGTTTTCTTGTTGTCTGCATATACAGCCTGGCAGCCGGGATCAAATTTGGTGTTTCAAGGGTTTATCCTCTACTTCTGATCCAGGTTACCGGTTTAGCTGGCCTGGTTTTCAGCAGGAAATGATTCCTGGCTGTTTTTCTGTTCGAGCTGGTGTTTCTTTCTAGCTTCGATCTGCTGTTCGAGTTGAGTGGTCAATGCAGTACTGAAGTCATAGAAAGCTTCCCATTGCTTCTGATCGATGGCCATGTGGCTGGTTTCAAAAACTTTTGCCGCTTCTACTTCCAGATATTCGGTCAGCTCTTTGCCTTTCTGGGTTAAGTAATAACGAGCTTTATAGACGGTGGTCTCATCTTTGATCACCAGTCCATTGGTCTTGAGGTTTTTTAAAGAGCGCGAAATCAGGGCTTTGTCGGCATGAATCAAGGAACAGAGTTCCTCGGGCCGAAGTCCCTGCGGATGCGTGTCGAGCGTAAGCAATAAAGAAAGATCTGATCCCTTCAGGCCTTGCTCTTCCATATAAATCGCTTTGAATTTATTGATCTGTTTGCCCAACGCCCCAAGCGTGTTGAGAAACTTGATCATCTTTTCTGTCTGTTCCATGGGCTCAGATTACTCCCGATTTGTTGACCGATCAATTATTTTTGATGACCAATCAACATTTTTAAGGGCGAAATACCATGTATTCGGTTTCAATCTCTGCTATAGAGGCAATTTTCTTACGACCAGGGCATCTAAGGTTTATTTCTTCCAACCTCTTTCCTCGATTTCCATCCGCAATTCTTTATCTCCGTGCTCTATCTTCTGTCTCTGTTCTCTATCCCCTATTGCTGTCGACAGCCTTCTTTGTCTGGGATGTTGTGTGAGTGATATGTATTTTCTGTTTTTGTTCTTGTTTTAAATCCCTTTAAATTTCTTAAAGTCTTTCTTCATAAAACCGGTGCGATCCTTCCAGAATGCAGTTTTGTCATCATTGACGGCTGCTCAATCAAAACCTTCTGTCTTCTTCCTTCCATAATCTCCCGTATTTTAGGATTATTTCGCTTCTGATATGGGTAATCTTGAACTTTGAAGAATGTATGTGGAATCGGTTTTCTAATAATCAAAACTCGAAAGTCTATAATCTTGAGTTATTTACGGGAAATTGATATGCCTTTAACTCATAGATTAAGCCCTTTTAAAAAACTCAAGAAATTTCAAAAAGACAATTGACATGAAACCGATACCAGAATATTATGAGATCGTAAAAACCGGTTCCACAAACCGGTTAAGAGAAATGCGAAAGCAGAAAAAGGAGACTGTATGGATTACAACCAGATCGCCAAAGACATCATTCAGGATGTAGGCGGCAAAGAAAACATCATCTCAGCGGTTCATTGTGCAACCCGGCTTCGTCTGAGACTGCGCGACTATAACAAAGTCGACGAACCAAAACTGACCGACGTTGACCAGGTCAAGGGCGTGTTCCTGGCTAACGATCAGTACCAGATCATTCTTGGATCTGGAACCGTAAATCTTGTTACGGATGAAGTTCTTAAAGAAACCGGCTTAGGTGCTGGTGCAGCGGCTGCTCCAGCCGAAGAATCCAATGGTAAAAAAGGCAACCCAGTGATGCGGTTTGTCAAAGTCCTGTCTGATATCTTCGTTCCAATCATCCCGGCTATCGTAGCGGGTGGTCTTTTAATGGGTCTCAACAACGTCCTGACGGCTTCAGGTCTATTTGTTCCCGGAAAATCGCTGATCGAAATCATGCCGGAATTTGAAGGTCTGGCTTCCTTCATCAACTTATGTGCCAATGCTCCATTTACCTTCCTGCCGGTTCTGATCGGTATCTCCGCTACAAAGAAATTTGGTGGTAATCCATACCTTGGTGCTGCCATGGGTATGGTCATGGTTCATCCAGATCTGCTCAATGCTTACGCTTTAGCTTCTGCGGAATCCATCCCAACATGGAACTGGTTTGGTCTTGAAGTTCAGGCCATCGGCTATCAGGGAACTGTTCTTCCTGTTCTGGTTGTGTCCTGGATTCTGGCTACTATCGAAAAGAAACTGCACAAGATCACTCCAAGCTGGTTAGACAACCTGACCACTCCATTACTCTCGATCCTGATCACTGCAGTTCTGACCTTCCTGTTTGTTGGTCCAATCATGCGCACCGTTGGTGACTGGATTGCTTATGGTCTGTCCTGGCTCTATTCCACACTCGGCTTTGTCGGCGGTGCTATCTTCGGTCTGTTATATGCTCCAATTACCATCACTGGTATGCACCACTCCTTCACCGCAATTGAAACTCAGCTGATTGCTGCAGCTGAAACCACTGGTGGATCCTTCATCTTCCCGACAGCTTCGATGAACAACGTTGCTCAGGGTGCTGCTGTTCTTGCGGTTTTAATGACAACAAAGAATGACAAACTGAAATCCATCTGCTCCGCTTCCGGTATTTCCGCTCTGCTTGGAATTACGGAACCAGCAATGTTTGGTGTCACACTGAAACTGAAATATCCGTTCTACGCTGCAATCATCGGTTCCGCTGTTGGTTCGGCATGGATTGCTGCAACTCATACGCTTGCCTTAGCAATGGGTGCTGCTGGTCTGCCTGGCTTTATTTCAATCGCTCCACAGTCCTGGGGTAACTTCTTCATCGGTAGCGCATTATCGATGGCTGTATCCTTCGGATTAACCTGGTACTTCATGAAAAAACATCCAGAAGGTGCTGACGAAAAAACTTCTGGCAAAAAAGGCTTCTCCCTCAAGAAAAATGCTAAGAAAGAAACAAAAGAAGAACCATCCGCTGCTCCAACAAATGTAACTGTAGATTCTGATGACAAACACGCTGTTCATGCACCATTCAACGGCACTGTAAAACCTGTATCTGAATGCAAAGATGGCGTCTTTGCTTCAAAAGCCATGGGCGATGGCATTGTGATTACCCCAGAAGATGGCAGCCTCTACTCCCCAGTTGATGGTGAAATCATGCTGATCTTCCCAACCAAACATGCGATTGGTCTGAAATCTGACGATGGAACCGAACTGTTAATCCACGTTGGTATGGACACTGTCAACCTGGAAGGTAAACCATTCACCACCATGGTCAACCAGGGTGACAAAATCAAAGCCGGTCAGCTCTTACTGAAAGTTGATCTGAAAGCCATTCAGGATGCCGGCCTGTCGATTGAAACCCCTGTTGTTGTTACCAACGCAAAACCATTTACGATGGTCAAAGAAGGACCAGTCAAAGCTGGTGAAACCATCGTGACGATTTCTGAATAAGAAAAGTCAAAAGTTTAGACGACTTAGAAGACTTAAAAGACTTAGAAATTTAGAAAAGCAAGAAATTTACAAACGCACGAAAAAGTTGAAGATAAACCGTAAATTTACCTTCCCTTACAAATTTCCAATGCAATACCCGATACAATAAGAAAAACAGCCATCTCTCTTTCAGGCTCACTTATGTTCGGCACTCCCCATCTGTACAGATCCTCTCTTTTTACCATCGGGATCTGTACCCCTGACAGCAGCGATGGCTGCTCCCTTTCTCCCCCTGTTAATTTTCAATGGACCTGCCCGCTGCTGTCTTTTTTAAACCATCAACAATAAGCAATACCCATCAGCAATTCTCTGACCCAATAGAAACGAGGAAACATTATGAACTCAGTACGCGAAGAATTTACCCGCCCTCAAAGCCAGAAAGCAAGAAACGCAGTCAAACAGGATCCAAACCGCCTGACTTATCATCTGATGCCGCCTGTTGGATGGCTCAATGACCCGAATGGTCTTTGTCAGTACAACGATCTGTACCATATCTTCTATCAATACACACCAGGCAATCCAACCGGGGCCGATCATCGCGGCTGGGGTCATTACACCACCAAAGATTTCATCCACTACCAGGAAGAAAACGATCCTTTTGTCCCGGATACCGAAGCGGATGGAAAAGGTTCGTACTCCGGCAGTGCGTTCATCGATGACGATGGCAAACTGCATTTCTTCTACACGGGCAACAACAAGCTTGCCGGGGACTATGACTACATCAACAGCGGCCGGATCCATTGGGTTGTCCACAGCGAAAGCCCCGATGGCTTTACATTTGGCCCAAAAGAAGTTCTGCTCAAAAACAAAGATTATCCTGACGATCTCTCCTGCCATGTCCGCGATCCAAAAATCATGAAACGCGATAGCCAGTACTACATGGTTTTAGGAGCCCGCACCAAAGATAGCCATGGCCAGGCTGAGGTCTTCGTCTCCAAAGATCTGCATGACTGGAAACACATCTCGACCATCCGGCCTGAAAAGGATTTTGGCTACATGTGGGAATGCCCGGATCTTTTTGAACTCGATGGCAAAACAATTCTCATGACCTGCCCGCAAGGTGTAGCGCAGGACGGAATTCTGTACGAAAATATTTATCAGAATGGATGGTTTGAAGTGAATGGATCGCTTGACCATGACCAGACAGTGTCCAATTTCAAAGAGTTCGATAACGGCTTTGATTTCTATGCTCCCCAGAGTTTCCAGGATGAAAAAGGCCGCCGGATTCTGATCGGCTGGATGGGAATTCCCGATGCCGATTACACCAACCCGACGGTGGAAGCCAACTGGCAGCACGCTTTAACGCTGCCCCGGGAGCTGCATTTCAAAAAGGATCGAATTTACCAGTTCCCGATTGAAGAAATCCTCCATCTGCATGGCGAAAAACTGGACATCGATCTGGCGGCCGACAGCTGCCTGACTCTGCCAGACAAGGCGGTTCATCTGGAACTCCGCCCTCAGACCGACGCCTGGACGATTACGCTTCGTAAAGATTGCACGTTATCCTTTGCCAATGGCCTGTTTACCATGGATCTCAAATCCAGCGGCTCTGGACGTAACAGCCGTCACATTGCGATCGCCAAGATTGAAAGTCTGGATGTCTTCTCGGATACTTCCAGCCTGGAAATTTTTATCAACCATGGCCAGCATGCCCTGACCACCCGGATTTACGATGCACCAGAAGATCTGAGTCTTTGCACCAGCGCTCCATTCAAAGGAACCCTCTGGACCATGAATGCATTTGAAGTTGAAGAAAAGCTGGAAAAAAGCGATCCAGCAATTGCCTGACTTCACCACTTCAATCCGCACAATCCATACCATCTAAAAAACTGCTCAAGCAGCGTAGGAGAAAGAGAATATGAAAACTGATGTAACTACTTTTGGAGAAATCCTGATCGATTTTACCTTTGACGGCGTCAACGAAGGCGGTGCTGCTCTGTTTGCTCAGCATCCAGGCGGAGCGCCAGCCAATGTATGCGTTGGCGTCAAACGCTTAGGCGGAACCAGTGCCTTTATCGGTAAGACCGGTGAAGATATGCACGGCACGATGTTAAAAGGTGTCCTCGATGCCGAAGGTGTTGATGTTTCCAACCTTGTTCAGGACGGCGATTTCTTTACCACACTGGCTTTTGTCAGTGTTGGACCCGATGGCGAAAGAGAATTCTCTTTCTCCCGCAAACCTGGTGCCGATACCCAGATGACCTTTGAAGAAATGAATCCGGATCTGATCGCCAACTCGAAGATCTTCCATGTTGGTTCCTTATCCTTAACCGATGAACCAGCCCGAAGTGCAACTTTTAAAGCGATCGAACTGGCCAAAGACAACGGCGTCACGATCTCCTATGACCCAAACTATCGCGCTTCGTTATGGGACAGTGAAGAAGAAGCCATCAAACAGATGCGTTCCCTGGTTCCGTATGCCGACATCATGAAGATCTCCGATGAAGAAACCACTCTGCTTTCCGGTCATGAAGATCCAAAAGAAGCCGCTGAAATTCTGCTTGGTCAGGGACCAAAAATTGTTGCGGTTACCTTAGGCAGCCATGGTGCGTTAGTCGCCAACAAAGAAGGCGCCCGCATTGTCGATGGCTTTAAATCCGAAGTTGCGGATACCAATGGCGCTGGCGATTCCTTCTGGGCAGCCATGCTCACTCAGGTCGCCCATGCTGACAAACCACTCGATGAAATCGATCTGGATACCCTGGAATCCTTCTTGCGCTTTGCCAATGCGACAGCTGCTCTGACTGTTCGCAAACATGGTGCCATTCCTGCCATGCCAACCAAAGAAGCCGTTGATGCCTTTGTGGCAGAAGTTGATGCATAATCCATCAGAAATCGGATTGATTTCATAAATTTGGATCAAATGCGATTTCAAATCTCTGAAGCCCGGACTTTCCTGTACAATCCAAATTAGACTCACAAAAAAGAGAAATGAAATCTGATTCAGAAAACCAGAATCTTCATGTCCTTGCTTCATCAAAACTTCAGAATTTTAAGACCCAGATCTTTGAGCCGAATCACCGATTCGGCTTTTTTCAGAAAGGCGGTATTTGGATGAAGAAATATACAATGGCGGATATCGCCCGTGAGGCCGGCGTCGCCAAAAGCACCGTCTCCCGTTACTTCAATCAGGGATACATCAAAGAGGAGACCCGCGAAAAAATCCGCGCTGTTGTTGAACGCACCGGATTTGAACCCAGTGCCGCTGCCTCAAATTTAAAAGCAAAAGAAACTCGGATGATCGGGGTTGTCGCTCCAACGATGACTTCCCCTTCCACCGGCCGACTTCTCAACTCCATGGACAATGCCCTGCGTCAACAAGGCTACGCCTGCCTGATTTTAACGACAGATCATCATCTCGAACGGGAAATTGCGGCAGTTGAATATCTGCGCTCGTTACGCGTGGATGGCATTGTTCTGATTGCGACCAACCTCAATTCTCAGCATCAGAAGCTGCAGAAATCCAGCCATGTTCCTTTCCTGGTCATGGGCCAGCGCTTTCCGCAGGGCACTTCTGTCATCTACGATGACTATCAGGCCGGACTGCAGGTTGGTGAATATGCCAGTGAGATGGGACATAAAGATATTGTCTACATCAGCGTCAATCAGTCCGACTATGCGATTGGTCAGGAAAGAAGACGCGGGGTCATGGATGGACTGGCCCATCATACCGAAGTCCATAATGTCCAGATGAAAGAAATTGCCTTCTCTTATGATCAGGCCCGCGAAACCACCCGAGAGATTTTAAAGGAACATGTTCCCGATCTGTTCATCTGTGCAACCGACCAGATTGCTTTAGCCTGCTACAAAGAAGTGCGCGAAGCGGGTCTTCGGGTGCCGGAAGATGTCTCGTTAATCGGCTTTGGCGGCTATGACTTATCCGAACTGCTTTCTCCTTCCTTAACGACCATTCGTTTCGACTGCGAAGGAGCCGGCGAAGTGTGTGCCAACACCTTGATCTCCATGATTCATGAAAAAACTGTTCCGACTTTACAGGTCCTTGGATTTACCTTCCGTAAAGGCGGATCGGTCAGTGATCTCAACAAATCAGACGACCGGTTCAGAAAGAATGAAGGTATAAATGGAGAGACAGAGGATATAAAGGAAGAGACAGAAGAAATAGAAGAAATAGAAGAAATAGAAGAAATAGAAGACGGGTATTGTCCTTTCCGTGGTCTCTGAAGAAAAATCCGTCTCCGATTCATTTTCCAGGCAGGTCTAACATTCATAACTGCCACAGTAGTGAGGACAGTCATCACCTTTTGCTTTTCAATCGATAGATAAAGAAATTTGTAACGTTGTACGTACAGGCATATGCTTTGAGTGATAAGAAATAGAATGACCGAAAAAAGAAATCTGATTTTTCGACCTTCAGAAAGGACTCTTTATGAAAATTGAACATGCTGCCCTCTACGTTCAGGATCTTGAAAAAGCCCGTGAATTCTTCACCAAGTTTCTTGGCGGAACTTCCAACGAGATCTACCACAACAAGAAAACTGGCTTCCAGTCTTACTTCATCACCTTTGATGATGGTGCCCGACTGGAAATCATGACCAAACCTGGCTTGAAAACAGCCGATCCGAACGAACCCGTTACTGGCTATGCCCATCTGGCTTTCTCGGTAGGAAGCAAAGAAGAAGTCGATCGTCTGAGCAAACTGCTCGATGAAAGCGGCTATCCAGTCACTAACGGACCAAGAACAACTGGAGATGGCTATTACGAAAGCGTCATCGCTTCTGTTGAAGGCTTCCCGATTGAAATTACAATCTGATTCTTTCCAGCAGCTTCGTGCTGCTGGTTTTTCGTTTCTGCTTTTCCTTCTTCTCCTTCTTCGCTTTTGTCCTCCAATTTCGTCAGCCCACGAAAAAAGGCTGTCCCATTGAAATGACAGCCAGGGCGCCGGATTTTTAATAAAGGTCCATCCTCAATTTTTCAGTCTGCCGCAGAAAGTCAGACTGATCATTGGATATAAACACAAATATATCCCCCATTTTTAACTTTATCGCCTGATTTAAAGGCCGTTTCAACGATAAAGCAATTTCCTACTTCAGACGACTCCAGGCTTCCCGGATTTCGGGTGGCATCTGTTCGGGTGGAATCTGGTTAGCGGCTTCTTCTCCCATTTCGATTGCCTGTGCAAAATACCAGCACTTGTAATCAATCATGGCAAGCGTCTCGGCCAGTTTATCCATTTCTTCTTTCATCACCTCACGCTGTGCCTCCAGGAGTTGGAGACGCTCCGGAAAGGTGCTTTCTCCTTGTTTGGCCCATTCCAGAAATTGACGGATCGCCTTGATCTCCAGTCCACTTTTCTTCAGGCAGTCGATTGTCTTGATAATCTCAATCTCGGCTTCGCTGAACTGACGGATTCCGGCGTCTCTTTCTAAATCAGGGAACAACCCTTCTCTGTCGTAATAACGAAGTGTGGAAACTGGCAGTCCTGTCATCTTCGATACCTGGCCAATCGTGTACATCCTTTTTCCTCCTGATCTGTTTCCTCTTCTCAATTCAAATGAGCAGCCAGCGGCTGCAAGAACAAGGTGATTGTGAGCCCCAGAAAGTTAAAGCGTAATGGTCTGGGGGAAATCCATTGCGCTTTACTTTTGGGCTGAAGGCGGATGGTCATAATATCCAGAAGGCATAACCGATCCTTTTCAACCACGATGTCCTATCAACTTTATCCAGTCTTGATAGTAGACCTAAAGTTTGGTTAAGGATGTAGTTTTATGAACCGGGAAACAACACTTTGTATCCGGTTTGATAGAAATGGCATCAAAAGACGATTTTTGAAGAGTATTCCAGAGACACTTCACTTGATTTTTTCCTTTACAATAAGCCAATCAGACCTTTCAAACGTTTCATCAGATTCAGGGGTCTTCCACAAAAAAATGCCCGCAGATCCAAGAAAGATACCGCGGGCTTGAGGTCATTTAAATCCTTATAAATTGATAGAAATGCACTAAGACTTAAAGTTGGTTTATCCCTGTTTCAGGCAACTACTATACCTGAATTGATCATTTATCAAGTATCTGCCAAAAACGAAAGATCAGGAAATATTTCCGCTGCTGATGGCAGCATCTTCGCTCGGCTCGATCCACTCAATGACTTTTTTGATCTGAGAATCCCAGAAATCCCACTCATGACCACCAGGCTGTAGATCCAGAGTTACCGGATATCCTGCATTCGTTAACGCGCCATAAAGGCCCTGAGTTGCGACAAGAAGCGGATCTTCCGTTCCACAGGCGACATAATATTTCTGCTCTTTATGGTTGGCAACGTTGTCTGCGATCTGTTTGAACAGGTCATCTTCAGATCCTTTGATGCTGCCGTGAGTATGGCCGGTGCAGCCTTGATAGAATTCACGATCTTCCAGAACATTCGGGCTGTCCTTTTCCGGAATCATTTCATCCGTCAAAATTGCTCCTGATAGAGAAATCACACCACCAAACGTATCCGGATTGCGGACACCATTGATCATGGCTCCCCAGCCGCCCATCGACAGGCCGCCGATAAAGGTATCTTCCTTTTTAGTAGATAAGGGGAACATCTCTCTTGTCAGTTCTACCAGTTCTTTACCAATGAAATCTCCATATTCCTGTCCACGGCCATGGTTGATGTAAAAGCGGTTTTCACCGGCCGGCATCACAACCGCCAGATTATGATCTGTTGCCCAGCGCGCAACCCGGGTTCCCATCACCCAGTCTGTATTATCCCCAAAGATGCCATGTAACAGATAGAGCGTCTTGAATGGTCCTTTCGCCATTCGTTTTCCCTGAGCGTCGACTTTGTCACTGGGTAAAACAATCGTCACCGGAACTGTGCGCATCAGAGCATTTGAATAAAGATTTGCGTTCAGAATTGCCATACATATCTCCTTTGTCTGTTCGCTTTCTCGATTTCTCATCGATTTTCTTCTTCTATTTTGGCTCAATTTCCCTATTTCGGACAGATATCCTTTTAACTTTCTTTCCACCGGATTTTTGTTTTCGATTTCTGCAGATAGGAACGTTCATTATCCATTACGCCAACGGAGTCCATGTTGGTCAGTGCTGTAAAGTACTGCCAGATATCGCGCGCAAGTCCGTCTTTGGCAATTTCTTCTCTTAAAATTGCATCATTGTCTTGAACGATTTTATCTTCGATTGCTTCACCGATGATGCTGATGACAAGGCGTAGCCTTGAGAATGGCTGACGGCAGATCGTTTCATCGGACAGGCCCAGTTTGGTCTAACTTAAATATCTTTTTAAGTTTATTGGCAATTCTGGAAAGTAGAATGAGTATTATGTTAATATTGTGTTGAAACACGCAATTTTGGAATTTTAAATAACGAATTTGCTGGTTTGGGAAAGGATAAAACGTAATTATAGATGCTGATCGAATATTATGGAAAGGACAAAAATCAGACTTGTAGAAGTCGAATTAAAAAATTTTAAAAACGTTAAGTACGGAAAAATAGATCTTCGGAGCAAGAACAAGGAGTATGACGCCAATATACTAGGTGTTTATGGGCAGAATGGATCTGGAAAAACTGCATTGATAGACGCTCTTGAAGTTCTTAAAATTTTAACCACCGGAGAATCACTGAAGTGGCAAGTAGCAGAATATATAAATGTAGATAGCAGCCAGTCGGAAATGTCTTTCGAATTTGAAATTGAAAGAGAAAACCATGTCTGTGATCTTACATATAGCTTTTCGATAGAAAGAGCCTTAAAAAAAGCTACATCTAACGCGCTACACGATTTTACTGAACCTCAATCGATATTTCCGAAAATTTGCAGCGAAAAACTGAAACTGAAATTTATGGATTTGTCGAATAACGAATCTGGGAAAGTTCTTATCAATACGTCTGTAAAATCTGCTCCGTTTGGTTCCAGGGAAAACTATAATTCTTTAATCGGGAACGATTCCATATTGAAAAAGGAATTGATGAATGAAAAGCAGTTATCATCAGCAGAATCCCGGTCTTTCCTTTTTTCCCGAGAAGTAATTTCAAGAATACGGAAAAATTCGTCAGATATTAGCGATCCAAAAGTAAGAGAAGCAGCCAGAATGATCGATTTGTTTGCCAGCTTAGCTAATTACAATTTCTTCGTTGTGAATACATCCTTTTCAGGAATGATCAGCTTGAATATGTTAATTCCTGTCAGTTTCAATGTAGACAATGGACAATCGAGAGTTAATGGTGTAATGCCACTTCCTTTAAATGAAAATTCAGAAATTCCAGTTCAATTTCTTGAGGCTATTAGAATTATTATCCCAAATTTAAATACCGTTTTAAAACAAATTGTTCCTGGATTGACAATAACTCTTCATACTGGAAGCCCATATCTTTCTGAGAAAAGCCAGGAAGTTTGTAAAGTAGAATTTTTCTCAAATAAGAATTCAAAAGAAATTCCCCTTCGCTATGAGTCGGAAGGAATCAAAAAAATTATTTCTGTTCTTTCTCTCCTGATTAATGTCTTCAATCATTCGAATTTCATCGTGGCCGTTGATGAACTTGATGCTGGAATTTTCGAATATCTTCTTGGTGAACTACTGGAACTCATTCAGGATAGAGGGAAAGGTCAGCTTATCTTCACCTCCCATGATTTGCGTCCATTAGAAGTTCTTGATAAAAGTTTCCTGTTGTTTACAACTACCAATCCAGAAAATAGATATATTCGTTTAGAAAACATAAAACCTTCTAATAATGTCCGGAGTTTTTATTTCAGAGATATTCTCGTCGGTCTCCAGAAAGAAAATGTTTACGAGCATACTTCTAAAGCAAAAATTGGAGCTGCTTTAAGAAAGGCCTGTCAGAATGTCTAAAGAAGGAAAAACTAAAATAGTTCTGATTTTGGTTGAAGGGAAATCAGATATAACCGCTTTGGAAATTTATTTTGAGAATTATTTCGAAAAATACTATAGGGATTCAAATTTAATCCCTATAACGCAAAGAGTTGTAGCCTTTGAAACAGGAGGAGATTTAACGTCGATCAAAGGGATTGAAGGACAAGAAATCAAACGTGAAGTCGGAGATGCGATTAGACGGGCGCTTAATAAGCATCATCTTGAAAGAGAAGATTTAAAATCTGTGATTCATATTATGGATACCGATGGAGCCTTTATTCCTGACGAAAAAATCGTTTTTGACCCATTGTCCTCAAAACTCTTTTATGGCGAAACAGAAATAAGGACCAATGATGTTGAATCTACGAAAAACAGAAATGATCAAAAAAGCAGAAACATGAGGATTTTATCAGGAACAAAAATGATTGGAATTCCAGGAAAAGGAGTAAATAAGAGCGGAAATAAGAAAACAGTAAAAATTCCATATCAAGCATTCTATATGTCTTGTAATCTGGATCATGTTATTGGTGATAGGAATAATTTAAGTGACAAAGAAAAAAAAGATCTGGCTGAAGACTTTTCTGAGAAGTTTGAAAACATTGAAGACTTTAGAAATTTCATCATCAATTCTTCTTTCTCAGTATGTAACGGCCATACCTATCAAACTTCGTGGGATTTTATACAGCAGAATACCAATTCTCTTAATCGATTTACTAATTTAGGCATTTTCTTTAACCATGAAACAGTGGACAAGATTAGTAAGTAGCTATGTTAATTTAGTATTTGCTGATCAAATCATTTAAGCTTTATCTATCGTTGAAATCAGGATATTTGAAGTGATAAAGTGCAAGGGAAAA
>Dunbar_p2__coassemble_1652_pt1 | contig 15461 bp, 12 predicted proteins | sample Dunbar_p2__metabat2_high_PE_044 | metagenome-assembled genome bin Dunbar_p2
TATAGGACAATTATTATCAATATATTACATCAAATATTAACTGTTTAATATCATTTACAAGACAAATCCAATAACACAACGCGATAAAAAACAGAACAAAAAGCCAGAACATACTTCTACATTCTGGCTTATCAGGCTTGAAGGTAAAACCGTGACGGTTGATTTCAAAATCACATCCTGGCCTGAATACGGTCAGTCAGGCCGTCGTATTGCCCAGATATTTCCAGAACATTCTGGCAGGAACTTTCCAAAGCAAAACGACCAGAAGAATCTGAATGATAAATACGGCGACAATCGCCATCGTCAGGGAATGCGACAATGCATAAACACCCCAGGCACCAAGTCCAATCACCACGGCCATCAAAAAGGAAACCATCATGCCAAACAGCACGTTAAGATTGTTCTTGACCGCACTCATCTCATCTTCCCAGTCCAGTTTTGGATGGTAGATATCGACAAGCAAGGAAGTCTGGCAGGACAGATAGCAGCTGACCAGAGCCCCCAGAATCGCTCCAAACACCGAAGTCCACCGAAAGCCTGTCATATAGACAATTACACCGATCAGAATCAGCGAGCAGAGCATGGAAAGAAGCAAAGCCACATTGATCTTGGCCTGCAGCTGCTTTTCCATAGGAACCGGAATGCTCTTCATCCAGGCTACCCCCGCACTGGCTTCTCTGGTAATAGCGGTCTGGGTAACTGCTGTACTGCCGCCGGCAAGATAGCCGACTGCCATGCCGACCAGAACCGCTACCCAGAATAAGGACAGATCATACTGCTCAAGCAGTGAATCCACCAGCATTGAAACCTGCGTCGAATCCAGACCGGTCTGGTGCAGAATCATAAACACCGGCACCGCAAAGGCAACCGGAAGCAGAAATGCCCCGAGAACATTGTTGCTCAGATACGCCGGAGTGCGGATCAGTTCATAGAGATCAACCTTCGAAAACAACATCAGCAACGATCCCGACATTTTCTTGTTTGATTTGTCTTTGTGCTTTTTGGCCGCACTGCCCATGGCACTGGTTGCAGCCACCAGATAGAAACGGCTGACCAGAAGCTGGAACAATCCATAACTGGCCGCCAGAACAGCCGCATTTAAAAGGAACGTCCAGAGTGACGGCGCTGCAATCCCTTCAAAAGCCGCCCAGGCAGCCGGAAAGAGATAAACCGGAATCGATCCGCCTAAGGCTACCACGATATTAAAATCATCTTCACTGCCTGCCGCGTCCATCGGCATATTGCCATAGACGGCTGCAAGCATCGCAATAACCAGGACCACAGAAAACAAGCCCATCAAAATAACGAACTTATCTTTGCTTCGAAAAAACGGGATAAAGCGCATCAGCAGAACGATCAGACTGCCCAGAATGAAGACTGTTGCCACACTGCTCGACAATCCATAAATCAAAAGCATCCAGGCCTGCAAGGCCGGAACCATGCTCGACTTGGCAGCCGCCAGAACAAAGGTCACAACCAGGGCCAGCACAATCGGACCGACCATCGAAAAGATCATCAGCGTCTTGGCATTGATAATTTCCCTGGATTTTACCGGCATGGCCAGAAGGATGGGAAGATCCTTCGAAAAGTAGTAGGTGCTTGGAAAGGAAGCCATCAGCATCAGCACCAGCAGGACACTGATAACCATCAGCAGGGAGCGAATTGTCATCACAAACTGCCCCTGCTCAAAAGCCATCCAGGCCATCATCCCATACATACCCATATAGATCAGGACAACCAAGCAGATGAAGACCAGAAGCAGAATGCTCTTGCGTCCCTGTTTCGTTTTGAAGGTAAAATTAAACCCATCGCGAAACATCGTTTTATACAGCAGCCAGGTTTTATTCATTGCGGACCACCTTGATGAAGATCTCTTCTAAAGAGCTGTCCGGATACTGTTCTTTTAATCCTTCCAGAGTGCCCGCATAGCGAAGTTTTCCCTGGTTGATCAGCAGGATCTTATCGCACAGTTTTTCAGCCACTTCCAGAACATGGGTCGAAAAGAAAATCGTCTTTCCTTTGCGGGCCTGTTCGCGCATTTTCTCTTTGAGCAGGTAGCTGGCATTGGGATCCAGACCCGTCATGGGCTCATCAAGAAACCAGATCTGAGGATCACAGACCAGCGCGCCAATGATGATGGCTTTCTGGCGCATGCCATGCGAGTAGCTTTTCATCTGCTCATCGAGTGCATCTTCCATTTCAAATTCTTTGGCCAGCGCATTCATCCGCTCTTCAATTTCCGTAGCGGGCACTTCATAAATTTTGCCAAGAAACTGGACATATTCGCGTCCGGTCAGCCGCAAAAAGACATCCGGACTGTCCGGCACCAGGACAAAGCATTTTTTAGCCGCAATTGGATCGGTAACGATATTGTGGCCATCCAGCAGGATCTCGCCTTCATCCGGCCTAAGAATTCCTGTCAACATATTGATCGTCGTGGTCTTTCCGGCTCCGTTTGGACCGATAAAGCCCGTAATGGTTCCATCAGGAATCACAGTGGTCAGATCCTGAACCGCGACTTTGTCACCAAAACGCTTAGTGACATGGTTGATTTCAATCATATCCCCTCCAGAACAGAAACAATGTTCCATTCATTTTAGTAATGATTAAAATGATAGACTGACCGTTCTCCCCTGTCAATTGCCCGCGATCATCCTTTCAGCGCCGAAAGATAGTTCAGAAGGCTTCTCTTTTTCTTCATTTTTCCTTTCGCTTTTTCTTCCGCTTTCTTTCGATCTCTTCTGCCAGAATTTTCAGCCAATGCGTATGATGGCAATTGTGTTTGGTTTCGATTCATCCCAAGTCCCTGACCGGATCTCATCCTCAGTTCTCGCAGATCGCAGATCTGGTTTATGCCAGACCTGTCTGATTGGAGAACGGATTGACGTTCGCATTGTTCAACCTGAGCCACCTCAGAGGATTTTGATGGACAAAGATTACAATAAAGGTATGACTACACAAAAAATAACTACACAAAATACGAATCCGGATGAACCTCATTCTGTTCATCCTGTTTTAGATGAAGTTTCAAAAACAGCCCCTGATCCAGACCCTGCTTCGGCTGTCCATATGGATGAACAGGCAGAAAGTAAAAAAAGGGCCCAGAAGCCAGAGACCAGTCAGCCAGACATCACGCCTGATCCCAGACACGCCCTGATTCTTGGCGGCGGAGGATCTCGCGGCAGCTATACGATTGGCGCCCTGTATACTCTGCTTGAGCAGAAGAAAAAATACGACTACGTCAGCGGCATTTCCATTGGTGCGCTGGTCGGGGCTGCGTATGCGATGAATAAGCCTGTCGATTTCAACGCGATTATCAACGGTTTTTCCAGTCAGTCCGTAGCCACTGGCCTGTTTCAGTTTCCAGACCGCAACGATGCTCTGAAAGCCAAACCCAATGACTTCAATGAATTTGTTTCCCTCTTCCAGGAAAATGGCCCAAGCGTCGTGCCGCTGCGCGAAAACTTTGGCAAAATTTTTGATTTTGAAGCCTTTAAAAACTCACCGATTGACTATGCCTGCCTGGCAGCTGACCTGACCGCCAACAAGGCCGTACGCTTTACCAAAGCTGAGATGACTTCCAAAGAGGATGCCATCGAAAAGATTCTCGCTTCGGCAGCCTACTTCCCTGCTTTCAGTTATGTCAAAATCGGTGACGATTATTATGCGGACGGCGGTTTTCTCAACTCCACACTTGGAGAAGACGCTGTGAAAATGGGCATGAATCATCTCGACATTATTGCCCTTGGCGATCCAAACCTGGACATTCCGTATTGCACCGAACAGACGGAACTGATGATCCGCCCGATTCTCAAACTGGCTTACTTCCTCGATTTTGATAAGCCGACCATGATCCGCCAGATTGAACAGGGTCGTCTGGAAGCACTGAAATTCATGAACCTGGCTCCAGGCTACATTTATACGTTCTATGCGGAAGACTCATTCCTGTTCCGGACGCTTTCCAAAACAGCAGTTGCGATTTTAAGCAAGAACAACATCTCACTGACCAATGACATGTTGATTGATGGCATTGCTCAGCTCATCGGCTATCGCCCAGGCAAACTGGATAACAAATACATGAAAGACTACCAGATGGGACTGCTTTTAGAGTGTCTGGCTTTGATTGCCGGTCTTTCTCCTTATCAGCGCTACCACCTGCTGCCTTTTGTCAAAGAGATTCTCCATCGCCTGCAAAACTTTACCGTCACCCTTTCCCCGGCTGAAACGAGTGATGGCCTGAAGATGGACCGGTTAGGCGCGGAAGATCTCATGGCTTTCTTCCATCATGCCCTGACTGTCAACGATGGCAGACTGCCCGATGAGTACAGTCTGGTCATCGCCAAATTCCGTTCCCTGTACTACCTTGCTTTAGCCTGGTATGTCCTGGATAAATTCTCATTGATCATCAACCTGTTCTGATCCAGATTCACCTGTATATCCTGCCGCCTCTTCTCATTTTGCGGCATCAGGAGATACAGGTTTTCTTTTTCTTCGACCAGCCTGATCTATCGTTTTTTCTTCTCTTTTTGAGAGCATCCGAGTAATCACTTTTCTGCCAAATGGCCTTCAAAGACAATTTATAGATCCCTGATGCAATGACCCAGAATGAGTAAAGAAACTTTGGGACTGGATAGATTCATGTAAGAATTCCATTAATTTCTGGAGTCGCGATTTAAAGCGGCTCTGACCAGATCCTGCATGACTTCAAGACGAAACCGGTCAAGCGCTTTGTAGTCCGGTTGTTCAGGAAGGATTGTCGACGCTTTTGCCTGTTCGATCCGCTTTTGAAGGCTATGTAAAGAGCAGAGATAGTCCGGATTCAGGATAAGTTTTTGGATCTCGCTGTTTTGCAAAGTAACAAAGGGTTCGGTATAGTCCGGATTCCAGGCACAGAAGCTTCCGGTTTCAAGAATCTGCACAAGCTGGGTAAGCAGCCGCTCGATATGCATGGCATGCTTTCGGGCTTTGTTCCATGCATCAGATCCTGGTTTCATTGGCGTTTCAAGAAGTTTTGACAATGTTTTCCAGCTTCCCTTGGCATAGCCAAAGAAGGAAGAAAACAGTTTCTGGCTTAAAAACAGCGAGCGGTTTTCCCGGATTTTCTGCCCATAACAATCCATCATGAAAATATGGTCTTCCCGGACAAACAGCCACTCCAGAACATTGGGATTCCCGTTGGCGGCCAGCTTGAAAAACTTGGCAATCGGATGGAATTCAACATCCCCATCTTTGAGGCGGATAGTGCCGATCTCCTTTTGTAAAAGCACATCAGCAGCTGCTGGAAGAAAGATTCCGCGAATATCAGTATCGCTGTTTGTGCTGGAGCGTCCATAGGCTTTCGATCCGGCAAGGCAGCTATAAATCAGATGAACATCGAGGCCATCAAGAACAGCTTTTGCCCTTTCAAATTCGGCTTGTTCCTTAAAATCCATGGTGAATCTCCTTTCGAAAAACCGGCATCAGCGGTCGTCAAATTGTGGTCAGCCATTTCAGACTGAAAACGAAACAAATGCCATGAGAAAACCGGCCTTGTCTGAACCGGAAAAGATGGGGCCTGTTTAAGAGCTCAATAAAAAGGTCGTTACCTGCACGATACAGGCGACCCTAAAAGAAAACCAGGAATCAATCCTGGTGACTGTTTAAACTTTGTTCGTCTGTTCAAAGCTCTTCTACATCACAGATCAAAGTTAGGCTTCTGGTTCAGATGGTGTCTCTTCGCCTGCCGGATCCGCTTCTGTTTCTTCTTCAGTGTTTGTTTCTACCGCGTCTTCTCCTATCGGCATGATGGCTGTTTTCATTTCAATTGGATCTTCGTCCGCTGGAATGGAAACCCGTTTGAGAACGTCATCTTTGGCTTTTTCTTCTTCGTTTTTCTGGTTCATTTCCAGGCGAAGATGGTTTTTGAATGATGTTTCAAGCAAACGTCTGCCTTCAGCTCCAAACAGATCGTCTTCATCGAGATCGCCAACAAGAACAGACTGGCAGATTTCAGAGTAAGCTTTGCCCAGAGCGGCAGTCAGAACGCCGGCAGTCGATCCGCAGACAGCTGCTCCACCGATAGATCCAATTCCCGGAAGGGCCTTGAATAAAGACCCGGTGATGGTTTTGCCAAGAACAGTTGTTCCCGATACACCAAGGACGGTGAACACAAGGGATTTCAGACCGCTTTTCTTCAGGTTGAGCTGATAAATATCGGTAATGCGGGCAACCATCGCAATCTGCTGGGCAATCAGAAGCGGAGTATCTGCCAATGGCAGAGGAATAGCTCCGGTTGCAGCGGCGGTGGCGGTAAATCCAAGAATGGTTTTATCGGCTGCCCGTTTCTTCTTTTCGAGATCACTGAGTTCCTCTTCTTCAATGGATTCAACGATCATCGGCAGAAGATCTGCTTCTGCATTTTCTGCCTCTTCATCCTGAGCATTTTCATCTGCTTCAGCTGTTTTATCTGTCATTTCAGCTTCAGAGTTATCTGCTTCTTCTGGTTTTACATCTTCTGTTTCCGTTTCTTCTGTATCGGTATGGTTCTGGCTGACGGCCTTTGCATCTTCGTCTTCTGACATTGCGCTGACATTGGATGTTTCTTCCATGTTCTGATCATCAGCAGGCATATGATTGTTTTCGTTTTCCATATAATAGGCCTCCTTCTAACAAAACTCTATGCACCATATTTTGAACCATGTCATCCAGACTGTATACAAAACCGCCAATTCTTAAGGAAATATTTACCTGGATTTCGGTGCTTTGATCTCCCTCTTTTCCAATTTTAAGATCAATGACAGCTCCAGCTTAGGTAAAGCGCTTGTCTCTTTGCGATGGCGAGGCTGTTTCTGGTCATAATGCCCGGTTCATATTTCTGGTGTTTTTTGGCGCTCTTTTCTTTTTCACCGACAATAATCATCCCTGTTGGATTGTTCTAAACAGGACGATGAGCATATGGCAACCGCTTTATGAATGGATTGACTATACTCTGATCATTCAAAGCCTGTCGCAGGCCGATTTCTATCCGTGATCCAAGCGGATCCACGCGATCATCTGGCACGTACCGGCATGGCTTTATATCTGCGTATGCAGAAGCAAAAAGAACGAACCACGCATGATCTTCTTTGGAAGATTACCGTCCTTACAGAGTTGAGGCTGCCGCGTCTGGTCCGTTCTTTTTTTTGCGCACCAAACATGCCTTCTGATACGTCCTTTTGAGACTGCCCCGCCTTATCTTTTTTGGGGATCGACAATCTGGCGAGACTGACTTTTCGGACCTGGATTACCGTGGGATTTTGAGGGTCTACGTTGCCCGAATCGCTTTGCAGGGCTGCCAGACGCCTGCAAAGTCTAAAAAAGGCTGTCCCCCGTTTGGAAGACAGCCTTTGAAAGTTCATTGGATTTTGATCTGTATACAATCCATTTTAGATTGTTTTAATTCGGTTGCGGATTGGTTTTTGTGGATGACTACTGGTAGTAGCCTTCAACATATTCCTGGTCGACATATTCATCGCCCGTCGTATCTTCAGTTTCTCCTTCGGCCGGGGCAGCTGGATCACCAGTTCCTGGCGTCTGGATATCCTGGTTTTTTACCGCTTCTGCAAGATCGGCATTGCGCGGCTGGGTGATAATATCCGTTACCTGATCACCGGCACCGCTTTTGGATACTTTGACAAAGCGCCAGTTATCGACTGGGTGGTTGTCATCGACGATGTAGTTGTAGGAGTCGATTTCCAGATCGTAATTCTTTCCTTCTGCCGAGTTGGTGAAGTACGTTTCAATCGGCAGATATTCATTGATAATGTTGTAAGCCTGATGAGCAGCAGCTTCCAGCGTATTCTGGTCAGCTGAATCGACCATATTCAGATGAACGCGCAGGGTTGCGCTTTTCAGATCGATGGTGGCTGTTTCCATTCCGCCAATCTGCATGAGTTCATTCTGAATGGAATTAAGCTGCGTTTCCTGAATTTTCGGATTCAGATCATTGGGACCAAAGCGGTTGCCTTCAACCGGCTGATCGCTTTCTTTTGCACTGGTCAGCAGCACATAGCCAATGACAAGAACCGGAACCAGGATAATCACGAGCGTAAGCCAGACGAGTTTATGGCCCTGTTTGACCTTCTGACGTTTTGGCTTGCTCAGACGTTTACGTTTTGCGGGTGTACCTGACATGTTACTCTGACCTCCATGGTGCCCTTAATATATCACATTGGACAAGTCGGGCAGGAATCCGGATGAATTCTTTCAAAACTGTATTCTATCGCTTTGAGAGCTCCTGAACAAGGAGACCATTGGCTTTTTTAGGATTCGCCTGTCCTTTAGACGCTTTCATCACCTGGCCCATCAAGAATCCAACCGCACGTTTTTTACCGTTCTTAAAGTCTTCAATTGACTTTGGATTCTCATCGAGCACCTGATTGATCATCGCGATTAAAGTGGAATCGTCGGAAACCTGCTGCATGCCTTTTTCCTTGATGACTTCTTCAGGTTTTCTGCCCTTCATCACGTCTTCAAAAACTTCCTTACCCTGCTTGCCGGAAATGGTTCCCTCATCAATCAGATTGACAAGACTGGCAAGATCGGCAGCTGAAGCTGGGTTTTTAGCAAAGCTGAGGTTGTTTTTATTGAGCCAGGCGGCCATTTCAACAATGACCCAGTTGGCAGCCTTCTTGGCATCTTTGGCCGTTTTCATGACCTCTTCATAGAAGTCAGCCATGTCACGGTCATTGACCAGCACGGAGCTGTCGTAATCGGAAAGACCAAAGTCTTTCTGGAAACGCGCCATACGGGCTTCTGGAAGTTCTTCCAGACTGTTCAGGATTGAGTCAATCCAGGCCTGATCGAGCTGGATTGGGAAAATATTTGGTTCCGGGAAGTATTTATAGTCCACGGTTCCTTCTTTTTTACGCATCAGAACAGTTGTCTTGGTTGGTTCATCAAAGCGGCGGGTAGCCTGTTCAATTGGCTGGCCGGCTTCGAGTAAAGCCGTCTGACGTTCAATTTCAGCCTGAACAGCCTTCTGAACGTTGGCAATGGAGTTCAGGTTCTTGATTTCGACTTTGGTTCCCAGTTTATTTGGGTCATCAGAAATCGAAATGTTTACGTCACAGCGCATGGACCCTTCTTCCATTTTGACATCGGATACATTCAGATAGAACAGAATGCGGCGCAGAGCTTCTACATAGGCAGCTGCTTCAGCAGCGGAATGCATATCTGGACGGGAAACAATTTCAACCAGTGGTGTTCCGGCCCGGTTGAAGTCGATATAGGTTCCGGTTTCTTTATGGAACTGTTTTGCTGTGTCTTCTTCCATGTGGATGCGTTCAACACGAATCTGACGGGGGCCATCTTCAGTCTGGATGGTGACATAGCCATCTTTTCCGATTGGATGGAACTGCTGAGTAATCTGGAAGCCTTTTGGCAGGTCAGAATAGTAGTAGTTTTTCCGGTCGAATTTTACGAGCGGATCGATCGTGCAGTGCAGGCCACCGCAGGCTTTAATGGCCAGACGGACGGCTTCTTTATTCACGCAGGGCAGGCATCCTGGATGACCAAGGTCAATGACCGAGGTCTGGGTATTTGCAACTTCACCGAAGCTGGTTGGCGCCCCGGAGAACATTTTAGTTTTTGTCTTGAGCTCGCAATGGATCTCAATCCCGATCGTTACCTGATAATCAGACATTTGCGGGTTCCTCCTTCCAGTCAATCAGCTCTTCAATGCCGGCAGCCACGTTGAACAGTTCCTGTTCTTCAAAAGCTCTGGCGGTCAGGTTGATGCCAAAAGGCAGACCATCTTCCAGACCAAGCGGCATCGTTAACGATGGATAGCCGGAGAAGTTGGCCAGCTGCAGATGTTCTTCTTCAAAACGGTCAGCACCAAAGCGGACATCACTGCTCTGCTCGATCAGAGGGGCAGCTGTCACTGCAGCGGGTGCGAGAACAACATCAACGGTTTCAAATAATTTTGCGTACGCTTCAACAATCAGACGACGGATCTTCTGAGCCTTGCGGAACAGACGGTCCTGGTTTTCTTCAAACAGGGAGTAGGAACCAATGACGAAACGGGCACGGACGTAGCTGGAGAATCCGGCTGTACGGGAGTTCGTCATAACTTCTTCAACGCTGCCGCCCGGTTTGCGTTCACCAAAACGGATGCCATCCAGGTTGGAATGGTTGGCGGTTGCTTCGGCATTGGCAATGGTCTTATAGATTGGGGCAATCAGCTCCATCAGTTTGGTATCCATTTCAACATCAACCACTTCAGCACCAGCGTTTTTGATCTGTTCAACCAGGTTGTCAAACGCCTGATGAATCACTGGATCACTGACACGGTCCAGCACAGTCTTGAAGACACCAATTTTCTGGCCTTTCAGATCTGGGTTGAGGTTTTTGGCATAGGCTTCAACCGGTAAGAAGGAAGAAGTCATATCATGATCATCCCGGCCGGCTGTGATTTCCAGTGCTTCAGCCGCATCGCGGATATTGGTTGTAAAGTATCCAACTGTATCCAGACTGGAAGCATAAGGAATAATGCCGTAACGGGAAATCCGTCCGTAGGTTGGTTTGACACCAATCACACCACAATACGCAGCTGGTTTTCGAATCGAGTCACCTGTATCGGTACCGATGGCCAGCGGGGTTGTACCGGCTGCAATTAAAGCCGCACTGCCGCCGGAAGAACCACCGGTAATGTGAGCGGGATTCCAGGGGTTATGAGCTGGACCGATCAGGGCGTTGCGGTTGGTTCCGCCCATGCCCAACTCATCCATGCTGGCTTTGGCCACAATGACACCACCGGCATCTTTTAACTTTTTGGTGATCGTTGCATCATAGACCGGGACGTAGTTGTCGAGAATTTTCGAACTTGCGGTTGTCCGGATGCCTTTGGTCGAAATATTGTCTTTCAATACGATTGGCACGCCGGCTAAAGGACCCTGATTTGGGTTTTCTTCCGGTTCTTCCACGATGGTAATGGCCGCATTCAGAACTGGCTGGAGCGCTTTGATCCGCTCAACCGACTGTTTTGGAGTAAGTTTGCTTTCCATTTTATTTCACCACCTTTGGAACATGTACATGACCCATCCGCACATCTGGTGCGTTTTCAAGGGCATCTTTCTGATCAAGAACATCTGCCACTACATCTTCGCGCAGGAAGGTTGTCGCCGCTTCAAACGGATAGACCATCGGCTCAACGCCTTCGGTATCAATGGTCTCAAACAGTTCAACCTGTTTTTCCACTTCAACAAAATCTTTCTTCAGCTCTTCGATCTCTTCGTCGCTTAAATCAAACTTCAGATCGTTGGCAAGCTTGCGAAAGTATTCATTTGAAAACTTTTCCATGGTTCGCCTTTCTTTATCACAAACGATTCTGAGCTTCTCTCAGAATCAGACCGGCTCTTCTTTCATCGTTTCCTGCTTTGCGCACTCTCTCATTTCATGGATTCCATTCTTCATGAATCGAGGAATGCTTTCCAGGCCGCAATCAAAGTATTTACGTGCGGCTTCTGGCCGGTCCATCTAAAAGCGCACGATCCATCCCGAAGGATGGAGTTTTGCGGTGAATCTAGTACGTCGTCAGAACCTGAACGGACTTGCTGTCGGGTTCACGGTCCATCAGCGCACAGATATCACCATTGTTTTTGATTATAACTTTATAGGCACAGTTTTCCGATTCAAAGATAGAGAGATACTCGCGGACTGACTGAATCACCGCCAGAATTTCCCCGACCGTCTTGCCATGAGCCGTAATGGTCAAGGTCAGTTTCTGCACGGAGCCATCCTGAATCTTAGCCTCACCGGTTGTGTAGGTCGTATCCGAGAGGATTCGGGAGACGTCAGCCCGGAAGGTTTCAAACTGTGCAGCCATTTCCGGCTGAGCCTGCGTGAAGGCTGTGGATGGCACGAGCATGTAATCTTCAGAAATCGTCTTATCCGTCGTGCGGGTTCCATCAAAGTACTCGGCATAAACATAGCCGCCTTTGGAGGAATCATTTTCATCCGTATTGAGCTCATAGGCTGCCACTAAAATCGGAATATTGGGCGTGACATCGTTAAAACGCTCGCGCATGTAGGAAACAATCTTCGTGCCGGACGCCTGCACAAAATCACGCAGCCGTTCTGGAGTAATCTCATGGCGCACCCCATCTTGTTCCACCGCATCCGTTACAGCCAGACCAATGGCAATCCCATCGAGCGCATTGCCGGAAAAGAAATCCAGCTCATACAAATCAGCCACCAGAATTGGGCCTTTGACAATCCCATTGCCCGTATCAAAGTCTTCATCCGCACCTGGGTTCAGACCATTCGGATTATCATCACGCAGGGTTCCCAAAAGACCCCGGCTGCCATCGGAAGCATCGAGTTCGTCATAGTCAAGATACTTATGGTTCACGTAGGCATGGTTGCTTGGATCGAAGTAATCCTTGCTGATGTCCATCAGTCCCTGCTCTAACTGGGTGCGGATGTCAATATCACTGATCAGCCCAATATGCTTGGCACGGGTATCACTGGTCTGGTAAGGCAGAATGGCCGCATAGTCACCAGGTTTGAGCGGTTTGGACGTCTGCTGGACCGTCTGATCCGAACAGCCCGCAAGCGCAAGCATCGGCACCAGGCAAAGACTCAACAGGGTCTTTAAAGATCTGGTTTTATTTCCAGTTCTCATTGTTCTGGCCCTGCTATCCACGATGAACCTCACGCAAAAAGCGCTCTTCATCCCATACCGGAATGCCCAGATCATTGGCTTTGGTCAGTTTGCTTCCCGCTTTTTCACCGGCAATGACAAGATCCGTCTTTTTGGAAACAGATCCCGAAACATTGGCCCCCAGATCTTCCAGCATCTTTTTGGCCTCGGAACGGCCAAGCTGACTGAGTGTTCCGGTCAGAACGACGGTCTTGCCCGCAAATGGATTATCAGGGGCAGAACTTTCCACTTTGGGCTCGCTCATGTTGACACCCATCGCTTTTAAAGACTCAATCAGCGCACGGTTTTCGCTCTGATCAAAGAAGCTGCGAATACTTCTGGCAGAAACTGCACCAATCAGATTGATTGCGGCCAGTCTGGATTCACTGGCATCCATCAAAGCATCCATCGTTCCAAAATCCTGAGCAAGCAGTCTTGCCGCTTTGGAGCCAACCTGCCGGATGCCCAATCCAAATAGCAGACGGGACAATGGCTGTTTCTTGCTGGCCTCAATACCAGCTAACAGCTTGTCTGTTCCTTTATCCGACCAGCCTTTATGACTGAGCAGTTCATCGCGCCGTTCATGCAGGCGGTAAATATCTTCAATGGAATTAACGTAGCCATGTTCATGCAGCCAGGCTACCCGTTTGGAGCCCATGCCATCGATATCCATGGCATCCCGGCTGCAAAAGTGAATGATACTTTCCAGAATTCTGGCCGGGCAGTCCGGATTGACACAATACGTATCGGCTTCATCCGGCAGGCGGACCAGCTTGGATCCGCACACTGGGCAGTTTTCGGGCCAGACAAAATCGCGGACGGTTTCATCGCGTTTTTCCGGCAGCGCTTTGACGACTTCCGGAATAATATCGCCGGCTTTGCGGATAATGACCCGGTCATTGATCTTCAGATCGTATTGGGCAATGCGATCCGCATTGTGCAAGGTAGCCGCCGAAACGAGTGTTCCCGCTACGCGCACCGGTTCAAGAACCGCGTTTGGAGTAATCTTGCCGGTCCGGCCGACCGTCAGGGTAATGTCAAGCAGTCTAGTTTCGACTTCTTCTGCCGGGAATTTATAGGCTGTGGCATATTTTGGGGCTTTGGCCGTGGTTCCAAGAATCTGCTGCTGGCTGAACTGGTTAAGTTTGACGACAACGCCATCAATTTCAAACGGCAGACTCGCCCGTTTCTGGCCTGTTTCTTCAATAAACTTCCAGATCTCCTCAAAGGAATGGCACTCACGCCATGCATCGTTTACCCGGAAATGCAGACGGCTCATCGCTTCAAGCGCCTCTTTCTGGCTGTGCACGTTATAGCGTTCGCCATTGATAAAGTAGTACAGATACATATCGAGCCGGCGCTTGCGGGCTACGCCTGTATCCAGGTTGCGGATCGTTCCGGCCGCCGCATTGCGGGGGTTGGCAAATAAAGGCAGATGGAGCGATTCCTGCAGATTGTTGAGTGCTTCAAAGCTTGCTTTTGGCATATACACTTCGCCACGCACTTCAACTGGTCCTTTTTCCGGAATCTGCATCGGGATCGATGGAATGGTCCGGACATTTTCCGTCACATCCTCACCAACATCCCCATCCCCGCGTGTCACGGCGCGTACGAAACGGCCGTCTTCATACATCAGCGCCATCGCCAGACCATCGAATTTGTATTCACAGATAAATGTGGCATCCGGAAAATCCTTCCAGATCCGGTCGACGAAGGCTTTCAGCTCTTCTTTATTGAAGACATCACTTAAAGAAAGCATGCGCTGGGCATGAACGACTTTTTCAAAGCCGTTGAGCACCTTACCGATAATCCGCTGACTGGGAGAGTTTGGATCATACAGTTCAGGATGTCTGGACTCTAAATCCTGAAGTTCTTCCAGCAGACGGTCATATTCAAAATCCGAAACACTCGGGTTGTCATCGACATAGTATTCAATCGCATATTTTTCAAGAAGTCTGCGCAACTCTTCAATCCGTTCTTGTTCAGACATGAAGGCACCTCTTTTCTAATCCATTCTGGTCTGCCGATCTTCTGGCATCACCTGAGTCTATCATCCCATTTCAGAATGAAACCCGGCTTAAAAAGGAGAAATTCCTTTGTCAAAAAGACAGGAAATTCTGGCCAGTTCAAAATCGACAGAAAATACCAATTTGTATTGTAACAAATATCCGGGCGGCTTTTGGTCCCGAGTGAAGATGCGACAAAAAACACAAAAAGGACCACCCGAAATGCGCAATGGCCACTATTTTCAGATGAAAGAAAACTCTCTCATCCATCTCGTTTTGTCTGCTCAGACTCTGATGATTTCCTCTGGATGCCGTTCGATCTTTTTCTTCGATGGTTCCCCGGTGATGGTGTCGATCCTTTTCCTTTATCCGTTTTCGAAAAAAAATGGCCAGAAACACCTTTAAAGAATGTGTTTTCGGCCATTTTATTTTCTATTAGACAGGTGAATGTAAATCATTCATCAATCCTGTACCATTTCCATCCTCTGCTCCAGATTTCAGTTCAAAAACTGAACGCCCAGATCTTTATCAACCCCTGCCATCATTGGCTTTGATGATGACTCCACCTGTATTTTCTTCCGTCGATTTTTCCAGAATCTCATTCAGGGAGTATGGACCATCGTTGTTAAAGTACCAGTATCCGGTCAGAGATTTCAGTATATTTCTGGATCCGAATCCAAAGGCAATTCGGTTGAGGCTTGGACAGTTGGCGAAGATCTCGGCCATCTCATCGACCTTAGATGTATCAAAACTGCGCAGATCAAGGCTGGCCAATTCCAGACATCCCTTAAATA
>Dunbar_p2__coassemble_1664_pt1 | contig 15357 bp, 12 predicted proteins | sample Dunbar_p2__metabat2_high_PE_044 | metagenome-assembled genome bin Dunbar_p2
GAAAAACAGAGAAATACAAGGCTGAAATTCAGGCCTGAAACGGAATCGAAAGCTGAACAGAAAACTGAACCGTGAAAGAAGTAGGAGACTAAATATGGGATTTATAAAAGCTTTTGCCGGGGCGATGGGCGGAACACTGGCTGACCAGTGGAAAGACTTCATTGTCCCCCGCGATGATGTGAATGCAACGAGTGCCGTATTCGGGGCTAGAAGAAAAGAAACAGACCGGCGGCGCGGATCCAATACGAAAGGATCGGAAAATATCATTACCAACGGCAGCCGGATTGTCGTACCTGAAGGCACTTGCGCCATTACGATGCAGGATGGAAAGATTACAGGCTGTATTGCCGAGCCGGGAGGCTTTATCTACACCAGTGAGGACCAGAATTCCCAGTCCATTTTTGCGGGTGACGGGATCATGAGCTCTTTGTTGAAAAACTCATGGGAACGGTTTAAATTCGGCGGCATTCCCAGTGGGGAACAGACAATCTTTTTTGTCAATTTAACCTGAACTCCCGCCTAAAATGTCCCTATAGAACAAAAAGACTCAAATAAACGCCCTTCCAAAAGCAAATAGGCGGAATCTCACATTAGGCAGAGCTTCCCTTTACTAGTTATATTTATAACTATGAAAATTGAGGCGCGAATCGGAAGCTAAATCACAATATTAACTTTATATAGATCGTTTATTAGAATACTTTAGCTATATGGGTATAATTTGGTCGGGAGTTCAGGATTTAAAGGAAATTCCGGGAAACAAGTTTGGAACCCAGTCAGAAATTTACTGGGATGATGCGTTTTTAGCTACGCAGGCTGGCGCAATGACGCGGGGAACGTACACTCTGAAAATCGTTGACCCGATTCTGTTTGTCAAACGGTTTGTTCCGGTTGTCTATTTGCGCCCGGATAGTGAAGTGTTTGATTTTGCCGACTATGACAATCCAGCAGCCGACCAGCTGTTTAACGAAGTGGTCAGCAGCCTGTCTGCTTCTTTTTCCATCTACTGCAATGATCCATCCAAAGGAAACCGGATTTCCAGAATCCAGTCTGACCAAATTGGTTTTGCAAAATGCCTGTCCCAGGCGGTAGAAGAGGGCTTTGCCTGGCGTTCGGACCGCGGCCTGGAAATTGTCAAAGTCGCCATTTCGGCGATTGAATACGATGCGGACACGAAAGCCCTCGTTAAAGATGCCCAGAAAGCCGATGCGCTTTCCGGTGCCCGGGGAAACTCATTTATGCAGCAGTCCGTCGCACGCGGCTTTCAGGCGGCCGGTGAAAATGGCGGCGGCAGTGGAATGGCCTTTATGGGCATGGGCGTCAATGCCACAGACAGTGTCATAGGAAATTTCCAGCAGCCTGTCAAACCTCAGTACCAGCAGCCCTTTCAGTCTGTCCAGCCTCAATACCAGCAGCAAGCCGCTCCGGCTGATCCGTTTGCCGAGATCCAGAAGTATAAGCAGCTGCTGGATTGTGGAATTATCACGCCGGAAGAATTCAACCAGAAGAAAAAAGAACTGTTAGGGCTTTAGAAAAACAGCTGCTGCCATGACGACGACATGAAGAATGGCGCACAAATGCTTTCACAAAAAAATCCGTTGTGAAAGCATTTCTTATTTCAGGCCGTAAAACAGCTCCAAAAAGAGGATCAGAAAAGAAAGCAGGGCAATTGATGGAAGAAAATAAAGAAAGAATCATTCAGACCGATCAAGGAAGAGAACATGGACAAACCAAATGTCCCAAATGCGGGTCGACAGAAATCGCGCTGAATCCCAAAACAGGAAAGCTGCGCTGCCTGTTTTGCCGCAATGAATTTGAGCCAGAAAAATTCGAAGAATTGGAAACGGATATTGAGCATCTTGAAGGAGAAATCATCGGCTCAGGGGCTGCTGACATTCAGGCGGATGCCGATGATCAGATTGTGACGCTGAAATGCTCGAGCTGTGGAGCCGAAGTGGTCATCGATAGTAACACCCAGACGCAGGCCAGATGCCACTGGTGCCGGAATATCCTTTCGCTCAATAAGCAGATTCGCAATGGAGCGGTGCCGGATGCGGTTCTTCCTTTCAAAGTCAATAAGAAGGAAGCCAAAGAATGTATTGAACAGTTTGTTGGAAAAAGACAGCTTTTCGCCCATCCAAAGTTCAAGGAAGAATTCACGGCTGATAATGTCATGGGCGTTTACCTGCCTTATATGGTCATTGATGCCAATGCCCATGCTTCATTTGGCGGCCAGGGGGAAATTGAAAGCCGCCAATACACCCGAAAGGAAAATGACAAGGAAAAAACATATTACGATGCGAAGCTGTATAACGTGGGCCGGGAATTTGATCTGGCGGTTGAAGGCTTGACGGTTGAGTCCAGCCAGGACAAACTGGATGTCCATTCCCGCGAGCGGACCAACAATATCATTAACTCGATTATGCCTTTTGACACGGAAAACTGTGTGCGATGGAATGCCAATTATCTGCATGGCTATACCTCAGAAAAAAGGGACGTCAATGTGGAGCAACTGTCCCCTGTCGTCCAGAAGCAATGTGAAGAGATCGCAAAAGATCGGGTAAACGAAACGATTTCGCAATATGACCGCGGCGTGCGCTGGGATTCGCGCAACCTGGTTTTTAAAGGCCGCCAGTGGAAATCAGCCTATCTTCCGGTATGGCTGTACAGTTTCCAGGAAGAAAAGAATGATCAGAAAATCATTCACTATGTAGCCGTTAATGCAAGGACCAGAGAAACTATGGGCAGTATTCCCATCTACAAGCCAAAACTGCTTTTGTTTTCGGCTGCAATCGAGCTTGTGGGGCTGATCGCAGCGCTGATTTTGCATTTTACTGTTTTCGATCAGGGACAATGGTATCCCTGGCTGCTGCTTCTTCCGGGCTTCATTTATTATCTGGTGATCCATAACAAATATCGCAACAGTGCGGCTGTCCACCACTATGTCAAAGAAACGAAATGCAACGTTTCCAATCTTGAAAAGCAGGATACTTTCGTCAAAGAAAGAACCGGGCTGGACAGCCCTGCAATGGAGGGAGCTAATAACCGCTGAACATCTCCAACACATTCAACACGTTCAATAGGTTTAACTGATCCAACAAGCCCAAAAAGCGGATGGAAACAGGCGGACTGAAAGGGAAAAATTATGGCTTTGCACTTTGCAGGAACAGCAGTTTTAAGCCTGATTTCCTGACAGAGATTTCAAAGGATGCACGGCCTGTCTTCAGGCTTTAGAAACAGAGGCTTTCAGATTCGATGTTAGACTGACCTTGATCCGAAAAAGCGGATCTTGAAAGCGGGGAAACAAAATGAAAATCAATGGACAGTGGATTGAACAGAAACTTTCCCAGAATGGCTTTACTGTCAGCGATCTGGCCGCACAGAGTGGTCTGGATGCAGAAACGATTGAACAGATGATCAAAACGGATGAAGGGGATGAGCTGGACTGGAATACCGTTTTAAGCACGCTCAATCAGTATCCGGCTTTGTACGCGCCTGCCAATGATCTTTTAGCCATCATCGAAGGTCAGATCGAACAGAGTTCTGCTGACGATCCCTGCACGGTCTTTTATGGCGTCAACCAGAGTGATTTGTTGTTTGTGGCCATTCAGTTCAGTGATCTGAGTGTTCATGGCGCCAATGTCAGTCTCGACTATCTGCACCGTCTGGACCAGGTCAGCCTTGGCCAGGCGCTTGCTCTTTTCCAGGCCCAGGCAGATGCGATGGCCAACGCCGGCATACATCCCAGAAAATAACCGAAAAGGCAAAACAAGCGGAAAAACCTGATTTGAAACCTGAACTCCCGCCTAAAATATACCTATAGAACAAAACAATTCAAAGAAATGCCTTTCAAAAAGTAAATATGATGAATTTTAAATTGGGCAGAGCCACTTTTTCACAGTAATAATAATAACTATGAAAAAGTAACATAGATCGAAAGCTAAATTGATATATTTTCTTTATGTAAAGATTTTATTAGAACGCTTTAGCTATGTAGTTATAATTTGATCGGGAGTTCAGGTTGAAAGAGGTTTTTCCGCTTGTTTCCTGTTTTCAGAAGCAGTCAGTTTTTGTTTCTTTATGGCCTTTATGCCATGAAGATTGAAGGCAAAAAGAATCTGTCTTACAGCTGTAAGACAATGCCGACCACGGCACAGATGCAGATTAAAGCGATCGGGTGAAGCTTTTCAAATTTCCAGGCAAACAGGGCAGCTAAAGCCATCAGCCCAACGTTGATCCAGAAAGAGCCATCAAAGACCAGGGCATTGCCAGGAAACAGAACACTCGCAAAGACACCTATTGCTGCCGATAAAATCAATCCACAGGTTGCCGGACGCAGACCATAGAAAGCCTGCTGGACGTACTCGTTGTCCCGATAGGCTTTGAGTACGCGGGCAATGACACAGATAATGATGACACTGGGCAGCACCAGTCCGACAGTCGCAATGACGGCTCCGAAAATGCTTCCGCCTGTGACGTGATAGCCGACATAGGTCGCCATATTGACCCCGATCGGACCTGGCGTCGATTCCGAGATCGCAATCATATTAAGCAAATCACTTTGGGTAAACCAGTGATACTTTTCCATCATTTCATACAGAAAAGGAATCGTCGCCAGACCACCGCCCACCGAAAACAGGCCGGTTTTGAAAAATTCCCAGAATAAAATCAGATACAGGGAAACAGAACTCATCTTCACTGGCCTCCTTTGGTGGATTCATTTCCAGAAGCAGAAGAAGCCGATTGCGCTTCATTCTTTTTTGGGGGCAGTCCCGAGCCGGCCATTCTGGCTGCCGGATCTTTGCCGGTCTTTTTAAGGACGATCAGGCAATAGACAATTCCAGCTGCCGCAGCTCCGATGACCGCAACGGAAACCGGGATCAGATTGAAGTAAGTCAGTGCCAGGACAATCACAAACAGGATCATTCCAAAAACGTCTTTAACCCCTTTGCGATAAAGTCGGATGACAGCCTGGCCAATCAGAACGCACACCGCAATCCGGATGCCGGCTAACGCGTGCTGAACGATCGGCTGATCGGCAAAGGAAGTTAACAGGGAAGCGATCAGCAGGATGATGACCAGTGAAGGGGCAACAATACCGGCTGTCGCGACAATGGCGCCGGTGATCTTTTTTTGCGAATATCCGACAAATGTGGCAGTATTGACTGCGATGATGCCTGGTGTACACTGCCCGATGGCGTAATAGTCCACCAGTTCATCATAGGTTGCCCAATGCTTATTGGTGACGACCTCTTTTTCCAGCATAGGAAGCATTGCCAGTCCACCCCCAAAAGTGAACAGGCCGATCTTGAAAAAGGTCCAGAACAGATCAAGGTAAATATTCATATTTTATTCGTTTAGTCACTCCATTCCATTCTTTTTGATTTCATTTATATCCGAAAATATCGGGTGGTCAATGATTAAGACTTTGTAAGATCGTCTCAGTTGCCATATTGGCGTATCATGAAGACGATGGAACTGATTCCCCACACGTGCAAAGGGGAAGTTTTGCCTGGAGGTTTTGATTCCCACAAAAAACGAGTACAATACTACTTTGAATTTGAAACGAGGTACATATGAAACTGAAGAAATTGCTTTCCAGCCTGGCCGGTGCAGTTCTGATCAGCCAGTGCTTGTTTGGCTGCTCAGGCAACTCCAAAGGCGACCTCAAAGTCGTTTCTACCAAGACGGTAGAGCTCGGTGAGCCAGTATCTTTAAAAGCATCAGATTATCTTCTCGAACAGCCATCCCAGACTGTGCTTGATGAAATCACGGTTGATTCTGATCTGATGACAAACTCTAAATATAACTACAACGCTTTTTCCGAAACAGTCAGCACTGCCAACAAAGACTTTCTGGAAACAGGCACCTATACGATCAATCTCAACTACAAGGGACAGAAATATCCGGTTACGCTGACCGTTAAAGATACCGTCATGCCAGAATTTGTCTCCCCGGCTGCTGTCGTGACGATTCCAAAAGGAACCACAAACTTTGACTTCTCCAAAGTCTATCGCACAACCGATAAAGACACGGTAACCCTCAGTGTGGACGGTGACTTTGACGTCAATAAAGTTGGCACATACCCGATTACTCTGATCGCAACCGATAAATCCGGAAACTCCAACTCTCTGGAAGTTACGATCAATGTTGTTGGCAACAATACCCCAATCAAATCGACTGACCAGTTCGACAACGAACTCGTTCCATCCGAGAGTGATGATGACGAAGCTCTGGCCAGCGATGCCAATGCCAACAGCCAGGACTACACAACTATCCCGGATGACACCACAACCGATCCATCGACAGGCGGTGATGTCACCACTCCGGATACAAACAATAACCAGGTAACAGATCCATCAACAACAACCCCAAACAACCCAACGGCTTGCACCATTTCCAACCAGCCAGCCGGCACTTCCGTTTATCGGACCTTCTCGGATCTGTACAATGCCGGAACCAACTGGAACAAACAGTCTCCAAACAACTACTTCTATTATTTAGAGGGCGTTGATGACTGCGGAAACAAAGTCTACTTCCTGACAACAGGAACCCAGGAACTGGTTCCAGGACCAGATGCACCAGTCAATCCAGGACAGGGTGTTACCCAGCCATCTGAAGGTGACGACACAAGCACTCAGCCAGATATGTCTGAAGACGTCCACAACGCTCAAAACAATGAGTAGCGTCCAGCACTGAAAAAACAGACTGAATCCAGTCCAGACGGAATGAACTGAATCTTATTCAAACTGAGCCAGATTTAAACCTGAGCATACAAAAACAAGCAAGGACTGCTTCTTTGATCTCCGATTGAAGAAGCAGTCCTTTTTTGTGGAATGAGCAGCCAGAGAAGAAAGCTGGGGGCCTGAGAACCAGGCTTGGATTGCAAAGAACAAAACATCGGAGAACAGAGCCCTGAAGAATAGAACGTCAGAATATGAAAAAACCGGCCATAAGGCCGGTCAGGTTCAATTGGATTCAATAAGAAGAGTCTTTGAAAGATCGCTCTACCAGAACGAATAGGCTTTGATTACAGAATCGATCGTTGCATCTGGATCGAGAGTAATTGGAGATGCCGATGTCGTTGGATCATAAGCAATCCACTGTCCATTGGCATCGACATCATTGAGCGCATAATATTTTGGCGCTTCATAGGAGCCGGTTGCGATGATCGTTGGATAGCCCTGTGAGACATGGTCAGTGATCTGAGTCTTGTAAAGAGCCAGCGGGATCATTGGCACGCCATAGGTTAAGGCAGCACCAGAGAAGATGGAATCATCTGCTTCACTGACTTCATTGAATTCGTAGCCAGCTTCTTTGGCCCAGCGTGCAATGGCCAGCGGTGTGATCGTTGGATCATCCAGGCAATAGCTGAAGACATCCGCAATGACGGTTGGTGCACCACCGCTGATTGCCATGATGGAATCACGGTAAGGAACATAGCCCCATGCAGGATCGAAGGTTTTCAGATCTGGCATCTGCTGGGTTACATCCCCAAGGGTTACATCCGTTCCAGGATCATTGACGTGGTTTGGGTATTCAAGAACAAAGGCCACCATGCCAGGATCTTTGGCCAGTGCGACGATATTGGCAGGATAGCTCGCAGCATTGTTGAAGAGATCTTCGTACTGCTTGATGGCTTCCTGAACTTTGGCTTCAGTCTGGCCTTCAAATTTGGCAGCAGCTTCGGCATCGCCTTCAACGGCTTTGTTGAGTTCATCAAGGTCAGCGGTGCTGTAGGCGTTGAGAGCAGCAGTTTTGAGGGCTTCAAACGTTTCATCGTCCCAGTCGGCTGGTTTTTCCAGGTTGTTCACCCAGTTGACATAGTCGTTATATTGTTTTTCCTCTGCTTTCTGCAACTGAACGATTGGGTTGGAGGATTCCTTGTGATCCATCCAATAGGCAGCTCCAAAGGAAGCACCGCCTAAAGCAATGGCAACAATCAGACAGGGAATCCAGAAGTTTCTCTTTTGATTGCGCTGTACACGGGACAGCTTTTTGCGATTGTCATCGTCAAGATCTTCTTTCCAGTCAGAACGGAAAAGATCTTTTTCATCAGCGCCTTCTGGCGCCTGGTTTACATGTTTAACCTGTTTCATGCGGTTATTTTAACATGATGCATCATAATTTTTTGCGGCTTTTATGGAACGTTGCAGGATTGATATTTAATCCTGCCAAAAATGGATGACAAAATATTAATTTTTAAACACTTTTTGCAAAAGTAAACGCTTCGGGTGATAAGAGGAACTTCAGGTTATGAGAGGCACTCAGGTTATGAGAGGCACTCAGGTTATGAGAGGCACTCAGCTTATGAAGAGCGCTCATCAGCATCATCCGAAGCCATGAGGGTGACTTCTGAGCAGTCTCCATCAAAAAGAGTCTGCCTGGCCAGTCAGAAGGGGAGAAGTGCCCAAAGTTTTTGAAAAAATGTAAGATTTTGGTCTGCTTGATCTCCAATCTGGATTGGCTACAATAATGAGCATGGCCGATAACTATCCAAAAACAAATTCAGCGGGACCAAATGACCGCTTATCCAAATCGACTTCTGTGACGGGTTCAAAAGCCGTAAAAGCAAAAGTCCGTAAAAAACGCCTGCGCCGCAGTCTGGTCAGGGGGATCAAAAAGTTCTTTATTGCGTTGATCGCCATCGCCTGCTGCCTGGTGTTCATGCATACTTTAATCGTGCCTTCGATTGTCGATACCCATCTGTCCAGCGGGGAATTCAGCGATGAACAGATGATTGCCTTTGCCAATGAACGGCTTTTAAACCGTTCCAGTAAATCTCTTTCCCGCATTCCAGTCTTTGCCCATCGCGGGTTTGTCAATGACACCGTGGATAACTCCTATGCCTCCTTTGACCTGGCTTTGTTATCCGGATGCCCGCAGATTGAGCTGGACGTTCATGCCAGCAGTGATGGCGTGCTCTATGTCAGCCATGACAACAATCTTTCCCGCATTTCTGGATCCAACTGGAATATTACGGATCATACGAGTGCCGAACTCGATGGCATCCTGATGAAAAACGGGGAAAAGCTTCACCGCCTGTCCGAGGTCATTGAACGTTACCGTGACCAGATGATTTATCTGGTTGAGCTCAAAGACGATAATCCTGATCCAGCCCCATTCCTAGATGTTGTGCGCGGACATCCAAAGCTGGCCGAAAACATTCAGGTCCAGTCCTTCTATCCAGAAGTTCTTGAAAACATCCACACTGAACTTCCAAACATGTTTGTTCAGTATCTGATCAATGACCGCAGTACTTACAACGAGGCCCTGAAGATGGAATGGCTCGATTCCATTGCTCTGGATCAGAAACTGGTCACCCAGCAAGTCGTCGATCAGGTTCATCAGGCAAGCAAGGAGATCTGGGTGTGGACGGTCGACTCTATCGATAAAGTTCGCGAGTATCTGCGCATGGGGGTCAACGGGGTCATTACCGATCTGGACAGTGCTGTCATCATCTTTAAAGAAATGAGCTTTGAAGAAGACAAGTAAGAGCACTCAAGACAGGTATCAGGAATCCAGAACATCAGTAAGAACGCTCAAAACAGGCAGTAACAATAAGAGTCCAGAAGATCTGAGTTTTGCATGGTTTTAAAATATAAAAGAATCAACTGTTTACCTAGCTTTATGTAAAGCGCCGATGCGAATATACACATTAGTAAAGCTCAGTTATCTATTATATTATAATAGATAACTTCAAGCGCATTGTTTAAGAAAAAATATTGTTTTCCTTATAGATAAGGCGAAATTAGTGATATTGCAATTAATGTGTTATAAATTCCTGCAAAACTCAGACAGAAGACGTGTTGCAAAATACAACAGAAGACAAAACAAGAATACAGAAGACGAACCAAGTCTTTGCCAGCAGCTTTCCTCACGAAAATTCGTGAGTGGAAAGCTGCTTTTTTTCGGATTTGGGCAGATGACTTGTCAGGCAGAGATAAGGTTTTCACGCTATTCTTGATGAGAAATCATCCAGAATGCCCATAAAAGTGAATTTCACAAACTTTGGATCTAGTTTGGGAGCTGATGGCAAACTCAAGTTTTTTAGCGTGAAAGTCGAAATAGGTGGAGTACTTTATTTCTTTCTGTATAAAATAGGTCTGCCACAGATGGACTGGACTTAGACAACAAATAAATTCCTGTGGTATGATCCTGTTTTGGATCAGTAACCTGGTCCAGACAGAAACGAACTGAAAATCAGCGCCGTTAGGCTATAATGATAGGCAGAGTAAAGGAGAAACGCATGGCCAAAAAAAGTGTCTATGCAGCCCTGGAAATCTCGGATCACGAGGTTCGTCTGGTTGTATCAGAAATCTTTAATGATCGAAGCAACATTCTCCGTGTCGAACGTGTAGAACACAATGGGATTCGCAATGCGCGGATCACTGATGAAAAGGCAGTAGCCGATGCAATCGAAACGGCAGTCCGCCAGGCACAGACTGCATTAGGCTATCGCATCGAACGCGTTCTGCTGGCAATTCCTGCCAGAAACGTAAGACCGGTTAACAATAAAGTCCATGTGGAAATTGAAGATGGAACTCACACCATCCGCCGTTTCCATATCCAGCAAGGACTCAAAAGTGCGCTGGGTGCCCAGAAGTTTGAAAATGAAGAACTTGTAAACGTCAACAGAATTGAATGTTTCGTGGATGGAGCCCGTCAGGATAAAATCCCTCTGGGCAAAGATACCGAATCCTTTGATATGGAAGTCGACCTGCTTTATGCCGATAAAGACATCGTCTATTCCTATGCAGCAGCCGTTGAAAAAGCCGGCCTGCAGATCCTGGATCTGGTTTTGGATGTCTATGGTGCGGCCAAAGAAACTGGTGCTTTAAGCCAGTCCGCGGACAAGCCAGTCATTCTGATCGATCTTGAAGCCGAACATACAACGCTCGCTTTTCTGATCGAGAACAAGATCGCATTTACTACCACCCTGGATAAGGGGTACCGCTCCTTTATTCAGACCCTGCAGGAAGAATACGGATTATCTGACGAGACCGCATGGCGTCTTCTTGAAAATCTGTTTGAATCCCGTGAGATGGATACGCAGGATGTTGTCATCTATATTGAACAACAGGAAGACAAACGCATCGAAATCACATCCCGTCAGCTTGCCGATGCCGTGCTGCCCAAGATTCGCAGCTGGATTGCCGACATCAATGCCGGATGCGCCAAGATTCTGGAATCGATGCCAGCCCGCTATCTGATCACAGGTCAGGGAGCCAACATCCCTGTGCTCAAAAACTTCTGCAGCGGCTTTAACGCTCCGGCATCGGTGTATGCCATTTCCACCATCGGTGCCCGCAACGGCGCCTTTGTGTGCGATCTTGGCATGATTTACAGCTGGATGGATTCCAAGCAGTACAACAACCGCGGGGATCAGACTTCCGTCAATAACAACGAACTGGAAGAAAGCATCGAATCCATTACCCGCTATGCCAAAGACGCCGAAGGCGGCTTTACCCGCAAGCTCAAAAAAGCAATGCTTGCCAACAAAGAGTAGCTTCCAGGAAAGCAAACCCTGAAAGCAGACTCGTTTGGCAGGCAGATCTGTTCACAAAATCCATTCACCAAAGCATATCTCCAAGACAAACATGTATACGGTGAAGATATGGGGAATAGAAAAAGAAAACGATCTCATAAATTTCTTAATTTACAGTCATTTCTTTCTATTGCCGCAACTGTGAACATCTCAAAAGAAACAAACGGAAAAACTTCAAAAAACCTGAAGGATTGCCCTTTATACAGGTAAAATTAAAAACGGCAGTCAAAACGAAGTAGAAGTAAAAAGAGATCGAGACTCAGAAATCCAGCTTTTGTCATTCTGGATTTCTTTCGTTCTGTTTTTCCTTTTGCCTGTCCCTGCAAAAAGATCGCAGGATCGAGTCGCAGATCGTTTTGTTTGCATGGACAGACAAGAGCATACTTATCCTGAATCCTTTCTTTTGCCTTTTAAACAAAAGAAAATCATTCAGACCACATGCCTCTTGATCAGCTTTACCGCTATGAAATAGCGTAAAGCTTTTCGAACCAGACAGTTTTAAGCTTTGATTTTATCCCCAGAAACAAACCCAGAATCGAAGAAGACTGTTTTTACCAATCCAGAAATCCAGACAGAAAACCAGGAGGAAGAAAGCAATATGCCAGAAATGAATCAGAATGCAGATATCCGTGTCATTGGCGTGGGCGGCGGCGGAAGCAACGCTGTTAACCGCATGATCAATGATGACGTTCAGGGAATCACTTGCTACGTCGCCAATACCGATGTACAGGTTCTCAAAAGCTCCGCAGCCGAAAACAAGATCGTTCTTGGAAACGATGCCACTAAAGGTCTTGGCGCTGGCGGAAACCCAGATGTAGGCCGCAAAGCTGCTGAAGAAAGCGAAAGCGAAATCCGTGAAGCCGTAAAAGGTGCTGACATGGTCTTCGTTACTGCTGGTATGGGCGGCGGAACCGGTACTGGTGCAGCACCACTGGTTGCAAAACTCGCTAAAGAAGAAGGCGCTTTAACCATCGCCGTTGTTACCCGTCCATTCTCCTTTGAAGGAAAACGTCGTGCTAAAAATGCTGAAGAAGGCATCGAAGAATTGAAAAAATACGTAGACTCCCTGATCGTTGTTTCCAACGACAACCTGCTCGAAGTCATCGGCCGCAAGCCAATCGAAGAAGCTTTCCAGGCTGCTGACAACGTACTGCGTCAGGGCGTTCAGACGATCTCTGATCTGATCTCCGTTGAAGCTCTTGTTAACCTTGACTTTGCGGACGTACGTTCCATCATGCAGAACCAGGGCCGTGCTCTGATCGGTATCGGTATGGCAGAAGGTGAAGACAGAGCCATCGCAGCAGCTGAAAAGGCCATCCAGTCTCCATTACTTGAATCCGACATTGCCGGCGCTAAATCCGCCATCATCAACATCACTGGCGGCGATAAAGTCTCCCTCTATGATGCCCAGAACGCAGTTGCGGTAATCCAGGATGCAGCTGGCGGCGAACTCGATAACATCTTCGGTATCGCCATCAACGAACAGCTTGGCGACGCCATCATCGTTACTGTCATTGCGACAGGTTTCGAAGATGACCAGCCAAACGCAAAAAAGACCAGCAAAGCCGCTCCTAAAAAAGCAGCAGCCACAAGCAATACAACAGCTAACCCAGGACTGTTCACCCAGCCAAAAGTATCCGCTCCAAGACCAAGCGGAGTTTCCACATCTGTAACTGAATCCGATACAGATGATTCTATCCCTAACTTCTTCTTCCAGAATCGCGGCTAATCTGGAACCAGAATATAGGGAAAAATACTGAATTCATTGCCAACAAAAGTGAAACACCCCTTAGATCGTCGATATCTAAGGGGTGTTTTTTATTCATAAAAACTGTTGGTTTTATTGCGGTCTGGCAGGAGGCCTGTAAGGAGAAGAGTTTTTGACGCAATGTCCTTTGGCGGGCACAAAAAGTCTGGTCAAGCATTCCAGAGGTACTGCTCCAGAAAATTCGAAAAGGTGCACGACAGACTTGAAGCGACTGAATCTGAAGGTCAGCTTACTGCCAGTTTGTTAAAGGAAGAGAGGTCTCTTCTTTATTGCGGAGAATGGATCTCTCTTTCGTGTGTGGCTTCCTTGATCCAGTTTTCAACTTCTTCAACGCTCGCACTGCCTGCCTGAGCGATTTTTTGATGTGGGAAATCTACTTTTGCCAGTTCAAGGGAAATACTTCTTTTGGCTTTTGCTTCGCCTTCAATCAGACCTTTAGCTATTCCTTCAGCCATCCCTTCCGCCTTACCTTCGGCTTTGCGGCTCATCTAATGCGGCAAGGAAACCCCATAGCTTGCTGTGGGGAGGAATTGCCGCCATTGCTTATCAACAAGCCATCCATTCGATGACTCAAGTCTTTTTAATTTCTTCCATGAAACAGAAGCAGATACCACAGTTCCATCAAGCGTCCGAATATCGAATCTTCCTGATGTTCGTTTTGCAAAGATAAAGCATTCTGTTTTCTGGTATCTGATCTTATCGAACAGCTGAAAGCCCATAATGACCTTTGCGGGCTGGTTCAGTTTTCGAATACCGCCTTTAGAAGGATTGAATTTATGGATCTGTCGGTTATGACATCTCACTTTCCTGCTAAAAAAGACGGTTTGGATGGGTCTTGCTTCTGGATGGCCTGAAATGCATCTCGCATCAACGTAGTGTTCTTTAGGAAGCTCGTGCTTAAGACGTTCTGCCTTGGTCAGATATCCGAATGTTTCTTCTACAGGAATGGGAGCAAATTCTGTCTGTGCTCTTTCCAGCAGTGTCTTTCGCATGGTCCCCATAAAAGCCGCATCCGCAAATGAAACCGGCTTAAGAATCTTATCTGGAAGTTTGATCTTCCCTTTATGGTATTCCTGATGACAGTGTTTACAGAGCGTAATCAGATTTTCTGGACGGTTGCTGCCGCCATCTTTCCTTTGTTGAATATGATGGACCTGTAGTTCCTTATCTTTGGATTTTCCTTTGCAGCACTGGCATGTGTATCGATCCCGTAAGAGTACATAGTCTTTGACGTTGAACCAGTCTTTCATTTCGCCGTTCTGGTAATCTCTGCCTTCAGGAAGTTTTTTCCCTGCGATCTGTGCTTTCAGTTTCTGTGTATCAAAAGAGGCTGCCTCGATCACGATCTTTGTCACTTTCCGGATGACATTTAAATGGCATGTAATCTTTTGCTCCACAGAAGGCGCCAGCCATCCTTTGTGTTTTGAATGCACCCGGTTGTTAACTCTTGGCTTTCTGTATCTTGTCTTGCGGTTTCTTCTTGTTCTTCTCGCCTCTTTTCTTGCGGTCAGTTTTTTAGACACATCGGTTCTCAACTGTGCATCTTGGGCATAGAGTTCTTTTGCGTCAGTACATGCAGACAATCCAATATGTTTAGATCCTGCATCTACGCCTAATGTGATCGGTTGAACCACATGCGTATCTGGTTCATATAAAAGCTGGATGGTAAAAGGAGTTCTCTTTACGACTTTAGCTTTCTTTGCTTTTAAGAGTCTGCGGACTTTTCCGCATCGTCTGGTCGGCATCAATGGATTGCCATCAATATCCAGAACATAGGTCAAAGCTTCCGACATTCCAGATGCCTCCTTTCGGTAAATAAACCAGCCCGAAGGCTGTAAGGTGTCCTTCGCCAATGTTGTAAATACTTTTTACGCTCAAACTCACCGCCTGTTACCCCGAACAGGTTTTTAAAGCAGAGCCACAGAGCTTAAGACTAGAACGATATCCTAAAGGTGTGATGACATAAACAACGGAGTTCGTATCGTCCGCAGACAATATTCACCAAGGCTACTCACAGACAACAGCCGAAGCTGTCCTGTCAAAC
>Dunbar_p2__coassemble_1670_pt1 | contig 15336 bp, 12 predicted proteins | sample Dunbar_p2__metabat2_high_PE_044 | metagenome-assembled genome bin Dunbar_p2
CTTCATTCTCATGGATTTATAATGACACATCTATTTCATTATGGACTGTTTTTCCTTTAAAAACCTAATATAACTAACTGTTAAAATCCGTATTTCCGAACGTCTGTTTTCAATTCAAAGCGCGGCGGCTCTTTCCTTATATTGCTGGAGAGGACTGGATCCTGTATCGTCAGATTTCACTGACCAGATCCTGGAAAGAAACATTTGAATCTCCATTGATCCATTCGGATATCCATCTACAACTTGTCCGCTGTCCCTGCACAGAAATCAATTCTGTATTTTCCCTGGCTGCCAGATCGCTGCTAGATTGCTACCAGGCACAAGAGCTGCCGCTTTTTTCTCAGCTTCATTGTAACGAACAAACGACCTGAAAAAGAAAAGAAAACCAGTCCGATCCTGATGAAAAAGACCAGACTGGTTGTTCTTTTGATTCTTGTAAGCAAATGCATTTCTGTAAGTTTTTCAGCCAATCAGTTTGTCTGTGCTTTGATTTCCAGCTTCTGAGTTTTCAGATTAACGACCAGAATGCCGGCACTCATCAAGATCGCACCCATTGCGATCCGAAGACTTAACGCCTCATGTAAGAACAGCGCGGAGAACAGAACGCCAAACAGACCGATGGTGCATCCAAAGACCGCAACACTGGAAACCGGCCATTTGGAAAGCAGAACACCCCATAACGTATAGGCACCAGCCGAAACAAAGCCAAGCATCAATAAGATCAGCACACCCACTCCATTCCAGTGAATTACAGGATGACCGATCAGAAAGCTGACCCCAATCATCGCAAGGCCGCCAATTGTAAACTGCCAGCCCGAAAGCAGAACCGGACTCGACTTCCGGGAGAAAATCTGAATGAAAATTGCCGAGATGGCCGCGCAGATCTGGGAAAGCACCAGTACTCCTTCGCCATTGAGACTGAATGTAAATCCACCGGCGGTATAGTTCATGACCAGAATGCCCGCAAAACCAATCAGACAGCCGATGAATTTCAACGGGGTCATTTTCTCCAGTCTGAACAGCCAGCAGGATAAAATCAGCTCGAACAAGGCTCCCAATCCACTTAAAACCGACATCATCATGCCCGTGGAGTGAGCCCCGCCAAGATAGTAGAAAACGTATTGACCAAATGTCTGAAAGCAGGCCAGAACCAGAATCGGCCTGATGTCTTTTTTCTGCGGGCGGACAAAGTGTTTTTCTTTGAGACTGCTCCAGGCAATCACCATCACCCCGGCCAGAAAGAAGCGAAGACCTGCAAACAGGATAATCGAACTGGTCGATTCAATCTGCATGATCGAATACCCTGTTTTAATCAACGGGGGAGCCAGACCCCACAGTGCGCAGCAAAACAGCGCCCCAAACCATAAAGAGAAGCGGTCGTTTCCACCGCTTTTTTGCATCTTTGAATTTTTCCTCATGCTCACAAGCATAGCGCAAAACCAACAAAAGAGAATTTCTGACCTTTCACAAGCGCTTTTTCTTTGGGTGATTTTTTATCATTTTCGGTCAGTTTTGAATTTCTTCCTGTTTCCCGTTTTCCACTCACGACCACCGACAGGCAAAAGTCCCCTCTCGTATGCAAAAAATCAGATGTTATAATGAGGATTAACTGCGGTTTCAGACCGCAAGGAAAGGTAGCGATTTGTCTTATGGTCCTGTTTTCTCAGATCATTCTGGTCATCCTGACCCTGGTGGTTCCGTTTGTGATGACCGTGTCCTATACCTATATCAAAGATAACGGCTGGCGCCCGATTGTCTTCGGTATTCTGGAAATGATTACGACGCTTGTTGCAGTGCGTCTGATTCTGCCACTGCTTTTTATCCAGTCCGACTGGTTTATTTCATTGATCAACAATGAAGCTCTGTTTAACCTGGTCTACTCGATCGTTTTTGCGCTGCTTTTAACGCTGCTCAACTGGGTGGCTTTCCGCTTCCACTTACAGAACAACTTCCTGTCTTCAAAAGCCGTTGTCTTTGGCTTTGAACAGGGGTTTGCCTACGAAGCCTTATTTGTCGGTTTTATCGGCCTGAGCTCCCTGCTTTCAAGCAACTCCGTTGATATTGATCCGGCTCAGATTGGCGGCCTATGGTACGCCCTGGGTGAAGCGATGTGCATTCTGGTTCTGTTTGCGGGCATGGGCTGCCAGTTTGGCAAAGCCATGGAAAAGAAAAAATATCTGCAGCTTGGTGCTTATGCTCTGGAAGTCTTCTTACTTCTGTATGTCGGTTCCTGCTGGTATACCCTCTGGAATCTGCCAAGATGGATTTTGATGGTTTTGATGATCGTTGCAGCCGGTGTTACTGCCTGGTGGCTGAAAGATCAGATCGACTGGTCGATGCTGTATAAATCCGAAACCAACGAACCTCAGGAAGATCCGGAATATCTCAAAGAACTGGAAGAATACGAAAAGGAACGTCAGGCTAAACGGGCAGCCAAAGCCAAAGCGGAATCCGAAGCGTCCAAGTCTGCTTCTTCAAACTCCGGCTCCAGTAACAAGTAACAGATAACAGGTAGAAAGGCTTTCTCCTTTCTCCAAAAGCATGAAACACATGAAATACAGGAAACGCACAAAAGGCGCGGCTTCGACAGAATTCTGTCGAGGCTGCGCCTTTGTTTTTGGTTTCAATTAAGACATTCGATTGAGAGATCGGTTTCGATTCAGGGAACAGATATCGTTTCAGGTCTCTCTGCGTGTTTTGATTCTGACTTGCCTAGCGTTTAAGACCTGTCAGTTTTAACAGAAGATTCATGATTTTGTTTTCATCGAGAACAACCATTTTGTCTTCCTGGATCTTTTCAGCAAGACTGCTGACTTCTTCATCCGGGTTGTAGTAGGCAACTGGAACATCTTCCAGACCATCTTCCTGAAGGATTGCTTCCATTTCCGGACGCAGATCTTCACTGCCGACAACCGCAATTCCATATGGGGAAACAACCACATTGGCTGCCCGCTGGCCATCGCTGAATTCAACGTCATCAAGAACTGTGTACTGCTTTGGCAGATCGTTTAAAGAAGTGGCATTGGCCACGATTGGCTGGCTGGAATCCAGTTCACCAACCGGAGCCCCGGCTGTAGATTTACCGGTCAGGCCACCCTGAGCCTGCTGTGGGGCAGCGGCTTCATTTGGATGAGTCAGGCGGCGTTTTTCTACCGCAAGTTTCTGGACCTGACGGGAGATTTTGGTGTTATACACCGCAATTCCGATCATCACAACGCACACGCCTAAAACAATCCATGTGCTGTAGGCCGTTTTGATGATAAACAGGAAAAGCAGATAGACAACAATGCAGGCAACTAAAGCCCACATGGACATCTTGTATTTTTTCATCAGATCTTTGATCTGGTTATCCACACTGGCAACCACTTCTGGATCTACGACTTCAACATCTGCATCTCCAGTGCTTGGAACAGAGTCGATCACTTCCCCTTCCAGTGAAGCTTCTTTTCCATAGCCGGCCAGTTCTTTTACGCCATCATCCTGACTGCTCTGATCGTCCGAAGCTTTCGCTTCAGTCTGAGCAAGGGTGATGATTTCTTGTTCAACGATTTCGACAGTTTCGACAACATCGTTGTTTGATTCGTTTGGTTCAACAGGTTTCTCGTTTGGAACCTGATTTTTGTTTTCGTCCATTTTGTTCACCTCGTATCCCGGTTATTATAGCGGATTGCCTCTAAGATTGGCATCCTCTGTCTGATTGATGTCGAATTGAAAAACAGCCGAACGGAGAATGTCGCGTTCGGCTGTTGAGAGATCAAATTGACATGAAGCGTTGGGGCTTATTTCTGTTGAAGGTCACGTAATTTTTCAAAGAGTTCGCGCTGTTCGTCGGTAAGTGGTTTTGGAACTGTGATGCGGATCTTCGCATATTCGTCACCAGTACCTTTAGAAGAAGCGATACCTTTGCCTTTCAGACGCAGTTTCTGGCCAGACTGAATACCAGCTGGTACTTTCATTTCTACTGTGCCATCGAGGGTTGGAACATCGATTGTTCCGCCAAGAGCTGCCGTAACGCAGTCCACGCTGACTTCGACGATGATATCCAGGTTGTCACGGGTAAAGGTCTGGTCAGGTTTGATATTGACTTCAAGATAGAGGTCGCCTGCCGGGCCGCCAAATACACCTGGTTCACCTTTGCCAGGAATACGGATCTTCTGGCCTTCACGGATACCAGCCGGGATCTTAACTTCCAGTGTGAGAGGCTTGCTGACACGAGTACCGTTAGGACCTGGTTCCGTTACATTGAAGGTGAGAGTTTCGGTGCCGCCTTTGGCCGCTTCCATAAAGTCGATCGTAATGTTTCCATGACGGTCTTCACCTTTTGCCGGATATTCATGAGACTGGCTGCTCTGTCTGCCAAAGAGGTCTTCAAAACTGAAGCCGCCATTGCCGCCGCCAAAGCCTCCAAATCCACCAAAGCTGCTTCCGCCTCCGCCGAACAGATCGGAGAAGTCAAAGCCTGCACCATCGCCAGAATAGGAGAAGCCGCCATTTCCAAAGCCGCCAAATCCTCTCTGGGCGTTATACATATCTTCATTGAAGTTTGGATCAAGGGAAATCTCACCGTATTTATCATAAAGTGCCCGCCGCTCCGGGTTGGAAAGCGTCTCGTGGGCCAGGTTGATTTCTTTAAATTTATCTTCTGCGCCTGCGTCTTTATTCACGTCAGGGTGATACTTCATCGCCAGTTTCCGGTATGCCTTTTTAATGGCTTTGTCATCGGCGTCTGGAGTCAGCCCGAGAATCGAGTAAAGTCTTTTATTATCTGCCATATTCAGTCCTTTCCAAAAAGCCAGCCGGCTTTTCAATCGGACAGCGTCTGATTTACATGTGTGTCCTTTTATATTTTTGATTATTTCGGCCAAAACCGTGGCTGAAATGACCACTTTTAAAGCGATTTTTGGTCCTGCCCTGCCTGACGGGCATGTGATGGGTCCAGGCGGGTCTTTGAGCGTTTTTGAAGAGTGGACCCAGATCAGTCCAGAGCTGATTCAAAGGGGATTCAGACTCAATCCAGAGGTTTGAAAGACCAAAGTCGTGTTTGTGGTTACCTTCAGTTTAGCCTGTTCAAGACGAAAATCCACTTTCAGCACTCAACAGTTTTCAGTGCTGAAAGGAGAGCTCATCAGTCTTTCCAGCACAAAAAGCCCATCGGTTCTGTGTCCAGTTCCAATGGGCTGTTGTTCGGGTCTATTTTCCGGAGAAGAATTTTTTGAAGCGTTCAAATGGGCTGTCGGCTTTGGCTTCAGCGGAAGTGCGGAGCTGTTCATACAGATCACGGTCTTTTTCGCTGATGCGTTTTGGGATTTCGACTTTGATATCCACAAACTCATCGCCGGCACCCATGCCATAAGGAACACCTTTGCCTTTCAGACGGAACTGCTGGCCTGGCTGGGTTCCCGCTGGAATTTCGAGTTCAACATCCCCATGGACAGTTGGAACATTCAGGGTAGTTCCTAAAGTTGCATCCAGAGCCGAAATTGGAACCTGAACCCGGATATCCTGGCCAGTCCGTTTGAAGACTGGATGCTCACCAACGTTGATTTCAATGTAGAGATCGCCATTCGGACCACCGTTCAGGCCGCGTTCGCCTTTGCCAACCAGACGGATCTGCTGGCCGCTCTGAATGCCCTGTGGAATTTTGACATCGAGTTTTTTCGTGACATGCTCATAGCCTTTTCCACGGCATTCGTGGCATTTTTCTTTGATCGTCTGACCAGTACCGCGGCATTCCGGGCAGACTTCAGTCTGCTGGAAACGGCCAAATGGCGTGTTGACCACTTCAGTTACGCGGCCCGTTCCATGACAGCGGGAGCAGGTCTGGACATCATCTGGATGTTCAGCACCAGTACCATGGCAATGGTCACATGGCTCATCGACATCCACAGTCACTGTGCGGGTTGTTCCGTCGACAGCTTCCATGAAGTCAATATTCATGCGCTTGTAAACGTCCTGGCCCTGGATCGGCTGGTTTCTAAAGGACTGGCTTTGCTGGGAGGTGCCAAATCCACCACCGGTAAACATGTTGAAGATTTCCGAGAATGGATCGTAGCCGGACTGCTGCTGGTAGAAAGAACTGAAGTCAAATCCTCCCTGACCATCAACCGTTCCAAAGCGGTCGTATTGCGCTCTTTTTTCTTCGTTGCCTAAGATTTCATAGGCACCGTTAATATCTTTAAACTTCTCTTCTGCACCTGGATCCTTGTTGATATCAGGATGGTATTTGCGGGCTAATTTGTGGTAAGCCTTTTTGATTTCCTCTGCAGAAGCCGTTTTGTCAACACCAAGAATTTTGTATAAGTCTTTTTGCTGCTGCGGCATCGTATTCCCCCTTCTTACGCAGAAAGCTACAGAAGCAAAAGCCCCTGTAGCTTAATTTGGTTCGTACCGTTATTTTAGTACAGATTGGTTCAATCCGTATGAAGTGCAGAGCATAAAGTCCGCAAATCCGCGCGTTCTATGCCCGAAATTCGCTTTGATCCTGAAAAGACAGGCGCATTCATCTGCGTTCAGTTTATATGGACTCAATATTCACTCAGGAATAGTCCATACAGACTGCTTTTCGGAAAGCGGCAGGGTGTGTTTGTTGCACTAAAACGAGGAACCTGGAAAAGAGTTTACTTCTTTTCTGTGAATTCGGCATCAACAACATCGTCGTTGTTGTTGTCATTCTTTGGCTGTTCGTTATTTGGCTGGCTTGCCTGCTGATACATAGCCTGGCTTGCTGCCTGAGCTGCTTTTTCGAGAACGGACATGATGGATTCAACTTTATCCATGTCGTTTTCATCCAGTGCTTTCTGCAGTTCATCGCGTTTTGCTTTGAGTTCTTCTGCTTCTTTTGCTGGAATCTTGTCTTTATCGTCTTCGAGCATTGCATCAACCTGAGCGACAAATGCATCAGCTTTGTTGCGGGTTTCAACTTCTGCTTTCTTCTTATCGTCAGCAGCCTTGTTGGATTCAGCTTCTTTAACCATGCGGTCGATTTCATCTTCAGACAGACCATTGGAGTTCTGAATGACGATGTTCTGTTCTTTACCAGAAGCTTTATCTTTAGCCGTTACGTTAACGATACCGTTGGCATCGATATCAAATGTAACTTCGATCTGTGGCATACCACGACGTGCAGGAGCAATACCAGTTAACTGGAAGTTGCCCAGTTCTTTGTTGTCGGCAGCCATTGGACGTTCACCCTGTAAAACTTTGATGTCTACAGCTGGCTGGTTATCAGCAGCAGTAGAGAAGATCTGAGATTTCTTAGTAGGGATGGTTGTGTTACGTGGGATCAGTGGTGTCATAACGCCGCCCATTGTTTCGATACCTAATGTTAATGGAGTAACATCGAGCAGCAGAACGTCTTTAACATCACCAGCAAGTACACCACCCTGAATAGCAGCACCGATGGCTACGGCTTCATCTGGGTTAACGGATTTGTTTGGTTCTTTGCCAGTTGCTTTCTTAACTGCTTCCTGAACAGCTGGGATACGAGTCGATCCACCAACGAGCAGAACTTCATCAATATCATTAACAGTCAGATCAGCATCTTTTAATGCATTTTCAATAGGAACGATCGTCTTTTCAACGAGGTATTTCGTCATTTCGTTGAATTTAGCACGAGTCAGAGTTGTTTCAATGTGTAATGGTCCAGCTGGGCCAGCGGAGATGAATGGCAGAGAAATCTGAGCCTGCATAGTAGCGGACAGATCTTTCTTCGCTTTTTCTGCGGCTTCTTTAATACGCTGCATAGCCATCTTGTCGGCTTTCAGATCGATGCCGTTGTCTTTCTTGAACTGATCAACGATCCAGTCAGCGATTACGTTATCGAAGTCATCACCACCGAGGTGAGTATCACCGTTTGTGGACAATACTTCGAATGTGCCATCACTCAGATCCAGAATGGAAACATCGAATGTACCACCACCAAGGTCATAAACGAGGACTTTAATTTCTTTATCAGTTTTATCAATACCATAAGCCAGAGCTGCGGCTGTTGGTTCGTTGATAATACGAGCTACATTTAAGCCAGCAATTGTACCGGCATCTTTTGTTGCCTGACGCTGAGCATCGTTGAAGTAAGCTGGAACAGTGATAACTGCTTCTTTAACAGGTTCGCCAAGGTATTCTTCAGCATAGGTTTTGATGTACTGAAGGATCATTGCGGAAATTTCCTGTGGAGTATAGTCTTTTCCATCAACGGTTACTTTGTCGTTTGTACCCATTTTACGTTTAATGGATGCAATAACATTTGGGTTTGTGATTGCCTGACGTTTTGCGGCATCACCAATAATACGTTCGTCATTTTTGAATGCAACAACAGATGGAGTTGTACGGTTGCCTTCAGGGTTAGGAATTACTTTTGGTTCCCCACCTTCCATAACGGCAACACAGCTGTTGGTAGTACCAAGGTCAATACCAATAATCTTGCTCATAGTTAGCTTTCCTCCTTTATTCGCTCACTTTTACAAGAGCTGGCCGCAGCATGCGGTCTTTGAGCTTATAGCCCTTCTGCATGACATCTGTTACGATGCCAGGCTCAACGCCTTCTTTTTTCTCTGTTGCCAGAGCCTGCATAAAGTTGGCGTCAAAAGGCTGGTTTAAAGCATCTATTTCCTGAACACCCTCGTTCGCTAATGCGTTGACGAGCTGTGTCTGGATCATTTCAAATCCCCGGACATAGTTTTGAACTTCTGGATTGTCCGTTTTGGCGGCAAGCGCCCGGTTTAAGTTATCCAGAATTGGCAGCAGTTCTAACGCTGCACTCTGGAAACGGTATTTTTTAGCCTGTTCAGCTTCGCGCTGCAGTCTTTTGCGGGTATTATCCGTATCCGCATATGCACGCAGCAGATCAGTTTTACTCTGTGTCAGCTGCGCCTGCAGTGAATCAATTTCCTGGTTCAGGGCATCAATCGGATCAACAGCGTCTGTCTCTTCCACAATTTCAGATTCAACAGGTTGGGCAGCTTCAACAGCCACTTTTTCTTCTTTTGCTTCTGCTTTTGGATCAGGTTTCTTCTTTGTCTGATTTTTGCTCATCCTGTACTCCTTCTAGCCGTGGCCCAAACATCTTTTCGATCTGTTCGGACATATAATCCATCAGGGCAATCACTTGGGCATAGGGCATACGGCTTGGCCCGACGACCATCAGCTGGCCCTGCTCTCCCGGACCGGTGTCAAATTTCGCGCTGAGCACCGAACAGTCCCCGATCTGAATCAGTTCGTTTCGCTGGTCGATGCGCGTACAGATATTGCCCGGCATTCCTGTCCATTCATGGAACAGGGATTCATTTTCGAGAACCTTCATCAGCGTCTGCAGCTTGGCCGCATTCGCAAATTCCGGCTGGGCAAGCATATTGGCACGGCCATACACTTTGGATTCGTGGGTGGCCAAACCTAACGATGCAGAAATAAACGCCTCGAAAAGAACTTCATGACGGGAGACATTGGCCGCCAGGGTTGGTCGGATCTCTTCCAGTTTGTCGACAAGCTGATCAATTGGAATGCCGTGGAGCTGGTCATTCAACAAGTCCGTGCATTCTTTGAGATCATCAGTCGAAAGATCAGAAGAGAAATTAAACATCCTGTGCTCGGTCTGACCTGTACTGGTCACGACCACTGCCACTGCCTGAGTCTGGTTGACAGGGATTAAAGAGAGTCTGATCAGAGTCTGCCGGCTCTTTTCCGGTTCAATCACCATACTGGTCAGATGGGTCATTTCCGCAAGAATGGAACAACTCGTGGCAATGACATCTTCCAGTGAACAGTGACGCTTGGAAAACACCTGCCGAAGACCCTGCTGAATGGAATCATCAAGTGAAAGTTCCATCAGGTTTTCTACGTAATACCGGTATCCCTTCAACGAAGGAACCCGGCCGCTTGACGTATGGGTTTTCTCCAGCAGACCGACTTTTTCCAGAACAGCCAGCTCATTTCGGATTGTAGCTGATGAGATGGAGATTCCCAGAAAAGGAATCAGGGATTTGGAGCCAATTGGCTGGGCAGTACGGGTGAATTCTTCGACTACAGCCTTCAGAATTGCCTGCTGCCGATATGTCAGGTCCATGTTCCCACCTCGTTTTGGCACTCTATCTATTCAACCGCTAATCATGATAGCACCGCTTCTGGCAGATGCAAGTCTTAAGTGCTACCTGAATCTATTTTGACAGGGGATATATGGATTTCATATTTATTTGCTTACATCTATCGCGTTATTGGTATACTGAATCCATGACTGTTCATCATCTGAATCGGCTTGTTTTCTCTGATCAGATCATCCACGGATGCTTCACATTGCGCACGCCGGATGCTCCTGAAAGTGGCAATCTTGCCTTGCATGTCTGCTTGAATCCTGCGGATGTCATGGAAAACCGACGGATGCTTCAAAAAGAGACTCTGCCTTTAGAAAAGTGGTGTCTTCCCTGGCAGAAGCACACCGCCACCATCATGCGGGTAACGAAAAAAGACGCCGGCAAAGGCGCCTTTGATGCCCAAAGCTCCATTCTGGAAACCGATGGCCTCTATACGACTGATCCCGGTCTTTTAATCGGCGTGTTCACAGCCGACTGTCTGGGAATTCTGCTTGAAGACCCAACTATTCCAATGGTCGCCGCCGTTCATTCCGGCTGGAAAGGCACCGCTCAGGCGATTTTGCTTCGCCTTCTGGAAGCCCTCAAACAGGACGGACTGTTTCATCCGGAAACCCTGCAGGTGTATTTCTCCCCTTCTTTACTGGTGCACTCTCTGGAAGTCGGCCCTGAAGTCGTTGACCAGATCTGTGAAATGGCTCAGAACAACAATCTGTCCTTAGAGGGCTGTATTCACCCAGGCCAGGGAGATCGCAGTTTTCTGGACAATCAGCTGGTCAATGTGCGCATGCTCGAAAGCCAGGGCATTCCACCCCAGAACATTCACCTGTCCAATCTCAATACCAAGACCAGTCCTTATGGCTTCTCGTATCGCCGGGATGGACACAAAACGGGAGAACATTTCTCCTGTATCTGGATCGAAGAAGAAAAACCTTCCTTATTTCTGACCAGTGATTCCCTCCTCCAGCAGCCAGATGCCCATTGGGCTTCTGTTCTGGGTGCGGATTCCTGTCACAATAACGAGCCCCACAACTGATCAGATCCATGCAAACCCTAAGCCGAACATCACAATCAAAAATCCCGGACCCTTTCAAGGAATCCGGGATTTTTTCGTCCGTTGCGATTCTGTTCTCTTTTTGCGCGGCCCATATCCTTATATAGAATGGCCAGATGTAGAATGGCCGGGACCCCACAACAACCGATTACGGTTTGAGTTTTCGCTTGCGTGCCAACGCATTTGCGGATGGTGGAAGCTGGAAGCCAAACTTGCGGACAATGTTTTTCTGCATTTCAGTCAATGAACTGAGTACAGCTTTCTGTTCAGGATCTTCGGTATAGAGAAAAGAGATGGAGGAAAGAATATCCAGAATCTCTCTGGGTGTCTCATAGCCTTTCCCAAAGTACTTTTTCCATACCTGATACATGCTGCAATACAACTGTCGGGCCACCAGGACGCATAACAGATTTCCAGCTTCTGGATAGTTGCGCCATTCCCAGATGCCTTTTGGGGAATAGCTGGTCAGATCGTCTGCCGCAATCTGATCCATCGCCGGATCGCGATAAAACTGACGATACAGGCGATCCTGAATCGAAAGTGATGCCTCGTGCAAATCCCAGTATTCTTTCCAGGTCTGTGAAAGTGTCAGTGGGTCCTGATCCACATCATTGACCAACAGAGCCCGCAGGCCAGCAGTCTTTTCTAAACGCTCAATTTTTGCGGTATTCACCTGCCAGGACCAGGGTTTAACAGGAGGAGTTGCACAATTGGCATTTCCCCGTTTACTGGAACGAGAATCCGAATGAGAAGACGCAGGCTTTGAAGCCGCAGATTCTGATGATTTTTCATTCGATTCTTCCAGATCCAGAGATTCAAGGGTCAACGCATCCGGATCATAAGAGAAATCCAGCAGTGAATACTTCTGCATTTGATGAGTCAGTTCATGCCAGGAAATTTTGTCTTCCTGCATCCACTGTTCGACTTCCCGCTTTTGTCTGGACAGTTCCCGGTGCAGATGATTGATCTGCTTCTTTTGGGCAGTTGGATCCAGATACACAATCAACCGTAAGGAATCTATCTTCATGGTTTTCAATTCTTCCGGCAATTCTGTCCCATCAACGGCTTCCAAAAAGCTTGCATCCACCGGATATTCACGGATGAGCATGCTTCCCGCCTTAATCCGGCCGGTTTCTTCTGGATTGAAAAAATCCGAAAGATCAACCTTGTCTTCCAGTCTTTGCCAATACGGACTGACTGGCGCAATCAGCTTCTGATTTAAAGCAAGCCAGGGCCCCAGATGACTTAAATCGTGATACCCACGGGGTGAAAGCAGAATAAAATCGTTCAAACCGACCTGCTTACAGTCTTCGAAAAGCGTTGGCAGTTCACGAAAATACGCTTGTGTTTTCTGCTCATGGCGGGGATAGCGTTTGAAAAAGAACGGCAGCTGATCACTGGAATTGTAGGCCATGGCCGCCAGCCATCTTTCCTGCTGAATCTGTCTGGTTTCCTTGGGAAGTCTTCTTCCTTTTAAAACCACATCAATGGGCGAAGCCGAAAGATCCATTTCTCCCTGCTCCTGGCTGCCGCTTTCCACGACATAAATGATATTGTGTTCATCCAGGTTCGATGTGCCCTCTCTCAGCAGCCAATTTTTGGAGTAGGCAAGCAGATCTTCTTCCCTGATTTCTTCCAGCAAGGCGAAAAGATCACGGATCTGTTGATGGCTGACCTGAAATCTTTCAACCAGCCAATCCGCCAGTGTCTGATCTTCGCGGTCGTAGCAGATCAGATATAGCGCCACCAGTAACAGATTGGGATTGGTTTCATACGGATTTCTGTCTTCCAGCAGCTTTATTAAAGATTCATCCAGTCCCAGTCGATCAATCACCTGCTCAAGCAGCCAGATCTCACCCGAATAAACCGGATCTTCCTTCATTTCTCTGGCTTTCTGCTTCTGCAAAGTTTCCAGTCGACTCAGAAGAGCGAGCCACTTCTGATCATCTTTTCCAGGATCAAATTCCTGTTTTTCTTCCTGAACCCCGTTCTTGTCAGAAATGATATTTGCATCAGATTCAGGCCTCTGTTTCGGCAATAAGGGTGTATATTCCGCCATACTCTGCCTCCTTTATTTGGTCATTACCTTTCTTGATTCTACCTGAATCTGACAAGACAAAAGCACAATCCGATATAATCCCATCTCATTTTGAAAGAAATGATCTTGATTTGTTTATCTGCCAACAAAAAAGGTGCCCATTAGGCACCCGATTGATTTCAATTATTTGATGGACGATCAGCCAGAGCAGAATCTGACGAACCGTCACGGCTGTTTTCATCAGCGCAAAAAAATTTGGAGGCCTGCTTTCGCCCGTCTCCTATAAAACGGTTACCCGTTTTGCTACCTGAATTCACTTTATCAAAAGGATATTTGGCTGTCAACAATTTAAATATCCAACAGCAAGGCCCCCATTCGGGCAAAAAATGAGAGCCTCACTTTCACTTGGCTCTCATAATCACTTGGCTCTCATAAAATGATTTAACATTTTGCTGTGCAAATTCATCTTCGTCTGAATAAGGTTTACAGTCAATTTTCTGATCAAAATCAGGAAAACCATCACCATAAATGGTAATTTTCTTTCGTAATTTCTGTTTGAACCTTGTCAATTTATGTCTCTGTTTATCTCTACTCGCGTGATACAGCCTATTTCTTATGCAGATGATAATCCTGGCTGGCTGCGCTCAGGCGGGTGCGCTGTGCTTTTTCAAGCATATTTTCCAGAGTACCCGCACGCAGATCCAACATGCGGCCAACGCGGCGGGTCAGATCGTAGTTCATGCCTGCATTGAGCCAGTCCAGAATAAATCCGGCGACTTCCATTCGATATAACTGAACGATAATCGCAAAGTCTTCATCTGAGATAACGTAACGAGGCATATACGTTTTTTTCAGGCTGTCTTCGACGATCCGGGTGACCCTCCGGCTGATCCGCATGAATAAAATGTCGCGGTTTTTGGAGTAATAAATATTGCGGCAGATGTCGTGTTCACCTTCTAAGATCTCTATAGCTCCTAATAAGACAGCCGTGACTCCTTCATTGGCATGATGGCTGACTTCTTCGTTGAGCTGATCTTCAAAAATTGATTCGATCAGATCTGGTAAGTCCTGAAAGTGATAATAAAATGAGTTCCGGTTAATCTGGCACCGGTCAACAATTTCTTTAACGGTAATCTTATCTACTGGTTTTTCCTTAGCCAGGGCCATAAAGGATTCCTGGATGAGTTTTCGTGTCTGTTTCATGATGATTTCCCTTTTCATCCAATTTATCAGAGGAAATCAACAGGTTCAACGAACTCAAGGTGTGATAAGAAAGATTCATCCTAGTTTGAATGCTTTAACCAGTAAAACGGCATTCCAGAGACTGGAATACCGTTTTGAGAATGATAATTAGACTTTTTTGAGAGTTTATCAGATCTAGAAGCTTGTGAAGGAAAGCATCAGGTCAGATACACCGTTGACTAACAGGTTCGAACCAATCAGCACAGTAATCAGGGTACCAGAATCGTTCAGGTTGAAGATCATGATCAGACCAATGATGAGGTTGCAGGCTGCCAGGATCAGAATAGTCCACCAGCTGCGAACACCAAGATCTTTCAGGAAGAATGCCTGATAGATTTTGAATGCACCAATAGCCATAAAGCCGATGGCAACAACAACGCCTAAGGCAATGGAGGCCTCGAAGAGATTGCAGGAAATCAGAATTCCAAGGATAACCAGGATAATACCAGTAATCAGTGTGAAGGAACTCTTGAAGTTAGTGGCCATCAGATACGATCCGATCAGCATGATTCCATAGAAGATTGCCATAAAACCGATCATATAGATCATGGTCCCCGCAAACATCTGCGGATACATTAAAAGCATGAAACCTGCGAAGATATATGCAATACTCAGGATGATGAACAGAACTCTGAACCAGCCCCATGAAGACTTACTCATAAAAAATTCTCCTTTCCCCTTTAACGGGTTCTTTATGTCTAAATTATAGTTGAACTTTGTGTATGTCCCTCTGGCATGCCCATTTATTTTGTTCTTTGCAAAGTTTTATACTTGATTTTTTTCGGTCCTTTTTCTATCTATTTTTAGGATCTTATGTCCTAGATAAGAATCTCATCCGAATCAGATTTATATACGAATTCTCCTTATTTTATGGCTCTATTGTACTTTAGGTGGGTACTTGAATCGAAAAATGGGGACTGCCA
>Dunbar_p2__coassemble_1767_pt1 | contig 14241 bp, 10 predicted proteins | sample Dunbar_p2__metabat2_high_PE_044 | metagenome-assembled genome bin Dunbar_p2
TTTTCGCTTCTATAGGAAAATTTTCAATTCCGGGCCATATTTCTGGTTTCTTGCGTATATGCAGATATGAACATACTTCTTAATTTCTGGATTCTGATTCTGGCCCTGTGCCCGATGCAAAATCCTGACACCTTGGATTACTGGTTTGATCAGGAAGTAAAACTGGATGCGATTGTCTCTTCGGATCTGGATGGCTTTCGCCAGCAGATCGAAAAAACAAAACGGAGGCTGCAGGAAGGAGAAACCAATACCCATCGCACCTATAACGCTCTGATCAACCAGCGGGAGGCACACTGGCAGGAAAAATCAGCTTTTTATGCCAATAAAGTCAGGCAGCTCGCGCAATCCATCAAAAGTCTGGATCAGGCATTAACGGTTTTACAGAAGATTCAGGAAAGAAACGCCCCGCCAAAACCAGATCCTGCTAACGTTCCTGAAGAAGTCTGGAAGTCCGTTTTGGCCGGCACACCGGATCTGCCGCATGGAGCCCCTGGCTATGGACCCGGATTTGAAAGAGCCTGTCCGGCTTTTGAAGAACAGGATCTGCAGAATCTGATGGGAGGCATGGATGGATTGGAGGGTACACAGCTTCCTGACAGTTTTGGTGGATCCAGCGGGCTGAAAATGCCAGCCGCGGGTGTGATATCAGCGGGAACCTGGGCGTATCCGGGGGGTGGTCTGCATCTGGGAATGGATCTGGCTTTATCGATGTATACCCCGGTATATGCCCCGGTTGATGGCATTATTTTGTATGCGGCAGCCCCAGTTGGAGATGGAGGAGGGTATCTTGGCAACTGGTGTGGGTGGCCGTTTGGCGGCGGGAATACCATTGCCATGATCGGTCAGTCCAATGACAGACTGTATGGTATTACTTTCTGTCATCTATCCAGCCGGATTCAGGTCCGCTCTGGCCAGCAGGTTCATCAGGGCGATCTGATTGCCTACAGCGGCAATACGGGCAACTCGACCGGACCGCATACGCATATTGAACTGTTTGATCTGAAAGTCTCTCTGGCCGATGCCATTCGTGCTTTCCAGCAGGGTGCTGATTTTTCCTTCGGAACAGGCTGGGACATTCCGGCTACGTGCTCATGGATTGCCTGCCGGGTCCGGCCGGAACTTTATTTCGTCCGTTGAAAAGCAGAAAGGATCGAATCAGAAGCAGACTGAAAATGAGCTCAAATCCAAAACGAGAACAAACCCAAAACGAGCCCAACTGAAAAAAGAACAAGCGTAAAACGAGAATAAACTCAAAAGAGAAAAAGAATCCCAGACAACAGCCCGGAAGATCTTTAAATGCGGCTTAAATCTGGGATTTTTTGCTCAAGGGCATCTCTTTTCAAAAAGAAACCGTTATGACCAAAAGAAGGGAAATGACGAGGACACTTCATTTTAACAGAATAGGTACTTTGGCTTAGAATGTCTGAAGCAGGAAACAGGAACGAAAACCAATTAGCTTCAGTCAAAAGACTTCCCAAGAGACTTCTCAAAAGCTTCTCAAAAAAATCTTGAAGACGTTTCGAAGATGTTTTAAAGACAGCTTAAACATAGTTTCTGTTTCTTTTTCCATGATTGCTCTGCAACAATTCCGGATTTTTTATACTAACAGCCGGATTATGGGACCATCTTCAAGAGACGAAAATGGTCATTCAGATAGGGAGGCAGTTTTTGAGGCTCTATAATGGGTCCATAAAGAGATGCCATTTCTGACTTAACCAAAGCAGTTCAAAGAGTCATGGAGTGATTTTCAAAGCGGAAAAAGTCAGTCGTTTTTTCCGGATCAGGAAAGTGAAAATATGGATTCTTTATTTGAAAAACGCATGGCAGCAATGCTGGGTGATGAGATGGATGCTTACGTCCAGAGCCTGGAACAGCCTTTGTATCAGGGTCTGCGAATTTCCCCCCGCAAGCAGGATCTGGAAATCACCAGAAATCAGCTGCCTTTTTTAGAGTCTCCTTCGCGGTTTGCCAAAAACACCTGGTATATCCATGGTCAGTACGGGCTGCATCCAGACCATTTACAGGGTCTGTTTTATCTGCAGGAACCATCGGCCGGTTCAGCGGTCGAAGTTCTCAACCCTAAACCCAATGATGTGGTTCTCGATCTTTGTGCGGCTCCTGGATCAAAGAGTACGCAGATTCTCGATCGTCTGGATGACGGCTTTCTGCTCTCCAATGAGATTGATCCCAAGCGCGCTCAGGTTCTGCTTTCCAATATGGAACGGATGGGGGCTGAAAACTTCATGGTGACGAACATGGACAGCAAGACGCTGTGCAGCCAGATGCCCTCGACGTTTGATAAGGTTCTGGTTGATGCGCCCTGTTCTGGGGAAGGCATGATGAAAAAACATGAAGCCGCTTCAGATCAATGGTCGTACCCCAATGTTCTGCTCTGTGCAGCCAGACAGAAGGATATTCTCAAGGAGGCGTGGAAAACGCTCAAACCGGGCGGTCAGCTTGTTTATTCGACGTGCACCTATGCCAAAGAAGAAAACGAAGACAATGTGGCCTGGGTTTTAGATACCTTTGAGGATGCCGTTCAGCTTGATGTCAATGTGGAATGGGGCAGACCGGGGTTTGAAACCGAAGGAATGGACGCTTCCAAAGTCCGCCGGATTTTTCCGATGGATGGCGGAGAAGGTCATTTCGTAGCCCGCTTTGAAAAGAAAGAGCAGGAAAGTGATTCCGTTCAGAAAAAACCTGCCAAAAAAGCTAAAGCGGCCAAAGCCGAAGAACTGCCAAAAGAAGCGGCAGCGTTTCTCAAAGAACAGATGCCAGAAGGCTATCAGTATTATCATCTGATCCGTAATCAAGATGGTGTGGAAGTCTATGGAATGAACTATCCTTTCTTCAGTCTGAAAAAAGGAAAAGTACTTCGTCAGGGGGTGCAGATCGGAGAAATGCTCAAAAACCGTTTTGAGCCGGCGCATGCGTTTTATCTGTCGAGCTCTTATGCCCATGATGGCCTGACCAAGACGGAAACAACACTCGAACAGATGGACAGTTTTTATCATGGCCATCAGCTTGAGATCAACGCACCAAAGGGATACCGGGCTTTATGTTACCGGGGAATCCCTTATGGATTTGGCAAAAGCTCGCAATCAAGAATCACAAATAAACTACCCAAGGGCCTGAGGCTCAATCCGGGTTCAAAAATTTTAGAGGTGTAATCTATGTCGCAAAATGTACCAGCATCATCCGCAGATAAAAATGCGAAACTCAAGCATCAGCTGTATCAATATACATTGCTGATTATCGGAAGTTTATTATTCCCAATCGGGGTTACCTGTTTTATCGTCCCCTGGTCTTTAAATACTGGTGGTCTGATTGGTATCGCCCAGATCCTGTCTTACACCCTGATTCAGGGTACTGCTTTATCTGGTGTATTCAACTTTCTGATGAATATTCCACTGTTCATTCTGGCCTGGAGAAAGCTCTCCAAAAACTTTGTTTACAAGACACTTTTATCCCTGGTCATTCAGTCAACACTGTTATCCGTTCTGCCGGTTCCTTCTGAACCAATTCTGCCGGATGTATTATCGAACGTAATCTTTGGCGCCATTTTAGGCGGTGTCGGTATTGGTCTTTGCCTGCAGTCTGCTGGATCTGCTGGCGGCCTGGATATTCTGGGTATGTATTTCTCAGTAACAAAACCTGGTTTCTCTGTTGGTAAACTTTCCTATGCGGTCAATGCTTTTGTTGAACTGGCAGCAGCCTTCATCTTTGGTATTCCAAACGCTCTGTATTCAACCATGTTCCTGGTTCTGGCCTATTTCATCTCCGATAAAGTTCACCTCCAGAACATCTGCATGTATGGTCTGATCATTACCAATGTTCCAGATGTCAAAGAACATCTGTTAACCGATCTGCATCGTGGTGTTACCGCATGGAACGGATTTGGTGCCTTTACTGGTGATCATAAAGAAATCCTGCTTTGCGTCATGAACCGTTACGAAGTAAAATCCGTTAAGAAGATCGTCCGGACTTACGATCCGAAAGCCTTCTTCATTCTTTGTGAAGGTAAGGCCGTTCTTGGTAACTACGAACGCCGTCTGATGGAGTAGCTGCCCTGATCATTTCACGGCCATTTCGATTCTTTGAAGGCAGAATCCTGCTTCCAGATAAGAATCTTTCCCATAACAAATTAACAAGCAGTTTTGAAAATTCGATAAAAAAGACAACGGCCTTCGCCTATCTGGCGAAGGCCGTTTTACAATGAGAGAAGATCTCACCCATTCTGTACGTTTATTCCTTTTTCTTTTTCCAGTTGATGAAAGCGCTGTCTGTCTTTTGATCAGAGGGGAGAGAAAGGGCTTTTTGCCAGAAAGAAAACCAGACAGATGATCTCTTGATACAGATCTGGTCTGATACAAAACTGGTCCGATACAGAAAGGATAGGGTGAGCTTGAAATAAAAGGAGATCAACAATCATGATTATTCAAAGTCAGCGCGTATGGGTAGTCGATACCTGGATGCCAGCTCAGATCGAAACCGATGGCGAAAAGATCAAAGCAGTATGGCCATATGGAAGCAGACCAGTCGATGAAGACTATGGAACTCTGCGGATCGTTCCTGGCTTTATTGACCAGCATACACATGGTGCCTATGGCTGGGATACCAACGATGCCACTGAAGAGGGTCTGCGCCACTGGATGAAAAACATCGTAAAAGAAGGCGTTACCGGCATTCTGCCAACAACCATTACTCAGTCTGAAGAAGTTCTGACTAAGGCTGTCAGCAATGTTGCCAAAGTTGTCCGGGAAGGCTATGAAGGCGCTGAAATCCTTGGTATCCATTTTGAAGGCCCGTACCTTGATCAGGTTTATAAAGGCGCACAGCCTGAACAGTATTGTGTCAAACCAGATCTGGAACAGTTCAAACGTTATTGGGAAGCTTCCGATCATCTGATTAAACTGATTACTATGGCAACTGAGCATGATGAAAACTATGAACTGACTCATTTCTGTGTCGAGCATGGCATTGTAGTCAGTCAGGGACATTCTGGTGCAACGTATGAGCAGGCCCGCATGGGGGTAGCCAATGGTGCAATGTCGATGACTCATGTTTATAATGGAATGACCAAATTCCATCATCGTGAACCCGGACTTGTCGGTGCCGCTTTCCGTTTCCGTGACGTATACGGTGAACTGATCTGCGATGGCAACCATTCAACCCGCGAAGCCATTTATGACTTCTACCAGGCCAAAGGCCCGAACTTTGCCATCATGGTTACGGATTCATTGATGGTTAAGTCTCTGCCAGTCGGAACCCGCGTTCTGTTTGGCGGCAACGAAATTGAACTGATGCCGGATGGATCCGCGCATCTGGTTGTGCTCAAGAGTCTGGCTGGCAGCACCCTCAAGGTCAATCAGGGTCTGAAAGTTCTCGAAGAAGCAGGTGTTCCATGGTTAAGCGCCATCAACTCCTGCACGATCAACCCGGCAACTCTGCTTGGTGTCAATGATCGCAAGGGAAGCATTCAGGCTGGCAAGGATGCCGATCTGGTTGTGCTGGCCGATAACTACGATGTAGTCATGACCTATACCAAAGGAAAGAAGGCCTTCTAAATATGAAATTTTATCTGCAGACGTTAAAACCTGATGAATTCATGCAGGTTAACCAGTGTGTAACCCTCAGCGGTATTTACACTGAGCCCATCGACTTTACCCAGGAGGAACTGGATGTGAATGCAACCCTTGCATCGCTTCAGGAAGTGATGAGTGAAGATCAGCTGATTTACCTGTTCGGTCTCAATGATACCTTCCGGCATCTGTTAGAAGAGGCCAAGCGTCTGCAGAGTGTATGCAGCCAGGCCCGCCTGATTGTTCCGGCCAATGAACAGGGCTTCATGGCCGTCAAAGCCTCCAAACGGATGAATGTTCCGGTTGCGGTTGGCGCAATTTTCCAGAGTGAACATGCAGCTATCGCCTTACAGGATCAGGCTCCATTATTGTTTGTCAATCTGGAAAAGATCGGCCGGTATGCTGACAGCATGCAGGTGCTCAAAGACATCCTGGCACTGGTCGATGAAGACAAAAAAGAAAACGTGGTTGCCGTCTGCTCCAGTCTCGAACAGGTGCGCACGGCCATGCGTGCCCAGGCTAAAGCCATCTGTGCCAACTTCAGAGTCTATGCCCAGATGATGTATGGCAGTGCTGTACAGTCTGATCTGAGTATTGCCAGAGAAGAATGGCTGCTGACCTACGCCAGACATGATGTCGTGGAATAGAGCATAGAGCATAGAGCATAGAGCAGGGGAGCAGGGCAAAGAGCAGGAAGGCAGTTCTGGAGAACGGATCTGTTCACCAGGCCGGTCTCTAAGAAAGGATCACCCGACAAGGAACAAAGAGACTTTGAAGAGACAAGGACGCCTGCATTTTGAAAGAACTGAATCCTCAAACCTTGACAATGCTTCAAATCTGCTTCGCTCAACGGATTTCTGGCTGGTCTATACTGCTTTAACAAATTCAAGTCAATCGAGCTCTCTTTTCGCTTCATCAGGAAAAGAGAGCTTTTTTATCTTGAAGTGATTGTTTTTGACCCCTGGACACAGTCAGGCTGCACTGTTTTAGGCATCATGGAAAGACCTGTTCAGGGAAGCGGCTATAATTTGAATGTTAGAAAGGCAAAGGAGGGAGAATATGGAATTTGAAAAGATGTCAGAGAATCTTCAAAAGATTTTGATGCAGGCCATGAATGATGCCAAAGCAAAACAGCATGCCAGCGTTGATACCATTGATGTTCTTGAAGCGATTTTCAAAAGCGATGTTCTGAACGGACTGTTTGACCGCTTAAATGTCGACAAAAAGAAGGCATTAGAGATCATTCACGAAGAAGAGAAGAATATCGTTAAATCCAGCTCTGCCAACGTTAACTTAAGCAACGAAGTTCAGAAGTCGATTGAAAAAGCAGCGAAGTGGGCAGCCGAACATGAAGAAACTTACCTCAGTGTGGCTACACTCTGGATTGCCCTCATGTTCAACAAGTCCTACATCTCCAGAAAACTTGTTCAGGTTTTCAATCTGAATGAGAAGCAGTGCTACGATGCTGAACTCGAACGCCGCGGAGGACGCAAAATGGATTCACCAAACGCAGAAGACAACCTTGAAGCTTTGAAGAAATATGGACGTGATCTGGTCGAAGAAGTCCGCGAAGGCAAAATTGACCCAATCATCGGTCGTGACGACGAAATTCGCCGCATGATGCAGATTCTGTCCAGAAAAACCAAAAACAACCCAGTTTTAATTGGTGAACCTGGTGTTGGTAAAACCGCTGTTGTTGAAGGTCTTGCATGGCGGATTTTCAAGGACGATGTCCCTGAATCATTAAAAGACAAAAAACTGATCGAACTCGATATGGGTTCTCTGATCGCCGGTGCCAAATACCGTGGCGAATTTGAGGAACGTTTAAAAGCAATCCTTGATGAAGTCAAGAATTCTCAGGGACAGATCATTCTGTTCATTGATGAAATTCACAACCTGGTTGGCGCAGGAAAAACAGAAGGCTCCATGGATGCCGCAAACCTGCTCAAGCCAATGCTTGCGCGTGGTGAACTGCACATGATTGGTGCCACAACCTTTAACGAATACCGCAAATACATTGAAAAAGATGCCGCTCTGGAACGTCGTTTCCAGCAGGTACAGGTTAAAGAACCAAACGTTGAAGACACGATCTCGATTCTTCGCGGCCTGAAAGACCGTTTTGAATCCTATCATGGTGTCCATATCAACGATGATTCCCTGGTTGCAGCAGCCAGCCTGTCTGATCGTTACATTACCGATCGTTTCTTACCAGATAAGGCCATCGACCTGGTCGATGAAGCCTGCGCAACTTTAAAAGTTGAAATGGAATCCATGCCGCAGGAACTCGATGAACTCCAGCGTAAGATTATGCTTCTGCAAATCGAGAAGACATCCTTAATGGATGAAGACGACAAGAAGACCATTGAACGCCGTAAAGAAATCGAAGAAGAAATGGGTCGTCTGCAGAGCAAACGCGACGAACTGTACACCAAGTGGGAAGACGAAAAACGTCTGATCGAACTGGCTAAAGAAGACAAGCAGGCGCTTGAAAAAGCAAAACTTGACCTTGAAACGGCTCAGAACGAAGCCCGTTATGAAGATGCCGCAAAACTGCGTTACGGAACCATTCCTGAACTCGAACGCCGCATTGCTGAACGCCAGGCTGATGAAGCCGGCGAAGATGCGCTGATTCAGGAAACGGTCAACGAAGAAATGATCGCCAAGATCATCTCCCGCTGGACTGGTGTTGAAGTCAGCCGTCTGGTTGAATCCGAACGCAAAAAACTGCTCAACCTCAAATCCGAAATGGAAAAACGCGTTGTCGGCCAGGATCATGCCATTGATCTGGTTGTCGATGCAATCCTGCGTTCGAAAGCGCAGATTCAGGATGAAAACCGCCCAATTGGATCCTTCTTATTCTTAGGTCCTACCGGTGTTGGTAAAACTGAAGTGGCTAAGACGCTGGCCAAAGAACTCTTTGATGATGAACGTCACATCGTACGCATCGATATGTCGGAATACATGGAGAAACACGCAGTGAGCCGTTTAATCGGAGCGCCTCCTGGATATGTTGGTTACGATGAAGGCGGACAGTTAACCGAAGCCGTAAGACGGAACCCATACTCCATCGTTCTGTTCGATGAAGTGGAAAAAGCTCATCCAGATGTATTCAACGTTCTGCTTCAGATTCTTGATGATGGCCGCATTACAGACTCCAAAGGTGTTACCGTTGATTTCAAGAACACGATCATCATTCTGACTTCCAACCTGGGTGCTCAGTACGCTTTTGAATATGCAAAAGAACCTGAAATCCTGCACGAAAAATACATGGAAGAAGTCAAGAAGCACTTCCGTCCAGAATTTATCAACCGAATTGACGACATCGTTGTCTTCAACGCTCTGTCTGAAGAGGCCTTCACGAAGATCGCCCGCAAATTCGTTGGCGAACTTGCCAATCGTCTGGCTGAAAAAGACATCACACTCCATGTCAGCGACGCTGCTTATGACAAGATTGCTGAAAATGGTGTTGACCCTGTCTTCGGTGCCCGTCCAATGCGCCGTTACATCCAGCGTTATCTCGAGACCGACATTGCCCGTCGTATGATCGAGGAAGGCGTCATGTCCAATGCCTACATTGATGTAGATATTAAAGACGGTCACTTCCACGTTGATATTCGCAAAAAAGAAGAGTAATACTGAATTAAACAAGAAGTCAGGGAAATCTCCCTGACTTTTTTTGGAAGGTGAACACATGACACTTGCAGAAATTTTAAAAGATTCAAAACGCGTCGTTTTCTTTGGCGGCGCCGGCGTCTCAACCGAAAGCAATATCCCGGATTTTCGTTCCGCTGATGGCCTGTATGGAGAAAAGAAAGAACGCAAATATCCATACCCGGCTGAAACTATGCTGTCGCACTCGTTCTACGTATCCCATCCGAAAGAATTCTTCAATTTCTACTTCAATGAAATGATCTATGAAGATGCGGTACCAAACGATGCACACAAAGCCCTGGCTGAACTGGAGAAAATGGGCAAGCTGACAGCCGTCATTACCCAGAATATTGACGGTCTGCATCAGAAAGCCGGCTCGGTTAACGTTCTCGAACTTCATGGTTCCGTTCTTCGCAACTATTGCACCCGCTGTCACAAGTTCTTCACTCTGGAAGAAACCATTGCCAACCGCAACAAGGATGGCATCCCAGTCGATCCGGATGATGGCAGCATCATCAAACCAGATGTTGTCCTGTATGAAGAAGGTCTGGATCAGAATGTCCTCTATCAGGCCATCCAGCAGATTGAACAGGCTGACTGCATGATCGTTGGCGGAACGAGTCTGGTTGTGTATCCGGCTGCTGGTCTGCTCCAGTATTTCCATGGCAAATACCTGATTTTGATCAACCGTGACTCGACTCCATATGATAGTCAGGCGGATCTGGTCATTCATGACTCCATCGGCAAAGTCTTAAAAGCTGCTGTGGAAGATCTGAAAGCATTCGAAAAGAAAGACTGATCCCGCATTCGTTGAAGAGTCAGTCTCATCAATCCATTCATCGAAGAATGGATCAGGATGGATCAGAGTTGATCAGGATGGATCAGAGTTGATCAGGATGGATCAGAGTTGATCAGGATCGAAAAGAGCCGATCAAAATCGAAAAAGTACCGATAAAAAGGCCCCAGAACCAAGTGGTTCTGAGGCCTTGTCTGTTTTTTGATGAGTGCTGGAAGCTGCTCAAGAGATTCCAGAGTGGTTTTCAAAAGCGGTTTTCCAGGCAGTCTTTGAAAGCCAGGGGAAAGAAGTCGGTTAGTCGAGATCTTCGCCGTTGGATTCGATGACTTTCTTGTACCAGTAGAAAGAATCTTTCTTGCTGCGGGAGAAATCACCGGTTCCATCATCGTGACGGTCAACATAGATGAAGCCATAGCGTTTTGCATACTGACCAGTTCCTGCGGATACCAGGTCAATTGGGCCCCAGGTTGTATAACCGATTAATGGTACGCCATCTTCGATTGCTTCGTTCATGGCTTTGATATGTGGACGGAAGTAATCGATACGGTACTGGTCATGGATGGATCCATCTTCTTCGACGGTATCAAATGCACCAAAGCCGTTTTCAACAACCATTAATGGCGTATGTGGATAACGGTCATGTAAAACGTTCAGCGTATAACGCAGACCTTCAGGGTCAATCTGCCAGCCCCAGTCAGAAGCTTTCAGATATGGGTTTTTCACACCGGCGGACATGTTGCCAGCTGTTTTTTCAGCATCTGGATCAACAGTTACGCAGTTGGTCTGATAGTAGGAGAAGGTATACATATCCACGGTTCCTTCTTTGAGGATGACTTTGTCTTCTTCGGTGATGAAGGATGGATCGATGCCGTTTTCTTTGAAGTAACGGAAGATGTAGCTTGGGTATTCACCACGAACCTGAACGTCACCGCAGAAGTCATTGGCAATTTCGTCCTGTTTCAGGCAGGCCATGATATCTTCTGGGTTTGGAGTCAGTGGGTAGAGAGTGGAGTGGGCAATCATGTTACCGATGACAAAGTCAGGGTTGATTTCATGACCCATCTTCACGGTCAGAGCGGAAGCAACGAATTCATTGTGCAGAGCTTCAAAGATTCTCTGTTTGTTGCCTTTCAGGTCGGATAAAGGAATGCGGTCGGTCGAATTGATGTCTTCTTCTTCCATGACACCAAGTCCATATAAAGCACCCAGTGCACTGTGGCCAGCCATGCAGGCAATGTTGATTTCATTGAAAGTCAGCCAGTATTTCACTTTGTCTTTATAGCGCTCAAAGACAGTTCTGGCATATCTTACGAACAGATCGATGGTTTTACGATTGGAGAAACCACCGTATTTGGTCACGATATTCCATGGAATTTCGTAGTGGCAAAGGGTAACGAGCGGGGTGATGCCATATTTAGCGCATTCATCGAAAACAGCGTCATAGAAAGCCAGACCTGCTTCGTTTGGTTCTTCGTCATCACCATTTGGGAAAATGCGTCCCCAGTTGATGGACAGACGGAAAACGTTGAAGCCCATTTCGGCGAATAATGCGATGTCTTCTTTGTAATGATGATAGAAGTCGATGGCTTCATGTGATGGATAGAAAGCTGTGTCGTCGATCTGAGGCAGGAAGGTACGTGGTGTGTTTACATCGCCGCCCAGCAGCATGTCAGGTACGGAAAGCTGTTTACCATCTTCCAGGAAGGCACCTTCGCACTGGTTTGCAGCAACGGCACCACCCCATAAAAAGTCTTTTGGAAAGCTCATATTTGATCCTCCTTGGCAACTCAATTGCCTGTTTTTTTCAATTTAACAGATTTATCGTCCCATGACTATCTCTTTTTCTGCCGCATAGGAAGCGCTTTTTTGCCGTATCACTGAATAGAAAATAAAACAATCTTTCTATAGTTATGAAAATTAAATTCACCCTTTTGGACAGAGATTTGGATAGGGACATCTTTTAATGTTTATCCTTTTTGGGAAAACCAGATTTTGAATTTCTGAAGGACAGCAGTTGAACTGCTGTGTTTTTCATCGGATGAACTTTAATTGTTCTATTTCAATGAACCTTATTTGTTGTAGAGGAAACGCTCGTCGAGGGTAACCCTGAAAGCGTCCGCTACATCACGGAAATCCTGAGGCTGAATCGTCTGGGCTTTGTTTGGGGACATGCTTAAGACTTTCACGAGAATTTCGGCAGCTTTTTCAGCGGTATGCATCAGGCCGAAAGTGGTATCGAAATCTTTACCGGCCGCAAAGGTGCCGTGGTGAGCCCAAATGGCGAGATCGTAGTCTTTCATTTTATTGCTTGTGGCATACGCAATTTCAATGCTGCCAGGAACCATCCAGCCAATAACACCGACGCCTTCCGGGAAGACAACCGGACATTCAGTAGCCATTTCCCAGAGTTCACGGGTGAAGACTTCATCCTGCAGAGGTAAAACGAAAGTCAGTGCAATGAGGTTGGTGGTATGGGCATGGTAGATGATGCGGTATTCTGGATCGATTGCGACTTTCACGGCATGATTCATTAAGTGACTAGGAAGTTCGCTGGTTGGTTTGCCGCCGTTTTCAAAACCATAGACGATGCGGTAACTGGTTCCTGTTTCATCCAGTTCAATGAGGCCCAGGCTTTCAAGCGGGCGGTCACTTAAATGACGGAAGAAACGACCAGAGCCGGTTACGAGGAAGTATTCACCACCCAGGTTTTCAACCTGTACCCTGAACTCCCGATCAAATTATAACTACATAGCTAAAGCGTTCTAATAAAATCTTTACATAAAGAAAATATATCAATTTAGCTTTCGATCTATGTTACTTTTTCATAGTTATTATTATTACTGTGAAAAAGTGGCTCTGCCCAATTTAAAATTCATCATATTTACTTTTTGAAAGGCATTTCTTTGAATTGTTTTGTTCTATAGGTATATTTTAGGCGGGAGTTCAGGCTGTACACCGATTGGTGTCCATGGGTTGTTCAGATTCAGTTCGGATTTTACGGCTTCCACTTCCGAGGGCTTTAAGCGGTAGGATAAGTTGCCGCCATTGCGTTCGTGCCAGCCGAGATCATAGCCATCGGTTCCCATCTGGATAAAAGATTGTACAAAAGGTTGTTCTAAGATCATGTTTATTCTCTTCTTTCTACAGACTCTGGTCTGTTGGAATTGTTTTTAGGTGTGGCTTTTGGATATGGATTTCTTTGCGCGCGCCGGCAGGGCAGTCTGTCCAGGAAGACAGCCTCTGTGGGTCAGCAGGACTCAGAGCTTCTGGACAGTCATTGCCGGTGGTATTTCTATTTCTTCTTTTTCGGTTTTTGTTTTCTTCTTTATTTACGGGCCGCAAGAACGTCGTTTTCGTAGGCGAGGACATCTTCTAACCAGCTCATGCTGGCATCCACATTGCTGCGGCGGCAGTATTCACGCCAGATTTCTTCGAAAGGCAGAGTTTTGAGTTCTTCCTGTAAAACCATCAGTTCGCTGAATCTGTTTTCATTCTGGAGTTCTTCCAGACGATCGTTTGGCTGGAGCAGGGCATAGAGCAGGGCTTTCTGAACATTGCGCAGACCGACTGTCCAGGCAACGATACGGTTGATGCTTGCATCAAAGAAGTCGGTAGCCAGATACACGCGATCAAGTTCAGGATTGCAGCGAACGACTTCTTTGGCGATTTCACGGGTTTCATCATCAAACAGAACCACATGGTCACTGTCCCAGCGGACCGGGCGGGTAATATGTAAAGCCAGATCATCGGCTAATAATAAAGCGGCAGAAATTTTATCGGAAACGACTTCGGTTGGATGATAGTGGCCGTTGTCCATCAATGGGGTGAGGTTGTTTTTGATCGCATAACCAAAAGTCATTTCAGCACTGCCAACGGTGTAGCTTTCCATGCCGATGCCAAAGACTTTGCTTTCGAGGGCAACTTTCACCAGATCGCGGTCATAGTCCATGCTCAGAATTTTGTCCAAAGCTTCTTTATACCGTTTTCTTGGAGCAAGACGGCTGCCTGGAACGTCTTTGAGACCATCTGGAATCCAGATGTTCATGACAACTTTCTGACCGGTCTGTCTGGCCATTTCTTCAGAAATCCGGATGCAGGCCTGTACGTGGCGGATCCAGAATTCTGCAGTTTCAGGATCGGCACTGGAAAGCGTGAGTCCTTCTGCTTTTGAATGAGAGAAAATGGTTGGGTTGAAATCAAGGCCCATGTCAT
>Dunbar_p2__coassemble_1793_pt1 | contig 13966 bp, 12 predicted proteins | sample Dunbar_p2__metabat2_high_PE_044 | metagenome-assembled genome bin Dunbar_p2
ATATCACACTACGGTCAAGAACCCTAAATCCCACCGGATTTTACAGTGACCCTAAGAAAATATAAACAGCTGATGATTTGATCTTTTCTGTTCAAAATGTGCGCTGTAAAGAGATTTTCTGATCGATTCACAAAAAGTGTTTTTGAAGTAATGTGCATAATATCCGTATCAATAGTAGAATAAGTGCACGAAACTAACTGATCTGGTTAGATTTTCATGCGCTTTTTCTTTGCCTGAACCTGCAGAATATCTTTACCTTGTGGTCATGAATGTTGATTGATTTTTGATTGAAGGTGGATGTAGATTCGCAGATCTGGCAGAGAAACCGGTAGAGAGAAAGGAAACTCTGGTGGATCGAAAAGTTAGATCAGCCAGAAAAAGGGTGAGGAAAAAGCGCTGGGGAGAAACGAATATGATGAGTAAAACGCATTTATGCATTGGAGCACTCAGTGCTCTGGTGCTTGCGCCTAATACCCCTGTAGCCTGTGCGGCGGCGGTTGCTGCCGGCGCCTTTGGGGGAGTTGCACCAGATGTAGATATTCTGAGTCTGGATCAGAAAAATGATGTTCTGATCAGTCAGGTGACCGGATTGATTGCGGTGGCCTGTCTGTTGTATGCTTCTACGCTTTTCCATTTTGGGATTGGCCTGAATCCAAATGAAGAAGAGATGTGGATGGGAGCGGTCGGGTTTATGGTCCTTTATATTTTTGGAGCCTGGACGAGCCACCGATCTTTTACCCATTCCATTCTGGCTCTGTTTCTGTTTACGGTCTGTGTGCAGATGATCAGTCCAATGTTAGCTGTTTATTTTGCGATGGGCTATCTTTCCCATCTGCTGCTGGATCTTCTGAATCGAAAAGGAATCCGCCTGTTTTATCCGCTTCGTTCACGGATCTGTTTTCGTCTTTGTTATGCCAAAGGTTTTGCAAATTCGGCCTTTCTGTATGCGGGAATGATTCTGACACCGGTGCTGATGCTGGTGAAAATTTTTGTCTGGTAAGTCTTTGATTTAAGATAAAGAACAAAATGAGGGAAAACGACGATGGCAGAACTTTTGGATCTTTATACCGAAACCAGACAAAAGACCGGAAGGGCGATTGAGCGGGGATGCCTTTAGCCCCGGGTGATTTTCATCTTTGCGTTCATGTCTGGATTCGCAATGCAAAAGGGCAGTTGCTGATTGCGCAAAGAGCAGAAAACCGAAAAAACAATCCACTCAAATGGGAGTGTCCGGGTGGCCATGTGATTGCAGGGGAGAGCAGTCTGGTAGGTGCGTTGCGGGAGGTCAGGGAAGAGATTGGTGTCAATCTTGATCCGGCAAAGGGACGTGTGGTGCTCAGCCAGATCCGAGAGAAGATGAATGGCAAAGCTTTGCAGGATATTCTTGATGTCTGGCTTTTTGACTATGAAGGAGAACCTCATCTTGACCTGGCGGAGTGTGGCGGATTCAGAAAGAATTTCCAGTTTCAAAAAAGAGAGGGCCTATGTTCTTGGTCTTAAACCAGGCCAGCAGCAGTTTGAAGGGCGGATTCTTGCTGGCTGCCACCAGCTTGATGATGGGAAGACGATATGGATTGTTTCTGTGGATGACCACCGGTATTCACCCGAAGAAATTGCGGCAGCAATTGCTTTTGACCAGCAGCATTTTTACAGCATCCTCTCTTTTTGATCCCATCTTATTTGGCGCATGAATTTGGGACGGGATGGATCATTCCATCATAGCGGCATGAATTGGTTTGAGAGAATTTGGTTGAAAGTAAATCTGGTCAAACGAATCTTCCTAAGCCTTGTCTATGGTCTATAGCAGGACTGCGTGAAAAAGGAAAGTCATGTCAGCAAGCGATCTTTCCTTTGCGCTCTAAAATAGAAGGGCAAGGAGGATTTTTTATTATGGAAGATATTCGCAGTGAACTTCATCGTTTATTAACCAAAGAAAAACTCGAAGAGATCATTTCAATGACTGACCAGGTCATGGAAGCAAATTACAAAGCCATCAGTGAAAAAGCATCGGGTATGCCTGATGTTGAAACGTATCAAAGACTGCTCGACTACTGCTATCAGCAGGTAGGTCTGTATGTCGATAATCCTGACAATATGATGAAACTGCTCCAGCAGTCCACCAACATTCAGCCTGTCTACAACTCCATTGTTGAAACAGAAGAATTCAAGGAAATCTGCACCGAAGAATACAAAGGCTTCCCAAGAGTCATTGCCATGACGGTTCTGGCCGGTACAGAAGCAGCAGCTGCTCATGCCGCCTACCAGGTTTTGAAAGATGAATCTGAACCTGTTGCCGATTATCTGGATCACCTTGTCGATATCTATCAGGGCTATCTGCGCGATGCCATTTCCTATGGCAAAGGCGAAAACAAGAACGTTGTCATGACTGGTCATAAACAGTAATTCTGTTTCTGGTCCTCAAAATCTGAATATGGCCTGCGTTCCTTAAAGCAGGTTAAATGTCTTATTGAAAACAATTGATTGAAATTATTGATGGTCTGTCAAAAGCAGGCCATTTTTTATTGCTCAAATCAAGCAATTTGTGACCAGATACGAATTTGAAAAAGTTGGAAGAGAACGAAAAAATCAGTTTACGAGCGAGGAGGGTTTCTTTCAATTGTTTCATTTTGTTTCTTTTATACTGTTTTTATTCGCAGGAATAGAAAAATTTATATTGAGAAACAAAGACAGTATAAAGGCATCTGGGGATTTGCAGAGTGTTTTTTCATAAATCCTTTTTCATTTGACACAAAAAGCTGGGTTTGTTCAATCGGGACAGACAACGGAGAGGACGTTGAGAAAATAACTCGTTGCACAAAAAGAGTAAACAAAATTGATTGACAGGATGAGATTCGAATTGGAGGATAATCCAAGGAAAAAAGAGCTTTGATTTTCAATGAAAAGAAGACTGGATTTATTCTTTTTGTCCGGGGACAGTCTGGGAAGAATCAGAATGAAAAGGAATCGGTGAATATTTTTGTCAACTTTGAATACTTATATTCTATTTAAAGCGCTGAACTATGTTCTTAAGGACTTGAAATTTTGAAAATTGATTCAGATATAATCAAATATGTTTGATAAAATCGTGTCAAGTGGCATGACTCTCTGATTTATCAAAAAAATCAAGTGGCAACTTTGACTGGGAAAGATTATCATTGAGTTAAAGAACGAATAAAAGAAAAAAGACCAGTCCGTCTCTGGGTTCTTACGCAAACAGTGTGTTTAGCCATCGTCACTATTATCAACGATAGTGATTGCCGCTAAGTCCGATAACCCAAAATGCGATAGGCAAACTCATCTCGAATTAGGTATTGTTATTGAATCAACAATATGAATGATGCAAGCTTATTCATTCGCCAGAATCATCAGTGTTAAAAACTACATTTGCGTAAGATCCCGTCTCTGGACTGGGTTAAGGAAGAATAAATATGTTTACTGGTGAAAAGTACCAACAATTGAAGTACTGGGTATTGACATTCTCTGTCTGTATTCTTTGTGTTTTGATTACCGAATCTTTAAAGACGTTTCATGCTCCAGACGATTTGTTATGCTGTCTGTATACTTTAGGCATTGTTCTGATTTCTTATTGGGTGCAGGGTTATATTTATGGCTGTGCCGCATCTCTTTTAATGGCAATTTCTTATTTCTATTTTATTTCTGCCCCTGCCAGATCTTTTGGTCAGCTTAGTCCCTACCACGCGCTCACAACCGTTGTGATGCTGTGCATTTCACTTCTGATCTCTTCACTGACAAGCAAGCTCAAAGCCGCAGAAGTTCAGGCGAGGCGTCGGGAAGAAAAAAGTCAGGTTCTCTATCATCTGACCAAAGATCTCGCCGGTGTTTCCTCTTTAGATGAAGTGGTAAACCTCACCCTGGCCAATATCAGTAAGACCTTCCGCACTGACTGCCGACTGCTTTTCTTTGATGAAGAAGGAAGACCCGAAAAACAGTTTTCGCTGTATGAAAAAGGGGTTCTTGACCGGACCGTTCCAACGGACACGAACCGCACGTTTGAAGAATATAAAGGATCAAAACCTGAAACCGGCTATTTTATTACACCGACTCAATATGAATGGCCATTCTATACCGCGCAGGGAAAAGTTTTTGGGGCGATTGCCCTCCCGGCAGTCAACGCCCAGAACTTTCTGCCGCAGGATTTTCGAACTATCAATACGATGATCGAAACGGCTGCAATCGTGATCGATAAAATCATCCTGGAAAATAGACAGAAAGAAAGCCGGATGATTCTTTCTCAGGAACGTTACAAAACCAATCTGCTGCGCTCGATTTCTCATGATCTGCGCACCCCTTTAGCCGGTATTACCGGTACGTGTGAAATTCTGATGGAAATGCTTCCTGACGATTCGAAAGAACACGAACTGGCTTCAAGTATTTCCAAAGAAACCAACTGGCTGTTTACCATGGTTCAAAACGTCCTGTCTCTGACGCGTCTGCAGAATGGTCAGGTCGATATGAAAAAAGAAGTGATGGTTGTCGAAGATGTCGTCAATTCGGCGGTGGAAACGATGCAGCTGCGGCTTCCCAATCGACCATTGAAGGTTATTGTTCCAGATGATGTTCTGGCGGCTCAGATGGATTCGGCTTTGATCAAGCAGGTGCTGATCAACCTGATTGATAATGCCAATAAGTATTCCAAAGGGATCACGCCAATCGAACTGGAAGTCAAAGAAACGGAAGATGGAGAGTTTGTTGAAATCAGTGTATCTGACCACGGAGTTGGTCTGAGTGATGCAGCCATTGAAAAAGTCTTCAACATGTTCTATACAACCAAATCCAATGCACCGGGGGCTTTACGGGGCTTTGGACTTGGGCTGCCGATTTGTCAGTCCATCATGAAAGCTCATGGCGGTTCGATTCGAGCTGCCAACCGTACGGATGGAACAACTGGGGCTGTCTTTACAATCAGCCTTCCAAAATACGAATTCGCCTGATGCTCTCTGGGAGCGTACGAGAATTCTTAATTTCCTACTATAGGTCAACACTGGACAGAAGTCCTGTAAAACCATCTGCTCTGAGCCTGGGATGTTTTATGCATCCCCAATGGCTGTGCAGATGGTTTTTTCTTGGCTGGGAAGACTGTCAAAATAGAAGAAGAAAGCATACAGAGGTGAAGTTGAAGTATGGATAAAACATTAGAAGCCAAATTAGCCGCGATCAAAGATCAGGCTGAAAAAACCGAAGCTTACAAAGAAAGCATTGCCGACAAAGAACAGGTGCTTGGCGGTCTTAAAGCTGTTGTTGGCAAACTGAACGGTCTGCCAACCGCTGCTGAATACACAACCCAGGCCATTGCCTTACTGGAAGAAGAAATCAAAATCGAAAAATTAGAGCTGAAAGCCCTCAAAGAATCTGATTAGCCTATGCTTCCGGTTTCCATGGAAACCATGAAAGACCAGGCCGGATTCAATCATAAAGACCAAAAAACGTCTCCTGTACATCCGGGAGACGTTTTTTGATCCTTTGCTGCTTGCAAGCATCCAAACATATATAGGGACTCTTACTGCTGATCCATGCAGATTGGGCTGTCAAAGGCTGAATCGTGTAAACACGGCCTGCTTGAGGATTACTGGAAGAGCCTGGTTTTTGCTTGTGAGGGAATGAGGGGATCAAATCCCAAATCAGCGTATGAAAAGATTGAATCGGTGCACGAAAAAAGCAGGGAACTGTGCCCTGCTTTCAGCCAAATGGGAAGGAATTAGTCGTTCTTTTCGTCGACTTTTTGGTCTTCTTTTAATGCATCCAGTACGGATTCTGCATCTTCGATTGCATGATCGAGTTCATCATAGACGCTGACCATGGAGTTCAGTTCAGATGCAAGATCGAGAGTGTTGTCTTTGTTTTTGCCTTCGATGGAGTTTGCGATAACATCAACCAGGGACTGTGCCTTAATCAGATGTTCTTTAATTTCTTCTACTGTGCTGATCTGATCAGTTGTCAGTTCAGACTGAGTTTCTAAAACGATACCTTTTTTAGCCATATTAAATAAAGCCTCGCTTTCTTACTTCAAGACTATTTTAAACGTCCTTGGTTAGAGTACGGATTCATTTGACTGACCATTACGTTTTTGTCAGCCGGTGTCGGTGTGGATGCAAAAGTCATTGGGAAAGGTATTTACCAGAAACAGATGAATTCTGAGCTTTTTATTGAGAGCCTGGCCTGCAGATGAGGATAAGACCTGCGATCATGGATGATTTTATCTGACTTGAATTTTGATAGATCAGACAGTTTTTTTGCTGCATAAGTGAAGATTTTGTGGTCCTGAGCACAGAACTGACAGGTGGTCTTAGAAAAAGACCAGTTTTTGATAGAATATGGATTACAGTCTGTCCTGATAGAAAGGATGACCGAAATCAGAAATCACCTGTTGCATCGAACAGAGTGAAAACTGAAACGACTCAATCCATTTTGAGATGTCCACAGAGATTCGATCGGTAAAGATCCAATTGGTCCAATGGGGTCAATGCGCCAAGAATCAAACGGGAAAGGGAGTAATTCTATGCATTGTGAACAGTGTAAGACCCGGATTGCGGGCGGCATGTCGTTAACATGTTGTCCAGTCTGCGGGTCTTTGATTAACGAAAAGACAAGAAAGCCTTCATTTGAGCGCACATGGGCAATGATGTCGGAGGATTCGCTCAAACGCAGAGTTGATCCAAAAACACTCAATGAAGCCTGGAACTGGTATGAAAAAGCCATCCTCAATGATCCTTCAGAAACAGGATTTGTGGTTCGCTTTCTGCAGACCTATCCCTCCTTGCAGCCTGATCTGAAGGCTTTGAAAAACAAAGTTCAAGGGAAAGTGTCTCCTGAAGCATTTGACCGTCTTTGGCAGGCGGATCAACCTGCCTGGAAGCAGGTTCTGGTTTATGGTCTGCTGATGGAAGATCCGGCCAGTACGATTCAGCTGATCAACGCCACTCCGGAACTGGCTGCAGATATCCTTGCCTGGCTTGAAACCCAGAATCAGAAGGGACACGAATTCTTACCAGACCTGCCTGAGGAAGCAACCCTGCAAAACCGTCTGACTCAGGTTCATCTGCCTTTGGAAGTCCAGTCGGTCTATTTCTGGCTAAAAGGGGAGTACCCGCTGGCGCTGGCTGCATTTAAGACAGCTACTCATGTCGATCTGAACGATGCGGTGCTGCTGGAAAGTCCGGCTGCTTTTGAAAGACTGCTCAATCTGGCTAATGATGCCGAAAAACGTATTGAGCAGATGAAAAAAGCCATGACAGATAACCAGATGGATCGTCTGCTGGATTTGTTGTATCGACCATTACTGGACAATGAAAATGCGTTTGCCCACCTATACCAGCTTCCGGCTTCGTTACCAGGGTATCTGGCCGACCATAAGCAGGAATGGCAGGACCTGACACTTGCCATCATCGAGAAGGACCAGGCACTGCGTGGGATTCATCTGGCTTTGCAGACACTTCGCAATCAGAATCCGGATCTGGCTTCTGAATGTGACCATTTGCTTGAAAAGCAATACGAAAAGGCCTATCTGCGTCCATTTAAAGAAATCGAAAAGACAGACTTCCGGTTTATCTGACCGCCTGGATCTGAATTCTGGCATTGGTTTTGGAAGTGGATTCAGACTAAGACAATCTGACGGAGACAATCTTCAAGTAAATGGAGATTGTCTTTTTTTGAGGTCATTTTCCATCGGATACAGACGGATTGAATAGAAGAGAACGGTTTTATTTAAGGGGAAATTTCATCCTGCAACAATTGTTTCGTTTCGTGAAACCCATTCCATAAAAGTGTCCATCCATGAGATTTCGATCAATTTTTCCAGGCACCCGTGCTTTCCTTCCGGTCCGATTTTTTGACTGTTATCATGAACCTGCATAAGTAAAAGACCTTGCACAAAATGATGAAGATGAGAATGGATAAAGAATGGAGGACTGCTCATGAAATCAATCGTATTTCTGGATTTGGATGGAACATTCTGGGATATGGAACAAGTTCCTGAATCCGCTTTAAAAGCTGTTCAAAAAGCTGAAGAAAACGGCCATCTGATTTTGACCAATACTGGACGCAGCCGCAGCAGTGCGGAAAGTGCTCTTGAAGGACTGCCCTTATCGGGACAGGTTTACTCCGCAGGATCGGAAATCTGGCTGGATGGGAAACAGATTTTCTGCCAGCCATTAGGTGCAGCCAGAACACATCGTCTGCTCGACGAGATCAACAAATGGGATGTAGCAGTGACGCTGGAAGGCTCAAATACCCTTTTTCATAACCAGAAAGCCCGAGACCATATGTATGAAAAGTCGAAAGATGGAACGATCGTCTCAGCACTCAGGAATGCAAAAGATATTTCCGAAATCAAAGAAGAAGAATTTGCGGATATCATGAAAATTTCGCTTCATGGTCTGAAACCAGGTCAGATTGATGATCTGCTTGCCCGTGAGAATATGGTGATCACCGAGTTCAGTATTTTTAAAGAGAATAGCGGCGTGAATGGTGAAATTACCGATCGCAATCTGACAAAGGGAACTGCCTTCAAGCCAATCCTGGAAGGCCTCGGGCAGGAGGAAAAGAATTATCAGACCATTGCTTTTGGGGATTCTGAAAATGATCTTCCAATGTTTGAGACCGCTGAAATTGCGGTAGCCATGGGCAATGCAGATCCAGCCATTCAGGACAAAGCAGATTACGTAACCGAACCAATCCATGAAGATGGCCTGTATCATGCGTTTGAAAGACTTGGCCTGCTCGATAACAACGCTGCACCTGAATGGATAAAGAAGCAGAAATAGAAAAAGGGGTCACTGTAAAATCCGGATTTTAAAACAATCATAAACGGCCGAAATCTAATGCTTTTACCGACTTGCATTTTCCCAATTGATTCAAGATTCTGACAGTCCGGAAAGAGGATTTCAATGAATTAGAAAGACCTTTCATAAAGGATTGACGATTGGCCATTGAGCAGATATAAACAGAGGTAGACAGAAAACAGGATCCAGTCGGACGCTGTAGGATTCAAGCGTTCTGGCAGGGTCCTTTTGTATGTATCTGAGAAGAAAAGAGGATTCTAATGAAATACGATTTTACCTCCATCATGAACCGTAAAGGACAGGATGCCATTGCGGCTGATCTGGTTCCATTTCCTGATGATGATGGCCGTTTTGTGATGATGCCAGAGGAAGATGTCAAAACAATTGATAACCTGGATAAAATTCCTATGTGGGTTGCTGACATGAACTTTCCGGCTCTGCCAACCATCACCGAAGCCATTGCCAGGCGCTTAAGCCATCCTGCATTTGGTTATTTCAACCCCCGTCCTGAATACTTTGATGAAATCATTGACTGGCAGAGCAGCCGCAATGATTTCCAGGATCTGAAACCTGAATATATTGGGTACGAAAACGGTGTATTAGGCGGTGTTCTGAGCGCCCTGAATGTTCTTTGTTCCAAAGGAGATTCAGTTCTTCTGCACTCACCAACCTATATCGGCTTTACCAATTCTTTGAAAAACAATGGCTACAACATGGTTCTTTCGCCGTTGAAAAAAGACGAAAACAACATCTGGCGCATGGATTTTGAAGATATGGAAAAACGAATTGTTGAAAACAATATTCATTCGATGGTCTTCTGCTCCCCACATAACCCATGCGGCCGTGTGTGGGAGAAATGGGAACTGGAAAAGATGTCAGAGCTTTGCGAAAAGTACGATGTTAAAGTTGTTTCCGATGAAATCTGGTCGGACCTGATCCGTCCAGGCTTTAAACATACCCCAACTCTGATGGCAACTGACTGGCTGCGCGAAAATACTTTTGCATTCTATGCTCCATCCAAGACCTTCAACCTGGCTGGTCTGGTTGGTTCTTACCATATTATTTACAACAAGACACTGGGCGATCGTCTCAATAAGGAATCCTCTTTGAGTCACTACAATGAGATGAATGTTTTAAGCATGTATGCTCTGCTCGGTGCCTATCACCCTGAAGGCCATGAATGGGTCGATGAGCTCAATGAAGTCATCAAAGGCAATGTTGATTATGCCTGTGACTATATTGACCAGCATTTTGACGGTGTCACAGTAAGCAAGCCACAGGGAACTTACATGTTGTTTATCGATTGCGAAGACTGGTGCAAAGCAAACAACAAAACCATGGACGAACTGTTAAAGGCAGGTCTGGACTGCGGCGTCTGCTGGCAGGATGGCCGTATGTTCCATGGACCTTATGCGATCCGTCTGAACCTGGCCCTGCCGCTGTCCAGAGTCAAAGAAGCCTTTGACCGTCTGGACCGCTACGTTTTTAATGCTGACGCAAACAAGTAAAACCATTGAAATACCGATTCTGCTCTTTTGAAGTATCGATTCTGCTCTTATGAAGAACAGGATTTGGCGCTTTGAATCGAAATGATAACGAAATGAAGATGTCCCTGCACGGGGCATCTTTTTTGTTGAGGGCTTCAAAGCGGAAGGGATTGAAGCGCTTGGAACGATTCGAACTATTCGATGATTCGACCCATACGATGATTCTCAATTGAATTTATAGGATTTTCATTCATGTGGATTGATGCGGATTCATGCCGATTCAGGCTGAAAATATTGGAATAAGTCAGAAAAGAGAGCTTGACCGGTAGTTACCATCGGTTTGTACAATGCCCATAGACTCTCAAAAAAAGTTCCTGCCAGATAGGATTGGAGTTCTGCTTTTTCAAAACTCTGATCGCAGCAGGAAAACCGTAAAGAGCCGGTTTGAAAAGAAAAGGAGGCAGGCACAGCCAAACTATACAAAGCTGTGCGAACAAACATGAATAGACCTCATACAACAATTCAGATTCTAAGTTCACTCAACGGCCGGATTGATGGACCGTATATGGGGGTCGAGATCACGGCAGAAGGCTCAAAATATTATGGACAGGCCCGTACAGTTGCCCATGCTGATGCGTGGCTGTATGGGACGAAAACGGTCGATGAATTCTTAGACGGAAACACACCAGACCTTGCACCGTATCAGAACAAGAGCGTTGAACCTGGTGATTTTGTCTGTCCGAAAGAAGCGGATCTTTATTTCGTCGCTTTAGACCCAATGGGGCAGCTTGGCTGGACCAGCCGGTTTTATACACGGCCAGGCCGACCAGATGCGCAGGTGATTGAAGTGGTCAGTGCGCTTGCTTCGCAGGCTTATCTTGCTTACTTACGAGATTTAAAGATTTCCTATATCGTGATGGATTCAGAAGATCTGGATGCCCGGATCATCAGTGAAAAATTGTATTCTTTCTTTGGCATTGAAAAGATGCTTGTCTGTGGTGGCGGCATGGCCGACTGGACATTCTTATCGGCTGGTGTTGTCGATAAACTGTCCCTCTTCCTGGTTCCGGCAGCGGATGGAGAAGTAAACACTGCCTCTGTTTTTGCGAAAATTCCGGACTCCAAAAACAATGCCCCTGTTTCGTTTGAATTGAAAAATGTTGATGTCCTTACAGATGGCATTGTCCATCTGACTTATATTCCGCAAAACATTCAGGAATAGCCAGTATCCATGAACAGACTGGAAGACTGGAAAGGCCCTTGGGTATGAGAATATATCTTTCCTCACGACATCGGACCTTTTTGACAGTCAATGATCTTACCAATTTCCCAAGCTCTCCTTTTTGATCAGACTGGTTTCTTACTTGGCATCTTGTGCAGAGGATTCGAAGAAAGAACCGCAGCTGAATGCAGATGGACAAACGAATGACCCGCGTTTACAAATCTTAAAAGGATGGAGCATATGTAAAAATGCCATTTTCCCAACTCTGACTGCAGAGCCGGAAAAATGGCATTTTGTGCTTTTGTCCATCCTTGAATTTCCAATACTTAATCTGTCAAGACTTGAGCTTCCAGTTCGTGAGCGGTGCAGCTGCAGATCCGTCAAGATCCCTGCATTGAGAAGAAATTGGGTTCCTGTTTTGGTTAAAAAGCGTTGAGAATCAGTGTCCATAACGGCAGGGTAATCATGGAAGCAGCCGTGGAAAGGAAGATCATTTTTCCTGAAAACGGAGCATTGACTCCATATTTCTGCGAAAGCATGGCCATCGTAACCGGAGCTGGCATGGCACTTTCAAGCACACAGATCTTTAACGGCATCCCGCCAATGTGAAAAAGCATCAGCCCGCCCAGCACCAGGCAGGGAATGACGATCAATCGAAGAACGGTGTAAAGAATGACGTTTTTATCGAACAAATCCCGCACTGGGATTTCGGAAAGAATGACCCCGATAATAATCATGATCAATACCGTGTTGCATCCGCCAAGCGAAGATACGGTCTGGGTGATCAGAGTGGGCAGTTCATAGCCAAGACTTTGCAGGACCAGGGTGATGATTCCCAAAAAGATCGCAATCATGCAGGGATGAGTAACGACCTTGATCACCAGATCTTTCAGACGGACGACATGGTCGCGATTGTATAAAGCCACACCATAACTCCACATGACAATCCGAAGTGGAATCGCATAAATCGAAGTGTACAGAACCCCTTCCTGACCAAAGGCAGCCTGTCCTATAACCATCCCCAGCGTTCCAGCATTGTTCGAGACCGTTCCATATTCCAGATTGGTTCGCTCGCTTTTATCGGACACAAACTTCCAGATCCAGCCCGAGACCACAATGAAGATAACCTGAAGTAAAATGGCCAGAACCAGAATAGAGAAAGTCGAGTTCAAAATCTCCGGTGTCAGTTTGGTCTGAAAGGCATGAAAAATCGAGCAGGGCAGAATCAGGTTCATCACCAGACCATTTAGCTGGTCAGCACTCGCTCTGCTGATCCATTTCTTTTTGCCAAACAACAAGCCGATCGCCAGAAAGATCAGAATCTGAATCTGCAGGCGAATCATTTCCATATCCATTCCTTCTTTCTTCATTCTCTTCAATTTCCAAAAGGATCAGACGATCAAACCTTTGCAGGAAAGTATTCTTCTGGAATGGTCTTAATTATAGTCGGGAGACATTTTTTTGAAGAGAAATTGAAAATGTGAGGGGAAAGAGTTGCAAAATCAGCTTTGAAACGGACAGATTTTTGATTCTGTGTGCGTTGTAAGGCCTGTGAGCGTGGTCATACGATGTGAAAAAGCGGTAAGGCATGGTAAATGAAAAAAAGTTCTCTATAATTAATGGGCAGACGATTTCTGTTTCAAACAAAAGATGGTATCAGGGAGGAATGTATGAGAATTTTCAGAACTTTATTGATCAGCGGCCTTTGTCTTCTGACCTTGACAGGCTGTTCGAAAAAAAGCAACGATGCCTCGCTTACTTCTTCAACGGATTCCACATCAGTCAGTGTCGTAAAAAATGTCCGCAAGGAATTCAAAGCGGCAGACCAGATCCAGCAGGACCTTTCTGCTCAGGGCTGGAATGTGAAGTTCACCGAACCGGGAACCATCGGTCTTTTTGATGCTTCTCAGGTGGTCTATACCTTTGCGGCTAAAAATCAGGACTCCATGATTATGTTTGGCACCTGGTTTCACTCGCCACAGGAAGCACAGAGTGCCTATCAGACCATTGTTCCATCGCCAACAGCAGAGGGAATTCAGGATGAAAGCGGCGATAACTACCAGCAGGCTTTTGTCACAATGCCGGATGCGGGCGGCTATTGGCTGATCCGTCAGATCGGCGGCTGTGTGTTTGGAGTATGGTCAGACAGCCAGATTTCCGAGCCAGCTATGGCTGCTATTCTGGATTCCTTCCAGAGTGCTTAAGCCAGGATGGTTGACTTGATCGACAAGTCGAAGCAGAAACAATCCGAATCTGAAAGCATGGGTGCAAAATCGCAGGAAAATGGGAACGTTTTTTTCAGTGACTTGTCACTGCAGTAAAGAAGTGTTAAAATCATTTTCGCACCACAGGATGTAGCTTAGTTTGGTAAAGTGCTTGGTTCGGGACCAAGAGAGCGCGGGTTCAAATCCCGCCATCCTGACCATAGAAAATAAACTCCCTTATCTAAGGGAGTTTTT
>Dunbar_p2__coassemble_1827_pt1 | contig 13671 bp, 9 predicted proteins | sample Dunbar_p2__metabat2_high_PE_044 | metagenome-assembled genome bin Dunbar_p2
GGCGAACCATGGCATTCGTGCAGTTGATATCCGACCAGGCCTGATGATTGGCCATTGCCCGTCCATTCCAGTTGGTTGGAATTGGGGAGAATTCACCAGCCGCAAAGGTATTGCCTTTCCAAAGCTTGCCATTGATGATGACCGCTCCGCCAATACCGGTTCCGATTGTCAGCACCATACCGGAATTCACATTCTGCATGGCGCCTTTCCAGAGTTCAGCCATTGCGGCTGCTTTGGCATCATTTTCAACGTAGAACGGAATTGGAATCCGATCTTTAAGATAGCCTTTTAAGTCCACACCGCCATTGAGATATCTCAAAGCGCCGCCGGTATAGAAATAGCCGTTGACACTGTCAATACGGCCCGGAGCGGCCATGACCAAGGCTTCTGGATGTTCATCTTTGTACTTGTCATAAATGCTTGTGATCAGATCCAGAAACGCATCCAGACCTTCTTTTGGGGTTGGAAATTCGCCCTGATCCAGCAGGGCGGCTGTATCGTCCATCAGGGCATATTTGATTCCAGTTCCGCCCACATCAATCGAAATGTACTTACTCATATTTCTCTCCTCATTTTGAGCCTATTGCTTGTATCTTCGTTGTAACATAGTTACCCGCCTGCTGGATAGCGCTTTCAGGAAATTTCCAGGAAAGTGAAAATGCAGGTCCAACGAGAAAATGGGTGGAGCGAAAAAGGTGAGACGATAACAGAGCTGTCATGAGCACAATGCGTGCAGTCAGGGCAATGAGAATGGAAGACGAAAAAACGAGCCATTTTGATCGGATCTTATTTCCGGTCAGAATGGCTCGTTGCGTTTCTATTTGAGTTTGTTTTTTGAGCTTTTTTGAGCTCATTTCCAGATGCAGGAATGCGCTCTTATTTCTGGCTTCAAGCCTCCAGTTTAAAGCGAATCCACTGGAGAAGGTGCTGGAGCCGGTTTGTCTTCGATTTCCTTTTTCTCCTGGCGAATGACTTCAAACATCAAAGCCGCTTTTTCTTTATTCGCCTGCTTTGGCGTATCTTTGACAACAACTTCCAGAATCCGGTTTCCGAATTCCAGAACAATGCGGTCACCGATTTCGACTTCGCTGGAAGGTTTGGCCACGCGGCCGTTGAGCAGGATACGTTTTTCTAATGCAAGTTGTTTGGCCGCTTCTCTTCGTTTGAGAATCCGGGCCGTTTTCAGATATTTATCCAGACGCATCAGGCGGCCTCCTTTCTAAACAGAGGGTCGTTGAGGACCGAGGTAACTTTTTCAAATAATGGAATATAGTTTTTCTTTTTCTCGAAGCTGACTGTAATCCGGCCGTTTTTGAAGGTCATATTGACCTGGCGGCTGGCGGCAGACATCGCTTCAAATAATTTCAGACCATCGGCTTTGCGGCTCCATTCACTGCTCATGACAATCTGAATCTTGTTATCGGATTCGTTGACCGAATCGACACCTTCTTCAGAAGCGAACAGGTCCATTTTCTTGGCCGCAAACAGTTCCTGGACTTCTTTTGGAATCCGGCCAAATAAGTCAGCCGTCTTCGTTTCATATTCCTCCAGTTCTTTTCGGGTATGAATCGAACGGATTTCCTGGTAGAGAGCCAGTTTATCCCCATCGTTTGATGTAAATGGCGCGGGAATATAGCCGCCGGTTTCGATATTGGCCTGTTTGAGTGGAGCTTCTGGTTCTTCGTTTTCCGGTTTGATGCCTTTTTTACGGGCGATCGCCTGTGAAAGCATATCCAGATACATATCCAGGCCGACACTATCAATAAAGCCAGCCTGTTTTGGACCAAGCATATCGCCGGCGCCACGGATCGTTAAATCACGCATCGCAATTTTATATCCACTGCCCAGCTGCGTGAATTCCTTGATGGATTTCAGACGCTTGGATGAATTTTCGGAGAGCTGTTTCTGAGGCGGGACGAGCAGATAACAATACGCCAGCTTTTCACGACGACCAACCCGGCCGCGGATCTGATAAAGCTGGGACAGACCAAAGCGATCGGCGTTTTCAATAATGATCGTGTTGGCATTGGCGATATCCAGACCAGTTTCAATGATCGTTGTGCACACAAGAATCTGGTATTTGCCCTCTGAGAAATCCATCATGACATCTTCAATCTGATCGCGAGTCATCTGACCATGGGCTACCCCGACGCGGGCATCCGGGAATTTTTCCTGGAGCTGTTGGGCAGTGCGGTAAATATCTTCAACGCGGTTATGCAGGAAGAAGACCTGACCATCCCGGGCAAGTTCGCGCTGGATGATTTCTACGACGACTGGTCCTTTTTCTTCCATGATGTACGTCTGAATTGGGTGACGATGGGCTGGCGGGGTATTCAGCTGTGAAATCGTGCGGACGCCGATTAAGGACATCTGCAAAGTTCGTGGAATTGGGGTTGCGGATAAAGCCAGAACATCAATCGAGTTTTTCATCTCTTTGATGATCTCTTTGTGTTTGACCCCAAAGCGCTGCTCCTCGTCAATAATCAGCAATCCAAGATCCTTATATTGAATCTTCTTGGAGAACAGACGATGCGTACCGACGACAATATCAATCTGACCATCGGCCAGACCCTTGATGATTTCTTTCATCTTCTTGGCTGAGACAAATCGATTGACCAGTTCAATGCGCGCCCCGGTATCTTCAAACCGTTTTTTCAAGGTCTGGAAATGCTGGAGGGACAGAATAGTCGTTGGACAAAGGAAGGCAACCTGTTTGCCAGCCATGACGGCCTTAAAGGCACATCGCATAGCAACTTCGGTTTTGCCATAGCCGACATCCCCGATCAACAGATGGTCCATTGGTTTTGGCTTTTCCATTTCGGCTTTGATTTCAGCCGTTGCCTGAATCTGGTCAGGCGTGGATTCATATTCAAAGGCTTCATCGAATTCCCGTTCCAGCGCATCTTCTTTTGGGAAGGCAAAGCCAATATCTTCACTGCGGGCTGCATACAGTTCAACGAGCTTGCCGGCGATTTCTTCAACACGGGCGTTGACTTTACTTTTCGTCTTTTCCCATTCGCCGCTGCCCAGTTTGGAAAGCTTGGTCTGGGAGCCTTCTTTGGAGACATACTTACGAACTAACTGGAACTGGCTGATTGGGACATACAGATCATCCCCGCCGCGATAGGCAACATGAAGGAAGTCATGTTTGACGCCTTTGACTTCCCTGGTTTCCACACCCAGATACTGACCGATGCCATAGGTGGCATGAACGATATAGTCTCCAGGCTGAAGTTCGAGAATATCATTGAGCGCTGTGGATTGCGAGAAGGTTTTCTGATACGGAACTTTTCGGTTGAGATGACGGAAAACTTCCTTACGGGTATAAACAACATAATCCGGGGTTTCAAAGCCCTGATAGAAGATCGGATCTGTGAATTTCAGTTTGGAAATATCCATCTTTTCCTTTAATAGGTCGATATCTTCTTTTTCCAGCGCAAAGTACACATTGTCTTTTTCAGCTTCCTGGGGAACCCATTCGAGGTAGTTGAGCGTTGGCGGCTCAATCGTGCGGATGCCGGATTCTATCGGATGATCAAAGTGAACAAATTCCTGAATCATCAACGGTTTGTTTTTAGCCGTCATCTGATACAGATCATGGAACATCGTATAGCGGGGCAGAGCCTGGAAATCCTGGACTTCTTCCTGCATATAGGTTGCGTTATCCAGGACGACTTTCTTGGCAGCTGCTTCAACCGCATCTTCGGTGGAGAAAATGATCTGCGCATTGGGGACATAGTCCAGCAGATTTCCGGTTTTCAGCCACGCATAGTAACGATAGAGACGGGATTGGGGATCAAAGGTTTCGATCGAGCGCATATCCTGGTCAATGATTTCTTCCAGGAACTCTCTGCCAGCCGGATCTGTTTTCTGGAGCTGTTCTTCAAGTTTTTGTGGAATGATGGTTTTAAGCTCTTCAATCTGTTCATCGGTAAAGAGAACCTCGGTAGATGGAACCAGAGTGACTTCATCCACCGAACGGATGGTGCGCTGCGAATTTGGATTGAAGAAGCGGATTGAATCGATTTCTGTATCAAAGAATTCGATTCGGATTGGATCTGGATAGTTTAAGGAATAAACATCCAGAATGCCGCCACGGGTGGCGTAAGTGCACGGAATTTCAGTGTAGTTGACTTTGACATAGCCGATGCGGTTGAGCTTTTCCACCAGCTTGTCACGGCTGATTTCCATGCCTTCATGAATCTTCAGGCAGGACTCATCAAAGAATTTGACATCCGGCATGAAGCGGGTGAATGCGGCAGCATTAACGACGATGATTTTGTCAAAGTCCTGGCGCATCTGAACCATGGCGCTCAGCTGGTTGTTCTTTTCTTCCGGACTGGCCGCAATGGCAGAAATGCGCAGAGATTCATCCATGACAAAAAGCAGCACTTCCTGCTGGAGCATGGCCAGACGGGTATATAACTGCTGCGCTTCATATTTATTCTTTTTGACCACGATCCGGGTTTTATGATCCTGGGCAAAGGCGGCGGCCAGAAGCAAGGCTTCTTCCATTTCGCCAAGGTTACCCAGTTTGCCATCTGGCTTCATCAACTCTTTGGTCAATGGGTTATGTTCTAATGATTGCAGAATTGGATTGTCGCTCACAATTCCTCCTCCTTTCAGATTTCAGATCAAATCAAGATCCGTTTCTTTGTAATTTCAGATTCTACCTTCAAAACCAGGCTGAACTTTCTCAACCCTTTCCTGTTATTCTTTGATCCACATTCATTTTCCGATCTATTTTTGTTGGATGTCCTTGGTTTTCCGATCAAAGCCTGATTGATCATATTTCTGATTTTTCAAAAGAATTCAGATTTTTGAATTGCAGTCTGCAGAACTGATCAGGATCAATTCAATGAATTGAAGTCAGACTTTGAAACGAATCTCTCCAAAGTCGGATGTTCTTCCACTCAAAAATATCGGATTATGATTTGTTAATCCGATATTTGAAATGGTCTGAATTTTAAGAATTCCAGTTGACCTGGATCCATTCTGGATACCTTGAATCAAGAAGAAAGAGTTCAAAAACAATGAATGAAGCAGTTTCTTCAAAGGAATTCTAGACAGTTATTATAACCAGTTTCGATTCATAAAGTCGATTTATGGCCTGCATTTCACCTTTCCAGTTAAGTATTTCTTCAATTTTGGAAAATCTGCCTGACTTCAGGTTGATTCGTTTTCAGAACCATCCAGTCCAACTGATTTTCCTTTTCAGAATTTCAAAAGGACTGTTCTTTGGTTTCTGCTTCCTTTCTATCTTCCGAAAGCACCTGCTTTGACAGTCCTCAAAAAGCGTAAACCTGAGCAATCAGAGGAAAATCAGATTTTGATTTTCCGGGCAATTATTCCTGCCGGCCCCCTTCTGAACCAATCCTTTCTGATGAGTATATGGATAATCAGAATTTAAAACCAGCAAGACATCTCTGGCTTTCGTCATCACGTTGAATCTGATTTTCAAAAACAAATCAGAAATTTAAATTAGAAAATTTATATGTTAATGATTTTAGACCACAACATCTATTTATAGTATCTGATGTGGTAAAACATCTTTCTAATCGTTATCTGTACTTGAAGTTAAGTTGTCAAATTGTTGATGAAAGCGGATTCTGATCGATTCCGACCGAAAATTCATTCAAATTTCGGAAGACCATATGAATTTCTGATAAATCTGCAAATTTCAACGAAAATTTTCTAAAAAAATAATTTTTGCCTGAATCCGCAGATTTCAGGCAAAAATTACATCAAATTTCAAATTTGTGGTGAATCAGTCGAAATAGGAATTTGATCTGATCAAAGTTCAAATCCATTGAATCGACTTATTCGGATTTTGGTTTTGACTCAACGAAGAATTCAGCCATCTCAATTTCACTTCCGGACAGAGAATAGGTTGTCTCCACGCGTTCTTCAATCACAGGGCTCGCTGGGCTCTGTTTTTCGATCTGAGAAAGCTCTGGTTTCTTGTCATCGGCTGATTTTTTGTCAGAATCAGTGTCTTTAGAGGCTTTGGAGTCCTTGGAATCAAGGGTATATGTCTCTGTAGCTTCATTATTGGCAAACGTCTGGGTCTTTTCAGTGGCTGGTTTTGGTTTGGCTTTCTTTGGTTTGACGTTATAGCGGTTCATGGTCTGCTCAAAGGTATGATTTAAGGAGAACAGAGCTGCTTTGGCTGCCTGGTCAATGGCTTTATTAAGATCTTCGACTTCATCTGCTCTGAATTTGGTCAGAACGTAGTCGATAATCTTGATTTTCGGATCTCGGCCAATTCCAACACGGATCCGGTTGAAATCTTCGCCTAAAACGGAGCTGATGACGCTTTTCATGCCATTGTGACCACCGGCAGAGCCTTTGGTTTTCAGGCGGATGGAGCCGACTGGGGTATCCAGATCGTCATAAATAACGAGAATGTCCTTGCGGTCAATCTTGAAGAAGTCCATGCAGGCCCGTACGGAAAAGCCGGACAGGTTCATGTAGGTTTCTGGCTTTAATAAGATGACATCTTCGCCTCTCAGCTTAGTTTTTACGTAGCTGCCTTCAAACTTTTTCTTGGAAATCGACTGGTCTGTCATCTGTGCAATGCGGTCCATGACCATGAATCCGGCATTGTGTCTGGTATTTTCATATTTAACGCCGGGATTTCCCAGCCCTACGATCAGTTTCATTGTGTTCCTCCTGTGATGCGTATTTGTCTTTGATACCTATTTATATTGACTGTTGTACTGATTGTATAAAATGAATGATCTGAATCTTCTCATTTTATGATTCAGGATCAGATCAATTGTAGCCAGAGCCGCACGCAAATCGCGAATTTAAGGCCTGCTCTGGCCTGTGTAAACAGAAAAAAAGGGCTTGCGCCCTTTATTGATTTTATTCAGAAGCTTTTCCTGGAGTGTAGAGAATGTGCAGCTGACGTGCCACTCCTTCACCTTCGGATTTTGTGGTGATATCTTTCATGTTTGCCAGTGCATTATGAATTGCTTTACGCTCATCGGCTGGCATTGGCTCCAGAACAGCATCCACTTTGGTACGACGAACATCCTGAGCTACACGAGTAGCCATCCGGACGATCTTTTCGTAGCGGTCTTCTTTGTAGCCATTGATATCAATCATCATGCGGACATGCTTTTTGAATACACTGCTGGCTGCTGTACGAACCAGTCGGTTGAAATCCTGTAAGGATCTTCCCTGACGGCCAATCATGACCGCGTTGCAGTTGGTATCCACTTTGACACGATAGAAGTCATCGTCGCCATCTTTTTCCATCAGGACTTCGCACATGCCATCCATATCGGCATTGTCAAAGTATTCCTGAATGTAGTCATGAATAAACACTGCAATATCTGCCGGGGCATAGGCTTCGATGGTCACGGTGCGTCCGATTCCGAGAAAGCCTGCTTTTTCTTCAACGACCGTGTAGGTCAGCTGGTCAGTTGTCACTTTTTTCTTTTTGCAGGCAGCTGCGAGTGCTTCTTCCAGCGTTTTTCCGGTAAAACGATCAAATTCCATACTCATTCCCGCTTCTTTCTTCTTATCTTTGAGAAATTCTCGGCCGGCCATCTGCGACAGGAAGTTTGACCTGAACCGGCTTGTTTCTATAGATACCTTTTCTTAAAACTTATTTCCATCAATGGCTTGAGGCCAGGATCTTGTGCGCAAATCCTTCAGTTTTTCTGATTGATGGTTTCAAGATTACTTCTTACGGTTTTTCAGTACGCCCTGGGCGCGTTTTTCAGCTAATTCTTTTTCGCGTTTGGCTTTTGCATCCTCAGAAATAAAGTGGCTGAGAACACTTGTTAAAGCACGGATGACGGAAGAAACCAGCCAGTAGAAGGACATGGCAATTGGCCAGGACAGATACATGAAGGCGATTAACGCGGTTGTCATGTACATAGTCATGTTCATGGTGTTGTTCATCATGCCAGCCTGTTTGTCCTGGTTTTTCGCTTTGGTCTGTTTTCCACCTTTGTTGGAAAGCTTGTTAAGCCATTTTGGCAGCTGCAGCTGAACAAGGGACATCACGATCATTAACAGGTAAACCGTGATTAACCCCCACTGCATATGCTGGAAACCATATAATGGAGTTTCGGATAATGGCATACCCATAAAGCTTCCATATACAGTTGTCGCTGCCCGCATGCAGGCATAGAACATACCCATCATGACAGGTAACTGAATAAACATGACGAGCATGCTTCCAAATGGATGCACATCGTTTTCGTCATAGAGTTTCTGCATTTCCTGGGCCATGAGCATTTTGGAACGTTCGTCGTTCTTGCCCTGATATTTGGCCTGCAGTCTCTGCATTTCTGGCTGAATTTCCTGCATTCTCTGCTGGGAAATCTGTGACTTATAGGTTAAGGCAAAGATTAACAGCTGAATGACTAAAGTCGCCAGGATGATACCCCATCCGGCATCGGTGAAGCTGGCAAATAAGTTGATTAACTGGGCGATTGGCCAGACGATTAAACCGTCAAACCATCCCTGTTTCCAGCTTTCTCCCCATGTAGTTGGGGCAATCGTAATCGTTGTTTCGGTCGTGGATTCGACTTCTTCTTTGAGCTGCTGATCAGAGACTTCGGAGATATTCACCTGATCTTTGTCGATGGTAACTTCGTGGAGAGCAATGACCTGATCCAGTTTCGTTTTGCCATCCTTTCCTCTCGGGTTCGAGCAGGCGGAAAGACCCATCACTACCAGCATACAGAGAAGAAGGATCCGACACTTTTCAAGCAGAGTCTTTTTCATCTTTTTTTCCCTCTCTGAATTTCCGGCTTGCCTTCTCATGCAGCCGGTCCAGCATTTCTTTACGCTCCTGATAATCCAGCTTTAAAAATGGGGGCCGGACAATCAGAATGGAGTCGAAACTCTCATCAAAAGTATACACGGAATCAATCAGAGCACGAACCTGTCTTTTGGTCCGGTTGCGAATCACCGCATTTCCCAGCTTTTTTCCTACACTGATTCCCACGCGTGCTTTCTTCTCCTTAGCCGGCTGTACATAAAGGATGTACGCTGGTGAGGAAAAAGACTTCCGTCTGGAAATCATTGAAGAGAATTCCGTGTTTTTTAAAATTCTCTGATTTTTCTTCATAAGGTTTAAACAGAGAAAAAAATCACCTTTGCAGGTGATTTATTAAGCGGATAAAACCTTTCTGCCTTTAGCTCTTCTTCTAGCAAGTACTTTACGTCCGCCTTTAGTTGCCATACGGGCGCGGAAGCCATGAGTTCTCTGGTGTTTGATTTTACTTGGCTGATATGTACGTTTCATGTTTGTTTGCTCCTTTCATTTATAGAAATACTACTTGTTTTCCTAGTCGCGCATGTCACTATACCATGTTTAAAAGAACGGTGTCAATGCGAACCGAAAACCATAAATAGCCCGAAGATAAAGAATCTTCTTTAGCCTGCGGTGATTGAAAGGCTGGGGGTGGCTCTCAAGCACTATAAACTTTTTTATGGCCAGATTAAAGAAAGATCGCTCAAAACGGGGCTAAAATTTTTTTCACCGATTTCTTACGGCCAAATTTTGTCTTTTCATGCAAGTCTTGGATTCTTTTTTGTCTTCTTAATTCAATATTTGTGCATGGTTGATCATTTCTTTATCTCTGGATCCTGTAAAGACGCCATGCCCTCTCTCCTGGAATCCATCATGGATTTCTCTATTCTTTTCACTGCTGCACCTTTATGGCCGATTCTTCCCAAAAAAATTCTTAAAGATCACTTTTTTTGCGGATTCAGTCAGGATGGGGTGCACCCTTCATTTTCATTCCTGCTCACTATTTCAACTCTGCTCACTGCTTCATCTCTGCTCACGATCTGTTATTTCTCTGCTGGCTTATTTCCTCTTTGATTCTTCCCTGTCAGATTGATGATTCTTCGCAGATGCAGCTGTTGCATTGATCTGGAGCATTTATATGGAAAAGACTTTCGACTGATCGACAACCATTTTGGGTGTCTTATCATGATGATTCTTCCTTCTTGTCATAATTCATTCCTAAAAAAAATGGACCATGCTAGTGTTCTGTCCCAATGACTTTTATATTTATTCTCGAAAGAGCAAATTGCTATTAGATCTTTATATAAAGCGCAACGCCATGATAATGAGGGGTCTAATTATTATAAAAGTCAATGAAACGGAACACTAGCGACACGGTCCATTTTTTTGCTGATCTGTAATCAGCGAAGCCTAGTTGTATTGTTGTCACGATCGACATCTTCACTCTAGCTGTTTTTTGGACGGTTGAAAAGTTTTGATCGACTTTAAATGCAGGAAGAATCAGAACATAAGGGATGGATTCAAAAATCCAGAATCACACTCTGCTTTTGTCTGGATCGGCCTGAACAGTCCGATATTGTCTTGGAGTCATGGTCGTGCGCTTTAAAAACTGCCGGTTGAAATGGGAAAGATTTGCGAATCCACAATCCAGGGCAATCTGAGCGATCGGCTTTTTGGTTTTGCGCAGCAGCTGGCAGGCTCTTTCGATGCGAAGCCGCAATACATATTCCATCGGGGAACAATGAAAGATCTCAAGAAAGCAATGTTGGAAACGAGACTCACTCAAATTCATTGTCCGGGCCAGATCATTGATGCTGATCTTCTCATCCAGATGACTTTGAATGTAGCGCAAAACGGGTTCATACAATTCAAGTAGTGCAGGGGCCTGCCGACCTTTTTTCAGCTTGCCCTGTTCTTCCAGACTGGCCACCATTTCAAGCAGTCCACTGCGCAGATATAAATCCCATAAGGGAGAATTCTGATCCATGGATTCAAAGATCTGATTCATCGCTTTTTCTAACAGACTGCCTTTTGCAGGATAGACAGGCTGATCAATTAAGCAGTCGGAATACACAAGAAAGCTCACAATCTGCTCAAAGGAGCGCTCCTGAAGGGTAGAAATCAACATGGAACTGGAAAAGACAAGGGTGTCATAGTTCATATGACCTTCAATACCGTGCAGCTGATCGGGCAGAACAAGGCACACAGCGCCTTTTGAAACCGGAAGGATCTCTCCCTCCAGATACAGGCTTCCCGTCCCGGAATTGACCCGCATGAGCTCAAATTCATCGTGCCAGTGAATGGGAATCCCAGGATAGTCTTCTGGAATCTGATTGCGATAGAAACAATAAGGAACCTGACTGCTTCCATGAACTCGATCTTCCTTGCGCATCCGCCTGGTTTTGTTCTGGAGACTTGAAGACAAAGCGATCGTGGTCACCTGCTTTCCATTTTTCTGATTGTTCCAGAAACCGCTCTGGTCAAACACCTGAAATTCAAATCGCGATTCCGGTTCGATTTCATCGATGGTTTTGATCTTTTCTATTCCTTCTATTTCACCCAGACCTTTTCTGCTTTCTGCTTCTTTACCGCCCGCATTTTGGGCTTTCCGGACATGATCAGGCTTTTCTGGATCCAGATTGAAATTCGATACATTCTTCACTTGAGTCACCTCCCTTTTGAAATCTGCTTCTTTAAATCTGCTTCTGCCTATTCTTTTCCCCCGCTTTTCATTTTCCTGCTTCCTTTATCTTCTATTCTTATCTTCTGCTCTTTGAGATGTTTTTTCGATGATGCTTGTTAAATTTACAATAGCAGGATCGTATCAGTATTTGCCACAATACGCGAAGAATCTTTTGGGGCGACATGATTTACTGAAAGCGTACTCAAGAAAATAACACGAACAAAAAAACGGGTCCATAAAACGGTAAGAAACAATAAGGGCATCAGCGAAAAGCGAAAAGAGAATAGAGCCCAAGGAGGAAAAATCATGGCTGAATGGTTAAACAATGCGGTATTTTACGAAATCTATCCCCAATCCTTTCAGGATTCCAATGGGGATGGCATTGGGGATTTTAAAGGAATCCAGTCCCGTCTGGACTACATCAAAGAATTAGGCTGCAATGCGATCTGGATGAATCCCTGCTTCGACTCCCCATTTATGGATGCCGGATATGATGTAGCGGATTATTATCAGGCTGCTCCTCGCTATGGCACCAACGAAGACCTTAAAGAACTGGTGGATGCAATTCATGATCGCGGGATGAAAATCCTGCTCGATTTAGTTCCCGGTCACACTTCGGTTAAACATCCATGGTTTTTAGAATCGATGAAAGCCGAAAAAAACGAATTTACTGACCGCTACGTATGGACCGACAATGTATGGCTCCCACCAAAGGGTCTGAATTATCTGAGCGGTATTTCAGATCGAGATGGCAATGCGATCGTAAACTTCTTCTCTGGTCAGCCAGCTTTAAACTATGGCTTCTTTAAGCCAGAAGAATCCTGGCAGCAGTCTATGGATGATGAAGGACCGCGCAAGACTCTGGAAGCGATGATGGATGTTATGCGTTTCTGGCTTGATCTTGGTGTTGATGGCTTCCGTGTGGATATGGCTGGCTCGCTGGTTAAAAACGACCCAGATCAGGAAGGAACAATTGCCCTGTGGCAGAAAGTTCGGGCCTTCTTAGATGCGGAATATCCAGAGGCAGTACTGATTTCTGAATGGGGAGAACCCGACAAATCCTTAAAAGGCGGCTTCCACATGGACTTCCTGCTTCACTTTGGCCCATCCCATTACAATGATCTTTTCCGCTGCGATCATCCATATTTCTCCAGCGAAGGAAAAGGGGGCATCAAAGATTTCATAGATAAATACAACGAAAACTATAACAAGACCAATGGAAAAGGTCTGATCTGCATTCCATCTGGAAACCATGATATGGATCGTCTGGCCCGTCGGCTCAATCCTGAGGAACAGAAGATTGCGTTTGATTTCCTGTTAACAATGCCAGGAGCACCATTTATCTACTATGGCGATGAAATTGGTCTTCGCTATGTGGAAGGACTGACTTCCAAAGAAGGCGGCTTTAACCGCACTGGATCCCGCTCTCCAATGCAGTGGAACCACGAGAAAAACGATGGCTTCTCCAATGCGGATGCCAAAGACCTGTACATCAAAATGGACGATGCCAGTGACCGTCCAGTGGCCAGCGATCAGATCGAAGATAAAAACTCGATCTATCACGAAGTCAAACGCCTGATCGCCTTCAGACAAGAACATCCAGCTCTGCTGGCAAATGGAAGCATCGAATTCTTAACCGATGGCTATCCACTCGCTTATGTGCGTAAAGCTGCGGATGGATCGGAAGCACTCCTTGTTTTGATCAATGCGGATGCCAAAGCACACGAATTTACGCTTCCAGAAGGTTTCTGGAAACAGGTCTATCTCAATGGCAAGGCCCCAGAAGAAAACGGCAATGAAGTGACCGTTGCTGGCCAGAGCGCTGTTGTTTATCAGCTCGAACAGGCTTAAGACTTACATCCAGGTTCTCGAACCGATCTTCTTTTCAGTAGATCATTCACTTCCCTCTTTGACAAACCGGACCAGAATCAGACAAAAGGAACGCATGCGTATTTCTCGCTTGTCCTCCCAATCCAAACCTGTTCTATGTTCCTCTTTTGTTTGAAACTGCTTCTGTTTAAATATGCAAAAAAGCGCCCGCGGGCGCTTTTTTGTTTGACAGGATGGATTCAGATCTTTCAACTGGATGAAAGATTCTGCTGCGTAGATGAACAAATGATATTAAACAGTTAATATTTGATGTAATATATTGATAATAATTGTCTTATATTGTATCAACATATTATGAAAAGATCTTCAGAATCAAAGTATT
>Dunbar_p2__coassemble_1854_pt1 | contig 13401 bp, 13 predicted proteins | sample Dunbar_p2__metabat2_high_PE_044 | metagenome-assembled genome bin Dunbar_p2
CATGATAATGAGGGGTCTAATTATTATAAAAGTCAATGAAACGGAACACTAGAAAAGAAACGATTTCTGTGGCTTTTGATTTTCATGATTCAGGCAACAATATCCCATCCGGCTTGCCGGGCGTCATGGGCGCGTTCATCACTGCGATTCCAGCCTTCTGGCCTGCTGGATCAGATCGCAGATCAGACCGATCCGCCGAAAGGGTGTCATCAGATAAAACCCATCGACCAGATCTTTCATTTCTTCCATCTTTTCAAAACAGAAGGCTTTGGAAATTTCTTCGCATTCTGCTCTTGTTTTGTTCTGGAAGCTTTCAGCCAGTTCATCCGGAATATCCATGCCGGTGATTTCGTTCTTTAAAAAGCAGGCATTGCGATAGCTGACAATGGGCATGATTCCACCATAAATGGCACCGCCAAGCTCGGCTCTGGCCCGCCGCAGATTTTCCAGGGCGCGGGGTGAAAAGACAGGCTGGGTAAGAAAGCCTTCGATGCCGTTGGCTTCTTTTTCTTTGGCCAGCCGCAGCTGCACCTCAAAATTGCGGGCGTTCACATCCAAAGCCCCCAGCGTATGGAATGGTCTGCAGACTCCCTGCTGGCAGAGCGTTCTGACAAAGGCAGCCAGAGTGCGGGAATTAAACGAAAAGACCGATCGCACTTCATCCCGGCTTTCCATAGGCAGCGGATCGCCAGTGACCAGCAGGACCTGGTGAACATCTTCCATTGAAAGCCCGAGAAGTAAAGCTTTAATCGCATTCAGGTTTCGATCGCGGCAAGTCAGATGCGGCAGGACATCCATTCCCAGCTCTCGATGGACTTTGCAGGCCAGGATTGAAGAATCTGCGCGGGGCCGCCCGATCGGGTTATCCGCAATGGTTAACAGATCTGCTCCGGCCTGGTGAATCCGGGAGGCGTCTTCTAAAAATCCGGAGACATGGTCACTTTCCGGCGGATCCAGTTCCACCAGAATGGCTTTCTGGCCGGCCATGCGCCGCCGGTCCAGCAAATCAGGCCTACGAGCAGAAACTGCCTTGTCCGGTTCATTTTCGTTTTCATCCAGAGTCAGAAGAGTTTTAAGACTCGTTTTGTTGGCAGACTCTGCCAGCTCAGGTTCCAGACTCTGGACCAGCCTGGCAATGTGATCTGGACTCGTTCCACAACAGCCGCCTACAATGGATGCCCCTTCCAGAACCATGCCCGCCATCTGGCTGGCAAAGTACTCCGGCGTTCCTTCATACACAGTCCGCCGGTTGGTCACACTGGGATAGCCGGCATTGGGCATAAACGAAAGAGGCTTTGAAAAAGCGGGTAAATCCTGCAGCTGGCGGTGCATGTGCGCCGGACCGCACAGGCAGTTATACCCCATGGCATCCACTGCTTCGATCTGATCCAGCTCTTTGAGCAGGTTGCGCCCGGAAAGGCCGCTGCGGGTCAGTCCATCTGTGCCGACTGCCAGACTGACCATCACGAATGCATTCGGGCACTTTTCTTTGATGAAGCCAGCAATTTTGGCCATGCCTTCAATATCCGGCAGGGTTTCAAACAGAAATCCATCCACGCCGGCCTGTAAAAAAGTCTCGACCAGCGGCTGATAGACAGTCAATGGCTCTGCCTGCGGCAACACCGGACCAAGGTCCGCAAAAATCAAGGGCTTGTTCTTCCCTTTTTGGACCTGCTTTTCGCTCGCCGCTCTTGCACACGCAACGGCTGGCTGAATGAGGGCCTGCGCCAGCTGGTGATTTGCCGGACCAAGCTGGGGCAGGCCAAAGGTATTGGTTTTTAAGGCCCTTGCCCCGGCCTGCAGATAGGCTTCATGCATCGCGATGACCTGTTCGGGCTCATCGATCGAAGCCTGGTCGACCTGGGTGGATGGCCGGCCAGTGAGTTGGGCATAAAAAGTTCCATAAGCGCCATCAAAAATCAAAGGAAATGAAATCATCACGGTTATTCCTCCGAAGACTGACTCGTTCTGGATGCCAGTTCAGAGTTGACTGTCCCAAACACTTCGTCTGCCACCGCAATATCTTCTCTGGCATTCTTGCAATAATAATCGGCTCCCATTGCGATCGCAGCCTGGGGCGTCACAACTGCCCCGCCGACCATGATTTTAGGCGGATTGGCCAGCTGGTGAAGCTGTTCAATCGTTTTTTCCATGGAAGGAAGGGTGGTCGTCATCAAAGCCGAAAGGCCAACAAGCGGGGCTTGATGTTTTAAGACCGCTTTCACAACCGTTTCTGGCGCAACGTCCTTGCCCAGGTCAATCACATGATAGCCATAGTTTTCCAGCAGGGTTTTGACGATGTTCTTGCCGATATCGTGAATGTCACCCTGCACCGTAGCCAGAACGATCGTGCCTTTGCTTGGCTGCTTTTCTCCTTTGGCGGCCATCGATTCTTTCAGGACATCGAAAACAGCCTGGGCGGCACTGGCCGCCTGCAAAAGAGAAGGCAGGTAGAGTTTGCCCTGTTCATAGTCCTTGCCCACCCAGTCAAGAGCCGGAATCAGATGGGCTTCCGTCAGCTCCAATTCCCCCAGGCCTCCTGTCAGCAGGGTTTTTGCTTCCTGGGCAGCCTGGGCACTCAGACCCTTATAAATCGCTGCCTGCAGTGGATGAGCGGGACCTCCGTTTTCTTTTGTCGAAGACTGGGGTTTAGACGAAGCAGCCGCTGTCTGCGTTGTCTTAAGGTCGGGGCGGTTGGCAAAGCGGGCCACATAGTCACGCAGGCCATCATCTTCCCCGCTGATCGCTTTAAAACAGGCTACCGCATCCATCAGGCCAGTCAGTGAAGGGTTGATAATCGCAAAATTCAGTCCGGCCTGCATAGCCGCAGTTAAAAAGGTCTGGTTCATCATTGGTCTTGCCGGCAGGCCAAAGGAAATATTGGAAACACCCAGAATGGTTCTGGCATTCCAGTTGTCTTTAAGCCAGGTGATCGCTCTTAAGGTCTCCCTTGCCTGATCCTGTTGGGCGGAAATAGTCAGGGACAGACAGTCAAACCACAGCTGGCTGTGGTCAATTCCATATTTAGCAGCTTCAGCAGCAATTTTCTTGGCGATCTCGATTCGCTTTTCAGCGCTGTCAGGAAGACCGTCTTCATCCAGACAAAGGGCGACAACCGGCGCATGATAACGGGCCGCCAGTGGCAGAATTGCATCCAGGCTTTCCTGTTTGCCATTGACCGAGTTGATCGCCGCCTTGCCATTGACCACGCGCAAAGCCGCTTCTAATGCTTTCGGATTGCTTGAATCCAGTAAAAGCGGCAAGTCGCACACACTCTGGATTTTACGGACAACAGCCGGCAGTAAGCTGACTTCATCTACGCCGGGCATGCCAACATTGACATCCAGCAGATCGGCTCCGGCTTCTTTCTGTTCAATCGCCAGTCTGACACAAAGATCCAGATCTCCTTCCAGCAATGCCTGCTGCAGACGTTTTTTGCCGGTTGGATTGATCCGCTCGCCAACGACCCGGATGCCATCCAGATCCAGAACGCGAAGCGCAGAACAGATGCCTTCCCCTTTCTTCCATTCAGTTTTTTTCCATCCAATCTTTTGGTGGTGATCCTTTTGCGCAGCCATGAGCGGATCAAGCTGCGAAGCAATGGCCTGATCCAGCGCCTGAATGGTTGCCGGGGTTGTTCCACAGCACCCGCCCAGAATCGAGACCCCCGCCTCCATAAATTTCATGGCCGTTCTGGCAAATTCATCATCGGGCAGATGGTAATGACCGGTAAATGGATCCGGCAGCCCGGCGTTTGGCTTGGCGGCAACGGGAAGATCTGTCACCTTGCAAAGTCGTTCCAGCAAAGGCAGCAGCTGGTCTGGCCCAAGCGAACAGTTGATCCCAATGGCATCCGCGCCATTGGCCTCCAAAGTCAATGCGGCCGCTTCAACAGGGGTTCCCGTAAAGGTACGGCCATTGGCTTCAAAGGTCATGGTCACCAGGACAGGAAGATCACTGTTTTCTTTGGCCGCGCGCAAAGCGGCTTTAGCTTCATAAAGATCCGTCATGGTTTCAATGACAATCAGATCAGCTCCAGCGGTGACACCTGCTTTGACCATCTGGGCATATTCCTGATACGCCTCTTCAAACGTTGTCTTGCCCATCGGCTCCATCAAAACGCCAAGCGGTCCTAAATCCAGGGCGACTTTTACATCCGATCCTTGGGCTGCCTTTTTCGCATTGGCAATGCCGGCGGCAATTACCTGGTCATAGGTGTAGTGTTCCTGTTCATATTTATGCGGGCTGGCCCCAAAAGTCGAGGCATAAATCACTTTGGCCCCGGCATCGATATACGCCCGATGAATTGCCACAATGGCCTCTGGCTGCTCAATGTTGTAATACTCTGGCAGCGGCACGGGCGGCAGATCGGCTTTCTGGATCATGGTGCCCATGGCGCCATCCAATAAAAGAATCCCATTGGCGGGATTGAATACATCAGCTTTCATGACAGGTTTTTCCTTTCTTGCGATAGGCGCATTGCGAGTTCATGCTGCAAAATGCGCATCCCCGGATTCGGGCAGGCTGCTCCTGGTCTGCCACCCCGATGAAAGCCGTAATGCTTTTTGTCGGAGCCATCATGCAGGAATCCAGCACCTGGATTCCACAGCGAAACGGCAGATTGAGCAGGACGCCGATTTCCTTTTGCAAAGCCAGCGGCAAATCCCCATAGCCGCAGGAAAATCGATCCGTAAAAAATCGGTTTTCAAACTCTGGCGTGGCTTTGAGGACTGTTTCAAGTTCGTCCATTACTTTTTCGATCCAGACCGAACCGGCTGCATCCCATAACAAAGCCCAGGCTGGCTCATTGCAGGCTTCATACAGCGTGAGCTGCCGGTCAAATCCATGACCAAGGCTAGCCGCCGCCACAATCACCTGCCCGCACTCACCCAGCAGGGATGTGGCAAGATTTCCGGGCAGCATAAGATGGCCCGGCTCTAAAGCAATTCCATCCGCTTCTTTGTGACAGGAAAACACGCGCCATGTTACTCTTGGCGTGATCACTTCCTGCAAAACCGGCTCCAGAGCCACGAGCCAGTCTCGAAACGGCGAGTCCTTTTCTTCTTTGACATGCGCATAGCGCAGCGCCAGACGAAGATCATTTTCATTCCACTTCATGCCAACAGATTATAATGGCTGTGATTAAGATGCCATTTTAAATCTGAAAGGAGATACAAATGTCAGATAAAAACACTGAAAAACAACAAGCCGCTGCCACGAAGAAAAAACTGACCGTGATTGTAGCGGTTGTTGTGGCCATCATCGCCATCATTCTTGGCTTTATGGCCTGCACCAGCAACCCTGCGCCAAACTCTCCAGCAGATTCCCAATCTCTGGCCGCCAGCCAGACCCAGAGTTCCAGTCCAGACGCCGTTAAAGAATATCTCTTTGAAGTCACCCACAAAGACGGCACCACAACGAAAAAGACTGTGACCACAACGGAAACCACGCTCGACAAAGCCCTGCTTGATGCCGGTCTGGTTGCAGGCGACGAAGGTGAATATGGTTTATTCGTCACTGAAGTGGATGGTGAAACGGCTGATTACAGCACCGATGGAGGCTGGTGGAAGTTTTTAGTCAATGGCGAAGAATCTTCGGTGGGGGTCAGCTCGACAAACGTTGAAAACGGAAGCACCTATTCGTTTGTCTATACCGTCGACTGATGCGCTTTCGCTCCAGTTTTCGCTTGGCTGATCATAGCAAAACGACTTTGCCAAAGCCCAGTAACCGCCAGTCTTTGCGAAACACGTGCCTGTTTGCCCTGCTTGGGGCGGTAATCTTTGTCGCCAAAATGGCGATGGCCAGCCTGCCCAATATTGAACCGGTTTCCCTGGCTGTGATTTTGTTAGCGCAGGTTTTTGGCTGGCCGGCTTTACCCGCCGTCTATGTCTACATTGCCTGTGAATGGCTGGTCTGGGGCATCGGGATCTGGTCATTTGCCTATGCCTATGTATGGCTTGTGTTGTTTGCCTTGACAATGACCTTTCGCTTTATGCATTCGGCTTTATTCTGGGCGTTGATCGGCGCCGGATATGGGTTTTGTTTTGGCGCGCTGTGTGCTTTATGGCTGCTTGCTTTGCAGGGGTGGAGTGCTGCGTTTGTCTGGTGGCAAAACGGAGTCGTCTTTGATCTGCTGCATGGTGCAGGAAACTTTGTCATCATTTTGTTGCTCTACAAACCGCTGTATACTCTGCTGACTCATCTGCGGGATACCTATCGCATTCAGTGAACTCGTTCCATTCATTCGTTTCATCCATACAAAAAGCATCCCGTCCTGGCCGTCTGGCTCAAAGGCGGGATGCTTTTTGTATCGGGACTTCAGACCTTATTTAGAAGCAGAATTCTGAACCGCTTTTTGGATTGGGCCCCGGAAAGGTTTGGCGGTATGTTTGAGATATCCATCATGGCCATAGTGCTTTTCTGCAAAGTCAACCGAATCCACTAATCTTGCCAGCAGACCAATTGCCTTTTCTTTTGAAAGGATTCCTGCCTCAATTTGTGGTTCAAACTGGTCAACGCAAATCTGGCAGACAGCCTGGTTGGCTTCTGTGTAGTCTGCCGAAAGATCGGTTTTTTGTTCTTTGTCTTTTTCAGCGAAATACACGGCTGCCAGCACATATCCTTCCCGAAGATCTTCTGATTTCACGTCTTCGTGATCAAAGGCATAGCTCCAGGCGCCAAACTCAACCGGCATGACATAATTCTGGTTAGACGTCTGCATCATCTTCGGTTTTTTGACAGTTCTGAACAGCCGCTGACCGGCTTTTTTGATCTGATACGAACTCATTCAATCTCTCTCCTTCTTTGCCTGATCCATTTTCAGGCTTGTTGTTTTCAGTTTATCAGGCCATTCTCTCACTGCTCATTCAAAATGGAATAAAAGACCATCGCGCGTTCGTTTCAAAGAAAAATCCCTTTGCAATCCCTCTTCTTTCGTTCCCAGCCTCTTCTTTCGGCTCTTCTGGATTTCTAAGCCTTCTTGTTTTTTGTCCGAAAAAAGCTGTCACAATTCGTTTTGTGACAGCATCGATTCAGATTCATCATCCAGTCAGCCAGAAATCTGTTTTTGATGAGGTTTGGAAGACCAGCCAAGAACCAGAACCCGGACCAGCGGAATCCGGATCAGAATTTCTTCAAGCAATAAAGAAAGCGGATAGACCAGGACAAATCCTGCCAGATAACAGAGCCAGCCTGGCAGATGGAAGATCTGTACATTGAAATAGCAGATTGTCTGCAAAATTGGATAATGCAGAACATAAACGCCATAGCTTGTCTTGTTCATCCAAATACTGAAAGAAGTCGGCGTATTGAAATACCTTTGATAAGTCCCCAGAATCGCCAGCACCATCAGCCATAAATACAGATTGGTTGGCAGACTTTGCAAGATGGCATCGCTGGTAAAGTTCTGTCCATGATAAAGCCAGACATAGCCAAGACCACACACAATGGCGGCACTCATCAGCCATGGCGCATAGCGGGCTGGCAGTTGTTGAATGTTTTCATTGGAGAAAAACAAATAGCCGATCATGAACGAGACAAAGTAAATTCCAAACCGGTACATCGTCAAAACCGGCAGATTCAAAACAAAACTCGATGCATAAATGACCAGGGCCAGCGCAAGCAAAACCCAGAAATTGGCTTTGGAACAAAGAGCGCGCAGTTTATTTTCAGGATCAAGTTTCTGGTAGAGCACGATCAGCAAGGAATAAATGTAAAGCACCTGCACAAACCAGAGCGGCCCGGTTCCGGAAAGCACCGCAATTGGCCATCGCAAGGCAGGCGGAATCAGATCAGCCTGCCCGCCGGCCAGCATGCCCGCATATCCCGTAATCCACTGAAAGACCATCAGCCCCAGCGTGGATGGAATCAACAGTTTGATCGTCCGGGCTTTTAAAAACTGACGGACTGTTTTCTTTTGCAGGGCATACCAGCTGTCAATACCGGCAACCACATACATCAAAACCATAAACCATGGATAAATAAATGTAGCGCAGTCATCAAAAAACGGAAGCGTCTGACTGCCGGGAATGGCCCCAAGAATGCCGACACCATTAAAGATGTAGCAGACGTGATAGAAGACAACCAGAGCCACTGTTGTCCATTTAATATTGTTCAGATACCAGGTTTTCATCGTAATGCCTCAATTTCCAATCCACCTTTTCATCTCTCCTCAAATTCATGCATCCTCAAAGTTGTGGCTTTCCCTTTCGACCGACCGTTCTTACTGCTATTTTCGCTGCTCATTCATTTCTGCTCCGCCTGTCTTAAAAAAGTCAGTCAGCTCTGAACAGAAAATCCAGCGCCTTTCAGTGCTCTTCTGGCTGATCTGCCCGATCTGTTTCAAAGATCGCGTTGGCAAACATTTCCAGGCTTTCTTTGGGTGGAATCGCCATACCGCGTTTTTCATCCCCCAGGATTACAAGCTGGTCGCCGGGATGAATATCAAAAAGATCTCTGGCCTGTTTGGGGATCACGATCTGTCCTTTTTCTCCGACCGTTGCGGTCCAGGCGTATTTTCCTTTTGGTTTTCGCATTTTCATTTCTCCTGTTCGTTGTCGTTATTCATTTCATTCTATACTGGCGGATTTTTGAAAATGGAAACTTTCTGCAGCCATTTTCCTTCAAAATTAACAGCTGAAAACCAGTCTCCTTTCTGATGGGGTTGCATTTAGGTATGAAAAGTATGATTTGTATGATTTATAGGAAAACTATACCACATCCGCTTTCGGATCGTCGTAATTGGATCCATCTGATTTTTGCAGAGAACCGATTTCTTCTATCCATTCCGAGTCCGATATCCACTCCATTCCGATAGGCATTCTTGGCTTTCTCTCTGCATTCGATCTGATCTCTTCATCTTCGAAAGCACAAAAAAAGAGCCGGATGAGCGGCTCTTTGGCGATCAAAACAATATAGGGGATAGATTCATATCGTTTTTAAGAAAGTTTTTTGAAAAGGTCAGAGAGAAAACCTTTTTGGACCAGGCAGTTCTGGTCAGGATATTCAATACTGAGTTGTACAGAGAAGATCAATTTTGTTTCTTACATGACACCCAGGACAGTTGGCAGCCATAACGAGATGGCAGGAATGTAAGTCACCAGAACCAGGACTACGAAGATCGCGGCGAAGTAAACAAGCAGCAGCTTGAATACCGATTCAATCGTTACATTACCAACTTTAACGCCGACAAACAGGGTCGTACCAACTGGCGGCGTGATGGTACCAATACATAAGTTGAAGATCATCATGATACCGAAGTGGATCACGCTCATGCCTAATGCTTCGCACACCGGTAAGAAGATTGGTGTGAAGATTAAGCAGGCTGGCGTCATATCCAGGAATGTACCAACAATTAACAGAATGATGTTGATCAGAAGCAGGATGATGTACTTGTTATCGGTTAAGGACAGCATTGCGGACGATACCATCTGTGGAATACCCGTGAATGCCATAACCCAGGACATGATGGACGATACACCGATTAAGAAGATGATGATACCTGTCATTTCAGCGCTTTCCTTGAAGATTCCATACAGATCTTTGAACTGAATGGACTTGTAGAAGAATAAGGAAAGAACTAACGAGTACACAACGGCTACAACCGAACCTTCAGTCGCAGTGAAAGCACCACCGATAATTCCACCAATAACAATGATGATCAGCAGTAAGCAAGGCAGTGAATCCAGGAATACTTTCATTGCTTCTTTTCCCGTGTAGCGGACTTCAGAACGATAGTTGTTTTTCTTGGCAATGAAGTAAACAACGATCATGCAGGCAAGACCCCATAAGAAACCAGGAATATAACCAGCCATGAACAGTGCGGATACAGAAGCGCCGCCAGAAACCAGAGCGTAAGTAATCATTACGTTTGATGGTGGAATCAGAAGACCTGTAGGCGCTGTGGCAATGTTGGTTGCAGCCGAGAAAGCAGGATCATACCCATCTTCGAGTTCAACTGGGCCAATGATAGAACCCATAGCGGAAGCCGCAGCTGTACCGGAACCAGAGATCGAACCGAATAACATGTTGGCCAGAACGTTTGTCTGAGCCAGGGCGCCAGGCAGACGGCCCGTCACAAGTTTTGCCAGGTTGATTAAGCGGATGGCAATACCGCCTTTGTTCATGATGTTGCCAGCCAGTACGAAGAATGGAATGGCCAGCAGCGAAAATACGGAAATACCCGAGAAAATACGCTGGGAAGCTGTAAGGACAGCAACGTCAAATGGCATAACCGGAAGAATGGCAGCCACAGAAGCAATTCCTAATGCCACGGCAATTGGGGCACCAAGAATCAGAAGAACGACCAGAACGCCAAGGATAATCAGGCCGGAAAGGATTGCGATACTCATGCGATGTCTCCTTTTTCTTCGATACCATCTTTCAGTTCGAGATCTTTGCCATGCGCCATATCAATAATGTTCAGGATGGCATAGATCGCAATGAACAGACCGGAAAGAGGCAGAACGGTATATACGTAACCCATAGGAATGCCCAGGGATGCGGTTTTCTGATGCATAGACAGCATCATGATGGAGTAGCCGCCCCAGACCATCGCCAGGGATGCAAATCCAAAAATCATGATTTCCAGAACGATGTCCAGAGTCTGTTTGGCTTTTCCTTTGATTTTATCGGCAATAAATCCCATACGCATGTGGTCGCGTTTACCGAATACATACGCACTGGCCAGCAAAGCCATCCAGGTAAAAGAATAAGTCAGCAGCTCTTCCGATACAGTGGAAGGACGGCCAAAGAAGTAGCGGGTGCAGATCTGATACGTTCCCACAACCACCATTAACGCAAACAGGAAGATACATAAGCTCATGAGGCATGTATTCATCACTTTGCGGATTTTCTTTACAGCTTCCATGAATGATTATTCCTTTCCTTCGTATTTCGCATTGACAGCCTGAATGTGGTCATACAGTTCCTGAATCGAAGGGTTTGCTTCGAGCATCTCTTCCTGTACATCGCTTACGGCGTCTTTAAATTTCTGAACATCAACGTCGATGAATTCAACACCCTGTTCGTTGATGGCGATGTTTTTCGCTTCTTCAACAGCCTTATCCCATTCAGCCAGTTCAACTTCAGTCGAAGCCAGAGCAGCTTCCATGAAGACATTGAGATCTTCTTCAGACATGTCGTTGAGCAGTTTTGCGTTTCCGATCAGCATGTCAGGAACCATCTGGTGTTTGTTATAGGAATAGTATTTGGCAACTTCACCGTGCTTGTTGTTGGTTAAAGCCAGCTCGTTGTTTTCAGCACCATGAATAACCCCCTGCTGAATTGCGGTATAAACTTCACCAAATGACATTGGCGAAGCAGCGGCACCAAAGGAGTTAACCATGTTTACGGATGCCGGAGACTGCTGAACACGAATCTTCTGTCCTTTCAGATCTTCGGGGGTTTCGATTCTTTTTGTGGAATAGAAGTTACGAGTTCCAGCGTTATACCAGGTCAGCACACGGAAACCGGAATCGTCTGTGCTGTGGTAAACCTGCTGCATGTAGTCGTTATCGTTCATGACTTCGTGATACGCCTCTTCAGAAGTGAACAGATACGGCATGGAGAATACTTCATAGACATCGGCAAACGTTTCCAGGTTAGCGGTACCTGCGACAACAAAGTCGATCGCACCAGTTTGGGTCAGCTCGATGGCTTTCTGTGCGGAACCTAACAGCTCATTGGGGAAAATCTCTACTTCGTAACGGTCGCCCAGTTTGTCTTCAATAATTTCTTTGAATTTGAGCAGACCTAAATGCTCAGGATGCGTTTCGGACTGCGCGTGGGCAATGCGGATGATTCGTTTTCCATTGGAAGCACTGCAGCCTGTCATGACAAGAGCCAGTGCGAGGACGAAAAATCCTGAAAAAATCTTCATCAATCTCTTTCTCATTTGAGGAACTCCTTTCTTGATGATCTCAAATCTCTGTAACTCAGTGTGTAAACACTTACACACATAGAATACTGATTTTGGTTTCCAGATGCAAGGGGTTCCTGAACTTTTTGGAAGCAAATTGTTTGCCAAACGCAACTCTCTTTGCTTCAGAGGTCCCCCCTGTCCAGCCAAATCGCCATTGTTTTCTTCCGTGATGAATGCGTTTTCAGGAGTGGAAGAGCTCGAGTCTCCTCTCTCCTGTTCGATTTTTATTGGTCTCAGTCATCTGTCTGGACAGAAAGACATTCATCATTTTGTTATCAAATTCACAATGAGCACAGGACTCTATTTATAGCGCATTCTGCAAGAAGAATCAAAAGCTCTATTCAGATTATCAGACTATCCTGAATTGTTTATAGTCACATCGATTGACACGTATAAAACTACTTTTCTCCATTCCTGGAAGCAAAACGCCGCAATATGCATATTTTTATGGAAGCTATTACACATTTTTCTTTAAAATCAACAGCTTACACCTCTGAAATCGTTCGATCCCTGACCGCAAGCAGTGCCTGGCATTACAAGATTTGATCTTTTAACGTCTCTGTGGGAATTCATGGAAGAGGATGCCTTTTTGATATAATCGCTTACTTTTTGGCTTTATCCAGCAGCTTTAATCCTGGATTTGGTTTGGTCAATTAAAATTATTTTTTATCACTAATTTATGGATCTTGAGCGTTGTTTGTTCCAAGGCTCCATTTTCAAGCCTCTATGACATTTTTTCAATCGTTGCTAATGGCTCATTGGTAGAGAAATCGGTCATATTTATCGGAGCAAGTTGCTTATAAAAAGCTTTCGGAGCAAACATCGCTCAAAATTCTCAAATTTTAATCGGCATAGACAGAACAGTCATACGTCTCTCTTGCATAAATTATCCAAACCAGATATATCATAAGTAAGAAAGTAAGAATTACTTACTTTCAAATCGAAGAGAAGGAGATGATAGTATGCTAGCCGAATTACGTCAGAAGGCCCAGGTCACAATTCCAAAAGAAATCGTTATGAAACTCGGTCTGACCGAAGGCGATAAACTGGACATTTTCGAAAAAGACGGTTTCATCTGCATTATGCCTGTGGCCGTCTATCCTAAAAATGTATTCAATGAACTTCGAAAAGAAATCAATAATGTAAAAGCAAAAATTGCATCAGGAGAACAGCCTGTTTTTGATAGCGTAGACGCCATGTTTGATGAATTAGAAGGTAAATAATGGCCTATCGAATTACGTATTCGTCCCGCTTTGAAAAACACTTCAAGTATTTGACAGTCCAGGAAAAAAAGCGGCTTAAGAATAAGGAACGCCTTGAAAATAACTCCCTATAAGTCAGTCTTTAAACCCTCTGATTCGATAGTTCCATTTACTAACTTTTCCAAAGTATGTCAGATCGATGTTATCCATCTCCTCGTCTGAAACTTTTTGGGTCTCTGTAAAAAGTGGTGGGATTTAGGATGATGACTGAGTTTAAGA
>Dunbar_p2__coassemble_1874_pt1 | contig 13271 bp, 12 predicted proteins | sample Dunbar_p2__metabat2_high_PE_044 | metagenome-assembled genome bin Dunbar_p2
TTCTTTAGTTTCCGGGCTGGATTTCCTGGTACGGTTTCTTGAGTTGTGCGTCATATACGATCTCCTTCTATCCCATGTCTGGGATCCTGCTTTCTTTCTTTGCTCTCTGGAAGATGGAGGAAGGAAATACGTTCTGTTGCTCATTTTTCATTCTTGAATACGTGTTTGATGAGTTGCATTCAATCTGGTTCCTCAGCTTCAGTTTCATTCTATCGCCTGCTTCTATCTTCCTGAAATGTAATGCCGATAATTTTTGACAGGAATAATCTCTCTGTTCTCTGATCAGATGCTCTCTATACTACCGTTAATAGTGACAATATAATTGGCTGTTTAAATTTTTTGTGAAAATTTTTTCGCAAGTTTCTAACTGTTTACAATCCGTTTCACTTTATCAAACCGTTCCTGCCAATTCTGGTCTTGAAATCCCTGTTGTAAGTGATGACCTTAAATTTTGATAGTCGAAAAGTGCTGACCGTCTTGCTCTTCAATCTTCATTTTTAAGGCACTTTCTGATCATGAATCGTGTTTTAAATCAAGAGGAAAAGAAAGAGAGGTTTGGCAGCAGTGTTCATTATTTGATTTCGTATTCTTATGGGCATAACTGCCCGCTTTTGTTTTCATCCATAAATGACAGAGGCAGAGACCGAAGAAATGCGGTTGATTAGAATTGTTCTGAATCTTTTTTCTTTCATTTTTCTACCTGATTGGTGATTTTTTCTATCTTCTATCGTCAACAGGCAATCTATGCTTTGGTTCTGATTCTTTTGTCTGCCTATTTTCTATGGCTCCAGGGAAAAGATGCGCACATTCAAGCCATTTGCAATCGCGATGTTTCTCGTTTGTTGCATTTTTATAAACTGAGGATTTTCATTGTCTTTTCTGGCCGTTAAAATGGCCTGGCCGGCTCTTTTCAGAAAAGTTCAGATATGCTTGATCCGATCCATCCTTTCATTGCCCTGCACAACGTGCGAAACAAAGAGGGTATTTGGACCTTAACTTGGGAAGCAGAAGTGAATATTTGTTGAAAATCCAAATCGTAATCCAGGAGAGAAAATTTGCAAAAACAAAGAAAAAACAAGCTACAGGACGCGAAATACAGTTAGATTACAGTGTTCATACAACGATCAGATCTGTGATTTATTCCCACCACACGGTTCGTTTCCAGCAAAATGAAAGAGAATGTAATCGATCACCCGAAGCAGATAATTTTGATGAAGAAATTGATGGAATAAGAGGAGCTATAAGAAACGGACGAAGAATGTGGACGGATACTGGTCGGACTCTGCAAACGCGTCATTCAGGCATTAAAAAAGCTTCCCATATCCGGAAAGATACAGGAAGCTTCAAGACAATGCGGGCGGGCATTGTCATTTCATCATGATCATAACTGTTCTGTCTGAAGCGCAGACAGAACCGGTTGTCTAATTGTCTAGAAGAATAGACTTAGATGTTGGATGGGTTAGCCATTGTCTGGTTGTAGTCAACGAGAACTTCGAACCAGCTCTGAGGATGTTTGCAGACTGGGCAGATTTTTGGTGCAGTTTTTGCTTTTGTAATGTATCCGCAGTTGAGGCAGATCCAGTTTACTTCTTCTGGCTGAGCGAACATCAGATCGTTTTTGATCAGGTTCATCAGGTCTGCATATCTGTCTCTGTGGTGTAATTCGATTTCACCAACGAGTTCCATCTTCTTGGAGATTTCTTTGAAGCCTTCGTCAGCAGCCGTTTTGGCGAATTCTTTGTACATTTCAGTTGTTTCGTAATCTTCGCCATCCCATGCCATCTGTAAGCATTCCATAGTGGATGGAGTTTCATTATTGTGCAGATATTTGAACCACAGTTTTGCATGTGCTTTTTCGTTCATAGCAGTTTCTGCAAACACGCTGGCTACGTGGCAATAGCCTTCTTTTTTAGCCTGAGATGCGAACCACTGATATTTCGTGTAAGCCTGGGATTCACCAGCAAGAGCGGCCTGCAGGTTCTTCTCGGTCTGAGATCCTTTTAATTCCATAACGTTAGTTACCTCCGTTTACCCTTATGAGTATATCACCACTCAAAGATTTCAAACATGGGCAACTGACTCAATCGAGCAAAAAATGAAAAGCAATCCTCCAAATTTACAATATTGTCCTCTAAAGGTTGTTTAGTCTTTCTACTTCAATGACCGAAAAGTTTTAAGCGCCAAAATTCTTTAATAACAAGTAAAACAAATCCTTATAAGGTTGTTTTCCGAATCAATCCGATATCTTTTTGCGAATCTGCATTCATTTTACTCGGTTTTTAATTGACCACTTCCTTTTTCCAAAGTATCTCAAAGTTTGAAACGTCCCAGACGAATGCAGCTGAAAAAGCCGGTTTTCAAACAAAAGCAGGGGTGCTTTCCTGAATCACATCGACAGTTTCCAAAACCTGCACTACAAAAGTCACTCCAAAAGAAAAATGCACAGCCGGATGGGCCATGCATAATCATCATTGTGGAGTTCAGAGAATTTCGGACGTTACTGGTCGTTGGACGCCCAGGATGGGACTTCAATGCCCCGTCGTACGAGAATGGCTTTCTGGAATTCCGTTGCGTTGATGAACTTGAGAATCAGTCGGCATTCTTCTTCGGTACAACCGATCAGAACTTTGGTGAATACTTCTCTGGACAGAATATCGGCCTGAACAATCAGCGCAGTTGCGCTTAATGAATTCAGGGAGCCCTTAAAACAATAGAATGGAGTACCAGGTGCAGAAATCGTGTCTTTCACACAGCCAAAGTCTACCGGGTAGATCAGGCCTGGATAATCGACACTGGGCTCTCCTTTCTTACGAATGATTTCAATCTGACTCGACAGAATCAGCGTGTCGAGTTTCTGCCAGAAAAACACGTTATTCTCGAGTTCTTTTTCTTTTCCTTTCATTTCGCCCTCCCTTTTTACATTCATTTACATTAGAGGTTTTTCATTCCGGGATCAAGAGGACTGATGTGGAATGAGTGGATTTTGATACGGAATCCATTGTTTCCAATCACTGTTCACCTCCCCCACTCTGTCTGTTGCTTTTCAAAGTCAGTTTATTTGGCAGAATGGACTGATTTGGTTAATTGGAGGCGGATTGAGAAGTCAGTTTCGTTAAGTCTTCCTGATCTGCTGCAAGGTATTCCCAAAGGTCAACCGGTCTTGCCTGATTCCAGTCAATGGTGCTGTCTACACCCCATGTGGAAACCGTATGGCGGCTTTCATCATAGCCAATTCCACAATCGACCGGTTTGCCTTCTTCAATTTTATAAATTGCCGGGGTGTAGAGGAAATATGGAAACAGGGTGAGCAGTTTCTGACCATCTTCGGTTGAAGAAATCAGTGTCATATCCCCTTCATTTTCCCGGTACAGCCGATAATCTGTGGTGTTGAGCCGATAGACGTTGTAATCACCGGGATGCTCTTCCCGGGTCTGTTCGATATACGTATTCATCGCCTGGCAGAAGTTGCAGTTATCGCGTTCTACCAGCAGAGTGAAGGTTTCCTTATCATTCATCTTGGCTTCCAGTTCTGCCATATCCAAATCATGGATTTCTAAAGGCTCCATGGTCTTTTTCTCGCTGCATCCAGCCATTCCAATGACCATAAAAGCCGCCATCATCAAGGTGGCAAGCCTTCTGACAATCTGTCTCATTTCTATCACTATCCTTATCTATTCTTGTTTCTGTTCCTTGTCTGTTTCTGATTTCTATTTTTCCATAGTGCGTCTGGCGGCCAGAATCAGCCGCATCAGATTCCAGGTTTCCTGTTCCAGTTTCTTGGGACCATGGCGCAGCGCATACGCAAAACTCATCGCCCGGTCGGCCGTCGAAAACATGGCATCGACGCCCTGATCATACAGTCTTTCATAGCCAGGTCCTAATGCGCCGCTGATCACGACCATCGGGATCTCATATTCTCTTGCCCACGCGGCAAGCCGGCTGACGACTTTGCCATCGGCAGACTGGCTGTCCGTCTGGCCTTCCCCGGTGAAAATAAAATCACATTCCTGTAGAGCGCGTTTCAGATCGCCATCTTCCAGAATTTCCATTCCGGAAACCATACGCGCCCGAAACACACCAATTAACATACCACCAAGGCCGCCGGCAGCCCCGGCACCAGTAAAATCGTTCATATTGACATGGAAGGTCTGATCAATCTTGGCATTGAGTTTTTCCATGCCCACTTCCACCATTTCCTGCTGCGAAAGCGTCAGTCCTTTCTGGCGCCCAAAAATCCAGGTCGCACCCTGCGGACCTAACAGGGGGTTGTTGACATCGCAGGCGGCAATCAGTCGGACATGACGCGGGGGATTGAAGTTTCGTTTGTCGATAAACGCAATTTTATTCAGACTGCGGGTGCAGGGTTCGAGCACCTGACGATATTTATCGTAAAACACAGCGCCAAAGGCACTTAAAAAGCCCATGCCGCCATCATTGCTGCCCGTACCACCAAGACCAATAATCAACTGTCTGACTTTTTTCTGGCGCAGCACTTCTTTACAAAGCAGACCCAGTCCATAACTGGAGGTGTCCAACGGATGACGCTGGCCATGACTGTATATAGTCAGGCCGACCACACTGGCGGCTTCAACACAGGCGATTTCTTTTTCCTCACAATACGCCCAACGCACCCGGACTGGCTGGTGATACAGATCTTCTGTTCTGGTTTCGATCACTTGAGCCTGATAGGCAAACGCAAATGCATCCACCATGCCCTCTCCGCCATCAGAAATTGGAAAGGAGAAGCATTCAATCGATGGATCGGCACGCTTTATACCGCTTTCGATGTGGCGGTTTGCCTCCTGGCTGGTCATACATCCTTTAAAGGAATCCGAAGCTATCAGTACTTTCATACTAAATATTGTATAGTACTTTTCAGACCTGTGCTTGAAGGGATGGATTTCAGGCGTGTAAGAAGTCTTGCAACTGCTTCAAATTTTGACATTCCTTCCCTCTCTAAAAGAAATTCGGGCATTAAAAGGTGAAAAGATTATCTTCGGGTATACACACCCGGTATAATTATCCTTAGCCTTTTAGCCCTGGATGCGCTAAAATCATTAAATTGCTTAAACAGCAGGATTTTTACTTACCAAAATCCTGCTTCTTTCGAAGGAGATCTTCATGGAATCTGCACATATTCTGATTGGTCTGAGCGGATCAATCGCCGCCTTCAAAATTGCTACGCTGGTCAGTTCCCTGACCAAGCAGGGCTATGAAGTCCGGGTTATTGAAACGAAACATGCTGCTTCGTTTATCGGGCCGCTGACACTGGCTGCTCTGTCTCACAACGAAGTCTATATGGACGAGTTTGGTGGAACCAACGAAGCCATGATCCCCCATATTGAATTAAGCCGCTGGGCTGATGTGTTCTTAATCGCGCCGGCGGATGCCAATATTCTGGCCAAAGCTGCTCATGGACTTGGGGATGATTTATTATCCTCGACTATTCTTGCTGCAACCTGTCCTATGTTAGCGGCCCCGGCCATGAATGTCCATATGTATGAAAATCCGGCCACCCAGGCCAATCTTCAGACGCTGCATGAACGCGGCTGGACCATTATTGATCCTGCCTATGGCATGCTTGCCTGTCAGGAAGCCGGAAAAGGCCGCATGGCTGAACCCGAAGAACTGGAAAAGAACATCAAAGCCATTCTGGAAAACAAAACAGCTGTCAATGAGGCGCCGGCTGAATCTTCAATCGATCAGAAACCTCTTGCCGGCAAACGGGTTGTTGTCTCGGCCGGTCCAACCCAGGAAGCTCTGGATCCGGTGCGCTTTCTGTCCAATCATTCTTCCGGAAAACAGGGCTATGCCATTGCGAAGGCAGCCCACGATTTAGGTGCTGAAGTCACACTGGTTTCCGGTCCTGTCAGTCTGGAAGCACCAGAAGGCGTTCGAGTGGTTCCGATCGTGAGTGCCCTGGACCTGGAAAAAGCGATGATTGAAGAGGCAAAGGATGCTGATTTTATCATCATGGCCGCTGCCGTAGCGGATTATCGCTTCAAGGACCATCACGAACAGAAGATGAAAAAAACCGGGGATGTCCTCACTCTTGAACTCGTCAAAAACCCGGATATTCTGGCCGGTCTTGGTCAGAACAAGAAGCCAGGACAGATTCTTTGCGGCTTTGCGATGGAAACCGAAAACCTCGACACCAACGCCCGCGTCAAACTGGAATCCAAAAACTGTGATCTGCTGATCGCCAACAATCTGCGCACAAAAGGAGCCGGCTTTCAGACAGACACCAACGTGGTTTCCCTGTTATTCCCTGACCATACTGAACATTTAGGCCTTCAGTCCAAAGAAGCTTTAGGCCATACGATTTTAAAGACCATGCTTGCTTTACAAAAAGGAGAAGATCCAAATGTTATTGTGCGTTGATGTAGGAAACTCAAACATTACCATCGGTGTTTTCGATGGCAACGAATTGATCTGTAACTACCGCATGAACACGAAAGTCCGCCGGACTTCCGATGAATATGGCTTTATGCTCGAAAATTTCCTGCATTCTGCCAACCTGAACAACTCTGATATTGAAGGCGTGATTGTCAGTTCCGTTGTTCCGAAAGTCATGCATTCTTTCCGCAATGGAATCATTAAATTTTTAGGCATTGAACCTCTCGTGATGGGCCCTGGTGTCAAAACCGGTGTCAGCGTACAGCTGGAAAACCCTCGTTCGGTTGGTGCCGACCGGATCGCGGATGTTGTCGGTGCCGTTGAAGAATATGGCTATCCATTACTGATCGTCGATTTTGGAACCGCAACGACCTTTGACTATGTCGATGAAAACGGCGTCTTCAAAGCCGGTGCCATCGGTGTCGGTATTGAAACAGGTGCCAATGCCCTGTGGGGTCAGACTGCCCAGCTGCCTGAAATCGAAATCAAAAAGCCGCGTTCCGTGATGGGCAAAAACACCCAGAGCGCCATGCAGGCCGGCATTTTCTACCAGTTTTTAGGCGGTTTTGAAAAGACCGTTGATGCGTTCCGTAAGGAAGCCGGCGTTGATTTCAAAGTGATCGCAACCGGCGGCCTTGGCCGGGTGATCTGCCAGCATACCGATAAAATCGACGTGTATGATCCTCAGTTAATTTTTAAAGGCCTGAAAACTGTTTATGAACGGACCATGGAATACGAAGCCAATCGCATGGCCAAACACCTTGAAAAAGCAGAAAACTCTAAAGACTGATCAAATTGATCAAATCTTTGACCAAGATCCATAAAGCATCCAGAGCCAAAGCCCTTCTGTCCTCTTTTATACTGATGGCAGGAGGGCTTTTCTTATGGAAAATACTAATCTTACCGAAGAACAGAAGTACGACAAGATGGTTCAGTTGTATAACGAATGCCATGATTACTTTCTGCGCCGCTATATGAAACTGTCTCACAATGATATGGACCGCAAAATCCGGGTCTTACAGGCACGCGTGGATGGCAAGACGCCTCCTGAAATCGGTCCGGACTGGGACGCCATTCAGGAAGAAGACTGATTTTCAAAAACTGCTCCATCTTCATGGAGCTTTCTTCTTTTCTGGATGCTTTTTGCATCCATCTTTCTGATTGATCCGGATTCTGTTCGACACATCGAATTCTGACAGGTTCAATACAGAGCAAAAGCGCTTCGCGGCACTTTTGCATTGTTCTGACTTTTTATTTCAAAGGCTGTGAATTCACTTCAAAACAGCCCCTGTTTTCTATTTGTTTTAAAAAAGATTGTAGATGCATCAAATAATTGAGATATTGAAATACAGATACCGCAGGATTTACCACGATCGCGGCTTCAATCCTGCAGGAGGAAAAAGAAATGACCGGAAATCCAAATCAAGATCAGGAAATCATGAACATGCCAGAGATGGAAGAAGAGAGTCTGGAAATTGAAGACATCCAGAAAATTGCCGAGTCTCAGACGCCCGCTCAGATTGCAATGCGCCGCAGCCACATCGAGAAGATGGAAACTCTGATGGCTCAGCTAGAGAAAGACTACGATGCCTATAAAGCGATGGAAGAAAAAATCAACCAGGCTGCACAGGACTTAACGACCCTGAAAAACTGGTATTTCAGTCCCGAATGGCTGCTCGATTACGCTTTAGATGAGGCAGGTGCCTATGATGGACTCGATCGCGGCGTTTTAAGTGAAGATGGTCTGTACAATCTGTTTCTGGACTATTCCCAGCTCGGTACGGATCTGGCCAGAGCCAGTGTCAAACTGACCGAACCTGAAGATGAAGTGGTTGAGGCCGACGACTGACGCTGCCATTCAGCCTCAAGAAATCTCAACCATTCCAACAATCTTAATCAACCGCAAAAACAGGCTGTTCCTAGTTCAGGACAGCCTGTTTCCATGTTGCGAGGTTTCTTCGTTTTGTTGATTGGGTGAGAAGCACCTTCGGATCCGATCGTGCTGGAAACTGCTCTCAGCCTGCCAGCAGCACACTGGATGGCGGCATCTGGCCGGAAGGATCCCCAAGAAGATGGATCAAGCCGGTGTCGATCTCTGGATCATGGTGAGTGGCGCGGGTCAAAGAGGCGTCCAGACCCATGTCTGAAGGTCTGGGCGGCCGTCTGGATGGATGCCACAAGTGCCAGTAAAGAGTACGGGAAAATCCAGGACGTTGTTTCGGATTGAGCTTGGTATACGGCACTTCTGGTCGAGTTTCTGGTGGGTCATCCAGAAACTCAAGACTGCTCATCGTCTGCAGAAGCTGCTCTATTTTGATATGGATCATGATTTTCTTCTTTCTTCTTATCCTGTTTTAGTCAGGCATGCATTCCTGGTCCATTTCAATCCTGTTCGGTTTGGATTCTCATTTCGAATCCGAATAGCACTGAATAGGGCTGGATAGATCTGGAGTTATTCATCCTGGTCCAGATAAGATGGGCGCCGCCGTTGCGGCTTTTTCTTTTTCTCCCAGGCCAGATACAGTGCGCCGGCTGCCAGCACTCCTCCTGAAGCTGCCCCAATGCTCAGCCATAAGCCGGCCTGGGTTGCAGTGGCGGTAGCTGGCTTCGTGGGCGAATAGGTTGGCGTAGATGTCGGGGGTGTGGTCTGGATGACCGGTGTATTGTTGCCAGGTCCTGGAGTCGTGATCTGTTGATCTGGTGTTGGTGCTGGTGTGTCTCCGTTCGTTTCCGGAACGCGGACAGTCAGTGGTGTGTTCTCATACGGAATCGTCACCAGATTGTCGACAGGCTCCTTTTTCTGATCGTCGATATAGACACTGCCATCCAGATCCATCGTCACCTTCACCAGTCTTTCCGAAAGCTGATAGCCGGTTGGGGCGGTAATTTCCTTGATGTACATCGTCTGGCCAAGATTGGGGCGGAAGACAACGGTACCCGTTGTTGTATCCGCACTTTTGGCCGCAATCATCCCGGTCTTTTTCGCGTCGTTATAGGCCGCAAAGACAAACTTGGCATTGCAGATTGGCTGGTTGTCCGGATCGATTTTCTGAATCTGCACATCCGGAATCGGATTGGGTTTAACACGGATCGTAATCCGGTTTTCTTCCTTCTGCTCCTCGGCATTCCAGATCGGCAGGATTCCCAGAAAATCGCCAATCAATTCGTATTGAGCGGGATTGCTGACGACGAAAAGATAAAGACCATATGGCAGTTCCTTGAAGAAGGCACTTCCATCGCTGTCCACTTCGGCACTGGCCTGAGGAGTAGTTTTGTGTTCTTTTAAAAAACGAATTGCTTCTTTCATGGGTTCAGACTGATCGAGCTGACTGCTTTTGAGGCTGCATTCCTGATAGGGTTCCAGAAAGACAAACTCACTTTGCACCAGATCTGCAACCCGGTAGGCTTCAAATTCAACTCCCTGGCTTGGACGCCCGGAAGCGGCAGGCTCCAGCCGGATTTCAATGGTGCCTGTCTGCTCATTAAACTGTTCAGGATCAAGTTCCTGAGCAGCCAGAATGGAAATCGTTCCACTCAGACAGAGAACACCCGCAATCAGGATCAGAATCAGTGATTTCCATTGTTTCATCTAAATTCCTTTCTTCTCGAGGATCGCCAGGAAATAAACAGGACCAAAATGACCAGCGCTGCCATCAGCCAGGGCCATGTTCGAAAGATCTGCTCGCGCAAAGAAGGTTTGCTCGAAACCGGCTCACTGATCTTTTGTTCAACCTGTTCATTCCACTCCACCCGATGTCCCGTCACCAGCAGCCGATGATCATTGATCCCATAGGGCGTACAGGTCAGCAGAGTGACAAGGTCCTGGCCTTCGACAATGGCCAGCTTTGCGACTTCTTCGGGCAGAATGACTTCAATGTTATCCACTTCATAGGCCATCGTCTGACGGGGATTTTCGATCTGGAACAGATCGCCCTTTTCCATCTCATCAAGCCGGGTAAACAGTTCACTCGACATCAGACCGCGATGGGCGGAAAGAACACATCGTCCACTCGATGAACCAATGGGTAAAGAGGAGGAAGGCAGATGCCCTGCCCCTTTGGAAAGGACCTCCTCTTCAACGCCATGGTAAATGGGCAGCGTGACATCAATCCGGGGAATATGAAGGATTCCCATTACTCCGTGATCCAGAACACAAAGCTGCTGATCATAGGGCAGCACTTCGTCATCGAATGTCTGTTCAAAAGCCTGCTCACCCGTATTGGCAAGCTCCAGCGTTCCGGGCTGAGTGGTTGGCAGGTGGCCAGCCAGCAGTTCATTCCAGCGCTCGGCCTGATTCCATAAGTTATCGAGCTGGGACTGATCAATCTGTCTGGTCTGTTCGTGATAGCTTTGAATCTGGTCGGCCGCCACATGATTGGAAAAGTGGGACCAGATCGTTGGCGCCAGGCACAGACTCAGTCCGCCAATCAGAAAGATCATCTGGATGGTCCGTTTGATTCCTGTCATGCTCGAAGTCCTTTAGTTCTTTTTCTTCTTCTGCAGGCCGATCCCGCCAAGGACCAGCACACTTCCGGTGGCCAGTGAGATCCATGCCGTGTTCGATCCGGTTAATGGCAGTTCTTTACCCGTACGGTTGATGACCGGAAATTTCACCGATCCATCACCTAAATCGACATCATCCGGCGAATTCGTTTCATATGTAGCTGCATGGCTCTGGCCGTTATAGCTTTCGGTGTAACTGACCGTTGCCGCAAGATTTTTGAGCACTGCATCCGTATTTCCCTGACCCGCCGCATATGAATACTCTTTACGGTTATCAGGGTAGGTAGCCGTAATGGTCAGTGTCAGCGGAGTGAGTGGAGCATGATATCCATCTGGCGCTTCGGTTTCTTTAAGATAGTAGGTTCCCTGGTCCAGACCGATAATCTTAATGCTTCCTTCGCTGTCCGTAACAAGATCAGTTCCACCTTCAGTCAGATCAGCCTGAACGATATACTCGTTTAAGTTTCCATTTTTCTTGAGCATAATTTCTGACGTACATTTTTCATCACGGAAAAGTCGGAATTTCGCATTGGCAAGCTTTTTGGTCAGTTGAGAGTCTGCGGTTTCCGGTTCAGCATATTTCGTCGCATCGACTTTAAACGTAAAGGCCACAACAGTATCCCATGGCGTCGTTCCCGTATCCCCTTTTCCATTACTGTCAGGATTGTTGGAATACTCCAGACGAACCTGGTTTTCAAAGCCTGGCCGGCCTGGATCCGTGGCCGCTGCCTCTGTCAGCTTGGCCTTGTAGGTAATTTCAACCGTCTGGCCATAGAGATGATCCTGGACACTGTCTGGGGCTGTCTTATAAATTTCACGATCAATAATTCCCTTGATGTCTGTAATCTGGATTTGAAAACTGTCCTCGGCAGCAAGGCTCTCTCCTTCTGCAATCACTGAATAGTCTGCAGCTGTGAGCTTGTATTCTTTTGTCTGTTTGGCATCGTTTGTGCCCGTGACTTTGATGGACACAGTGCCTGACTGGAAAGCAAGGGCAGGATCCATATCATCATGGAAAATCAGCTGATAAGTATCGTAGCCGCTGATATTGGGGATGGTGGTCTGATAGCGATACGGAATTTCCTGACCAATTTCAAAATCCCCAATATCATTCCAGCCGACTGTAGTGTCGTTTTCCTGGATGTCCTTTTCAACCGTCGGATAGACACCTTTGACATCGATGGTTTCGTCTCCATCTACCGTCAGGACCATACAGAGCGATTTTCCGGTATTCTCCGGTGCGGTGGCGGTTACTTCATCAATCAGGTAATATCCCTTTTTCAGACCGGTAATCTGCTCAGTTTCCGTTCCCTGACCTGTGTAGACCGGACCAGGCTCAACGCCTGCAGCGACAAGTTCCCCGCGCAGCAGTTCACTGAATTCTCGCATTGATCCTGACCGAGAGGTCATACTCCCTGCCTGTTCCCCTTCCTGCAGACCGCCGATATGGTCCAGAGCCTGGGCAATGGTGATTGTTTCGGCTTCCTGGGCAATTGTTGATTCATCCTCTGCCGTTGGATGTTTAGATTTGTACACAGCCCTCTGGACCGCTTGCTTTGTGGCCGCATTGTCCGTAAACGTATAGTTAAACGCTCCGCCAGTACCTGTGGTGACATCAAAGATCGAATAGACGTTGAATATTCTTCCGGCCAGAGATCCCGATTTTTCAGGGTTGAGCGTGATCGTATACGTCGTATTCGTCTCTTCCTGCTGTTCCGTCTGTTTCAGAATGACTGGCCGATTCACCGCCTGAATACTCTGGAGAGTGGTCATTGGCACGATCAGGGAAGCGGCCACAAAGGCCAGTGCACAGTTTGGACGGATAAGATTTCTTTTCATAACCATATTTCCTTTTCTTGAGTTTTCTTGTTTTTTGATTTTTTCTGCATGCGCATTCGCATTTGAGTTCTGAACACTGCAAAGCAGCGTTCAGGGATTGCTTTAAGTGGATTGATCCTTTGAATGCTTTTTCCGTGGGCCTGAAAGAAGAGCACCGATCATGAGCAGACTTCCAGAGATCACCACACCAGCCCGATGCCAGGAACCGGTTTTTGGCAGGGTCACTTTTTTCTTATTGACAAATTTGCCATGTAAAACCGGTGAAGGCAGACTTCCCTTTTTCCAGAAGACGTAGGGATTTTTCCCCGTCGATTCAGGTTCCTGCTCAACGCTTATCGTCATAGGCGCTTTAAAGGTATAGGCCACTCCCTGGTCAACCGCACTGATCTGTAAGACTATGGCCCTTCCAGAAGCGTTGACCATTGGCAGATAGCCGGCAGGCGGACGGATTTCACTCAGATAGTAGTTTTCACCTGCTTTAAGTGGTCCAAAATCAAGCCTGCCCTGATCATCCGTGGTCCCTTCATCGATCT
>Dunbar_p2__coassemble_1913_pt1 | contig 12974 bp, 8 predicted proteins | sample Dunbar_p2__metabat2_high_PE_044 | metagenome-assembled genome bin Dunbar_p2
GAAAAGAGGTTCTTACGCAAATAGTGTGTTTAACTATCGCGACTATTATCGACGTTAGTGATTGTTACTAAGGACAATAATACAAAATGCGATAGATAAACTCATATCAGATTAGATAATGTTACTTAATCACTGGCATGAATGATTCCAGCTTATTTATTCGTCAGGATTATCAGTGTTAAAAACTACATTTGCGTAAGAACCCGAAAAGAGGTGTGTATGATTACTTTTTTTTATTTTATTGATTTTCATCAGGAGTCACCATAATCGCTTCGCCAGTTTCTCCATATCCGTATCCTCCATATACTTGAGTTTTAGAACCTGTATTCCACAGATCTTTAACAGTGATACTGTCAGTTCGAACGACTTGATCGTTTTTTCCTTGCGAATATACTCTTCTTTGATAAATTGTTCCCTGGACGTTGTAGGTGACCTCTGAATAAGTCGGATAATAAGCTGATGTACCCACAACTAAGCGGTCTGCCCCTCGAACAGAGACAAAACCGTAATAAGTATCAGCTGAATAGTTATCTCCATGAGTTGATGTTGCATAAGTATAGGGAGTTAAGGAGAAAAGCGTCACGGTAGCTCCTTGAATGACATATGGGGCCAAACCGGCAAACAAAGCTGAGCAGGCAATAGTGAGTTTATTTACTTTTTTCATAAAGTTCTCCTTTTTATAGCCTGAACTCCCGATCAAATTATACCCATATAGCTAAAGTATTCTAATAAACGATCTATATAAAGTTAATATTGTGATTTAGCTTCCGATTCGCGCCTCAATTTTCATAGTTATAAATATAACTAGTAAAGGGAAGCTCTGCCTAATGTGAGATTCCGCCTATTTGCTTTTGGAAGGGCGTTTATTTGAGTCTTTTTGTTCTATAGGGACATTTTAGGCGGGAGTTCAGGTTATAGAGGATCTTACGCAAATGTAGTTTTAACACTGGTAATCTTGGCGAATAAATAAGCTTGCATCATTCGTGCTGTTGATTAAATAGCAACAGCTAATTCAGAGTGAGTTTATCTATCGCATTTGAGGTTATCGCCCTTATCCACAATCGCTATCGTGAATAATAATGACGATAACTAAACATACTGTTTACGTAAGAGCCTTTATAAAGGTGTCCAATAAAAAGCTCTTCTATGACCAAAACAGTTATTAAAGATACGACTGACAAAAGTGCAACCGGCAAATTTCTGTTTGTCAAATGAAAACAATTCTGCCTAAATCTGATATTAAAGGTTACTTTTGGTCATAAATCAGGAACAACCATAGCCAAATTACCCATGAAAAGGGCTTTTGTCAGCCCGTCTTAATATGCTTTACCAACATGGGAAGGATTCTCGAATCGTTTAAAATGGACAGGTCATTTATATTTGATTCGAGAGGTTCCTGTAAAAGAGCAGTCGGAAGCGTTTCATATAAGAATTCTCCTATTCTCAATCCATTTCTATAATTTTGTTAACTGAATATCACCAGAGCGAGGTGAAAAGTTTCAGATCTGGCTTCTGGCTTTAGGAATTATGTAAAAATAAGCCCTGATAGATAATCATAGATTAGAGCTTGCATGCAGCGAATAAGCAGTCTATTGATGGGGGAATTCTTATCATCAACAAGCAAGAGAGTACTGTTGGCTGCTCAATACGGCAAATTTCAAGGGCAGTTGGCCATCCAATAGATGTAACGATTTTTAAAACAGTTTTATTGCTTATAAACACATTGTCAATATTTATTGATTTGTATTTAAATTATTGCACGAATTTTAAAAAAACAATAGATGCTAAAGCAAATTCCGGCGTTACTGTTGACCACCTTTTACACAAACAAGCAAAGACGCCTGTGGGCATCCACTCACAGGCGTCTCTGTTTATTTGCGCTTTTGGGCATACAAAAGGTAGTCTTCTGCAAGCAATATTGTGCCACCATACTTTTTCCTGCTCTTGCCTGTGCGATATCATACCCAAAAATAAAAGGGGCTGAAAGGCCCTCCGCTTCTTAACTCATCCATGGATGGGGTTCTGCGTGCTGACTCCATGCATAAAAAAGCTCTAAACCAATTATGTGAACCGAAAATCTACACAACGGTTTAGAGCCGGCGATTTAAAAACTACTTACAATTTTAGAATACTAAAGATAAAGCTGCTTTTGCCTTTTCAAGCTAGAAATGCCGATCAACATTCGTATTCTTACGGATCTGCTGATTCAGCTTTGGCACAATTTCCCGTTCATATTCTTCACGGGACATGACGTATTCATGCGTTTCTTTATATGGAGTATGATGAGAAATCTTCCAGAGTTTTTCGGCTTCTGGTGTCCAGTTCTGGGCATACTCCTGCGTCTTTTCAACTAAATGTTCAACACTTTCCGGAGACTCAAGGTCAGTCGAATGGGCGTTTGTATGGTGAACCATTTCGGCAATGGCATTTGGGTTTTCCAGCATTGGGCAAGGTCTTAAATGGTTGCCGTTGAATGGCTGATGGTTCTTGTACTGCATGAACATCGGACTGCAAAGACCTTCAAGAATGGTCTTTTCACGGATATTGGAATCCGAGTAGTGGATGAAGACGCATGGATCCATATCTCCATTGGCGTTGATATGGAAATAACGACGACCGCCGGCAATGCATCCCTGTAAATATTCCCCATCGTTCTGGAAGTCCATCGGGAAGATCTGCTTCTTGCCACGGATTTCGCGAATGCGGTGATACATGAATTCACGCTGGGCTGGAGATGGCAGCAGTTCGGTCGCTGCATCATTGCCAACTGGCATGTAGTGGAAATACCAGGCGTATTTCACGCCGCGGCTGATCATTTCATCAATAAATTCATCCGAAACAATGGATGGAATATTCTTAGATGTATAGCAGCAGCTGATGCCGATTGGCAGTTTGTGTTTATGAAGAATATCCATGGCGCGTAAAACTTTACTGTAGACACCATCGCCACGACGGAAATCAGTGGCTTCTTCGAGGCCTTCTACAGAAATAACCGGGAAAAAGTTTTTTACTTCCAGCATCTGTTCGGCAAATTCGTCATCGATTAATGTACCGTTGGTAAAGGACATGAAGACGCAGTCATTATGACGGCGGCACAGTTCAATCAGATCTTTTTTACGGACCAGTGGTTCGCCGCCGGTATAAATATAGAAATAGACACCCATGTCTTTGCCCTGCTGGATGATGTCATCCAGCTCTTCCAGGCTTAAGTTCAGACGGTTTCCATATTCAGCAGCCCAGCATCCGGTGCAGTGCAGGTTGCATGCAGAGGTTGGGTCCATCAAAATCGTCCAGGGGACGTTGCATCCATATTCCTCGCGCACTTTCTGCTGTTTTTCCCAGCCAATAAAGTTGGCATTGACAACGAAGTTCGTAAACGCCTTTTTAATAATACTCAGGTCAATATCGTCAAACAGTCCCTGTACGAGCTGATTGAGATTGTTGTCCGGGTCATTGATTACTTTGGTAATGGCGGCACGAGGTCCGGGAAACGAAGTATCGTTACGCATCACTGTATTGATAAAAGCCATCAGTCTTGGCAGATTTTTTTCCGGGTTGCCGTTAATGTATGACAATGCGGTGTTGATTGTGGTTCGGGTAGCCGATTCTTTAAATCCCATATTGTTCACTCCTGTTCGTACCTGAATTCAAGGTAGTTTAATCATATTCCGATAATTCCTCGATAACATAGACACTTCATCCCTTTTGTGGGACTCAAACACATTGTGTGTATTTTTCGGTTGCCGAAGAAAATATTATCAACACTTTATCACTAAAAAATAACCCGACCAAATGTATCGCCTGAGAATCGGACGTTTTCGCCCTTTTGTCAAGTAGAAACCAGATAGAAGACAAATTTTGTTGATAGAAGATTTAATTTGATCAAATTCTTTTCATCCCTTATGAGAATCGATACTTAAACTGATCAGTAAGCTTTTATTCGAACGAATAGTATCTTTTTAAGATTGTGTCCTGTTTGTTAAACCTAACCAAAACGCGGAAGAATTATTTTTATCTTCGGGTCTTTTTGACTATAATAGGAACAGAACTTCGAAGAAAGGAGGCCTTTGAAATGGCTGCTAAAGTTAACGACGATATGTGTATTGGATGTGGAGCATGCGAAGGTGCTTGCCCAACTGGTGCGATTACTCTTCCTGATGGAAAAGCAGTAGTAGATGCTGACGTCTGCATCGACTGCGGTGCTTGCGTTGGTGTTTGCCCAACTGGTGCTGTAACTCTGGACTAATTTAACTCCACATAAACACAAATTCATACATTACATACGATAATCATAAAAAGCGGCTCAGGGCCGCTTTTTATTTGTTTACCGGTTGTTTATCGGTTGTTTGCCGGACATCGTACACAAAAAACGGATACCGATACAATTGTTTCGATATCCGAATGATTTCTGGCAAAAATTAAATGTTGGTCAGTACAGTTTCGTGATAACCGGCTCTGGCAGGATCGAGCGAAATTCCATCATCAGTGGCCATCACATACCTGGCTTCTGGATAGCCAATCAAAACCAGATCCTGATCATTGATCTCATCCACGCGACGGGCTGCATGTTTGGCTGCTGGAATGGCCTGATGGCTGCGGACGAAGAAAACCAGTTCATCGAGTGGATAGGCAATATAGTGCCATCCAGCTTCTCTTTCCTGTGTCTGGATGGGCTGATCTTTGGCAAAACGGACTTCCATCATGGGTTCAGGCAGATAGACCATGCGTCCGGTTTTATTCTGTTCAAGAACTGGAGCGATCATCAGCTCATGACCAAAGAGAAGCTGATCTTCGACTTCCCTGGCCATCAAATCTTCTGGAAAATCAAAAGCCAGCGGACGGAACATCAGATCATCGTTCTTGATAGCTTTCAGGTATTCCGAATACAGGTAGGGAATCAGACGATAGCGCTGCTCGATCAGGAAAGCAAAGTCTTCTGGATGTTCAAACCGATACGGTTCCTGCTCACGGGTGCCAAGCGCTGCGTGGTTGCGCATTAGTGGGGTAAACATGCCAATCTGCATGAAACGCAGCACCAGATCACGGGTTGTGTTCTGGCCAAAGCCACCTAAGTCAGCGCCCGTATATAAGAAGCCGCTCATGTTAATGGCCGGCAGCTGATGAACCAGCAGACCTAAGTGCGACCACCAGGAAACATTATCTCCGGTCCAGATCCCGCCATCGCGATGTCCGCCAATCGTACTTGCCCGGGAGAACATCAGGGTGCGCTGATCAGGGCGCAGTTTTTTGAAAGCATCGGTAGCCGCTCTAGTCATCAAAGAGCCATAGAGGTTATGGACTTTGTCATGACGGACCCACTGGCCGTCCATATTGTGATAAAAGCGCTTGTAGTCACTCATTGAATTTTTGATGCCGCCCACATGGTCATTGAGATCAAAGACATCGTAGCAGTTCACCGGTTTTGCAGGATCGTTGGCAAACTGTGTCAGATATTCCTTGAGTTCCTGCATGCCCTGGGCCGAGTAGAACAGGGCCGGTTCGTTCATGTCGTTCCAGAAGCCTTCAATTCCGGCATCGGTCAGCACTTTATATTTCATGCCAAACCAGTTGCGGGCTTCTGGATTCAGAAAGTCGGGAAAGGCTGCATACCCAGGCCATACAGCACCCGTAAAGTCTGTTTTATGATCTTCAAGCTTACAGAAATAGTTCTTAGCAGCTCCTTCTTCATAAATTTCATAGCCTTCAAGCATTTTGACTCCGGCATCGATAATTGGTATCAAACGGATGCCTTTGTCTTTCATCTTTTGAACAAAGCCTGGAAAATCATCCGCAAACTCGTTTTCATTGAGGGTAAAGTCTTCAAAGTCCTGCATGTAGTCGATATCCATGTAGATCATATCGACTGGCATATTGAGTTCGTTGAATGTATCCGCAATCTTATAAAAATCTTCTTTGGTTTTATATCCCCAGCGGCTCTGACCGTAGCCAAAGCCAAAGCGCGGAGCCAGGTATGGTTTGCCAATGATGGAACGGAATTTTTGGGCGATGTCGTAAGCAGAATCGCCTTCGATCACATACAGTTCCAGATTGGCATCACAGGTGATCGTCATTTCATCCTGCTTTTCATAGCCGATGTCATACGTCACTTTGCCTGGCTGATCGATAAACAGGCCAATGGGTTTGCGATCAGATCCTGGTTTTGGGGCAATGATCAAAAAGTTATGCGCTCCATATAAGGAGTTCTTGCCTTCACTGTGATCAAATTCATCCGTAGACCAGGAAATATACTTCCAGCCGCGCTTATTGATGCCGCGCACAGTCTCGCCAAGACCATAGACGATATCGCCTTCTTCAAGCGGCAAAGACAGGGTCCAGGCATCGTCTTTGATGGCAGTGGACATAGACAGATCTTCTGGATTTCCAGATGTGATTTCCGGTTTAAATAGAACCGATCCCGTTTCGATTGGGATTCCATAGACATATCGTTTCATGTTTTCTCTCCTGACCAGGTTCTGGTCCTTTCAGATTTTACTGATTGATGTTGCGCAAATTTGCATAAACTTGCAGATTATTGCGCTCCATCGGCCTTATTTTATCGGTTCCTGTCTAAAATACAATGCTCTTATGGCGATGATTTGTTGTCCATGCTGCGAAAACTTTGCCCATTTTTTCGCTGCCCAAAATAAAAAACGGACACAGGTCCGCTAAAAAGATGTTGCCACTGTGATCGCCGCCAGAATGATGCCTGGAACGTTGGCGATCAAAAGAGGAATATTTCTTGGCTTGCTTTTAAATGCGTAAATGGTCCACAAAATGCAGTTCACACAGGCAGCTAACGGCTGCAGGAAGTTTCCTTTTACCCCATGCAGGTTGTTATAAATCTGAGCAATGTAGGAGACATACATCACCACCGACATAATGGAAGCGACATAGCCTAATTTTTTTATCCGATCATCTGTCATACTGGTACCTTTTGTTCCTATAGTTTTATCCTAATCTGTTTTGAAACCTCATCTATTCCATTGCCTGATAATCTTCTATCCATGTTAAAACCATCTTTGCAATCAAACTTTAAAAACCGAAACCCTTGATAGTTGTGAAGAGAAATGGATGATAAACTGAAGATTATGAACGATGTCACTTTGAATTACTACAATCAAAACGCAAAAGCGTTTATCGACAATACCCGCGATCTGGACTTTTCAGCTATACAGAATCTCTTTCTTCAATATGTCCCAAAGGGCGGTCTGATCTGCGACCTGGGCTGCGGCTCAGGGCGGGATACCAAAGCTTTTCTGGATGCCGGCTATCCGGTCAAAGCCATTGATGGAAGCCACGAGCTTTGCCAGATCACCTCCCGTTGGCTTGGCATTCCGGTGGAATGTCTAAGCTTTGGACAGTTTCATGAACAAAACCAGTTTGATGGTCTGTGGGCGTGTTCTTCCCTGCTTCACTGTCCGAAAAAAGATCTGCCAGATCTGTTTGGCCGTATCGAAAAGTCGCTGAAACCCGGCGGGGTGTTCTATTGCTCCTTCAAGCAGAGTGATTTTGAAGGTTTTCGCAATGGCCGCTATTTCAGTGATCTGACCATTGATGCCCTCAAAGAATTGATCCAGACCAGCACCACCTTCCAGCCGCTTTCGTACTGGACCAGCGAGGATGTCAGAGTGGATCGTCCGAGTGAAAAATGGACCAATGCCCTGTTTCAGAAGCCTGGTTCCCCTTCAAAGCCGTTTTGAATGGTCTGGATTGTGGTTTCCCCAGATTCTTTATACCGTCTGCCCGAATCAGGAACAATTGACCTATTCCTTATATTTAATAGGTAATTTTAAGGGGTCATAATTTCAATGGTGAATTTGCCATTGAAAGATCCGACAGACTGAGAGCAGACCAGGAATTTTAACAGACATCATCCTGGTCCAGCCATCAACAGGCATCCCCCTGGAACAGATGTCGACAGAAAGAAAAAGTTGAAAAGAAAGGAGAAGAGTATGACAGAAACCAATGCCTTTACCGGCCAGAACAGCCGGCTTTTAACGGCTCTTCGCTCCAGCATGAAAACCGCCAGCTCGATTGATCTGATCATCTCTTTTCTCAAGGTCAGCGGCGTGAAGGTGCTGGAGGAAGATTTCAAAGAAGCCATTGCCCGCAACATTCCCATCCGGATTCTGACCAGCAATTATCTTTCGATTACCGAACCATGGGCTTTGCAGATTCTGAAAAACGAATGTCCACAGATCGATCTGCGCTTTTGCAGCCAGACCGAGATTGCCTTCCATCCCAAGGCCTGTCTTTTCCAGCAAAAAAGGGGTCTGGAGATGTATATCGGCTCCTCCAATCTTTCTTACAGTGCTCTGGTGAGCGGCATTGAATGGAACTATCGCCTGCATGAAAAAGAAGACCCGGCAGCCGTCGCTCATTTTCAGGCAGAATTTGATGATCTGTTTAAAAATCATTCACTTGTCATCACCAGAGAAGTTCTCGAGGCCTATACCGCCAGCTGGACCAAGCCAAAGATTCCAGATGCCGATCTCTTTGACCGGCTGCCCAAAGCAGATCAGGCGATCGAACCGCGCGGTGTGCAGATTGAAGCCCTTTATGCACTCAAAGATGCCCGTGAACAGGGTATGGAAAAGGCTCTGGTTCAGGCAGCGACCGGGATTGGAAAAACCTACCTGGCAGCTTTTGATTCCAAAGCGTATGCCAGAGTTTTATTTCTGACCCACCGCAAGGAAATCCTCTTACAGGCCGCTCATTCCTTCCACCTCATCCGGCCCGAAGATTCCATCGGCTTTTTTGATCAGGATCAGAAAGCTACGGATACCCAATTGTTATTTGCTTCCGTGGCTACGCTGGGACAGTCTCAGTATCTCAATCCAGCCTGTTTTGCGCCGGATGCGTTTGATTACATCGTGGTCGATGAATTCCATCATGCGGTCAGCTCCACCTACCAGCGGATTCTGGATTACTTCAAACCAAAATTCCTGCTCGGACTGACAGCTACCCCGGAACGTCTGGACCAGAAAGATGTCTTTGCGCTTTGTGATTACAACGTCCCCTATACCATCACCTTGCAGGAAGCCATTAATAAAGGCGTTCTGTGTCCATTCCACTACTATGGCATTTACGACCAGACCGACTATGAAGTGCTTCCTTCAGTCAGGACATATACCAGCACCCAGCTGGATTCGCTGTATCTGTTCAATGAGAAGCGCATGGAACTGATCTTTCGCCACTACCAAAAACGCGGCGGCAAAAAGACGATTGCCTTCTGTGCCTCCAAAGCCCATGCCCATCAGATGACCGACTACTTCAATGAGCACCATGTGCCCAGCGCGGTTCTGGTCTCCGGATCCGGGTCTTCCAAAGAGCGCACCCGGATTCTTGAAGATCTGCAAACCGGAAAGATTCAGGTACTGTTCTGTGTGGATATGCTTAATGAAGGCGTCGATGTTCCCGATATCGATACCGTCCTGTTTCTTCGTCCGACACAATCCCCCGTCATCTTTTTGCAGCAGCTGGGCCGTGGGCTTCGAAAAGCCAAAGGCAAAGACCATCTGACGGTTCTGGACTTTATTGGCAACTATAAATCGTGTGCGAGAATCCCTCAGTATTTATATGGAAGCAGATCAGAAGAAAATGACAAAAATGGCTCGGGAAAAGCGAAACCGCCAAAACCGCCGATCGATAGTGTTATTGACTTTGATCTTGACCTGCTCGATCTCTTTGCGCAGATGGAAAAGCGGGAACAGAAGTTTGAAGACCGATTTCTGGCCGAAGTCACACAGTTACAGGAAGAGCTTGGTCATGTACCCAGCCGGGTAGAGCTGTTCAATCTGATGAACGCCGATCTCTTTGATCTGGCGCAAAGCAAAGGGGCAAAAAATCCACTCAATCATTATTTTGAGTTTCTGCATGCTCATGATCTGCTTTCAGATTCCCAGCAGACGCTGTACGACTCCCAGGCTAAAGAGCTGATTGAACTGCTGGAAAATACAAGCATGTCGCGCAGCTACAAAATGCCGGTGCTCGAAGCTTTTGTTACCGACACTGGAATTGAAAGTTCCAGAACCGATCAGGAAGTTCTTTTGATCTGGAAAGCCTTTTTTACCCGCAATGAAAACTGGAAAGATCTTCCCAGAGTGGATTCCTTTGCCAGTTTCCAGAAGCTCTCGGATGGAAAACATCTGAGCAATATCCGTTCGAATCCGTTCCACTTTCTGGCCAAATCTTCCAAAGGATTATTTTTGTTGGAAGAGAACGGTCATCAGCTGCAAATCAATGAGCAGCTGCATCCGTTTTTAAAGAATCCCGATCTGGTGGAACAATGGAAAGACATTGTCCGCTATCGGACACTCAACTACTATCGCCGCCGCTATCTGCTTCAAAAAGAGAAAACCGAGCGTCAGACCAGCACTCTTCTTTCCACACTGCCGGTCTCTGTTCCCCTCGGTTAAACAACGGAATACCGGATAAGATAGCCAGAGCACACAAGTAAAACAAGAAATAATATTATATACAATATGGATCGAATTTATAAAACGTCAATCGGTTATTTGGACGTCTTTTGCATCTAAGTAATACCGTTTGTTCTTTCAATATTCTGTCGAAATCTACTTTTAACGTTAAAAAGCCAGCTTTTCCTTCCAAATATCAATCGGATAAAAGCTGACTTTTTTATTAGTTATAATTCTTAACGCTAATATTTTTAGACTTTACAGGATTGTGATTTTATCCATTTCAGGTAAGTTTTACTCCCAGCAAAAAATGCAGATAATGCTTTTATCGGGCATGCATTTTTAGGTCATACCGGTTATCGACAAGACTTTGAATCAGAAGAAAGTCTCTCAGGACGCACGAATGCCAGATTGGGCTGAATTTGACAGTTAGCTTCCTGAAAGATTCAGAAAGGCAGAAAAGCACTTCATCCCCACGATTTCAGACATACCGTCGGCCACATCAAAAATCCAGAAACAATTCTGGATTTCTATCACAATTGTGCGAATCCGCTCTCCATCCCGGTTTCGCTGCGGACCCCTTTGAGGTTTTCTAGAAAGGAGCCGTTATGGCCAACACGAACACTATGCACACTGTTAAAGATGGAGCCGCAATCCATCCAGAGCTCGCAAGCCCCCGCTCTCTCCTGTCTGATCTCACACAGGAACAACTGCCGCAGCAGACTCGGATCGACTTCGGAAACACACTCAATCAGCCCGATCTCACCTTTGCGGACTGCTCCAAAGTCTGGCTGCAGGCTAAAAAAATCCAGGTGAAGGAATCTTCCTATCAGAAATATGAAAACAATCTGGATCTCTACCTGCTTCCAACCTTTGGCCTCATGCAGCTGAAAGCCATCGACAATCAGAAAGTTCAGGACTTCATCTCCTATCTGATCGATCCCTGCAAGCTTTGCGTGACCACGATCCGCAATCTGATCAACCAGTTCAACTCCATCCTCCAGTTCGGATCCGCTCTGATGGCTCAGAGTCTGCCCGAACTGATCATTATCTGCCCGCGTCAGCAGGCAAAACCCTTACGGGTTCTCTCGCCCTCTGAGCAGTCAAAACTTGAGCGCACGCTGGAAAGCCAGACAAACCTGACTGGCTTTGGCATTCTGTTTGCCTTATATACAGGTGTGCGCATCGGAGAGCTTTGTGCTCTGCGCTGGGAAGATATTGATCTGGAGGACGAAACCGTTCATGTTCATAAAACACTTCAACGTCTTCGTGCAGATGACGGACCTTCCAAAACCATCGTGAAAGTCACCCAGCCAAAAAGTGTTGGGTCTGATCGGATTATTCCGCTGACCAAACGACTGGTAAAACTGTGCAAGAAGCACCAGGCTGGTGCGGACTGTTACATTCTGTCCGGCAACAAGCACTATGTCGAACCACGGACCTTACAGGCCCGCTTTGCGAAAATTACCAATCAACTGGGTCTGAAGGGAGCCCATTTCCATACCCTTCGTCACACGTTTGCGACGCGCAGCATTGAAGTCGGCTTTGACATCAAGTGTCTGAGTGAGATTCTTGGCCACTCATCGGTCAAGATTACCCTCGACCGCTATGTCCACCCGACACTCGCGCTCAAACGGGCCAATATGGCCAAACTGAAAAGCGTCGAAAGTAACGCGACTCGCCGCCCGAAAGAAAAAGTGGGCAGCGATCCCAACAACGTCACCCTTAAATCGCCCCTTGGAGTTTAGCGCTGACAAGATTCAAAACAATTCGACCAACAACCGCAATAACAACCCTGAAGAGTTCTCTCTTCGGGGTTTTCCGCTTTACAGCCTTTCATTCCTGCTTTGAATATTCATTTTTAACTTTCTCGACCTTTTTAATTTCATCATTTTATCTACATCCATCCCCCTCAGTTTTTTATCCATCCCTTCTCTTCATTCCAGATCTTCATGATCAGATCTCGTCCAATCCCATCCCATTCCATTCCATTCCATTCCATTTTATTTTCCTGGTTTTCCATCAGGAAATATCACGCCGGATTCAATATTCAATCGACAGCTGGCCAGAAATGCACAGATTTCTTACGCTGATCAGCGAACCCTCATCAACTTTTCTTTCATTCAAAACTGTGTCATTTCACCGAAGAAGGACAATATTTGCGGTAAACGAAAACGCTTTATTCTGTTTTTTAGAAAATGTCGAACAAAAGCGCCAAAAAGGTCTATGATTGACATACCTTGTCTGCCGTTCTTCATACAAAGCTGAAGGTTTTCAGACTCAGGATTTCGCACGACAGGGAAAAATGCAGACAACCCTGCGTGATCGATTCAAAGATCCAAAGCATCTTTTCATCAACAATTCCAATCAGTCCAGACTGACTTTGATCAGGCTGGACCTTTTAGACTGTTCGGCAAACGATGCCTCAAATCCATAAAAATCAATCAAAACGATGGTCTGTCTGCAATCAGGAAAGGAGAAAACGTTGTGGAAGAAGAAAGTTTAAAACCTGAACTCCCGATCAAATTATAACTACATAGCTAAAGCGTTCTAATA
>Dunbar_p2__coassemble_1922_pt1 | contig 12872 bp, 11 predicted proteins | sample Dunbar_p2__metabat2_high_PE_044 | metagenome-assembled genome bin Dunbar_p2
AGGAATGTAACTGTTTTATCCTATCATGGATAAAACGACCTCATTTAACGAAGGGTCTCATCCTTGCCCGGATAAAACTTGTCAAGCGATGGTTTATCCCTCTTCTTTTGTTCCGCAAAAAAATCAGGCATAAGAATAGGGAAGGCAAAGCCTCATTGTTATATTAAGAGTACGAAGAGGAGGCCTTACTTATGGCTGATGATTTCAAAAAATTTGAAGACAAAATTCTGAGCGACGAAATCCGTCACGATGAAGATGTAATTGATCGCAAACGCAGCGACCTCAAAGAACATGAACTGGAATTAAGCGAAGACAAATCCAAAATGATGAAAGATCTTCGCAAAGAAGAGATCAAACACGACGAAAAAGTCATTGATCGCAAAGAAAAAGACGCTGCTGATCACGAAGCTAAGCTGAAAGCAAACGAAGAAGCTATCACTGGCAGGCACTAAAAGCAATTTACAGCCGCTGAAATCAGCGGCCTTTTCTTTTGTCAGATTTTTTAAAATAGTCGGATATTCTGAAAGTTTCTGTAAAATCCTTTGAAAATTCTTGAAATTGAAGGATTCAATTTTTAGTCCCAGTCGGAATTGTGTAGAATATGGGCATTATTTCAAAGGAGATTGATTATGAAAAGCTATAAGATGTCCGCTGCAGTACTGGGTGCAGCGATGCTCTTTGCGGGCTGTTCTTCAAGTTCAGCATCCACATCCAGCAGCACAACTTCCAGTACAGCTTCTTCCACCGCATCAAGCGTGGCAGCCAGTGAAACCACTGGCGGTGGAAGCGATGTAAAGATCGGTATTCTTCAGTACGTAGAACACCCTGCTCTTGATAATGCGACAAAAGGATTTGAAGATTATCTTAAAGACAATGGTTATGCGGATGCATCCATCGATTTCAAATCTGCTCAGGGTGAAGTGGCCAACTGTACTTCTATTGCTCAGAAATTTGTTAATGACAACGTGAACCTGATCTTTGCGGTTGCAACGCCTGCTGCTCAGGCTGCTGCAAACGAAACCAAAGACATTCCAATCGTTCTGTCCGCAGTAACTGACCCTGCTGATTCCGGCCTGGTAAAAAGCAACGAAAAACCAGAAGTCAACGTAACTGGTTCTTCCGACCTGAACCCAATCGAAGCCCAGTTTGATCTGCTCCAGGAAATCCTGCCAGATGCCAAGACTGTTGGTCTGTTATTCTGCAACGCAGAAAGCAACTCTGTTTTCCAGATTAACCTTGCAAAAGAAGAATGCGAAAAACGCGGCCTTGAATATGTAGAATCCAGCGTAACTGACTCCAACCAGATTCAGCAGGTTGTTGAATCCCTGAACGGAAAAGTAGACGCTATTTATGTTCCAACTGACAACCTGATGGCTGAATCCATGGCAACTGTTTCCCAGACTGCCAGCCAGTATGGCATTCCATGCATCGTTGGCGAAGAAGGAATGGTTGAAAACGGTGGTCTTGCTACTTATGGTATCGACTACTACAAACTCGGCCAGTTAGCCGGTGCTCAGGCTGTTTCCATCCTCAATGGCGACAGCAAGCCAGAAGATATGGCGATCGAATATCTGGCAACTGATGAATGCACGCTGACTGTAAACAAGAAAGCTGCTGAAAAACTGAATATTGAACTGCCACAGTCTGTTCTGGACCGTGCAGTTGACGTAGAAGAGGAAGACTAATGTCTATCCTCTTTTCTTTGGAAGGGGCCATTGGTCAGGGCATTCTCTGGGGAATCATGGCTCTTGGTGTTTACATTACCTTCCGACTGCTGGATTTCGCCGATCTGACGGTTGATGGATCGTTTGCGACCGGTGGTGCTGTAGCAGCCGTCATGGTTATGGCGGGTGTCAATCCTTACCTGGCAGTGTTAGTTGCCATGCTGACCGGCTTTGCGGCTGGCGCAGTCACTGGCTTTTTCAATACTGTCTGCAAGATTCCCCCTATTCTGGCTGGTATCTTAAGCCAGATCGGACTGTACTCGATCAACCTGATGATCATGGGCCAGTCCAACATCCCAATGTTAAACATGTCCAACATGTTCTCGGATCTTGCCGAGAAAATTCCGGCCCTTGGCTGGATCACTCCACAGAACCTTTCTGTCATCTGCATTGGTACGCTCTTTGTGGTCGCAACCATTGCACTGCTGTACTGGTTCTTTGGAACGGAACTTGGTTCTGCGATTCGTGCTACGGGTAACAACCAGAATATGGTTCGTGCCAATGGTGTATCTACCAACTGGACAACCATTGCTGCCTTAATGCTTTCCAACGGTCTGATCGCTCTTTCTGGCGGTCTTGTTGCCCAGCAGCAGGGCTATGCCGATGTCAAAATGGGAATTGGTGCCATCGTTATGGCGCTCGCTTCCATTGTTATTGGTGAAACAATCTTCGGACGCAAGGGTGGATTTGCCCGTCGTCTGATCTCGATCGTTGTCGGATCGATTATTTACCGTATTATTGTTTCGATCGTTTTACAGTTAGGTCTCGACCCAAACAACCTGAAACTGTTTACCGCCCTGCTGGTAGCGGCCGCTCTGAGTATTCCAGTTGTTCTGGAAAGCCGCGCGCAGAAGGCAAACTACAAACGGCTGACTGAAGCGGTTGAAAGTGTGGAGGATAAATTCTAATGCTTGAAATCAAGAACATTTCCAAAACCTTCAACCCCGGTACGGTTACCGAAAAGAAGGCGATCAACAACCTGAATCTCAAAATCAACGATGGTGATTTCATCACCGTAATCGGTGGCAACGGGGCTGGTAAATCCACGATGCTGAACCTCATCGCCGGTGTGTTTCCACCGGATGGCGGACGCATTCTGCTCGATGGCAAAGACATCACCCTGCTGCCGGAATACAAACGGGCTGCCTATATCGGCCGTGTATTCCAGGACCCATTAATGGGAACGGCAGCGGATATGGAAATCGGCGAAAACCTCGCGTTTGCGGCTCGACGCGGCAAACGCCGCACCCTGAAATGGGGAATTGGCAAGGACGAACAGGAGCAGTTCAAAACCAGCCTGGCTACATTAGGTCTGGGTCTGGAAGAGCGCATGTCCAACAAAGTCGGCCTGCTTTCCGGTGGTCAGCGTCAGGCTCTGACTTTGTTGATGGCTTCCTTACAGAAACCAGAACTGCTGCTGCTCGATGAGCACACGGCTGCGCTTGACCCGTTAACAGCCAAAAAAGTTCTGGATCTGACGGAAGAAATTGTCTCCAAAGACAATCTGACCACGCTGATGATCACTCACAACATGAAAGACGCCATCCGAATTGGCAACCGTCTGATCATGATGAATAATGGTCAGATCATCTTCGATGTCTGCGGAGAAGAAAAAGCCAAACTCACTGTTGAAGACCTGCACCGCAAGTTTAAAGAAAACGCCGGTGAAGAATTCGCAGATGACCGTGCTGTTCTTGTCTAAGACCGAACAGAAGAAACATTGATTCCAAAACAAAATCTGCTGGAGAATCCCTCCAGCATTTTTTATTGCCCAAATGAAGGCAGCATCCTGCGGGTTACGGGAAAAAAGAAAAGAAAGAAGGCCGAGAAGACAGGGTTCGGACTGACAGAAGGGAAAAAGTCGATCAGATCCAGAAAAGAAGACCGGATCGAAGAAAAGCAGGGGATCAGCAGCAGACTCATCGGGAGTCTCAGCATTGATTTTGATCAGATTCAGCAGCACGTTAAACATAAAATGAAGTTTAAAAACGTACGCGAATGTTAATAAACGCATCTGGACAGGAAATAGAGACTGTTTTGAAACAAATCTGAATCACTTGATGTGAACGTCCAAAATAGATAGAAAATGTGGAAAATATTCCAACTGAATTCTGGACAGTCCGTTTTAAAATTCACGCAGGACGGTAACTTCGGGATATTTACAAACAAGAATTTCCCGGTGAAATCAGGTCAGGAATTTAAAAATTGATGTTTTTGGAAACAAATTTATTTTATGAAAACGGAAGAAAAAAGTGAAATTGACGTATAAAACCCATTTACTGTCAGAAGTTAAGGTTTGTGAATGATCGTGAAATCGATCACAATGACAATTTTTGTTGACAGCGGTTTCGAGGGAAAAGAAGAGAGAGTATGGCTCGATGTTCCGAAAGATAAGGCGGATGGCAATTCACAGGGATGAGATGATGAAAAGTAGAAAGCCCAGAAAAGATAAAAAGATAATCAAGGAAAAACTGCAAAGGGCTTACAAACCCAACAAGAATGATTAATACTTCGTTTTCTAAAATCAAACGTTGGAAATGACAGCTCGAGACTAAATTTCCAAAATCGCCGAGGAGAGTACAAAGAGATAGAAGTGAAGTGCTATAATCATGCTGAAATTAAGTTTCAGGAGGAAATCTATGGAAAACAACAATATGCTCGCCATGATTCTGGCTGGCGGGCGTGGCACACGTTTGTACGACCTGACAAACAAAACTGCCAAACCTGCTGTTTATTTCGGTGGTAAATATCGAATTATCGACTTCCCTCTCAGTAACTGTGCCAACTCCAACATTAACGTTGTTGGTGTTCTGACACAGTATGAACCAGTTCAGCTGAACGCTTACGCTGGAGCTGGTCAGCGCTGGGGTCTCGACACTCGTGGAAGCGGTGTCTATGTATTACCACCAAGTGAAAAAGACGGCACTAAATTCGGTGTCTATCAGGGAACCGCTGATGCAATCTACCAGAATATCGATTTCATCGACGAGTTCAAACCTAACTACGTATTAATTCTTTCCGGTGACCACATCTATAAGATGGACTACGACAAAATGCTCGCTGACCATCGCAATAACGATGCTGACCTCACGGTTGCAGTCCGCCCTGTACCATGGGAAGAAGCTCCCCGCTTTGGAATTATGAATACGGACATGAACAACCGTATCCTCGAATTCCAGGAAAAACCTGCAGAACCAAAATCCAACCTTGCTTCAATGGGTATTTATATCTTCGACTGGCCTCTGCTCAGACAGTGCCTGATCGATGATGCGAAAGATGAAAACTCCGAACACGACTTCGGTAAAAACATCATCCCAACACTGCTCAACGAAAAGAAACGCTTATTCGCATATAACTTCAACGGCTACTGGAAAGACGTTGGAACAATCGATTCCCTGTGGGAAGCGAACATGGACCTGATTTTCCATAATGATCAGTTAGATCTGGGCGACAAAGAATGGAAAATCTACACCGCTGATATTCCTGTACTTCCACAGTACGTATCTAGAACTGGTAAAGTTGAACACTGCTACATCAACCAGGGTGCAGTGATCCGCGGCCACGTAAAAGACTCCGTTCTGTTTAACGGTGTAACTGTTGATGAAGGCGCTGACGTTCAGGCTTCCGTCCTGATGCCAGGTGCTGTCATCGAAAAAGGCGCTAAAGTTTATCGTGCCATCATCGCTGAAAACGTAGTGATCGGCGCTGGTGCTGTTGTAGGTGACAAAGATTCGACTAAGATCGAACTGGTTGCCGCTGACGTGAAAGGAGAAGAGTAAGATGACAAACGCACTTGGAATTATTTCCTTTACCAGTCCAGCTATCTTCGTTAAAGGAATTTCTAACTACCGTCCTGTTGCTGCATTCTCCTATGTAGGACGTTATCGCTTAGTCGATATCCCAATTTCCAACATGACAAACTCTGGAATTCAGAACATCCAGGTTTACACAAACGGAAACCCAAAAGTCCTCTTTGATCATATTGGCAGTGCAAGACACTATAACATCAACAACAAACACGGCCACATCGGAATCATTCCTGTAATGGCTGATGGTTTCAGTTCTGAATTCATTTCTGATATGGAAGCTTACTGGACAAACATTGACGAAATCGAAGACAACGTTCATGACTATGTAGTCATCGCTCCAGTGAACTGGATCTACAAAGCAAACTTCACTGACCTGATTCAGACTCACATTGACTCCAAAGCTGACATTTCGATGCTTTATTCGCATTACGATGAAACCAACAAACCAGCTAACCTGCTCAATGCAACTCTGATCGTCAGCGGTGAAAAAGGTGAATTCAAAGGCGTTAAACGCTATATCGGCGGACCAGCGACTCTGGATGTTTCCTTAGACACCTACATCATGTCCAAAGATAAATTTGTTGAACTCGTTAAAGCTGCTCACGACTATTCCCCAATGTTCTGGATGACAGACATGCTGAATACTCTGGCTGCTGAAAACAAAATCAAAGTCAACAAAATCCTGTACTCTCACCCAGTATTCCCAATCCTGGATCTGAAGAGCTACTACAACTCCAACATGGAAATGCTGAAAGAACGCAACATGGCATTCTTCAACGATCCAAACTGGCCAATCTACACTCGTACCAATGACTCTTCTCCAACCATCTACCTCGGAAACGGAACTGCAGAATGCGCTCTGATCTCCAACGGATGCGAAATCAGCGGTACAGTTACTGAATCTATCCTTGGTCGTGGCGTTAAAGTCGGCAATGGTGCAATCGTTTCGAACTGCCTGATCCTGCCAGGTGCAGAAATCGGCGACAACGTAATGCTTACCAACGTAATCGTTGATAAAGACGCTAAAGTCATCCACAAACAGGAAATCACTTCCTACGATGACAATCCTCTCTACATCGGCAGAAGGGAGACTATCTAATGGCATCCATCCTGATGGCTGCAGCGGAAGGTCTTCCATTCGTTAAGACCGGTGGTCTGGCTGACGTAATCGGTTCACTGCCTCAGGCTCTCGCTGAACTCGGCCACGAAGTAAAAGTTGTCATGCCGATGTACAAAAAGATTGCGGAAAAGAACTTCCACGATCTGACATGGTGTGCCAGCTATACCGTAAACATTAACTACCGTGAAGTTCCTGTCACGGTTTATTCACAGACTATTGGCAAAGTTGCTTACTTCTTTGTTCAGCATCAGGGATATTTCGAAAGAGATTCTCTGTATGGCTATCTGGACGATGGTGAACGCTTTGCTTACTTCCAGAAGGCTGTCATTGAGATGCTCAACCAGCTCAATTACTGGCCAAACATCATCCATTGCCATGACTGGCAGACAGGTATGATTCCTTGCATGGTTAAGGAAACTCACAACAGTGATTCCCGCTATTCTTCCATCAAGTTCGTTTACACGATTCATAACCTGCTGTTCCAGGGTAACTTCGGTCCTGAAATGACTGATTCCTGCCTTGGTCTGCCTTACTACCTGCTTGACAATGGCAACATCCGTTTCGACGGTGGTGTTTCCTTCATGAAGTCTGGTATCCTGTATGCCGACAAGATTACTGCTGTTTCTCCAACTTATTCTCAGGAAATCCTGACACCTCAGTATGGCGAACATATGGAAGGTGTTCTGAATATGCGTCGTTATGACCTTTGGGGAATCGTAAACGGTATCGATATCAGCAACTGGAACCCAAATACCGATCCAGCTTTACCTCATCACTACAACAAGATCACAATGTCCCGCGGCAAGGCAGCAGACAAAGCTGCTTTACAGCGTGAACTCGGTCTGGAAGTCAATCCAAACGTAATGTTAGTCGGCGTTGTTTCCCGTCTGACTTACCAGAAAGGCTTCTACCTGATGCTTGAAAAGTATCAGCAGCTGTGTGATGCTCCAATCCAGCTTGCAATCCTGGGAACTGGCGAACCAGCCATCCAGAATGCATTCCGCGATATGGAAAACCAGCACAAAGGCAAGATCTGCTTCTATCAGGGATACAACGAAGATCTCGCTCACCGCATCTATGCCGGAAGTGACTTATTCTTAATGCCATCTCTGTTCGAACCATGCGGTCTGTCTCAGTTATGCTCTCTGCGTTACGGAACTCTGCCACTCGTTCGTGAAACAGGTGGTCTGAAAGATACCGTAACTCCATACAACGAATTCGATAAATCCGGTGATGGATTCTCATTCGCCAACTACTCTTCTGACGAAATGATGAATACCCTCAACAATGCGATTAACGTTTACTACAACCGTCCAGAAGACTGGAAGATCTTGCAGATGAACGCTATGAACAAAGACGTTTCCTGGCAGAACTCTGCTCAGATCTACAACCGGATGTACGAAACTCTGATGTAAGTTTTGCTTTTTCTTCGAAAAAACGACTTATTTCATTCCATAGACCAGGCAAAAGGCCTGACTGCTGCCACAATTTTGATCAGCCTCTGACCAGAACAGGGACTGCCAAAATGGATCTAAGACCAAATGAAGCAGAATAAGCCATGATGAATTTTAAAAATCGAGGGGGTTATCCTGATGAGTAAACGTCGAAAGAAAGTTGCAGCCAGCGCCTGTCTGCTTGGCTGTCCCTGCCGTTACGATGGCAAAAGCATGACCAGTCCCAAGATTCTTGAGCTTCTCAAGGACTGCACCCTGGTTCCGGTCTGTCCGGAGGTTATGGGTGGGCTTGCTACTCCCCGAGCGCCAATTGAAATTGTAAAGGGCAGAGCAGTCAATAAAAACAACGAAGATGTCACCGCCGCTTTTGATCAAGGCTCTCAGATCGCCTTGGATCTTGTCCTGGAAGAAGGCTGTGATGCTGCGGTACTGATGCAGCGATCCCCAAGCTGCGGATGCGGAAAAATTTATGATGGCACGTTTGACGGTCATCTGATTGAAGGAGACGGCTGGTTTACCCGCCTGCTCAAAGAAAAGGGGATTCCAACCATAGCTTCGGATAAGTTCAATGAAGAAGGACTATCATCTTTAAAAGATGATCATTTGAATTGACCTGACCAATATGGTGTGTAAGACCTTACTTATTTCAATAATCCGCACCCCTTGTAGTTGTAAAAAAATGAGAATGCTCTAAAATTAACATGTAAAGATTCAGGAGGAAATTACTATGAAACAAGCTACAGTTAAAGTTATCGATCCAGTTGGATTACACGCACGTCCTGCTACAGTTGCTGTAAACGCTGCGAACAAATGCAAATCCGATGTTAACGTTGCGTTCAAAGGACGTGAAGTAAACATGAAATCCATTATGGGTGTTATGTCCCTTGGTATCCCAACACAGGCTGAAATCGTTATCTCCGCTACTGGTGAAGACGAAGAACAGGCTATCCAGGCTATCGAAGAAGCTCTCAGAGCTCAGAAAGTCATCGAATAATAATTCGGATCTAAAAACATACACTGAAAAAACGAAAGGCTCCCTGCGACGGAGCCTTTTTATTTGGCGATTTTTCGACAAAAATTGAATGATTTCAAGTCAAATCATGACTTTAAAAGATCCTCCCCATTTACTGGTATCGTGCTCACGCAGGATTGCTCTTTTTGTAATTGAGCCAGAATCTTGCCAGAACTTATGTGTCAGTTAAAGTAATATGGAGCAAAAAACGGAAAATATTCATCATAAGAAAATAATTATTTCACAAAATTCCAAAGACAGCAGACCATACAGTGATAAAAAGCAGCTCTTTTCTATCGGCAATGGCTCTTTCAGATCGGTTCAATCAATCCAGGAAGAAGAATTTTTTTCTTGAGTTTGCATGGACCAAATGTAGCCTAAATCAGTATTTCGATCTGTATTGTTTGGAGAACGGACCGCACAGAACCTGTATTCTGGCATTTAAAATCGACACTAAACGGATGCGAAGCGGCTATGTCAGTCTCTCTGAAAAATGAAGAGGAAATAGGACAGTCAGGATAAAGATTGTCAGGAAATCGATCAATGAGCAGGGTTCAGAATTCCAGCGTTTCCAGGCAGAAATTCCTGGAGATTCGAAAGATTTCAACAAGAAATCAGAGGACAGGATCCCAGATCGGGCTGGGCAGAACGGAACAGAATTGATCATGAGCTGGAGATCTAGAAAAGAACTCCAAGGCCATACAGAAAAGGGTGGGCAAAGTCGTCTTTACTGAGCAGGAAATCCCTGAAATCCGCCTGAAACGACTCCTGTCTGCAAAAGAGAAGTGGCCATCAACGCCATCAGCTGCCCAGGGATTCAGGCCAGAAATTGAGACTTTTATAGGCCTGCAGGTCTGTGAAATTGTGATAACAATCTCATAAAGATGCAGTTAAAATACGAATCAAGCAAGAAATTTCAAAACAAATATTCAGCATAGCCGCATAGATAACATTCTGACAGGAAAGTGCCCGAATACCTAAAAAGGCAATCAGGACTTGAGTTAAAACATGTTATAATTTCTCCTGAATACGGAGGGTTTATATTAATGTCTATTGTTGAAGAGCGTTACGAAAAATGGGTCAACCACCCAAATCTTGACGAACGCTACAAAGAAACACTGGAGAACATGACTCCAGAAGAAAAGAATGATGCATTCTACACTACAATCAAATTCGGAACTGCTGGTATGAGAGGTTTGCTGGGCCCAGGTACCAATCGCATCAATATTCACACAATTCGCAAAGCTACACAGGGCTATGCGGATTACATCAAAGCAAATGGCGAAAAAGCTTGTGAAGAAGGTATTGCAATTGGTTACGACAACCGTCACATGTCCAAAGAACTTGCTTTTGACTGTGCCAATCTTCTTGCTAAAAACGGCATCAAAGCATATGTATTCGAAAGCTTACGTCCAACCCCAGAACTGAGCTTCGCTGTCCGTCACTTAGGATGCTTCGGCGGTATCATGATCACTGCCAGCCATAACCCAAGACAATACAATGGCTACAAACTGTATGACAGCAAAGGCTGCCAGCTGATCCCATCTCTGGCTGACCAGGTTATCGCTCGCGTAAATGCAATCGATGACGAACTCGCTATCACTGCTGATGTTCCTGCTGACGTCAAAGAAAAACTCGTTACTGTTATCGGTGCAGATGTTGACCGTCCTTACTACGATGCGGTTGAAAGCATTCAGCTCAACCCAGATGTAGAAAAAGACATCAAGATCGTCTTCTCCCCAGAACACGGTACGGCTAACGTTCCTGTACAGGAAATTTACAAAGAAACTGGCTATCACTGCATTCCTGTTGTTGAACAGTGCACACCAGACCCAGATTTCTCCAATACAAAAACTCCAAACCCTGAACAGCCAGGTGCTTACGAACTCGCTTTAAAATACGCTAACGACAACGATGCTGACATCATCCTCGTCTGCGACCCAGATGCTGACCGCATGGGTGTTGGCGTAAAACACAATGGCGAATACGTAGTAATGACTGGTAACCAGTCCGGTGCTGTATTACTCGAGTACATTCTCGATCAGCTCCAGAAACAGGGCAAAATGCCAGAAAACCCAGTAATGTTCAACACAGTTGTAACTTCTGACCTGGGTGAAAAAGTTGCTGACAGCCACGGTGTTACTACTGAAAAGACACTGACTGGATTCAAATTCATCGGTGAAAAAGTTGCTAAATACGAAGTTACTCATGAAAAGAACTATGTATTCGGTTATGAAGAATCCTATGGTTCTCTGATCAAACCATTCGTTCGTGATAAAGATGCTCCTCAGGCTTGCTTAATGCTGGCTGAAGCTGCTTCTTACTACAAACAGCAGGGTAAAGATCTGGTTGATGTTCTCGAAGAACTGTATGCCAAACACGGTACTTACGAAGAAAGCCAGGTTGCTATCGAACTTGAAGGCGAAGCCGGTGCCAAACGCATCCAGCAGATCCTGTCCGACTTACGTAAAGACGGTCTGGAAGAAGTTGCTGGTCAGCCAGTGATCCGCTTCGAAGACTTCAATGAAGCAATCATCAAAGAAAACGGTGAAACAAAACCTCTCGAAGGCTTCACTAAATCTGATGTTCTGAAATACTTCCTTGCTGATGGAAGCTGGATCGCAGTTCGTCCATCCGGAACAGAACCAAAATGCAAATTCTACTATTGCGTTAAAGGTACTGATCATGCAGATGCTAAAAACAAAACAGCTGTATATCAGAAAGCAATGGCAGAAATCACTGGTACAGCTGCCTAAGCTTTACCAATAACCAAGCTTTATCTCTCTTATAACCTGAACTCCCGATCAAATTATAACTACATAGCTAAAGCGTTCTAATAAAATCTTTACATAAAGAAAATATATCAATTTAGCTTTCGATCTATGTTACTTTTTCATAGTTATTATTATTACTGTGAAAAAGTGGCTCTGCCCAATTTAAAATTCATCATATTTACTTTTTGAAAGGCATTTCTTTGAATTGTTTTGTTCTATAGGTATATTTTAGGCGGGAGTTCAGGTTATAAACAGGAAACAGACAGCGGCCCTCAAAAGCCGCTGTTTGTCTGTTTATAAGGATTTGATACTGCAATGATCAATCGGATGAAATCTATAAATATATAGAGGGAAGTAAATACAGACAAGTTAATGCGGATAGATAATGGGATATCATCTTTAAAACGTAAATAATCAATAATAAAAAGATTAAATAATTCTTAATATAGTGTTGACTTCTAATTATAGCGTGTGATAAACTGACAAGGCTTGCAAATATTGTGAAAGCATTAACAAGTAATCCAACAGGAATTTTTGAATCTTGCAGAAATTGGGATTATAGAAGTGAGCGCAGATACCGACGAAGTTACCTTCACAATCATTTCATGGGGATCTGAACATACTTAAAACAAATTGTCCTCTGTGGTTTGTACAGGGCGAAAGGTACATCGATCATTGATCGAGCTGCAGACAGACAACTATATTTGAAGAAAAGAAGAGTGCTTTAGGAAATAAAGGGAATCCAGATTCAAAAAAATACTGCTTGGCATCTCCTGTTTTACAGGAGTTCATGGTTTACAACAGATTAAGATCCGCTGATGACTAAGCCGGTGAACCAACAGGTCAATTCTTTCTATCATTATTGACAATTTCGTGTGACCTGGTTCAGGCTGACCGTCCGGTAAGAGATCTTCATTCTGTCTCATATAACATAGAAAAGGAATAAAGTCCGGTACGTACCGGCAAACGATTGACTAAG
>Dunbar_p2__coassemble_1928_pt1 | contig 12831 bp, 9 predicted proteins | sample Dunbar_p2__metabat2_high_PE_044 | metagenome-assembled genome bin Dunbar_p2
GTAAATATAAAACTCACGACACCTAAAGGTGTTTCGAATTTATGAGAGTCCTCAACAGATTTCCAAGGAAATCGTCGATGCAGTTGGCGGCATGGACAACATCGCCGGTTCTGCACACTGCGCTACCCGCCTTCGCATTATTCTCAAGGATAATGACAAAGCGGATATGGAAAAACTTGACAACATCGATTTGTGCAAAGGAACGTTCGTAGCGGGCGACCAGCTCCAGATGATCTTTGGAGCCGGCCTGGTTAATGATGTCTATGATGTTTTCTCTAAATATACCCATACTGAGAACATGTCTCTGACCGATATTAAAGAAGCCGGAGCCAAAAAACACAATCCACTCCAGATCGCGATCAAATCGCTCTCTGACGTCTTTATCGAAATCATGCCGGGAATTCTGGCTGCTGCTCTGCTTCTTGGCCTGACTGGCGTTCTCAACAACCTTGACTTTGTCAAAAATAACGCAACACTCTATGCGATCAACCGTCTGGTTACCATCGCATCCGCCGGGATCTTTGATGTCCTGCCGCTTGCGGTATGTTATTCAGCCGTCAAGCGCTATGGCGGTAAACCCATTCTTGGTATCGTTCTGGGCGCCATCATGTTATCTGCCAACCTGACGAATGCTTATGATGCAGCCCAGGGCGTTGCTACACCTGAAACACTCAGCCTGTTTGGCGTTCCGATCGAACTGGTTGGTTTCCAGGGCGGCATTATTATCGCTTTGATGATTGGCTATGTGGTCGCCAAACTGGATCAGTTCTTTGACAAAAAGATTCCCGATGCCATCAAGCTGCTTGTTTCCCCGTTACTGACGGTTCTGGTTTCTACGCTGCTTTTGTTCACGCTGATTGGCCCAGTCGGAAGAACGCTGTCCAACTGGATTACCTACGGCCTGATCTGGGTGACTGAAAACTTAGGTGTATTGGGGTATATGTTATTTGCGGGTGTTCAGCAGATTATTGTCATCACGGGTCTGCATCACATCTTTGGGGCAATCGAAGCCCAGTTAATCGCTGATACAGGAACGAACTTCCTGAATCCTTTGATGTCTGTTGCCTTAATGGGCCAGGGTGGTGCGGTGCTTGGCTATCTGGCTTTGCACTGGAAAAACGTGAAAGATCGTGAGATCTGTATTCCTTCTTTCCTGTCTACACTGTTTGGAATTTCTGAGCCGGCTATCTTCGGTGTCAACTTGCGCCACAAATATCCATTGATCGGCGGATGTCTGGCAAGCGCTGGTGCGGGTGCCTATGTTTACTTGACCCATCTGACTGCCCTTGGCTTTGGTACAACCGCTCTGCCTGGCCTTGCGATTGCCAATCCCGCCAACAATGGCTATCTGAATTACATCATTGCGCATTTGATTGCGTTAGTTCTGGGTATTGTTCTGACCATGGCTTTGGGCATGTTCCACAAAGAGGAAAAGCAGAAAGCAAAAGCCAAAAAAGAACAGGAAGCAGTTCCTGTCGTTGAAGTAAAAGAAAACGTGCTCTACTCCCCAATCAAGGGAAAAGCAGCCCCCATCCAGGAATGCTCGGATCCGGTTTTCAATTCAAAAGCCATGGGCGACGGCATGGTGTTCACGCCTGAAGATGGGCTGGTTGTCTCCCCAGTCAACGGAACAGTCCTGATGATTTTCCCAACCAAGCATGCCATTGGACTGCGGGCGGAAAATGGAACGGAACTTCTCATTCATATGGGCCTGAACACGGTCAGCCTGGAAGGAAAGCCCTTCGAACTCTACGTCAAAGAAGGCGATACCGTCAAAGCTGGCCAGAAACTGGCTTTGATGGATCTGGAGGCCATTGAAGCCGAATCCCTGTCTACTGAAACACCACTGATTGTGACCAGTATGCAGCCCGTTCACATTACCAATACCGGGGCCGTCAACTGGGGCGAATCGGTCATGGAGATTGTCCATGAAAACTGAAATCCAGGCTGCTTTGCAAAGTCGTCTGGATGAAACTTCTGCTGCCAAAGGGCGGCAGAAGTTTCATCTTATGGCGGATATTGGATGGATCTCAGATCCCAATGGACTGTGCGATCATGAAGGCACGATCCACATCTGCCATCAGTACACGCCGGCTGCCGATCTTGGCCTGTCCAAATCCTGGGGCCACTATACGACCACAGACTGGGTTCACTATATCGACCAGGGAACTTTGATGGTCCCTGACCAGCCAATCGATAAAGATGGCTGCTATTCAGGCAGTGCGCTTTCATGGCAAGGAAAGCTTCATCTTTTCTACACCGGAAATATTCTGGAACCCGGAGATTTTGACTACATCTACAGCGGGCGCGGGCATTATACCAACCATCTGGTTTCGGTTGATGGTCTGCACTTTTCGCCAAAAGAGGTTCTGCTTCGTAACGAAGACTACCCCGCCAATATGTCCTGTCATGTCCGGGATCCTAAACTGACTGTGATCGAGGGTAAGCCTTGGATGGTTTTAGGCGCCAGAAGCAGAGATGATGTCGGATGCGCCTTGCTTTATCGGGCGGATCCTGACAACCTCTGCCATCTTGAATACGTTCAGACTATCCATTCTCCCGAAAAATTTGGCTATATGTGGGAATGTCCCGGTCTGATTGCCGATGGAAAGGATTTATATCTGATGGCCTGTCCCCAGGGCGTAGCCAGACAGGGCTACAAGTACGAAAACGTCTATCAGAATGGTCTTTTCCGGCTAAGTCTGGATAAAAAGAATCAGTGGATCGCCAAAGACTTCCAGACGCTGGACTATGGCTTTGATTTTTATGCCCCCCAGAGCTTTGTCGATCATCATAGGCGCGAAATTGTAATTGGCTGGATGGGAATTCCAGATGCCGCCTATGACAATTCGGAAAAAGAACAGAACTGGGTACATTGTCTGACCCTGCCCCGCATGATCCACTTTGAAAACGGCCAAGTTTTCCAGTACCCTGTCGAAGAAATCCTGGCTTTAAAAGATGTTGAAAAGCCGATCTGTATCAGAAAAAAAACCCGAGCTTTACATACACGGACATTCGTTTTAAAACTGAGTCCCGAAAACAGACCGTTTGTTCTGCGTCTGCGCCATGATCTTGAAGCGGCTTATGATGGAAAACTCTTTACCCTTCGCTTTTGCGATCCAGAGGGCAGTGGCAAAGGACGCAGTGCCCGCCATATTGAACTGGACTCCTGTATGGAACTGGAGATTTTCAGTGACGAAAGTTCAGTGGAGATTTTTATCAACCATGGCCAGTACGTCCTTTCCAGCCGTGTCTATGATCAGGATCAGAAACTGTTTCTTCAGGCTGACCGGCCTTTATATGGAACATTTGCCCAGATGAACCCGATTGAAATTGACTATTCCCCGGCACTTGGCCTTGAAAAATCTTCCCTGGCTGTTCAAGTCCCTGTTTCTACCCTAGCCCGAACTTAACTGTCTGATCTCTACAGCTTACTTAAAAAGCCCTCGAAATCCGTTTCGGGGGCCTTTTTTAAGGGAAATAAGTCCAAAATCACAATCACAGTTCTGATGCCGCCAGCCGGCTATTCTGGTCGAGTCATGAATAACGAGTGCCTCACTTCAGGCAGCTGGTCGGGGTGAGTTCCCGACTGAATCTGGTATTCAATACGTTTTTCAGTTCGGTACTGACTGGGAGACAGACCTTTTTTCTTGTGAAACAGTTTGGAAAAATACAGAACGTCTTCATAGCCAACCGAACGGCTGATATCCCCAATTGGCAAATCAGAATAGAGCAGATAGGAGCAGGCATTGGCCAGCCGTACGGAAAGAATGTACTCCTTGACAGACATATCCATAGCTTTCTTAAAAATTCGATGAACATAACTGCGATCCAGAGCCATATGGTCAGCAATTTCCTGGACACTGATGGGACGATCATAGTTTTGTTCAATATAGTTGAGGATGATGTTGATATAGTCAGAAGCGTGCAAAGCTTCTTTCGAGCGGGCAACGGGGAACTCTTCAGCCAATTGATAGACCATTTCCCAGGCGCAGCAGTTATAAAGCAAATCGAAGTTTTTTGAAATTTCCAGTGGCTTCAGCTTTTCAAAGATCGCCGGAATTTTCGAATCTGCAAAAAGATGACAGACTTTCTGCTGAAACAGACAGCTGCGGCGAATATACTCTTCGGCTTTCATCCCCTGAATCCCGATCCACGAATAAACCCAGGGATCTTCCTCATCCGCTTGGTAGAAAATCCGCTCACCAGGAATCATCAAAAACAAATCTCCCGCCTGAAGAGAATACGTTTTACCGCCAGTCTGATAAATCCCCTTACCGGAATGAATATAGTGGAGCATATAGGAGTTGCGGACAGCCGGTCCGTAGCTGTGGGATGGCTTGCATCGTTCGTGACCTGAAGTATGGACCATCAGATCAATGGTCTTGTAAAAGTCATTGGAGAAAACAAAGCTTTGCATAATGATCACCTCTTTTACGCACCCAGATCAGGGAATTTTCCCAGTTCTTCTCTTTCAAGAATACCGTCAGAAAGCCGAAATAAAAACACCTTGATTTAACTCGAATCGATGGAATAATAAGCATTCTCTTCTTTGGCCTTTCTCTTGTGCCAAAAACTACAGGGCAAAAGAATCGAAAGCAGGACAAAAGAGGACAGAAAAAGATCCGATCTCTTTTTGCTGCAGACAGAAAAAGACCGGATCTTTGAATGGTGTGTATCTGGATTTCAGACTGAATCCGCTCGGGCAGATCCTGGTCGGTCAGATTCAGCTTTGAATCTGCAGGACCTATTTAATGCCTTTTACCATGTTTTCATTCATCCGCATCACAAAGGCGAAATAGAAAACAAGGTTCAATGCCAGCCCAAAAGCCAGCAGATATGGATCCAGAGCTTCTGGAATCACATTCTGGATAAACGCCGCCCGAATATTCTCCTTGGAGTTATAAAAGAACGTATACGCATCCAGAATGGCCGCGCCCAGACACAGATACATCAGCATGCGGTTTGAAGACTGAATCGTGCGGACTTCCTTTGCATCCGCCTCTAAAAACTTTCGTTTCTGCACTTTGTTCATTTTGCGCAGGGTCGCAATGTTTCCTTCAATGCGAGCTTTACGCTGGGAAGCCTGGCGATTGACATAGGCAGCCATGCCGACAATCAGAAAATTCACCAGGGCGTACCAGCCCACGCGCGAACAAAGCAGTAACAGTAAGGAGCCAATGATCCCCATCAGCCACCAGTATTTTGTCAGATATGCTTTCATACCATATATTCTATCATTAATGACAACAGACTCGCACTGGATGGCAGGATTCTTTCAAAATCACTCAATTTGTTGAAATTATTTAATTCGAATCAGTTTGGATCCACAGATCGAACAGCGGTAATCTTCCGGGTGTTTCACCACGGCTGACATTTTCTGGCGGCTGTAGATTTTATGGCAGCCCGTGCACTGAAGCTGATAACGATCTTTGGCAGGATTTTCAGCCCGAAAGGATAAAATCTTCTGATCGTGTTCACTCAACTCTTCGTAGGTCTCTTTATGGAAGGTCGTTGTGACATGATAGCCTAAGGTATAGTTGGCGATGGCAGCGTAGTGTTTAAAATGCTCAGAATGATTCATACAGGAATCAATGGTATGAATCAGCTCATGAGCAAACGTGTCACGAATGACTTCATCGTTTTCCACATCTAACAAAGCGGGATTAAAGTAAATGTAATAATGTTTGACCAGCTGTTTACTTTGTTTATCCCAGATTTTTTCACAATAACATTTTCCCAGCGAAGTGCGCAGGGTACGGCGGACACTGACATGGTCGGCCAGATGAATGGGAAATCTGAGCATCTGCAGATCTTCGCACACATTCAGATAAATCTCCATCCAGTGTTCAGTCGGCTGCTCATAACAGCCATCCACGCGTTCCAGAACCTGTCCTAAAGGATCAGGCTTATGCCGTCTGGCCACTTCACGATTATGATCTTCGTATTTTTTCTCCATGATTTCCGCATATGACTTTTCAACCATTTCCGGAATATTCAGCTGACGCCAGATCTCACTGGTCCTGTCTTCACTTGCGCCGCGAGTCGTCGTCAGCGCAGCAGAACTTAAAGCCGGAGTGGAATTTGAGTTGGTCGTTTCCGTATCGGTCATCTTCTTCATATTCTTGGTTTTACGTTGTTTTCTGGATTTTGATGTTGATCGAGCCATGGTTGTCCTCCTTTCCAGACCTGTGTTTTCGGGCTGTCCCCTACGGGCAGCAGGCAGGTCATTGTACCTGGCTTGAAAAATATCTGATTTTCCTTGCGCCGTTTTATTTCTTCGAAAAATCTATCGCCTCCCTGAAAGAATGCAAAGCAGATCGCGATGGATACCCGCCAGTTTATCATTTTTCCATTTCTCTTTTTGACTTTTGTTTTGTGAAAGGACACAATCAATCGTTATTTTGTCTGAACAAGGACGATTTGCTTATGCATCCGCTTCTGTGTAACCGATTTTTCGCCCATTGAATTTCCTGTCCGATCCATTGCATGATTCTCCAGAGCGTTCAAACATCCGTGTACGACAAAAGCCAGAACTGGTATTCCATTCTGGTCTGTGGTACTGATGACGTTTTTATGCCGTTGACCTGGCTGGAAAGGGGTCTTCAGAAATTCATTTTTCGGTATCAATGGTGGATATGATTCTACGAAATCTATAAATCATTTTGAATGCTTTTTCAAGCTGAATCCCTGATTTTATTCAATTTTTACAAAACATGTAAAAAGACCGCAGGTCCTTGAACTTTCTTCAGGATTGCGGTCTTTTTAAGAGGCTAAAGTCAGGTTCAGGAACTGTCCCAAAAAGGTAAACAATAACCTGCCTCCTTTGTTTTCTATGCCATTTTTCCAGATTTCAATCGTTTTTTCTGCTGATTCGATCTGAGAATTTTATCTGAAATCCACCACTCTTCGATCAGGCGGCGCTCATGCCGACCCGCGAAGTGGCAGTCTTTTTCATTGGCTTGAAGATCATGTAGGTGTACCAGCCAAGAACGATCAAAGCTGCGACTGTTCCAATACCAAAGCCGCCGCCAGTAAACCAGGTGCCAAGCTGATAAATGATCAGAGCAACCGTATAGGCGTAGAACATCTGCCAGCCAATCGCAAACCAGGTCCACTTGCGATCGTTCATCTCTTTAGCCAGCGTGGAAATAGCAGCCAGACATGGTGCATCTAACAGGTTGAAGGCCAGGAAGGATAAAGCAGCCCATGCCGATGGGAACATCGTCATCACAGCGGTCCATAACGCTGGATCTTCACCGGTATCATCCAGAACATTAACCAGGACACCCATTGTCGAAACAATCTGCTCTTTGGCTACAAATCCGGACAGCGAAGCTGCAGTGGCCTGCCAGTTGCCCCAGCCAAGTGGTGCAAATAAAGGAGCAATCCAGCCGCCGATTGTGGCCATTAAAGACTGACCGACTTCATCGACCATGCCAAAGCCATCAGCAGTAAATCCATAGGTTAATAAGAACCAGGTCACAACGCAGCATGCAAACAGAATCGTTCCGGCCTTTTTAATGAAGTGCCAGCATCTCTGCCAGGTCTGACGCAGAACATTGTTGAGTCTTGGCCAGTGGTAAGCTGGCAGTTCCATGATAAATGGAGCCGGTTCGCCCGCAAACATCTTCGTGTGTTTAAGAATCAGGGCAGAAAGAATGATTGCGAAGATACCAAAGATATAAGTAGCCCAGGCAATCCACCATGCATCAGCCCCACCCATGATGGCACCGGCAATCAGAGCGATGATTGGCAGTTTGGCACCACAGGGCATCGAAGTGGTGACGATCATGGTCATTTTCCGGTCACGTTCTTCTTCAATCGTACGGGCAGCCATAATACCAGGAACGCCGCATCCCGTAGAAACCATAAAGGAAATGAAGGACTTGCCGGAAAGGCCAAAGCGGCGGAAAATCCGGTCCATGATAAAGGCAATCCGGCTCATGTAGCCGCAGTCTTCCAGAAAAGACAGGCAAAGGAAGATCACAGCCATCTGCGGCACGAAGCCAAGCGGCGCGCCAAGGCCGCCAATAATGCCATCAACAACCAGCGAAATGACGCCATCCGAGGCATGGAGACTTTCCAGGAAGGTCGTCATATTGGCCTGACACCATTCTGGAACAAAGACATCATTGACCCAGTCCGTGCAATACGTGCCGATCGTCGAAATGGAAAGATAATAGACAAGTCCCATGACCAGAACGAAAATCGGCAGAGCCAGCCAGCGGTTGGTGACGATTTTATCGATCTTATCAGAAATACTCAGCGTATGGGTCCTGTTTTTCTTATAGACCCCATCAAGAATGCCGGCAATCCAGGTGTATCGTTCATCGGTGATGATACTTTCCGCATCGTCATCCATTTCGGTTTCCAGTCCTTCACGAAGAGCTGTGGTTTTGTTCAGGCTGGCAGCATCCAGTTTGAGCTCATCGAGAACTTTCTCATCGTTTTCAAAGACTTTAATCGCATACCAGCGGCTTTCATTAGATTTTGGCAGCAGAGCTTCAATCGCACTGAGCACATCTTCAACCGGTTTGGAGAATTCACTGACATTCGGTGTCTTTTTTCCAAGTGCTGCCGCAATGGCTGCTTTGGAAACCTCGTCAATTCCCTGGCCGCTTGCGGCAGAAAGCTCAACAACCGGACAGCCCAGCCGTTTGCTTAATGCTTTCACATCAATCTTGTCGTTTTGCTTGCGGACAATATCCATCATGTTCAGGGCCACTACAACCGGCAGGTTCAGTTCCAGCAGCTGACTGGTCAGATATAAGTTTCTTTCCAGCGTGGATGCATCTACGATGTTGAGAATCGCATTGGTTTTTTCGTGAATCAGATAGTTACGGGTAACCACCTCTTCAGGCGTATAGGGAGAAAGGGAATAAATTCCCGGTAAGTCCTGAATGACAATTTCCGACTGTCCCTTGAGTCGGCCCTCTTTCTTTTCAACGGTTACACCCGGCCAGTTTCCAACATATTGATTGGATCCGGTCAGTGCATTGAACAGCGTGGTTTTCCCGGAGTTCGGGTTGCCCGCCAGCGCAATCTTGATCATAATCTTCTCCATTTTCGATTTTCTTAGATTTTCTCAACCTGAATGGCTTCGCATTCCTGTTTGCGCAAAGTCAGTTCATACCCGCGCAGGTTGATCTCCATCGGATCCCCCAGCGGAGCAAGTTTACGGACCAGAAGCTGACATCCTTTGGTCAGTCCCATATCCATGATCCGGCGTTTCAAGGCACCGGTTGCTGCAATTTTGGTGACTCTGGCCTGATCGCCAGGATGAAGTTCGTTTAAAGTCATCGCATTTTCTCCTGCCTTCTTCTATATTTGACCAGTCTAGATCATGATTCGTCTGGCCAGATCTTTATTGAGGGCAATCCTTACCCCTTTGACTTCGACAATCAGATTTCCGGCAATGGATTGCTTCACGGAGATGGTTTCATTTTCGACCAGCCCCAGATTTCGAAGATGACTTCGCACCTCATCCTTTCCGGTAATGCGCGAAATCGTATAGCTTGTGTTTTCCTCAGCAAAACTTAACGGCATAGACATAGGTCCTCCCTGTCAGTTCTGAACCTTCGCTCCAAACTGACTCTATCTCAATTAGTACGGTCTAACTTAAGCGATTCAAAGTTTACTCCCACTAACTTAATTGGTCAACCCGAATATTAGTTTTTCCTAACCTCTCATCGATTATCACGATACATATGCTTATTATTCATTCAAATCATCGCCAATACTGTCCGATGAAACCTCTTTCGAACCTGTATTTCCTTTTTCTTTTCCCCCTCCATTGCCTGCAAGCCTCCTTTTATCCGGTAAATGTGAATTGTCTGATTTCTGTCTGTTTTTAATTTTCTTTGTTTTATTCTCCAGGTATGGTTTTCTGGATATTTATGGTCATAGCCGCTATTTTTACGTCTGTCCTGGCCAGGTTTCTTTCTTTTCTTTGGCTCTAACTTCGCCCGAACTGAATTTCTGACCAAAGTCAGGCAACAGATTTTCATTCAGCCTTGTTCATGGCAAAAAATAGAATAGATCAGGTACTTTGACTGCAGAAAATGGCACAATAAAAACAACGCAAACAAAAAAAAACTGGCTTTGGCCAGTCGTTGTTCTCCGCTTCTTTCATTCAGTTATCTGCCGGGAAAGTTCGGTTTTCCGGCACGGATGGATTTTTTGCCCGCAGTCAGGGACCTGATCCATTTTTCGGCCCCAAACCATGTCCCATATGGATTTTCGCTGCTGAAAATCCAAGAGTCCATCGGACTCTTTGACTCTCAATTCTCCCCCCTATTAGAAAGCAGGTGCCTTATGGAAAAATTTGGAACCTTTTATCTTGACCAGGAAAAGGACATCGTCGTCGATTTGACGATGGATGGAGATGTTCTTTCCTATACCTTACGCACCCCAAACCACCACACCGGAAATCTGATTACCAACCTGGCAAAGCTTTGTGATCTGCCTTTGACCTTTGATGACAAAGGACTCAAACAGATCCAGGGCACTGTCCCTGCCTATCTGGACAGTGACAATAACAAAGTCTATGTTTTCCGGCTGGGCGGCACCAAGTGTGCCAACATTTACCCGGATGGAATCATCGAGCGCAAGGCTGCCATTCCAGCGATTGCCAAAACGCTCATGTCCCAGACCAAAAACTATCATCTCAGTCTGGAGCAGACGATCATCAAGTCCTATATTCTTGAAGATCTGAAATTCCGCACCGATCTGCATACCCACATGAATGCCAATCTTCATCCTGATACATTGATTGCGCTGGGAATTGTGCACCAGGTTCGTTACCCACTCTATTACATCAAAAAGCTTGGCCTGAAACTCTCGGCTGCTCAGGAAGAAAGACTTGCTGGCGACCGTGCAAAGGTCAGTGAACAGTTTGTGGACAGTCCGCTGGAGGGCAAATATCGCGATCGAAAAATCGATGACAACACATTCATCAACTTTGCGGATCTGATTTTGAACAATCTGGAAAACGCCCCGGAAAACCTGCCGAAGATCCGTGCTTCCCTGTCCATCATGAAAGATGGCCAGGCCGTCTTCACCAACCTGGAAAAAGTCTATCTGTACCGCTATGTCTTTGCCAAAGGGATCACAAGCAAGGAACCGATCGAACTGGAACATGTCGATCAGATTCCAGATACAGACATTGCCCGGATGGTCATGCAGATGCTTGCCGATGACAAGAACCCGAAATACGCCCACTTCAGTCTGTTTCAGGACAAACTGCTCTGGGTTGCCCGGATGTATCAGTCCAAAGGGATCAAACTGGCCGAAATCTCCGATACCGGTCTGGTCAAAAAAGATGCGGCTGCCGGAATGCTCGAACAGATTCATGAAGCCATGCCGGCCATTTATGATGAAACCGGCGTGCGGATGCTGTTCCTGGCCGCTTTGCGTCGTATCCCATTAACCATTGTCAAAGACCAGATTCAGAGTGCTGATTATCAGGACAACCTGGAAACTCTCAAAGCCGTTGCGACGGATCCATATGTAGCCGGCTCCGATATTCTAGGCGAAGAAATCAATGATATCCGGGATCTGAAACCCGTCATTGAACAGCTCGTCAAAATTGCGCGGGATGAACCTTCCTTTGTCATCCGGATTCATGCTGGTGAAAACGATGGCATCCGCGATAACGTTCTCAACTCTGTCCTGCTGGTAGAAGACTGTCTGGCAGAAGGCCAGCCCATGCCGGCCGTCCGGATTGGTCATGGTCTGTATACCGCCAATCTGGCCAGTGCTCAGGGGAAGAAACTGTTATCCAAACTGAAAGAAGTCCATGTCACGCTGGAATTCCAGATCACATCCAACGTCCGTCTGAATAACCTCTCCAGTCTGGCCCACCACCCACTCAAGGCTTACCTCAAAGCCGGTGTCCGCTGTGTTCAGGGTACTGATGGCGGCGCGATCTATGGCTCTAACTCAGTTGATGAACAGCTTTCACTGGAACGATTGCTCAAACTCGACCGCCATGATTTTGAAGCCATGCGCAAAACCGAAGATTCGATCATTGAAAAAGCCACTCAGGCCTTCCATGACAAAATGGCCGCTTATGAAAAGCTGAGCGAGGGTCAAAGCTGCACCGACTTCTACCAGAAGCGGATCGAAGAAGCTCATACTGGCGAAGTTGCGCCGTCTTCCAAAGACCGGACCCCATCCCTGCAGGCCTTTGCGGATGAAATCAAGCCGCTGCCAACTGGCAAGACGCCGATTATTCTGATGGGCGGCTCCTTCAATTCCGACCGCCATGTGACCCGGATGCGTCCGGAAGGCAAAGAACTGATCAATGATCTGTTAATCACTCTCAATCCTGAAGAAGTCTACTTTGTCATTGGCCACAAACCGAAAGGCTATGAAGCCTTCCTGGTTGAACAGAACAAAAAGCTGGCCAAACCATTTGAAATCTTCGCGTTTGTCCCCGGTACAATCTTAAAAGCCGACGAAGCCCGTCTGAAAGCCAACAAACTTCCAATCCGGGTTGCTCTTGAACCAGAAGAACTGGGTATTTACAAGAGTGTTTCGTATGAGATCTTCAAACGTCAGCCGTCGATTTTAATCGGCCTGGATGGCAACAGCGCAGCCCTCAACATGATTCAGGATGCCAAGAATGCCAAATACAAGAGTCTGATTCTGCTGTTCCAGAAATGCAGCGCCTTTAAATCGAAGGCACCTTCCCTGTATGGATATATCAGTCTGTTTGATGAACCACAGCCCGTTCTCAAACAGGTTCACACCTTCCTTGAAGGTCAGACCAGCCAACACGCATAGCCAACCCATCCAGTCTGCATTTTGCTTAACAAAAAGGAACAA
>Dunbar_p2__coassemble_1952_pt1 | contig 12612 bp, 12 predicted proteins | sample Dunbar_p2__metabat2_high_PE_044 | metagenome-assembled genome bin Dunbar_p2
TTAGAACCAGCTGAAAAACTGAAAAGTCCTCCGGAAGCCGAACCAGAGGACTTGAAAAATGGGGATTATCAAGAGTAGATAAGTATGAGAAGCGATTACGATTGAAGATCCATGAGTTTTCTGGCTTCTTCCACAAGATGATCGGCACAAAGACCAAATTCAGCCAGAAGTTTTTTAGCCGGGCCGGAATGGCCAAATTCGTCATTGACGCCCACTTTACGGACGCGGGTTGGATAGTTTTCAGCCAGGCAGGAAGCTACCGCTTCGCCAAGGCCACCGATGATCGAGTGTTCTTCAGCCGTCAGAATCCGGCCGGTTGTTTTGGCTGCTTCAATCACAGCCTTTTGGTCAAGCGGTTTGATGGTAGCCATGTTGAGGACGCTGGCCTGAATGCCTTCTTCTGCCAGCCTGTCAGCTGCCATCAAGGCTTCATTGACCATCAGGCCATTGGCAATGATCGTCAGGTCTTTGCCTTCACGCAGTTTTTCGGCCTTGCCGATTTCAAAATCCATCGTTTCGGTATGGAAAACAGGAACGGGAGCCCGGCCAAAGCGGATATAAACAGGACCTTCCCATTCATAGGCTTTTTTGACCATTTTTCTGGCTTCAACATCATCGCTTGGGCACATGACAACCATATCCGGGATTGCCCGCATTAAGGAGAAGTCTTCATTCATCTGATGGCTGGCCCCATCTTCCCCAACGGAGATCCCCCCATGGGTAGCGCAGATTTTGACATTGAGGTGGGGATAGCCAACTGTATTGCGAATCATTTCGTATCCGCGGCCAGCCGCAAACATGGCGAATGTTGAAGCAAAAGGAACAATGCCTAAGGTTGAAAGTCCAGCCGCCGCATCGATCATGTTGGCTTCTGCGATTCCACAGCTGATAAAGCGTTCCGGGAATTCTTTTTCAAACAGGCTGGTTTTGGTTGCTCCAGCCAGGTCAGCGTCGAGGACATACACGTCTGGATGTTCACGACCTAATTCTTTTAATGCGTTTCCGAAGGATTCGCGGGTTGCGATCGATTTCATGCCTGTACTCCTTTCAGCTCATTGACAGCTTGCGCATACTGATCCACATTGGGTGCTTTGCCATGCCATGCGGCATTGCCTTCCATAAAGGAAATACCCTTGCCTTTGATGGTATTCATTAAAATTACGGTCGGTTTCTGGCTTCCGGCATTGGAGTGGAAAAAATTGACCGATTTTTCCAGATCGTTGAAATCATGGCCATTGATGATCATGACATTTTCGCCAAAGGCTTCGAATTTGCGGTCCAGTGGTTTGGTGTTCATGACTTCTTCAGTGGGACCTTCGATTTGCAGACCGTTGACATCCACGTAGATGCAAAGGTTGTCGAGTTTATGGTGAGCCGAGAACATTAAAGCTTCCCAGATCTGGCCTTCAGCTAATTCACCATCACCGACTAAAGCGAAGACTTTGAATTCTTTGTTGAGCCGTTTGGCCCCTAAAGCCATGCCGGCAGCGGTGGAAAGTCCCTGGCCTAAAGAACCGGTTGACATATCGACACCTGGAGTGAGATTCATGTTGGGGTGGCCCTGGAGTCTGGAACCGATCGCCCGGAAGGTTTTGAGTTCATCTGCCGGAAAGAAACCAGCACAGGCCAGGGCGGAGTAATAAGCCGGGGTAACGTGACCTTTGGACAGGACGAATCGGTCCCGATCAGGGTCGGAAGGATTGGACGGGTCTACATTCATGCCTTCCAGATACAGATAGGTCAGCAAATCCGCACTCGACAGCGACCCGCCTGGATGGCCAGACTGGGCACTGTAGGTTGAAAGCAGAATGCCTTCACGAACCTGACGGGCAGCGTCTTGCAGTTGTTTTTCGTGTACAGGTGTCATTTTAGTTAGCTCCTTTCTGACCGTAGTAAGCATTGGGTCCATGTTTGCGCAAGAAGTGTTTTTCCTGAATCCGGACGGGAGCCTGCGCAGCACGCGGGTTGACTTGTTCAGTGAGAATAGCCATTTTGGCAACTTCTTCTAAAACGACCGCATGATAAACAGCCTGCGCTGCGTCTTTGCCCCAGGTGAATGGGCCATGGCTGTGGCAGATGACGGCTGGGACATGAACGGGATTGATGTTTCTTTCTTCGAACGCTTCGATGATGACCTCGCCGGTGCTCGCTTCATAGCCAGAATCGATTTCTTCCTGGGTTAAGTCGCGGGCACACGGAATGGGCCCATGGAAGTAATCGGCATGAGTCGTTCCATAGGCGGGAATGTCCCGGCCGGCCTGGGCCCAGGCGACCGCGTAAGGAGAATGAGTATGGACGACGCCGCCAATTTCTGGAAAGGCTTTGTAGAGCAGGCGATGGGTTTCGGTATCACTGGAAGGGTTGAGATCGCCTTCCACTACGTTTCCATCCAGATCCACCACAACGAGATCTTCAGGTTTGAGGTCCTCATAGCTGACACCGGAGGGTTTAATGACAAACAAACCGGATTCGCGGTCGATTCCTGACACATTGCCCCATGTGTAGGTGACGAGATTACGTTTTGGCAGTTCCATATTGGCCTGGTAAACTTCCTGTTTTAATTTTTCGAGCATGGTTTTGATCCTTTCTTTTTTCGTCGATTTCAATCGGATAAGGAGGTTTCTTTTTTCTTCTTTTGCGGTTCTTACGCAAATAGTGTGTTTAACTATCGCGACTATTATCGACGTTAGTGATTGTTACTAAGGACAATAATACAAAATGCGATAGATAAACTCATATCAGATTAGATAATGTTACTTAATCACTGGCATGAATGATTCCAGCTTATTTATTCGTCAGGATTATCAGTGTTAAAAACTACATTTGCGTAAGAACCATCTTTTGCGAGATTTTTTCTTTGCGTTTTGCTTTTTTTGAATTTTCGTTTTTTTTGTTTGCTTTTCTTTTCAGCTTTTCTTTTTGGCGTTTCTGGCTATTCGCCTTTAATGGTGAACATGGCAATCTGGTCAACTTCGCGGTTCGTTGCAACAAGGATGTCTTCTCCTTTTTCGTTGACAAAATGCATTAGATTGGCCGCGCCAGTGTTGTGATCGATTTCCTGGGTTTTGTAGGTTCCGGTTTCTGGGTCCCAGAAAATGAGGATGGTATTGCGGGTTCCTTTCCGCCATCCCACAGTCCAGACCGGTTTTCCAGCAATCATGCCGGCCCAGGTAGCATGGATCATTTCAGTTTCGGCTTCCGGTCTTTCATATTTCCATTGGGGGACATATCGGCCATGTTCATCCAGGTGATAAATAGTTAAGGAATTTCCATGGAACGGTGCGATGGAGCCGAGTTCCAGCTGCCCGTCGCCATCGAAATCGAGCAGGATGCTGTCACTGGAGGGAATATCCAGAAGAAGCTTTTCTTTCCATTCGCCATCAGGTGTTTCAGGAGGGGTGAACAGGAATGTTCCGTTTTCTGTTCCGACAACAGCCTGGCCTTCATAAACCGAAAAGCCGTGGTTTTTCAGCAGACCAGTTTTTAAAGGCTTGAGTACAACGGATGCGCCTTCCAGGGAATCTGGCAGAATGGCGGTATAGACAGCACCGGGATAACGCCAGTCGTTCTTGTATTCGTGATCGGATTTCAATGTGCAGACAATCAAATGATTGATGCCATTGACTGGCAGGATGCCAAAACGGTGAACGAATGGAGCATCGACAATCTTTTCGACTGTCCAGCCTTCTTCTTTTGGAGTGACCACTGCAATAAAAGCTTCCGCTGAATCATTGGGGGAGTAGAACTTCTGGGTGGCCAGAAACTGCCCGTCGCTGCCGGGTACTTGTTGCATGGTCATCACGCCGCCAGGTTTTTCCCAGACGGTTTCCAGTTTGTTTCCTTGTTCATCAAAGAGGTAGCAGGGGTCCTGCTTTTCAGCCGCAACTAAAAAACAGTGGCGGTCTTTATAGTCGAGCTCGGCCATGGAATAACATTTATTCAACGAGCCGATGACTTTCTTTTCTACATTCATTTTTTCTCTTTCTCCTTTTTCTTGTTCCAATCAGCAAAAGAGATGATCATTCGCCCTGATCAGTCTTCTGGTTCTTCCCGGATTTCTTTCTTTTTTCTGGTTTTGGTTCGCACACTTTTCCTTTTATGTTCTTACGGTTTATTTTTATGTTCGAATGTTTGATTGGTTTTCTTTTTGTGTTGGTTTTGTGAGAGTGCTCTGACGCCGGATCAGATCCTTTCGAAGTTCGTTCTGGCGTTACAGGCGACAGTGTTCATCGAGCAGATTTGTCATCATGGATCGTGCTTTGGCAATATCTTTTTTCCACTCTGGCTGATTTACATACCACATTTCCGTCACATACCGGCGAACTCCCATCTGCCAGGCAGTATTGATGATCGCCCCGAAATCAACATGTCCGGTTCCAAACGGGATTTCACGATAGTGGCCGGGGATTGTCTCTTTTAAATGGAGCGCACAGATATGACCGTCCCCACTTTTTAGATCCAGCAGGACATCACTTTGGTAAATTTTGGCAGCGTTGGTCAGGTTGCCAGAGTCGGGATAGACACCAAGCCAGGGAGAATGGACCGCCTGTACATAGAACATGGCTTTCCAGACCGTATCCATAAAAGGTGTTTCCATCGTTTCGAACCCTAAATAGACACCAGCTTTTGCAGCGAGTAAAGCACTCTTTTTCAGATTTTCGATAAACCGCTTCTGTGTTTCTTTATTTCCTTGTTCGTAATAGACATCGTAGCCGGCCAGCTGAATGACGCGCACTCCAAGTTTTGAAGCGACGTGGAGCGCCTTTTCCATGACCTCCATTCCTCGCTCCGCCTGGCTTTCGGATCCCAATGGATACTTACGATGGCCTGAAAGGCAAATGCTCCCGATCGGAACGCCGATCTGACGGCTGATGCTGGCGAGTTCATCCAGTTTGTCGTCGCTCCAGTCGAGTCTGGCCAGCTTGTCGTCCGATTCATCGATACTCATTTCCATATAGTCATAGCCAAGCTCACCAGTCAGGGTCAGCTTTTCGGCCAGAGACAGGGAATTGGGCATCGCTTTTTCGTAAAGTCCGATTTCGTATTCTCTTAACTCTTTCATATTTTTCTCCTGTGAAATGTTCGTCTGTTCGTTTCACAACCTGAATATAAACCTAATGTTCGTTTTTGGTCAATAAGAACAAGAAAATTTTAATTACAAATTTTTAACGATCGTATTTTTGATAAAAATTAATAAAATGGGGTTGTATACGTTTTCGGAGTTTGGTATAACGTAGGTGCAAACAAACATAGCTTGTCCAAAAAGAACTTGGAAAGCTCAAAATCAACAATAAAAGGTTGAGAAAAAAGGAGAAGATATGAGCAAAATTTCTGAAACAACACGTAAAACGTGGATCGAAAACACATTCCCCGAATGGGGCACGTGGCTGGTCGAAGACATCAAAAATGAAAAAGTCCCAGAAGGCAATGTAGCCATGTGGTGGCTTGGCTGCACCGGGATCTGGCTGAAAACACCGGGCGATGCCAATATCACCATTGATCTGTGGACAGGCAACGGAAAACGTACCCATGGCAATGGCAAGATGGCACCTGGCCATCAGATGGCTAATATGTGTGGCGCCCGCAAAATGCAGCCAAACCTGCGCAATATCCCCTTCGTATTTGACCCCTTCGCTTTCAAATCGGTCGATGCTGTCCTGGCTACCCACTATCATCAGGACCATATGTCTCCTGAATGGGCAGCACATGTCATCAACAGCGGTATGACAACTGTCAATGAGCTGGGCGAAGTGATTCCGGTTCCATTCATTGGACCAAAAAAATCCTGTGATCTCTGGCGCAAATGGGGTGTACCCGAAGACAGACTGGTCGAAGTCAAACCAGGTGATTCTATCCGCTTAAAAGATATTGAGATCGTCGTTCTCGACAGTTTTGATCGGACTTGCTTAGTCACCACCGATACAACGGATGAAAATCGCGACGAATTGACTGGTATCTGCCCAACGGATATGGATGACAAAGCTGTCAACTACCTGATCAAGACCCCAGGCGGAAACATTTATCACAGTGGTGACTCCCACTATTCGATCTACTTTGCCAAACATGGAAAGGGTCACGATATCGATGTTGCTTTTGCTTCCTTTGGTGAAAACCCAGTCGGTATGCAAGACAAGATGACCAGCGTTGACTGCCTGCGGATGGCGGAAGCCTTAAAGGCAAATGTTCTGATTCCAATCCATTGGGATGTATGGACGAATTTTGCTCCGGACTGTGAAGAGATCAAACTGCTCTACGATTTCAAGAAAGACCGCAACGAATATCAATTCCACCCCTTCTTCTGGCAGGTTGGCGGTAAATATACATATCCGGCGGATAAAAATAAGATCTACTATCACCATCCCCGCGGATTTGATGACTGCTTTGAGCACCCACAGAACATTCCGTTCCGCTGCGCATTGTAAGCGAATTCATAAAAAAGTAACAAGTTATGTGGATGAATGGAAAACAGGGTGTTCAGATTTAAAAAACAATGTACAATCATTATCGAAAAAGGTCATAAAAAGGATGGGCGAATTCAATATATCTTCATATGAATGAAATTCGATAAAAACATTCAAGTTTTCAGACGGACTTAGGAAGCTAAAGAACAAAAACGAACATATAACTAAATTGAAAATAACAGATCCTCTTCTTTATGGTTTAAGGAGAAAAAGATCTGTTTGCAAAGGGAAGGAAAATTTAAATGTCACAGCTGTTAGAAAAAATCGTTGATCGAAATCATTTCTTATTTATCGATGAAGTCGATACCTGGCAGAAAGCCGTTGAACTCTCGACCCGGCCACTGGTAGAAACCGGTTATGTAGCCGATGGTTATCATCAACAGATCGTTGACTGTATCACCAAGTACGGTCCCTATTGTTCTGTCCCAATGACTTTTATATTTATTCTCGAAAGAGCAAATTGCTATTAGATCTTTATATAAAGCGCAACGCCATGATAATGAGGGGTCTAATTATTATAAAAGTCAATGAAACGGAACACTATGTTGTCTTTGACCACCAGGTAGCCATGCCTCATACCACTGAAAATGCCGCAGGTGTGAAGAAAACAGCCGTCACTTTCATGCGTCTGAAAAAGCCAGTCAGCTTTGGTTGTGACGAAGATGGAAATGAAAAAACAGCCAGTCTGTTCTTCACTCTGGCTGCCGAAAATCCCGACGAACATTTACAGAACATTCAGAATCTGATTGGCATTTTCACCAATGACCCGTTGCTGGATGCTTTGATGGAATGCTCAAGCGGTCAGGAAATTCTTGAAGCAAACGCGAAATATCCTTCAGAGGAGTTCTAAGTTCCTGTCCTGAAATAATCAAACAGCCATTCATAAAAACTGGATCGAAAAAGCGAAAATAAAAGAATTAAAACGAACATAAATTCTGATAAAAAACAAATAACGGTTAGGAAAAACCGAAAGGAACATAATATGAATATTTTAATGTCAGTCTGGACCTTCTTTGCAGACTATATCCTCAAACAGGCGCCGATGATGGTAGGCTTCCTGGTTTTACTCGGATCCGTTCTTCAGAAAAAGAGCTGGTATGACACCATTGCTTCTACGCTAAAAGCAATTATCGGAATGTTAATCCTGAATGCCGGATCAAGCGGTCTGGTCACCACCTTCCGCCCGATTCTGGCGGGGCTGAGAGATCGTTTCCAGCTCTCCGCTGTTGTCATTGACCCTTACTATGGACAAAATGCGGTGACTGAAGGGATTGAACAGATCTTTGGCGTGAACTTCTCCTATGCGATGACGCTGCTTCTGATCGCATTTGTCGTCAACATTCTGCTGGTCCGCTTCAATAAATGGACAAAGTGCCGCGCCTTATTTACAACTGGCCATGTCCAGGTGCAGCAGGCCTTCACCGCTTTCTGGCTGATTCTGTTTGCCCTGCCGATGCTGGCAAGTCCAGGCAATACGATTTTGATGCTGGTAGTCATGTCGGTTTTACTTGGTGCCTATTGGGCTGTCGGTGCAAATGCGACTATCAAGCCTATGCAGGAACTGACCGATGGAGCAAATTTCTGTATTGCCCACCAGCAGATGTTTGGAATCCGCATCAACTACTGGTTAGCTGAGAAATTCTTCTCCAAAGATGGAAAACCAAAAGGCAAGAAAGTCGGCGACATGGAAATGCCTGGCTTCTTCTCGATCTTCAACGAAAACATGGTCTGCACGGCCATCCTGATGTTAGTGTTCTTTGGAATTATCATGGGCGTCATCGGTAAAGATTACTTTGTTGGACAGGGCGTTATCGCTGCGGATTACAACTTCTTCTACTATTGCTTTACAACCTCTTTGAACTTTGCAGTTTACCTGGCGATCCTTCAGCTTGGCGTTCGTACATTCGTAACAGAACTGACTTCTTCTTTCCAGGGAATCGCTGACAAATTATTACCAGCCTCCATTCCTGGTGTCGATTGTGCCGTCTGCTTTGGATTTGGTGATGCAAACGCTGTAACCTTTGGTTTCCTTGCTGGTCTCTGTGGTCAGCTGCTTGCGATTGGTGCTCTGTTAGTTCTTAAGAGTCCAGTTATCATCATCTGCGGATTCGTTCCTGTCTTCTTTGACAATGCGGCAATTGGTCTGGTTGCCAATGAAAAGGGAGGTATGAAAGCCTGCCTGACTCTGACTTTCTTATCCGGTATCGTCCAGGTTCTTGGTTCTGCCTTCATTGCTGGATTTGTCGGCATGGCACCATACGGCGGCTACCTTGGAATGTGGGACTGGGCAACGGTATGGCCAGTTCTGACCGTCCTGATCAAATACCTGGGCTGGATCGGTCTTGCGATCGGTGTGGTTGCTTTGCTTGCTTTGCCGCAGCTTGAGTATCGCAAAGATCCGAAAGGTTATTTCTTAGTGACCGAAAACTGGGATGAATATAAGAAATACAAAGGTATCGAAACCGAAAGCTGTGACGATGACTATGACTGGGATGCTGTTCCAGTTGATGGAGAAGAAGACCTCAATTGGTCACAGGAAGCTTAGTTTCAGCCTGGACCCACTCTGAGGGATCTCTACCTTAGAAAAAATAAGAATATTTTAGCCTCTTTCTGGCCTGTCAGATGCTGCCTGACAGATCAGAAAGACTGATTTTCAATCTATAAAAGCGCAATTCATACTCTATCTTAATTTCAGCTTGACTGAGAAGCTGGACAGCCGGAAATGGCTGATAAATGAATCTGATTAAATTTCGTGAAGACGAAAGAGGAGAAAACACAATGTCTAAACTCGATAACAAAAAATTCATGGTTTGCTGCGCCAATGGCGCTGGGTCTTCCTTAATGATGAAGATGACCCTTCAGAAAGTTCTCACCAAACACAAAATCAAACCTGCCGGACTCCATCATTGTGCGCTGTCAGAAGGAAAATCCCTGGCTCCTCAGTATGATATTGTCCTGTGTGCAAAAAATTTCGTGAGCACGTTCAAAGATGCCGAAAAGAAGGGCACTATCGTTCTGGGACTTCGCAATATCATGTCTCCTGGTGAAATGGAAAAAGCCTTGGAAGCCAGAGGACTGCTCGACTAGAAATAGTCGATTTCGAAGACGAATTGAAATCAAAATCAGGTGACTTCGAAAAATACAACAAAGAAAAAGGAATGGAGACCCCCCGCTCCATTCCTTTTTCTTTGAATTCGTTTATAATTTTATCAGAAAGAACATATCCTTCAAAAATTATGAAAAGAGACCAACAATCGATAATAAAACGTCATGAAATTATCATGAAGTTACTTAACGAACAACACGAGGTAAAAGTAGATAAATTAGCGGAGGTCTTCGACATTTCCCTGATGACTGCCCGCCGGGACTTGCAGCAGCTTGAAAGCCAAGGCCTGCTTATCCGCTATCATGGTGGAGCCAGACTCAATTCCAGTTATGTTTCCAACGAAGATCTCAAAGTCCAGAAAGCCAGAGATGCCATTAGTCAGTATGCGTCTACACAGATTGAAGATTGGGATTCCATTTTCATCAACGGAAGTATGACAGCTGCTGGAATTCTTGAATATCTGAAGGCCAGAAACGTATCTGTGGTCACCAATAATGCCTTTGCACCTGGATATTCCAAACTAGAAACGGTCCAGATTCAGCTGACTGGTGGTCTTTTACGAGACCATATCATGGTCGGTGACTATTGTGTTCGCAATTTACTGGAGACGTATCGAAAAAAAGCGTTTCTTGGCTGCTCAGGGATTTCTGCAAATGGAGAGATTCTCTGCGGCATTCCAGCGGAGCTTGGCATCAATGAAACGATGATTTCCCATGCTCAGGAGTATTTCATCCTGGCCGATTCTTCCAAACTGGGCAAGACCGAATCTATGGGTAGTTTTACCCTGCAAAATCCGGGGACCATTATCACCGATACCGGAGCGGATCCGGCCATTATCAAGCGTCTGCGTGAAAATGGAATGACTGTGGTCACAATTGATCCCCAGACTAGCCGCCCAGGAAAACTGGAAAGCGAACTGGAATCAGCCGAAAAATAAGCAGAAAGCCCAGTTTCTTTCGAAATGTTAAAAGCGTATCCGGCTTGTTGGCTACACTTCCTGGATATTCTTGTCGTTTACCAAAAAGGTCAGTCCAACGACTATCTGGACTGATCTTTTTGATGTGGCTGGTTGCTAAGAACGCTCTAAATGGGGTGAAGCCCTTGCTCAAAGTGTGTTGTTGAAGCCAAAGCTGCGGGGACGACAGGCGTATGGGTTGATGGCAGAATGGGTGTGATTATCGTCATCTGCTGCGACGACTGTCTGCAAATGGACAGCATGGAATGGCCTGGCTATCTGAGAAGATAGGTGATGCCCCGGCCTGCCCCTTTCTTTTCTACATATCCTTTTTCAACCAAAGCATGCAGGCTTTTACGCAGATAATATTCGGAAAGCTGGGTCAGTTTTAATAATTCGGCAAATGTATGTTCTTTTTTCTCTTTGTTTTTCAGAAAACAGTACAAGGTGGTTTTCTCGGCATCTGTCAAAGAAGGATCAAGGTCCATCAGTCCTTCTGTCCATATGGTCAGGGTAGTCCGGGGGAGCGTAGATTTCAGATCGGGGACTTTCCAGTCACGCTTGAGGGCGGTTTCATAAATCTGGACGCCGCCATATCCTTGCCTTTCAGCTGCTCCAATATTGCGAAACAAAGACATCAGCAATTCGTTTCGGGGAATAGAAGTTCCTCCAGAGAAAAAGGAATCCTGATCAATCAGCATCTGGCCTGGATTTGAAAAGACAAAACGGTTTGAATAGGCCTTGATGACAACCGATGCCTCACTCATCTGATAATCCGCATGGACTAACGTGTTAACAAGAGCTTCCCTCAGAGCGGTTTCGGTAAGACCAGCATCAGGCTTTCTTTGCATATCAAAGTCGAGGGCAAATGGCTCGGATGCCACAGCACTCAGTCTGGTCTTCACTTTTTCGTAAAAGGTCAGAAGGTTAATTTCACTGTTCAGATAGTCATCATCAGAAATTCGATAGTCCCATCGGTGATGAGAGTCAGTATTGAATTCGAAATAGTCTAAATGAAAGTGTGGGAAAATCTCGCGAATAATATTTGTTTTTCCGATAAATAGAACAGCTCCGGCTTTCAGAATAAAGCTGTTATCTTTACGGTTTCTTTTCGCTGCACCAATACGAATCAGAAATTCTTCATCAGACATTGCCATCATATTCTGGGCAGGATAGCGGGAAGCGGTCAGCGTCTTCAGTCGCTGCAAAGAATACGGATCAAGATCGTCCATCGTGTAGTACTGAAGAAGTTCGGTGTCCGCATTCAGATTCTGATTGCGAAACATTGCTTTCAATTCTTCATTTGTGGCTTTTCGATCTCCATCACCAGTGCGGATATATGAATCTTCTAGTTTTCCGTTCAGATAAACAGGTTTGTGAAGACGGTCAGCCTCATGAATAAAAACCAGGAGGATATCGTGATCATGAATTTTTAAAGCAAAGACATCTTCATTTTTGAGGATTCGAAAACTGATTTTGTTTGGATTGCTCATGCCATTCCAGAGATCGGTTAATGTTTTAGTGGAATTGGCAAGGCCGATAATTTCGTTTTGGTTCGAAGGTATTTCTTTGATTCCCAGAATAATACAGCCGCCTTTTGTGTTCGCGAATGAAGAGCAGCTTTCCCAGAAGGATTTTGGCAGCTGGGAGCTCTCTTTTAGCTCAATCTGATCGTTTTCTTTAATCTCCTTAAGAAGACGTTCAGCCTGAGAGCCGGTAACCGTTGTTTGTTCCGTCAGCGTTTTGAGCTCATTTAACATATCAATACCAACTCCTCTCTTCTATATTTTGATTTTGATCTTATTATATGGTTTTGCGTGAGAATTCTCACGATAAATCTCACGCAAACGAAAAATTTTCTCACGAAAACGAAAAAACTCTCACGCAAATCCAATTTTCTCAGGAAAACGATGTCAATAGAGAAGCCAGATCAGTCAGAACAAAACCAGTCCATCCAGACAAGACAGGTAAATCGGGTGATGGGTAAAAAGTATTCTTTGTTCAATGCAAATTATAAATGACTTATACAAGATTAGGACTTGCGGATAAAAATAGAGAACTAAGCTGATTCAGAGTGAGAAAGACTGTAT